>WNFS01000049.1_pt1 | contig 75151 bp, 71 predicted proteins | sample 5400141 | NCBI WGS metagenome assembly WNFS01 (sample SAMN13153358, study PRJNA577476) | soil metagenome | isolation source: 60 cm saprolite under Madrone tree | place: USA:California | collected 2016-06-14 | reverse complement strand
GCTCGCCGACGCCGGTCCTCCAGAAGATCGGCACTCCCTTTGGGTCTGGGCATAGGTGTTCTGGCGGAGAGCAGAGCACCTATAGTATGGGATTCTTTTTAGAGGAAAGATATTACATTCTTTATACGTCGCTCAATAAGACTTTCGAGGCAACGATCAAGCACGCTGCATAGCCGATCGGGGAATGCATCTCCGGATAGACTCTTTCGAAGGTGCACTGTGTGCCGCCATGCCCACAAGAGCCGGATCACACGATAGATGATGAATGCCAGGTAGCAGACGAGAGCAATGCGACTCACCGGGTGGATAACCGAAATGGACCACTCACGGTGCTGTACACCAGACCAGATTGCACTATGCGCGGCAAGAGCCCGATCTGCGGCCACAGGTGCGTTTTTCGAACTCGCTTGCGCCGAACCCGATACGTAGGTCATGTCATGTACGATTCGAAGACTCCAGACAGGCAGCAGAACGCTCAGGAACATGGCAATGACCCATAGCAGGTGCCGTTGTCCCGAGGGCAACCGGCGTATGAGTTTCGAACACAAAACCGTAATCGTCGCTATGATTGGAATTTGCCACAGCGCGTTGACCACGTAGGTCAGGAGCATCCGGCAGATGAGGTCGATCATTTCCCCTCTCCTTCCCGCTCATGCCGGTGATGCTCTTCAATCACCTTGTTCAATCGACTTAGCTTTTTTGAATCCAGCTGCTGGGTCTTTATCAGGCTCATCACCAGAGCCTCGACGGAACCACCGAACAATCGATCCACCAAATCGCTTACAGCGCTGCTCGCCGCTCTTTCTCGGCTCAGCACGGCGTCGTAGAGATACGCTTTCCCTCGCAGGGTGCGTTTTACTCTACCCTTCCGATGCAGGACATTCAGCATGGTCTGCACGGTGGTGTAGGCTAACTTTTCACCGGAGAGGCCTTCTTGAACCGTTTGAACATTGGACGAGCCGCACTCCCACAACACTTTCATGATTCGGAGTTCCAGAGGAGTCAATTGTCTCGAATCCTTGCGAGCACTTCGCACAGGTCCTCCTAATATTTTAGGAGTGTAGGACGGTTTTCTAGTGCTTGTCAACTAATTTCTTAGGACTTGTTGGGCGAACCACGCCGCCGGGGTGTGCTCATACGAAAAATGATCGGTCCCAAAGTTTACCTAGAGTGTGGTTGGGTACACAGCGGGCGATAAAATGTATTCCGCCGCAACTCGTGAGGCCGTTTTATGAAGACGCTCGTTGTTCTGTTGCTCTTGTCTCCAGCGTCGTTTAGCCAAAGCCCTTTCGATGGCACTTGGTTGACTATCGCGCCGCTTCCGCAGAAACCAGCAGTCTATTTACTTGCCAAAGGTATGTTTCGCTGCTCTGGTTGCATGGCAGACATGGAAGTCAAGGCCGACGGGTATGACCAGAAGGTTGCGGAGACAGCCTACTGGGACACATTGAACGTTCAAATGGTGGATGCACACACGGTTCAAATCATCGCCAAGAAAGCCGGGAAAACGATGTTCACAGAAGTCGATGCGATTTCGCCCGATGGAAGGACGCTGACACAACTGGTGAAGGACACGACTGAAGCAGAGACCGTCACGATTGAAACTCGCAATCGACGAATCGAAAAAGGGCCTGACGGCTCTCACGCCATTTCCGGTTTCTGGCGCGCCTACAAAACCAATCGGTCCAGGAACGGTTCGATAATCAAATACAAATGCACTGCGGAGGGATTTAGTGGGGAGACTCCTCCTGGCGAAAGATTCAACGCAAAGTTTGACGGTAAGGACTATCCGGTCGAGGACGACCCTGGTCGCACGATGGTCTCCGCGAAGCTGTTAAGCCCAGACACAGTCGAGCTAACCTCCAAACGCAATGGGGAAGTAGTTGCGATTAAGCGCATGTCAGTGGTGCCCGGCGGAAAATCGATCCATGTTGTTTTCAAGAACAAGGAAGGTAATACCATAATGGCCTTCGACATGCAGAAAGAGCCGTAGTACCGCTGGTCCCGTTGGCGATGGGGACCACAACATCCGACCGAATGAGACGGAGTTGTCCGGACAAACTGGAACTATAGCGACACTTGGTGAAAAATCGCTGAGTCGCTCATTGACGGGGTTCTGAGCGCCGAGACCTGTTTGCGACAACAGTGAAGTCTAAATCAGAACGCGGTCCATCGTGCCAGGATGCGAGAACGTACATCAATCTCGAAATCACCGAGTTTCGTGGCGTTGATCGTGGTGCTGGCTTCGGCGGCGATCATGGTGGGACAGTCATCTAAAGGGGCCATTCACCGGAACGACATCGATGCCCGGATTAACCGGATCGTGGACGGACTTTTACCGGCGGCGATCATCAAGGGACAGCCGCTCGCGACAATGACACTCGCAGACCGGATGAAGTATTACCACGTCCCAGGTGTGAGCCTTGCGTTTTTCGATCACGGGCAAGTCGCGTGGGCACGAGGCTACGGTCTTGCAGAGGCGAAAACGCCCGTTACGACGGAAACGCTTTTCCAAGCGGCATCAGTCAGCAAGTCGGTAACGGCTCTGGCGGCCCTCCGGCTGGTGCAGGATGGGAAGTTAAATCTCGATGAGAATGTGAACCTCAAGCTAAAATCTTGGAAGGTCCAGACAGCGAGTCAACCAAAACTGAAAAGATAACTCTACGTCGATTGCTAAGTCACACCGCGGAATTAACTATCGATGGATTTGCGGGTTACAAGGCAGGCGAACCCCTGCCTACAACAGTGCAAATACTAAGCGGTGAAAAACCCGCGACCAATGAGGCTGTTCGTGTAGACAGGACGCCCGGAAAAGAATTCCAGTATTCCGGCGGGGGCTATGTCGCGATACAACTTCTTCTGATGGATGTTACCGGTAAGTCTTTCCCAGCACTGATGCGCGATCTCGTGTTCGAACGCTTAGGGACCTCGCAACAATAAGCTTACATTGACATGGTTAACTACAACATCTGGAGCCGCCCAATCAAGCCAGGAAAATCCAATCCTCAGCCTCTGAGATGGGCTCCACAGGCTCGAAAGACGCGATCGACATTTCCAGCCAGTGCCCAGTTGATTATGTTATAGTTCTCACTATCCCACGCAAAGAGTGAGAACTATAACATTATGCGACCCACTTCCTTCGATCCATCCGTCCTGCGCCAATATCTCCGCCGTAACAAGATCGCCGATCTGCCCGAGCTGAAACGCGTTCTCGGCACAGACACCGATCTCACTGTCTTTCGTAAACTGAAGCAGCTTCAATATCTCGCCAGCTACACCCATCGTGGCCGCTTCTACACCCTGCCCGAAATCACTCGTTTCGACGATCGCGGACTGTGGTCGCATGAAGGGGTTTGGTTCTCCCGCCACGGCACGCTGCTGGCTACCCTAGAAGCCTTCGTCCACCAGTCTCCTAACGGCTATTACGCCTATGAATTGGCCGACGCCCTGCACGCTGAAGTGCAGCAGCCTCTCCGCCATCTGGTCGAGCAACAGCGCTTGGTGCGAATGGAGATCCAAGGGCAGTTTCTCTATACCGTCATCGAATCTGTCCCTCGCCGCCAACAGATGCTTTCCCGGCGCAGCGCTCAGGCCGTTCCGGTAGCCGTCCATTCCGCCGCCCTCCAGGCTTCTCCCGATGAACTCAAGGCCGCCATCCTTTTGTTCTATAGCCTGCTCGACGAACAACAGCGCTGATTGTTTGCCGGGCTGGAGTCCATCCGCCTGGGCCACGGCGGGGACACTCTGCTCGGCGATTTCCTGGGCTTGGACGTACATACCGTAGCCCGCGGTCGGCAGCAACTGCTGGATCAGAATGTGCTCAGCGGCCGATCTCGCCGCACGGGCGGGGGTCGTACTCCGGCGGAAAAAAAACGCCCGACCTAATCGCCGTTCTCCATTGCCTGCTCGAACACGATACCGCGGGCGATCCCATCACCGGCTTACGCTGGTCTCGTCGTACTACTACCACCATCGCGGAAGAGCTGGCTAAACTCGACATTGCCGTCTCCCCGAATACCGTCGCTCGCCTGCTCCATGACATGGGCTATTCTTTGCGGGTCAATCAAAAGCAGATCTCCACCAGTTCGAGTCCCAACCGGAATCTTCAGTTCGAATATCTCGCCGAGCTGCGCGACCGCTGCCAGCGCCGTCATCTGCCCATCATCAGCGTCGACAGCAAAAAACGTGAGCTCGTCGGCAATTTCAAAAATCCTGGCCGACGTTGGGAACCGGTCCCACGTTGCGTCTATGATCACGACTTCCGCACCGATTCCATTGGGGTCGCCATTCCTTATGAATCCCACCAAATCCTCACTTCTAGGTCGCGCACCTGGCAGCCTTCGCCTTCGGCCAGGGCTCCGAGACGATCAGCCAGACGCTCGGGAAGATCGCCGAAGCGACTTTGCAATCAATCGCACAAGTGGCCGAGGTTGAGGGTGGGAAGCAGCTCGCTCTCGCCTTCGCTGCAATGTCGCCGACGTCCCTCGACACACCCGGACCGCATTTCTTGTCAGCCGCGGAATGGTTCGGGTTAGCTGGCGCGATCTCCGTGGGTGCTGGCGCCATGTCAGGAGGCGGATCAGGCGGTAGTTACGGAGGCGCTCCGCGCGGCTCAGCACCTACAGCTCTCTCGTCTGGAGGCACAGTTGCAGCCGGTCCGGTCAACAAGCAAAACGTCCAGCGCTTTGCGACCGGCGGCCTGGTGACCGGTCCGACGATGGCAATGATAGGCGATAGCTACAACAAGAGCGCCGGACAGAATGAGGCCGTGATTCCGCTCGATGATGAAGGGTCGATCTCGAAGATTAAGGATGCGCTGGGAGGCGGAGGGACGCACATCCACGTCAACGTCAAAGGGCTGATCTCCGGCGACAACTTGAACAAGGTCGTCCAGCAGATAAATAAGCGAGTTAACAAAGGCCAATCACGGCTGCTAGCTTCAGACAGTCAGAGAGTCACGCGGAGGTCACAATGACGAACGGGCAACGTAGTCTGGACACAATTGCGGAAACATGGTGAAGGGGTTCACGGCCGGCATAGCACAGTGGCCAGATGAAGTCCTTGCAAATCTCATGGATCAGATTGATTTCTACGGCGAGTCCAGCGAGCTGACGGACGAGCAGGTGCACGAGATGCTGCGCGCAGCGGTTACAGCGTTGATTGTTCGCCACGCACGGGCCGAGGCCGCAAGGCGGGGTGTGAATTTACCAGATGCTATTTTGCTCCCTCCGTCCCTAGCCTGTTGGAAGCACGCCTCTTCGCTGCCGGTAATGTGGGTGCAGCTCACTCGTAATTTGCCGCGGTTTCGCAGTGCTGGCACTCTGCGATTCAGTTGCCGCGGAGGGCAACAGGCATGGCAAAGGCTCAGCAACCCAAGTACACCGCGTTTCTACTCTTCAAGGAGATCGTTCCCGAGGCAGCCGAGATGATGCCATTTCTCAGCCAGGCGCAGCTCGAGGGCCGTGCTCCACTGGACCCGGACGATGTGGCCTTTATCGAAGAGCTGATGCAGGCGGAGGAAGAGCATGTGCGGATGCAGGATGAGGATTGAGTGCGGCGCGGTTTAGCAACCAGTGCAGTTAAGCTCAGGCGCGGGAGATCGAGCAGCACCGAGGAGGGCATCTAGGTAGTTAACTTTTGGCAAATATTGCGAACTACGTATTTTCCCAAACTAAGAAAGAAAAGCATTATGATGTAAGTGCCTGGAAACAACCAACTTGGGAAAAAAGCGTTCGCGGCACGAAACCATTTCCCCCTAACCACAATCTCAATGGTGTAGACGCTTATGGGAAAAAAGAGTCTGAGTAGCGACTTCCTCTTCGCCCAGCCCTCAGCCGTGGCTGGGATCTCGCGCTTCTTCGACTTCGGGGGTTGCTTTGATGACTACAACATCAGCGCGACGCCCGACGAAGCGGACGCCAAAGCGATGTACGCGGATTGGGCTATCGTGGGAGAGGCCATCCAGTTTGGGATGTGTAAATTAAAGCCCGAACTGGACGAAGCGGAAAAGGCCGCTTGAGCCTAGACCCCTCGGGTAACCCAACCCAGGTAGGTTACTTACCAACGTTTGTGGACTAGGTCCTCGCTGGATTGCTATACTTCCTCGCTGAATCCAATAATCCTTATCAGCATTGCAAGCTGCAAAAGTATGAAAACGCGCGCTGACTTTCTATTCGCCCAACCATCCGCCATTGCGGGAGTGGCGCGCTTCTTCGATTTCGCGGGCGTTTTCGACGACTACAACGTCAGCGCCAACGAAGGAGAAGCCGATCTGAAGGCGGTATACACGGATTGGGTCTGCGTAGGTGATGCGTTCCGCACGGCGATCGTTAAGGCCCTGCCAGACAACGATAGGTAATCCGCTCAGGTGAATAAGCAGGAGAGGAAACGGCTCCGGAAGCGCGCCGCTCGCTTAGCTGCGCAAGCTGCTCAACAGCAGCAGGGGATAGTGCCAGGGGAGGCGTCCGCTGAACCCGTAAACGTGGATGCTACCAGAATGACACCGAACACCCCCCAAAGAGTTAGCCGGCAAATGCAGATGTCGGCGTCCGCCTCCTTCAGCTTCTCCGGGCCACTCCCGCCGCCAGAGGTACTTGCAAAATACAACGACGTCATCCCAAACGGCGCTGAGAGAATCATGAAGATGGCGGAGGGGCAGCAGTCTCATCGGCAAGGGCTCGAAAAGACTGTGGTCGAGGGCAATGTCAAGTCCGAGCGTCGGGGCCAATGGATGGGTTTGTTTATCAGCACGATTGTCATCGGTGCGGGTACGTACCTTGCGGCCACGGGGCATCAGACTACGGGCGGGCTCTTGGTTAGCGTTAACGTCGTGGCGTTGGCGGGCGTTTTTGTTTACGGAAAACATCAGCAACGCCAGGAGCTCGAGGGCAAGAAGGAACAATTCAAACGCAAATAGCACGCGAGTCAGGCGAGCAATAGGCGACAAACCTATCGCCTGGTCAAAGTGATTCCGGAAATCACATCTTGGTTTTTCAAGTACTTGCAAGGACTAAGATTTGTCAGCCGTGCTCGTTAAGTCCTTTGTTTGACGTCATCTGGTGGATTCGAATCCTATAGCGCCCACCATCTAACTCATTGCAGTGTGACAGCTTCTGTTTTCGTGCTTCCCGCACCAATGGCGAATTCGTTACCATTCGTCACCAATCCGGAGAGTTTTTCGACCGCTGCCCGCTGATGGGCGGGAACTGGAAGGGTGTAAATCCCGAGGGGTTTCGTGATCTGCGGGTGTCCGAGCTGGGCTTGCGCATCCTTCGCCGAACGGCCCGCCAGCTGGAGCAAGGTGGCATGGGTCCGCCGGAAGGTGTGCCAGCTCAACCAATGCAATGGTTGCGGAGCAGATGACGCTTGAAATCGCTGGCAAGGTCTTCGCGGATTTTGCTAGGCAACTCCAGGCCAGGTTTAGCGGGCAATGTGGCTGCAATTCGGAAGACGTCACTTCGATCCGTCCTTCAACAATATGATTCCGATGGATCGGGATTGTTGAATGTTTCAACCACAACAGACCCCCTCGACCCCGCCTCCCCGATGAAACATGTGTCAGACAGTGACTGTTATCGGAGGGTCTGTCGTCCGAGCCTCGCCACGTATCGTAGCTGTGGGAAAGAAAGTCAAAGAGAACTAGAAGCGTTTCGTTCGAGAGGGAGATCGTAACCTGCTCATCTAAGCTGTTGCTCACGTCCCGCACCTCGCCACGATTTTGTTGCCGGCCCAAATTGTCCCATTGATCCCTCCACCCGCAAATGCTCGATCCTCAGCGCCCTTCTGTTGCAAACACACTTAGCGGAATACAGCAGAATCCCTGTGATGAAGTCGTGGCGAATCTTCGCAGTGGGGATCACCGTGGTGATTGCCGCCCTGTTTTTGCAGTCCTACGAGTCGGCCATCGCCGGGGTCGGAGCACTCGTAATCGTGGGGATGGTTGGAGCATCCAAGTTTCTGACCTCGCCGCGCTGATAAGGTCGCATCGGGTTTCAGATTCCGACGCTTTGATCGAGGGAGCAATGTCCGCCGCTACCCGTTGTCTCCCCCAAGCTACTAAAATCACAGACTGTGCTTATTTTCGAATCCGAATAGCGCAACCAACTATTTTTCAGAGGGTTGGCGGTTAGGTGCCGGTCTTCCGAGTTTCCCACAGTAGCCCATTGGAGCCATTCCCATCTGCTGGTTGAAACGTTAGGGTAGTTGTGAGCAGACTTCGGGGGAGGGCTGTTCGACGGACGTCCCACGACTCGAAAGAGTTTGGGGCGTTTTGTTTTGGACGCAGTCTAATACCTGCGACCTGGAGCGGCCGGTGTACGCTGGATCCATGGAGAATTGGTGTTAAAGTTCCAGACGCGGCCCCGTAGCTCAATTGGATAGAGCATCAGACTTCGGATCTGAGGGTTGGGGGTTCGACTCCCTCCGGGGTCGCCAGTTCTCTGGGGACACTTGGGCGTTGCCGTCCTGCCCTTCGACTGCTCGTTGGTGGGCTAGGAAGCCTGCGCCTGCTTGACGAGATGCATCCGGGAACGGTGTTTTTCTTTCATCGTTTCCACGGACTGGACCTTGCGGCCAAGAGCAGCCAGTTGGGCAAGCTCTTGCTGAATTGCTTGTAGCCGCTCATGTCTCTGGCCATGGGCACCCTGGGCCTCGGTTCCATTCCTGTCTTGACGCCGGTACTCCTCATTCAACTCTTGAATGTGAGCGATCTCCTCCCGGAGCCGCGCAATCTTTTCCCGAAGAACTCCTAAATGATCCATGCACTCAGAATACCTCATCCGGACGGCTTGCGCGGCGGTTGTCGCCGATACAGCCGCCAGATTTGAGTTTCGGAGGGTTATCGGGACCAGGGGCGTCATGAACCCGAGCTCTCCAAACCAGGTGAGATTGAATCTGGGCGATGCTTTCTGAGCGGTTTCCCCGGAGCTCTGGCTATTCCAGAGGACTAACCGCTAAAGAATTCCGACCCTCTTCCGATGATTTTCCGAGTGCGCGAAAACACCGCGCTCGAACCCATTTTGCCTGGGTGTCGATCCACCTGAAGGGCAAAAAACCCAGCCTGCTCGGGTCACGCTCAGGAAAATGGTCAGCGCGGGATCGCGCAGCCACTCCCACACCAGACCAACGGCTGGACGCGGCGGCTGCTTGCTCTGGACCGAACCCTTCTCGTACATGCACTTGGTTGCGAGCACGGTCATCAGCAGTCGTGTCCAGTCCGCGACGGGGGTGCCGAGGAACGAACCAGGATGCGGATCAGGTCTATAGATAGCACGATCAGCAATGCCGCGATTCCGGCTGTGGCAAGACTCAGCGAATGTCGCGCCCCGGAAAGTCTTCTTGGTTTTTCCCGCAGGTCCCCAATCACCGTCCGCCCGACGGATCTTGAGATGCTGCCGAGTCCAAATCCACGAACCACTGCCTCCCGTTCGCTTGTCCGGGGGCATAACAATTTCCGTCCCGGGCATAGTTCGCCGGGCAGCCACGCGCTACGTCGCGACGCTTGGGAGATTGCGCAAATTGCCACACGTCTGCAAATTCCAGCCCACTCCTTGAGGGCGTCGGCACGCGCCCCGGAAAGGCACATCCGGGTGAGGGCGGGCACGCGTCGTTCGTGACCCAGTACGTGATGCTTCGTCCGCCGGCATTTTTCCTGAGATCCTCGGCCGTGATTACCGTAACGCCGTTTCCCTCCTGAGCGGGAATGCCTGAACAATAGACTCCGGCTCGAAACCCGCTCGCACTGATGCCATCGACCCACGCGTAGATATAGGCTTTCTGCTCGGGCAGCATGCGCCCGCCCTCTTCGACGTCCAGAAAGATGATCGTGCCAACTGGGAACCCTTCGTGCCGGGCGGACGCCGTGGCAACTGCGGCATCGGACTTGCCCAGTGTGCTCGGGTCACTTTTTTTTTCAGTTCGGCATCCAGGCGCCCATTGAACAGAACCAGAAATCCAAATCCTGCTGCTCGCGCTGCATCCCGCTTTCCCGACCACGAATTGCCGGTCGCACCCGGAGGCGTGTTCAGCCAATACCCGGTGAAGGAGAACTTTCGGCGCAGCGCGACCAGAGTTTCGTCTCCAGGATATTCATTGCGATCAAAGCCGAGATAAGCGGTCTTCCCTTCGGTTTGCGAACGGAGCCGGTCACTGCAGCCGCTAAGGGTAGCCAGCATGATGATCAGGATTGCAGCCTTTTTTTTCATCTTGTCAGCGTATACCTACTGATCGGAGCCTCCCGGCAGCCGGCGGGTAAGATGAGGTTTTTCCGCCGAAGGGACTGATACGCATTGCCCCGGGAGTTCATCACCATCCGGATTCCCCGCGATCTGACAAAGGCCGAGCCCGAAGGAGAACCGACCTCTCGGAACGGTTGAAGCTGTGGCAGGAGGACGGGAGAGAGGCTACCCGGAGTGCCTGTCCAGCAAATCACAGGATCGCGGCGCGCCGGAGGATCTTTCTTGCCAGACCGGTCAGGGGCAGCGAGGCCAGGCGTGAGGTGGCCACCCACTTCCCGGAAGCGTTCTCCGGAGCTGCCATTTCCATCACGCGCACGGTATAGTCGGTGATCGTAATGGAGTGACGCAATGACAGGAGTTCCTCCGCCTTGCCCTTGGGCTGCGTGAGTTTTGGTAACTCCCACATACCTGGCATCAGGGACTCTTTCTTGTTTCGGTGGACCAGAAGCACCTTTCCGTCCAGGTGGGCCAATCCAAAGTGGATCTCCTGCTTCTTCTGCTTTGGTTTTACTTCCAAGTTCCTCAATTGGCCGCGCGTTGCACAAAGGTCCGACACCGGACACAGCACGCACAGCGGTGCGCGCGGCAAACAGACCGTGGCGCCCAGTTCCATCATTGCCTGGTTGAAGTCTCCGGGTCGGCCGCGATCCAGCGTATCCCCAGCGACGCGCCAGAGTTCCTCGCCTGACAGCCTCTGTCCGAGCACCCGTTGCAGTACCCGCTCGACGTTCCCGTCCACGACCGCCGCCGCTTCGTCATAGGCGATGCTCGCAATGGCCGCCGCTGTGTAACGACCAATCCCGGGCAGTTCGCGCAGGCCCTCCCGGGTGCGGGGAAACGCTCCGGCGTTTTTTTTAACGACTACCTTGGCCGCAGCGTGCAGCATCCGCGCGCGACGGTAATATCCTAACCCGCTCCACGCGGCCAGCACCGATGCCTGGCGGGCAGCAGCCAGCGTCCGAACGTCAGGAAATTTCTCGAGGAATCTTCGGTAATGTTCGAGCACTGCAGCAACCCGTGTCTGTTGCAGCATGATTTCTGAAAGCCAAACCCGGTAAGGGTCTCGGTCTGCACGCCAGGGCAAGTCGCGTTTGTGTTGGTCATACCACGCCAGCAAACGCTGTGCGAACACCTTGGGATCGAGATGAGATCTATTGCGAGCCTTGCGTTTGATTCCAGCCATATCAGAAAGGAACTGGTCTTGCCGATAGCTTGCTCGTATCCAGACTGTTGCAGACGGATCGTCACACCCGCCACCGGCATGTTTACTTGCCCTCGGTCCTCAGCACCGAATGGGCAATCGCCACCCATCCAGCCTTTTGCTGCTGCCACACGGTCATGTGACGTTGCGGCTGATCCGGGAACCCACCCTCGCCCGTGCTCCCGCGCAGCGTGATCGTGTAGGTGACGATGAAGGTATCCCCATTCATCTCGGTTGTGAGATCACCGATTGAGTACTCGAGCACTCGCATTTTCTCGATTTCCGCGAGCGCCGCGACCCGATCCAATCGGCCGGCGGGCGTGACGTACATGAAATTGGCCGCGATGTGGCGGTCCAGGTCCTTCCAGTTCCGCTCTTGGATGTCGCGCCAGAATGCCTGCTCGAACCCGGTGCCGCCGGTGGCGTCCGCGATCGTCTTGACGGGGCGTTTGGAATACACCGTACAGGCGCCGGACGCCAGCAACGCCACCAGCAAGAGAACGATCGCCCCGGAGCGAAACATGTGGCCGATTTTACCCCAACGGGGCAAAATGCCCGGTACCGCCTCGGGTGCAAACTCGTTGACCCTCCGGTCGTCCCGCGAAATAATGAAGCAGGCTGTAGTTCAGCGTGGAACCTTTCACGCTTATTTGCTTGAGGAACCGATGAACGATTTCAACCGCAAGGTGGGAGAAACCACGGCGCGCGTCAACCGGACGGTCTCCGAGGCCGCCGAGCGGCTCGAAAAAGACGGCGCGGAACTGATCGATTACCTCAACCGCGAGGTCGTGCCGGCGGTTCGCGAGCAGTCCACCAAGGCGCTGCGCGTCGCCGCCGAAAAGCTGCGTCGGCTGGCCGACTACATGGATGAGGCCAAGAATAAGAACTCTGAGGCAGACAAGCCCTGACCGTGCGCTCTTCCGGCCTGCTCGTTTTGGTTCTGCTTTCGCTCGCGTGGCTCACCGGCTGCGGCGGTCACAGACAGGCTCGCGTCGATGTTCCTCCTCCCCCATCGGTAGGGCCGACGGTCCCTACCCCTCCCGCGAAGATCGAGCCCGACACTACCTCCAAGGGCGCGTCAGCCGGAGAACAAGACGAGGAAATCGTCATCCCGGCCGACGCAAAGCCGCTTTTCACTGAAACCGGAATGGCCAGCTGGTACGGCGCGCCCTACCACAACCGCCGCGGATCGAATGGCGAGGTCTACAACATGCACGCCATGACCGCGGCCCATCGCACCCTGCCGCTCGGGTCGATTGTTCGTGTCACCAATCTTAAGACGAATCATGCCGCCCTGGTGCGGATCACCGATCGCGGCCCGTTCGTCGAGGGGCGTATTCTCGATCTGTCCTATGCCGCAGCGAAAAAGGTGGACATCTGGCAGCCGGGCGTCGCCAGCGTCAAAATCGAAGTCATGCAGACGCCGATCGCCAGTGCCAGGGGTGGCCGCTGGGCTGTGCAGATCGGTTCCTTTGAAAAGCAGAGAGACGCAAGCGAACTCGCCGACCACCTGGCGCGCCGTTACAGGACCGCCAAGGTGATAAAGTTCGTCAGCCCGGTGGGGGAATGGTGGGTGCGGGTGCGCGTGCTCAACGATGATCGCAAGCGGGCCGAGGATCTGGTCCACGAAACCGAGACCTCTGAAGGGTCGGTGTACCTGGTTCGCCTGGACTGAACACACCCGGAGTCAGGTCCCAGGTTCCAGGTTCCGGTCTGCGGTCGGCCAGGAGAGTCGACCGCGTGTCGAGCTTGCAGCCCGGGGACTTGGCTGGGTCGGTCTCAATCCGGAATCGTCAGCTGGGGTTGCCATGTTGTAGGACGCCGTGAATACTGAGTACAAAGCGTAAGACCAAGTCCTGAGACTTGACCATGAAAGATTGTCTGTTCTGCCGGATCGTGAAGGGCGAGATTCCTGCGAAGAAGGTGTATGAAGATGAACACACGTTCGCTTTCGAGGACCTCAACCCGCAAGCGCCCACCCACGTGCTGATCGTGCCCAAAAAGCATGTCCGTGGTCTGAAGGAAGCCCAGCCAGAGGACGCCGAACTGCTTGGTCGCCTGCATCTGGCGGCTGCCGAAATCGGCCGCCAGCGTGGTATCGAGGATGGCTACCGTACCGTGCTGAACGTCGGACCGAAGTCCGGCCAGTCGGTCTTTCACATGCACGTGCACCTGATCGGCGGGCGGGATCTGCGTTGGCCGCCCGGATAGAAGCCAGCCTGGTTACTCTGCAGCCCTGGCCGTGGGAACCGCAAGCGGGAAATTCCAGCCAAAGCAATGCCGTGTACCCAACGAGACAGACGGCCGTGCACTCAGTTCTACTGAACGCCAGCCTCGTCTTCAGCCGCGCCGTGGCGCCGTAACAACTGGGGTAGGTTCTGCGAGAACGCGGACCGTGGCAGGACCATGTCGCAGCCGACTTCGTGTGCCTTCTGCTTTAGATCCCCCTGCACATGCGACAGGAACCCGATGATTGAGGTGCCCTTCTTCAGCTTGCTCTTGAGTTTCGGAATCAGCGTGAGGGGCTTGGCGTTGACATTATTGAGATCGAAAATGATCAGTGAAGGTTTTTCTTCGCCATTCTGTTTCATGCGGTCGAGCAATTCCTTGTCGGTCTTTACGAACTCGACCTTCACATTCATCTTGCGCGCGGTCTCCTGGATTTTCGCCAGAAAGAACAAGTCGTCGACGAAAGCGAAAATCCGCGAGTTCGCGTCTTCCCGGACCGGCAACGGTTCCGGATCGGCCGGATGATAGGTGGCAGCAAATCCCGGACGCTGACCACGGCCAGACCTGTGCCCGTTGTTATCGCCGTTGCCCTGGGCGGCACGGTAGCTGTGGTCCATGGGCGCGGTGTAGATGCCACCAACATTGTTATTCTGGCGTTCGCGACCTTGTCCGCCGCCCGCACCACCGCTGCCGCGATGATTGGGCGGACGACGACCGCGCCGCCGCCTGCTTCTTCCTCCGCCACCGGAGGAATGTCCCGGTCCTGCGTTCATAGGTTTTCTCTTGTTGCGATCCCCAACTTCAGCGATGAAAGGTTGGCGTTCTCGTCTGCCCTGTTGCCGCTACGCGGGTAAGCACCCTACTCTCGCGCTTTTTCGATGCGCGGAAACCCCGATGCGACTGGAAAAATCTTGAATGATCTTTTCCGTTTAGGCGCCTAGAGTCAGTCGGCGCAGAGGGCCAGCACGGAAAACGTGGCCGTTGGGAACAACATAATGCTACGCGCGATTGTGCATTATGTGCAAGTGCAAACTCGCGGCAGTTTTGCACAGAGGTTCCTGGAGACACCCCGCACTTCCGCACAACCGTCGTGTTTAGACACGCCCCGCGGCAATGAGTTCGACGCCCGCAGGCCGGAAGGTCAGCCTAAAAACCGCAATCCGAAGCCTCCGGGATGTCATCTACAATGGGCAGGAACCAAGCAAGTTCGCTCGGAGGACGAAACAGAATGCCCGCACTACCGGCCGGTAAGGTCGCGCCCGATTTTCAGCTCGCCACACTCGATGGCAGGCCCTTTCACCTCAAAGATGCGCTGACCCAGGGTCCCGTGGTGCTCGTGTTTTTCAAGGTCTCGTGCCCGACATGTCAGTACGCCCTGCCATTCTATGAGCGGATATTTCAAGCCTACAACCACGCCCCGGTCGCGCTGGTCGGCGTCTCTCAAAACGATGCCAAGGACACCGCGGCGTTTGCGCGGCAGTTCGGAATCACGTTCCCGATCTTGCTGGACGATACGCACCGCTATCCCGTGTCGAATGCCTTCGGTTTGACCCATGTCCCAACGATTTTTTGGGTGGCCGGTGACGGCGAGATCGAGATTTCTAGCATGGGCTGGTCGAAGGCGGACTTTGAACGGATCAACCGCCAAATCGCCGAACGGGCGAGCATAGCGGCCGCCCCGGTTTTCAGACCCGGTGAGGACGTGCGCGACTACCGTGCCGGGTGAGGGTCCAAAAACTGATCCCGCGGTCTGCGGGACAAGGGAAACAGGATCTTTGAACAGCCCGTTAACGCGGGCGGGTGTTGGTTGAACTGGCCTCCGCTGGGTCGCGCCATTCAATCGCCTGGCCGCGGAGGCGGTGACCGCGGTCGTAGCACTCCGGTCTCAAGGGGCCGGGCTTAGGTCGCATTCTGATTCCCGTACAATAGAACGTTCCCAACACCTTAAGCCCGAATTTTGAGGAGCCCTGATCGGATCATGCGCAAGCCCCCTTTTCTGTCCTTATTTGCCCTCACAGTCCTGGCCGCCGGACAAACAGCCGCACCACCTGCGCGTTCCACCGCGCCTCCTGCGCGCCCGTCGTCGTCGGCCTTTGCCGCCATGGAGACCATTAATCCCGACCGCATCCGCGCGCACGTGCGCTTTCTTGCGCACGACCTGCTCGAGGGCCGCGGCACAGGCCAGCGCGGTGGCGACGTCGCCGCTGAATACATCGCTACGCAGTTTGCTCTTTATGGATTGAAGCCCGCCGGAGATCACGGCACCTACATGCAAAAGGTCCCGATGGTCGGCATCACGCCCGGCGCCGAGACGACCTTCGCGCTCACACCCGCCAGTGGCGAGGCCATGCCCCTTAAGGTGCTCGACGAATATGTCGCCTACGACCAGGCGCAGCAACCACAGTCGGACATCGACGCTCCCGTCGTATTTGTCGGTTACGGCATCCACGCTCCCGAGTACGGCTGGGACGACTACAAGGACGTCGACCTCAAGGGCAAGGTTCTGCTCATGCTGGTAAACGAGCCGCCTTCTGACAATCCCAGGTTTTTCAAGGGAAAGGCGCTGACCTACTACGGTCGCTGGACCTACAAATACGAAGAAGCTGCGCGCCGCGGCGCCGTGGGGGCACTGCTGATCCACCAGACCGAAATGGCCAGTTATCCGTGGGAGGTGGTCCGCAATTCGAACTCCGGTGAGAAGGCGTACCTGAAGCTCGATGGCAGCCCCAGGCTGAAAGCGGCCGCTTGGATCCACTATTCAGTCGCCAAGCGACTCGCGGCCGCCTCCGGGCTCGACCTCACCAGACTCATGAACGACGCGCAATCACGCGACTTCAAGCCGGTCCCATTGTCGGTAAGATTGCGGGCGCATATCGTCAGCAAGATCCGTCCTTTTGAATCGAACAACGTCCTTGCCATGCTTCCCGGCTCGGATGGCAGACTCAAGGAGGAAGCGGTCATGTATACGGCGCACTACGACCACCTGGGCATTCGTCCGGATATGCCCGGCGACAACATTTATAACGGAGCCGACGACAACGCGACCGGCTGCGGCATTCTGCTCGAACTGGCTCGCGCCTTCAGCCAAGCCGGCCAGAAACCGCGCCGTTCGATCCTGTTTGCCTCCGTGACCGCAGAAGAACAAGGGCTGCTCGGATCGGAATACCTGGGCAAACACCCCCCGATCCCCGCCGGGAAAATCGCACTCGATTTGAACTACGACGATATTCCGCCATTGGGTTCGCCGCAGGAGGTTGAGGTTGCCGGAGCCGAGCGCACTACTTTTTATCCGACGGTCACGGCCACTGCCAAGGATTTTCGCCTCACCATCCGGCCCGATGCGCATCCCGAAGCCGGCCACTACTACCGCTCCGATCACTTCAGCCTGGCGCGTGTCGGGATTCCCTCGTTCTCGGTCAACGAAGGTGTCAAGTACAGGGGGCACGACGAAGCTTGGGGTCTCGCGCAGGATGAGGATTACACGAAGAACCATTACCATCAGCCGAGCGACGAGTATCACGCCGAGATGGACTTCACCGGGGATGGCACCATGGCTCGCTTCGGTTTCATGCTGGGCTGGCAAGCCGCGATGCAAGCCCGCGTGGTGGGCTGGGAGAAGGGCGACGAGTTTGAGGCGGCGAGAATCAACAGTTCCGAATGAGCGCCCGCCGGGTCTCGGTCGCGCGGTTGAGGTTCTCTGGTCCCTACCCGGCGCACCGCCGACTCAATGAGCGGCGACAACTTCAACAAATCAACCACATAGCCAGTAACTTGGGTAACGTTTCCCGCTCCCCGGGCGCATGCTACGCTCGTCCCTATCGGTAGTGAAATCAGCAATTTCCGAGGTAGCTCCTTGCGCTGGAATGCCCTCCTGCTGGTTGTGTTCTGGGTTGCGGCCGTCGGCTCGGACGCCCAACCGCGGCACGCCAGGCCCGTTCCCAAAAGTGTTTCCAAGACTGCCACGCTGCCGGTGACCACGAACTCGCCGGCAGCAAGCAGGCAATTCGAGCACGCAATGGAGGACCTCGAGGCCCTGCGTCGCGCCGACGCCCTCAACGACTTGCGGGCGACTGTGAAGCGGGATCCCAGGTTTGCCCAAGCCTACATTCTGATTTCCCATCTCACGCACGACCCCGACGAGCAGTTGTCCGCCCGTTTGCGTGCCGAACAACTCGCTCCGCGAGTCACGCCAGGTGAGCGGTTGCTCATTGGCTGGGTGAGTGGCGTGCAGGAAAACAATTACGTTCCGGCCATCGCCGCCATGAACGATCTGCTGGCCATGTACCCGCAGGATCACCGCACGGCGTTTCTTGCCGGCCGCTGGCTGGTGCATCAGCGGCGCTACGCCCAGGGTGTCTTCGTGCTCGAGCACGCCATCACCCTTATTCCCGACTATCCTGCCGCACTGAACGAACTGGCGTATGCCTATGCTTTCCGCGGCAATTTCGAGAAGGCGTATGCCCTGATGGACCGCTATGTCCAACTTCAACCGGACCAGCCGAACCCGTACGACTCCTACGGAGAAATCCTGCGCGCCGCCGGGCAGTACGACGCGGCCATCGAGAAATATCGAATGGCGATTCGCGTCGATCCTAATTTTGGCTCCGAGTTCGGCATGGCCGACACGCTTGCCGTGATGGGCAAGGAACCGGAAGCGCGCGACGAGTACGCCAAGGCTCTGATGTTTGTGACCAGCGAGAACGACCGCCTCGAATACGAACTGCAGGCCGCCGAGACCTGGATTCGCGAAAACAATCACAAGCAGGTCGACAAGTCGCTGCACGAAGTCGCCAAACACGCACACGCCGTAGGGCTGGCCAAGATCGAGGCAGAAGCGAACCGCATTATGGCAATGAGCGCACCCGACTATCACGACGCGACTCACCATCTGAAGGCCGCTGAACATGCATTGGACGAAGGCCATCCCATAGCGAAAAGTGATCGAGAAGAAGAGCGGGCGCTGGTCCTGAAAACAGCAGCTTTGCGCGCCGCGCAGAACCGGTCGCTGGAGGTGGCCGCGAAATCGGTGGCGCAACTGGAGATTATGGCCGTGCAGAGCCGCAGCCAGGTGATCCAGCTGGCCTACCATGCGGCTGCCGGTTCCGTGCTGGCCGAACAAGGCGAATTCGCCGAAGCGATTCCACACCTCGAGGAAGATACCGAAAACCCCGAGTCCATGCTGCTGCTCTATCAGGCGTACAAGCACACCGGAGCGCAGGAAGACGCGAAGATTCTGGCCAAGCACCTGGCTGGCATGAATGAGCCGACCGTCGAGCAGGCACTGGTCGTATCCCAATTCCGGGTTGCACTGGCCGAGGAGCAGAAACAGGCCGCGAAGTAATACGGGTAATACAAAGGACATCCGGATTCATGCCCCGCATCCCGATCTTCAAACTCGGCGCCTCGTCGGATGAAATCATCCCGCCGGCGCTCGCGAGTTATGCGCCTTCGCTGTCGCTCGAAGGGTTGCTGGTCGGCGTGGACAATCTCCGGCACGATGTTCACCTCAGCCAGAAGTTCACCGAGACCGCACGGGCGCACATCGCAAGAATCATCGCGCGGCATGGTGACGTCGATGGCCTGCTGGCAGCCGAAGCGTCTCAGGCAACCCCGCGGACGCCATTCCTTAACAAGCTGACGACGGTCCTGAGGCCCGGTTCCAAGGCGGACCCATCCGACTTTAAGTCGGTCCTGACCGAACTCCACGTGGCGGCCCTGAACCGTGCCAAGGCTGAGAACAAGGTTGCCGTCGACCTGCTGGCACGGTTGGCCGTGATCAAGTTCCTGCGCATGGAGCTGCACTCCCAGTTCGCGCAGGTGCTCGAACGCTGCCGCATGATGCTCAAAACCTACGAAGGTGTTCGCCAGCAAAAAGCGCTTGAGTATCGCGAGCGGGTGGCTTCGTTCCAGGTGCGGAAGAAGATCATCCAGCGCAAGACCGGGCAGGAGCTGTTCCTGTTGCTGCGTGACATCGAAAAGGAGACTCTGGCGCGCATGCGCCGCTCGCGCTTCGGCGAGAACGACAACGAAGGGCACAAGCTGCTGATCAACCGGCTGGTGCTTTCAGAAGATGGTCGCGACGACTATCTCTGCGCCGAACAGTACGTGATGCTGGGCAACTGGGACCGGGATCCCGACCGCTTCATTCGCATGCGCGAGATTACCTGCGAGTTCTTGCGTTCGCTGGAGATCGACGTGCCCGACGATGACGCGGAACTGGATCCGTGGCTGAACGCACCCGAGAATGCCCAGGAACTTGTAAGCGGAGGGTCACCCGATGAGTCGACGCCCGAGGGCCGCTCGAAAAAAGCTCGGCTGATGGCCTGGGTGCGGCTGCTCGAAGACCAGGCGGTGATGGAATATGTCATCGCTTCCTACGAGGTCGTGCCGTTGCTCTCCGAATACGCTTCCCGCATCAACCCCCAGCAACTGAAGAATGCTCTCGTCAACCGGGCCGAGTGCGACCGTGTCGAACGGCTGATCCAGGAGGGCGGCAAGCTCTCGGCGAACAATCTTTACTCGGCGGTTGGGCGCGTGGCGAGTTGCCGGGGCGCTGACCGAGCCAAGGTGGCCGGACGTTTTCTGCGCGACTTCCTGCGCTACCACCGCGACATGCGTCGGCTGGCAGCACTGAACTCGGCGCTAGACAGCGTGAACCTGATCGGCAACGCCAAGCTGCGCGAGCTCTCGGCGGTGAACGGCACGCTCTACGAGTTCCACCTGCCGGAAGAGCAGAAGCCGGCGGAAGAACGGGCGTTGGGCCACGTGATCATCAAGGCCGATATCCGCGATTCGTCGCGGCTCACACGCTCGCTCATGGACTCGGGACTGAACCCGGCATCCTACTTCAGCCTGAATTTCTACGATCCTGTAAACAAGCTGTTGCCGAAATATGGGGCCAGCAAAGTATTCATCGAAGGCGACGCTGTGATCTTGGCCCTGCACGAGAAGGAGGGCGAACCCGGCCTGGCCGTGAGCCGGGCCTGTGTGCTTGCTCGAGAGATGGTTGAAATCGTGCGCGGCTACAACCAACTGGCGACCAAGGCCGGCTTGCCGCCGCTCGAATTGGGCGTCGGTATTTCCTACCAGGAAGCTGCCCCCCTTTACCTGGTGGATGGCGAGAAGCGGATCATGATCTCGGAAGCCCTGAACGAAAGCGACCGGCTGTCGTCGTGCAACAAACGCGCCCGTAAAGCCATGGAACCGCTGGGTAGTCCGTTCCATGTGTACGCCTTTCAGACGGTCAGCGATGCCGACGCGGGAGAGGCCGCCGAGGACTTTGTGATGTCGTTCAACCTGGGCGGCATTCGGCTGAGCGCAGCGGCCTTTGAGAAGTTACGCAGCGAGATCTCATTGGAAACCGTGGAGCTGAAGCTGCCTGAGCTCTGGGGCAACGAAGGACTGAAACTGTACGGGGCCCTGGTCGCTGTCGACAACGGCATCTTCCGCAAGATCGTGTTGCGCGAGAGTCGGGTTGCGCAGATCGATCCCAGGAACTTCACTCTGCAAAAATGGACCGAAAAGTTGTACTACGAAGTCTGTACCGATCCGGCTATCTATGGCGGGCTCGAAGGCGAGAAGGCTACCGCAGCTGCGCGCTCCTAGTTGTTCCCGTCCATTGCCTTCCCGTGGTGCCGCGACCAGTATGTGATCGTGCCTTGGGGGCCGACTGCCCAGGCGGTGTCGGTCCCGGCGAAGCTGATGGCGTTCAGGTTTGTGTCCAGCCAGATGAGCCAGTTCTTCTGTTTGGCGCCGTCGGTGAAGCCAGCATGAGCTGATCCGACTGCCAGCAGGTCGTGCGCCCCGTGAGGCTTCATATGGCCAACGGCCGAGAAATAAGCCTGAGGCTTAAGGGGAGAGAGCGTCCAGGACGCGCCGCCATCTTCGGTGTAGGCGAGATTGGGGCCACCTTGCTCGGGATGCCGGTAATCGCCGCCCGCGACTGCACCGTGTTTATCATCCCCAAACCAGATCGAGAAGATTCCCGATGAATCGTTCCCGTGGACGATCGGGGTCTCTGTGACGGTCCAGGTCTTGCCCCGATCGCGGGAGCGGAAGACCCGGGCTGCCTTGCCGCCGGTCGCGAACCAGACATTCGAATCGCCTTGCACGGTGATGCACGTGCCGCTCGCGGCGAACGCGCCCTCGCCTTCGATGGCTGGAGGGAGACCGGTCGAGGTCAGAGCCTTCCAGTTGGTTCCATCCTCGGTGACGAGCAACTCGAACTTGCCGTTCACCGGATCCCCTACTGCGATACCGTGGTTTCGGTCCCAGAACGCCATGCCGTCATAGAAGCCTTTTGGCTCGCGGTTGGTAAACTGCAGGGCCCAGGACTTGCCGGCATCAGATGTCTTGTAGATCCGTGATTGATCGCCTGGTCCTGCAGCCAGCAGATATGCCTGGTCGGCGCTGAAGGCTTCGACATCGCGAAAGTCCAAGCCCTCGGCACCTGGAACAGTGGCTGGCGTCCAGGTGTTGCCGCTATTGATCGTTCGCAAGTAGGTGCCGTGCGTGCCGCTCGCCCAGACTACGGTCGGGGAGACCGCGCTGACGCCGCGCAGGTTCTCGGTGGTATTGCTCGTCTGGAGCAGGTGAACCTGGGCGAAGCAGAGGCTCGTGAGGGCAAAAGATAAGAGCGATCGCAGACGCATGCTGGTAATTGTCTTACGGCAGGCTGACGAAAGGCCCCCGCCCTGGACGAGCGGCGCCTAAGCCCCAGCCTTAAAGCGCGCGAAATGCATGCGGGCTTCGCCTTTGCTGGCGCCTTTTCCCCGGGAATGAAGTTTTTCCGCAGCCTGTTCAGGCGTGCCGTAACCTGGTGGCCGCCAAAATGGCCTAAAACCGGCTGCGCGCGAACCGCCGCCTATTTCGTGACCTCTTTTGCGTCGACGGCCTTTTCGACTCGAATATCGGCGGTCTTGAAGCCGAACTTGCGCGCCGGGGTGCACTTGACCTGGCGTAGCAGGCGAGTGGCATCGGAGGTCTTGTCCTCGCGTGTCATCACGTAGGTCCGCATGGTGTAGCAGAGCCCGTCGTTTTCCGTAGATTCGCGAAGCACCAGGTCGCCGCCGTGCTCCACCAGAGGCTGCGCGAAAAACAGCGCGCGTTCGGTCTGGGCCGGTTTCGCGTGTTCCAGGCTCAAGCCAGGCTGCTCCGGCAGAATTGCCACGGAGCTGGAATTGGTGTTTTGTGTTTTGACTGCGGGATGGTTCGCAGTCTGCGCATAACTAGCGGCGGGGGCTGCGAAGAAGACGATCAGAACAAACAGCAGAATCGCCAGGAGGCCGGTGAGTCGCATGGGGCACCTCCGATACGAGCAGATTATAGCGCTGAATTGGGTGGGGCGGAGGCCGCTTCGCGCAAGAGAATCAGCCGGCGGGGCAGCCACCTAGAAGGGCTTGCGCAAGATGGGTTTAAAGGGAATCATCACAATCGCTTCCACATCAACATTGCTGCCGTTTTTCATCGCCGGAAGGAAGTGCCAATGGGAAAGCGCGTCGGCGGCGTAGCGGTCAAGGCGTTGATCCGCGCCGTTCACGACGCGAATGTCGCCGACGGTCCCATCGGCGCGGATGATTGCGCGCAGCGTGACTGTCCCGGAAACATTTTCCTGCATCAACTGGATCGGATACGCCGGATCCACTTTGTGTTCGGCGACCGGAGCGACGAGTTGGCCCGGCTGGTCGGTGTTGTGGTTGTCGAGTTCTGCGAAGCGAATCACATAGCTGCCGCCTGCCGAGTTGAGATTGGGCATGTTCAACGTCATGGAGTACAGGCGACGGCCGCCAAACACTCTCACTTCGAGCGGGCTGGGATTATCGATGACATCGACCCGGGGGCCGCGCGCAGAGGGACCGGGCGATGCCGACGCCACCGTTCTCGGCGCCTCGGAAGCCGCGGTGGGAACGCGTGGATCCCCGAAGCCCGCGCCATGGTTTGGGTGGGAAGAGGGGTTTGCTGCGCTCGGGGAAGTTGGGGAATGAGCAGGAGCCCCCACGTGCAGGCCAGGAGGAGCGCCGCTGGCGGTGGCGGATCCAGTTCCCGTCCCATTGCGTCCATGGTCGCCCCCGACGCCATGATTGCCGGAATTGTCGGCGCGGAGATCCGGCGTTCCAGGTGCGTCCGGATTGCCATCGGGACCTGCGGCGAAGGTTCCTCGCCGGTTGCCTTGCGGCGGACTGGCTGGCGGCGCGACCGCGGGGTGAATCCCGAGAGCGATGAGCCGTCCGCCCTCACCGGCGTGCGCGCCTTGCATAGAAGGAGGTGGTGGGACGATCTGCTGGCCCGATTGCCCCAACCCCGCCTGCGATCCCCGGGCACGGGAACCCACGCCGTTTCCAGACGCGCCGTTGGCAGCGTCGACGGAGGGTGGCGGGGGGACGACTGCTTTTGGGGTACCTCCCCAGGTTGGCAGCGCACGCTGGGCCGGGACCGCGAGCTGCGGCGCTGGAGCTATGACTTGGGAGCGACCGATGTTGAGCTCGCCCAGTTGGCGCACGTTGGCGGCATTGATCGCGGGCGGCGGCTCGACCACCGCCGGCTGGGCAGAATTCAGCGGGCGACGGCTGGCGGCGGTGGTTGCATCCGGGGCGGGTGCTACGACGTCGATCGAGAGCGAAGCGACGGCGCGGACCTTGCCGGGAGCGGCGTCCGGGGGCGGCGCCACGACCGACTGCGAGAGCGAGGTGACATTTCGTCTGGCGGACTCGGTGAGTTCCGGAGCGGGCGCGACGATCTGGTCCGGCAGCGCCGGCAACGAAGTGGGTTTGCGCTCTGTAGCTGCCAGAGGGATGGGGATGCTGCGATTCTCCCAGGCAACGATGTTTGGCGTCGGGACGTCCTGGGTGAGCTTGATGTCGGGCGGAGTCACAATCGTCTGATGGTGATTGTCGGACTCGGGCGGCACGGAGAGAATGGGTTGTTTGGCAAATACCGGCTCGCCCTTCCAGGGCTTTGTCGCACGCGCACTGCCGGTGTCGAGCGGCGGCAAATACTCTGACCGAGAGTAGTAAATGACGTCGGAGGGATCAAAGGGCCGTGGTTGAGCGATCCGTGGCTGCCGAGCGAACAGGGTGGAGAGCCCCCAGGCCAGTGCGATGACCACCCCGTGGTACAGGACGGATTCTACAAACGCAGACCAGGGCAACCGATTGGGAACAAAAACATCCGGCCAGAAGGGTGCCGGGGCAGAAGTGGTGGCTACGGCAGGTGGGCGTCTGCGCAGAACGAAGTCGCCGAGGTTGCGGCGGAAAGAACGGCCCCAGGGTTCGAGCTCGAGGAGTAGCTCGGGCGCGCGATGGGGTGATGCCCTGAGGCTGGGTTTGATTTGCGCGATGTTTTCCAGCCCGAGAAAGGAGTCCATGAAAACACGTCGGAAAGAGATCAGGAGTCAGGTCATTATAGCGGAGGGTCGTGGCGAAACCGGAGTGGAATGTACTGGTGAGTCGGGGTTAGCGGGGACGCGGTAACTGTGTAGTACGATTACACTTTTGAGGGGCGACTTATGGGTCGATGGCCAGGTTGCAGGGGCTCTGCCGTGGTGGTTGTCAGTGCGTTCATTGTCCTGGGTGCAAGCTTAGCCGCGCAAGACAAGCGTGCACCGCCAGCTCCGAAGACCAGGTACGGGAGCGAGTATTCCGGCATGTACAGCTTCCTCAAGGAAGGTGAGTTTGTGCAGGTGACGGTGGAGGACGCCGGGCGTGTGACCGGGTTCGTGTCCCGGTATGGCGACCTGGACAGTGACAAAGGGGCGTTTCTGGATCAGTTCTTCAAAACCGGGAAACTGGACGGGAACACTCTGACCTTCACGACGCAAGCGGTTCATGGGACGGTCTACGAATTCACGGGCACCATCGGGCGTGGCGAAGGGAACAAGCCAGGCGATGAAGCGTACTACGTCATTAAGGGCACGCTGAAGGAAAGCCAGACGGACGCGAACAAGAAAACGTCGTCGAAATCGCGTGAGGTGACTCTCAAGGCATTTCCGGAAGCGGCGACTCCAGCGGCCCGGGCAAGGGATTAGTGTCCCGAAGGAGTTTTTCTGGGAACGCACAATCGCCGCGCGAGAAAGGACGCTGGTCCCGCCCGCTCCTGCAAGCCGTACGCGTGAAACCTACCGCGCTGCCAGATGTGTCTCGTCCTGATTCGCTAGCAGCTAAGTTATGAAGCGAGGTTGTGGCTCGCAGAGCAACCCATCAACCCAGCGTCGAGCGCCCGGTCATTGCGCCCGGATGGGTTCGGCGCGATCCGGGGGCAGGCGAGGCTCCAGGCCATTCCGCAATGTTATCAAAAAGCTAATGCGACAGAAAGGCTCCGAAGGCGTGCGCTCCGGCCAACCCCCAAATCAAGAACCGAAGCAGTTGGGTCCCCCCTGTCTCCTGGACGCTATTCGTAGCGCAGGCAGTCGATCGGATCGAGGTTGGCTGCGAGATTTGCAGGATAGTAGCCGAAGAAAACGCCCACGCTGACCGAGATGGTGAAACCGATGGCGATCCAGAGATAGGAGAGCGTGGCAGGGATCGACGGAACGAAAGTGCGAACCAGGGTTGCAACGGCAGCCCCGATGAGGATACCGAGAGTTCCGCCCACAAGAGTGAGGCTAACCGCTTCGAGCAGGAACTGAAGACGGATATCAGCGCGACGGGCGCCGATGGCTTTGCGCAGTCCGATCTCGTGGGTTCGCTCCGTGACTGAGATAAGCATGATGTTCATTACGCCGATGCCGCCGACGATGAGTCCGATCGAGCTGATCACGCCCGTCAGGATGACCAGTGCTCCCGTCAGCTGGTTCCACAGATTGCTCAGGAAGTCGGGTGAACTGATCTCGAAGTCATTCTCCTTGTCCGCCGGGACGTGACGGAGGCGCCGCATGGCCTGAATGACTTCGTCCTGCGCGGTCTCCACATTTACATTCTCGGGCACGGTAAAGGCCAGGATGAGTTCCTTGGCCTCCGGATAGTTTTTCCTGAAATTGCTCAGCGGAATCACGGCAAAAGCGTCAACGCCGGGGCCGATAAACAGGCCGGGATCGTGCTCGAAGACTCCCACAACCTCGTAGAGCTGGCCATTGATGCGGACGGTCTTGCCGACCGCGTCCTCGTAAGGAAACAGGGATTCGTTGATGGCGGCGCCCAGAACGACGACCGGGCGGGCATGCTCCTCGTCGAAGGCGCCGATGAAGCGACCGCGTTCGACGGCGAACAGTGGGATCGCGTCGGTGTATTGCGGTTCGGTGCCGCGCACGATGACCTTTTCTACACTGCGACCTTCATAGGTGATCTGGTTGCTGTCGCCGAAGAAGAAGCCGCGCGTACCGAACGTGGTCACGATCTGGATGTGCGGGGCAGCGTCGCGAATGAAAGTGGCGTAGTTGTATTCGAAATACTTCCGGATACGGATGCTTTCGGGCCAGCGACTGGGGTCGGTGCCGGGCGGGAAGCGAGAGACGAAATAGGTGCGCGAGCCCAGAGACTCGACTTTGCGCTGCACGAACCTGTTCAAACCCTGGATGATGGCCGCCATGGAGATCACCGAGGAGACGCCGATGATGATGCCGAGAATGGTCAGAGCGGAACGGACCTTGGCGGAGCGCAGGGTGTCGAGGGCTGCCAGGAAATTCTCACGGGCCTGGGATGAGGTCATGATCGCCATCAGTCAGACCTCAACGCGACGATGGGGTCGAGATTCGCGGCGCGCAACGCGGGGTAAATTCCGAAAAACAGTCCTACGGCGGAGCTGAGAAAGACCCCCATCACGGCAACACTCCTCTGCACGGCGGCGGGGAACGGCGTGTAGGTGCGTAGCGCGAGAGCGACGAGGAATCCGAGAGTGATGCCGATGAGGCCACCCGCGATACACTGCACAACGCTTTCGACGATGAACTGGCGCATGATGTCAAGCTTGGTGGCGCCGACTGCGCGACGGACACCAATTTCGCGGCGGCGGGCGGTAACGCTCATCAGCATGACGTTCATGATGACGATTCCGCCGATGATGACCGAGATCGCGCTGACCATGATGAACACCGCAAAGAAGGCCGTGCTGATGCTCCGCCAAAGCGCCATGTAGCTTTCCTTGGTGCCGATGAAGAAATCGTTATCCATTCCGGCACCAAGGTGGCGGCGGGCACGGAGGATAAGCGTCGTCTGGTCCTGGGCAGCCTGAAAGCGCTCGGGAGAGGTGAGAACGTTGATCGTGAGGCTGTTGTGCGCGCCCTGCATGCGCAGGTAAACGGTGAGGGGCACCGTAACAAAGTTATCCTGGTCCTGGCCAAGGACGCTGCCGACTTTTTCCATGACACCGACCACGGTGAATTCCTGGCTGCCAACGCGCAATGTTTTGCCAATCGGGTCGACACCCAGGAAGAGTTGTTGCACGAGTGTGTCGCCGATGAGGCAGACGTTGGCGCGGTGTTCGGATTCGGAGGCGGTGAAATAGCGGCCGCGCCCGACGATGCGGGTGTCGATGTCAGCCATGGTGGGCGTCTGGCCGGAGAAGGTGACGTCGGTGACTTCTTTGTTGCCGTAGCGGGCGCGGATGGTGGAACTGGCACTGGCGCCGACTTCGCCACAGTCGGTGCAACGCTCGGCGATGGCTTGCATGTCATCGAATTCGATTTTGCGGTACTTGAGCGCCTTGATGACGATGTTGAAGTCGGTGACTGCGAAAGGCGTGCGGGCGACCTGGAAGACGTTGGTTCCGAGGTTTGCGATTTTCTGCTCCACGTAGACGTTGGCGCCCTGAACGATGGTCATGACTGTGATCAGGGTGGCGACGCCCATGGTGAGGCCGAGCATCGTGAGCGAGGCACGAAGTTTGTGCGCACGCAGCGCGCTGAAGCACTCGGCCAGGTTGTCGCGAACAGCCAGCATGGGAACGAAGGGTGAGTGTGTTTGTTCATCCTATCAGTTGGCCTGGTGGTGAAGGGAGGCAGCGAGCGTAGCGTGCTGTGGGAAACGGCGCTGACTCCGCTCCGGCGAGGTCGCGGGGCGATGCGGTCAGGAGTGTTTCGTGCCCCGTTGGCGGGTCGTGCCTGGGAGATCTTCTGTTCGCGTCAGCCTCTGGGAAGAGCGTCTTGCCCTGGAAGGGGTATTTTCGTGGTCGCGGGCCAGGTTCAGTAGTTCGTTCGTTGTTCGGTGTGACGGCTCAGGTACCAGCAGGGCTGGTAGCCAAGGTGTGGGAATAACGAGTGGGCGCAGGTTTGATTGATCGGTCCCTCGTAAACAAACTCGGTCTTGTTCTTTTCCGAGATAGCGGCGTAGCGCTGCACGGTGACGGTGCCGAAAGGCTGGCGGCTCTTGGGGATGCGATAACGGACGGAAAGATCGTCGGCGGCATACACCGCAGCCAACAAGCCCAGGACGAAAATGAGAATGCGGAACTTCATCGAATGTGTAGACGATCATTCAGAAATGCCGGACCACATGTCAAATCCAGCGTGAACTTATGCGAGGGAGGGACTGTCGTCCTAGGATTGCTCGACTCGCTCCCCAGAAACAAGCTCCAGAAAGCGCGGCTCCACGGTCGCCGAGCCGTGGCGCAGGGCCACGGTCATGGTGGAAGAGCATCGCCCGCACAGCCAGAAGAGCTCTCGGCGGCGGGCAGGTCCGGACGCGGAAGGGGAGGCCGGAATTTCAAGATTGAAGATCCGACCTTCGCGCAGGTAGCGAAAGGGTGCCGAACAAACCGGGTTCAGGCATTTGGAGAGCGTTCGAATGATCCTGTTCGTGGGATGAGTCTGACTTTCCGAACCGTTGTATCGTTGCTGGCGGTCGATACCAAGCCTGCTCGGCGCGCTCACTGCGACCCTAACCGCGTTGTCATCAGACCCGGAAAACCTGCGAGCGACAGGGCTCACAGGAGGTCGTGACTCGAAGTCACGGGGCAAACACTCAGTCCGGCCCTGGCTCCGAGCGACCGGTGGTGGGTGCTTTCGGGAACCAAGGTGTCGGAGCCTAGGCCTGCCCGGCGGATTTCAGCAGGGCAGTCAATTTCTGGATATCGTCGGGGGAGGCGTCGCCGACCACGACGTAGCGGAGGCCATCCCGGGCCCAGGTTTCGACGCTAAAGGAGCGCTCTTTCTTGGCTCTGTCGCCCAGCTGGACCATATCTTCCGGGAAGATGAAAACCGAAATATTGTGCTTGCGGATCTGGTAGATCAGGTGAGCTCCCGGAACCTGGCCGAGGTATGTGACTCGTCCGCCGAACAGGGCGAAGTCGGTGTTCTGCAGGTCGGGCAGGTTAAAGGTGAAGGGAATCTTGCCCTGAAACCAGGGCTTTACCGTGTGCCGGTCGGTAGAAACAACGTCTACCGGGTTGGAACTGGCCAGGGTCGAGACGTGCAGGTCGGCGAGTTCACTGTAGAGGTGTTGCTGCACCAGATTTTGCCTTTGCAGGTAAGAAGTAACCAGACCGGCGACGAGCAGAACTCCGATCGCAGCCGTGGCCAAGACCCAGCGGAAGCGCCAACCGCGAGGCGGCTTGTCGGCGATCTGCTTGTGCACCTGACTTCGAAATTTGGGGCTGGGCGCGAAGCGCAGGCCGGCGGTCTTGACGGCGCGTTTGAACTGGACTCGGGCGAGTGCATCCGAGCTGCAGGCGGGACAAGTACGCAAATGGGTGTCGAGGGAGCGCATCTGGTCGGCCAGGAGTTCACCGTCGAGATAGGCATCGAGTTGGGCTTGCCATTGGTCGCACGACATCGGTCAGTCCTTTAGCGGTTTCCCATTTCAAGCCTTCTGAAGCTTCTTCTGAACGCTGCTCCGCAGTGCCGCGCGGGCTCGCGACAGCCGGGACATCACGGTGCCGATCGGAACGTTCAGAGTATCGGCCATTTCCTGATACGACATCTCTTCGACCTCGCACAGCAGGATGACTTCCCGGAAATGCACGGGGAGTTCTTCCAATGCGGCTTGCAGAAGATCCCGGTGGTCCCGGTCGATCAGAGTCGCTTCAGGAGTCTGCCGGTCGGTCGTGGCCTGAACGGAGGGTCCTTCGTCTTCATCGACCAGGGCGACGGTCATGGTGGCTCTGAGACCGGTGCGCGAGGTCAGGAACGTATTGCGCAGGATTCGGTACATCCAGGCGCGGAAATTGGTCCCTTGCTCGAAAGAGCCAAAGCCTCGCAACGCCTTGATATAGGTCTCCTGAACCAGGTCTTCTGCATCCTCGCGATTTTGCGCGAGCCAGTGCGCGAAGTTGTAGAGCTGCGCAAACAGCGGCGTAGCTAGTTCTTCGAACGTCCCGAACTGAGGGGGCTCGGCCGACACGCACACTAGGGTAAACCTGTCGGGGGGGAATTTATTCCCTCTTTGCCTTGCTTATGCGGTTTTCATGATCTTCCCGGTGCTTGCATGGGATAAGCCCGGGGTTGGCGGAGCATGGTTGTGTGCACCGCGGGGGTGGGAACCGAGGTTGGCAGGTTACCGCAAAGCGCCTCCCCTCCGTGCGAGAGGCCCGCGTTCTGCGGTTACTCCGGTTTGTCGTAGACCGAGCGGACGATGATCGGGGTGTTGAGTCGTTTGCTTTCGAGGGTCAGGGTGTCGATGAATCGTCCCTCCGGGGAGAGTTCATAGGCATGGGAGATTTTCTCTCCGTCGGGACCCTTCTCCTCGGTGATCAACGTCTGATGCTCCCAGTGGGCTTTTACCTGAGTCTGCAGTGCATCTTTCTTGGGCTTTTCGAGCTTTCGGCCATCGGTAAACAGAACCCGTGTGTGGCTGTCGGTGTCGGTCATGTCAATTTCCGGACCCTTTTGAGCGACGCTGACTTGATTGGGCGCTTCGACCAGATCGAGAAGTCGAGCACGCTGCGGGTCGGAGCCGGAACTTTGGCCTGGACCGCTGTTGGGCCGTCCCATCCCCCCGCCCATGCCGCCGATGCCGGGGATGCCCATCCCGATCCCGCCACCTCCCATCCCCCCCCGCCTTCCCATACCTCCGGGGTTTCCGTTCTGGTTGCGGTCCTGAATGGCCGAGCGGAGCTTTTCGCGGGGATCGTCGCTCTCATCGCGGTTCAGCTTCCAGGTACCGGACAGCGCAGCTTGCGGGGATGGGTTCGGATCGTCGTTCTTGGTTGAGCCGGGTTGTTGCGCGCGTGATGCGGCTGCGACCACGAGAATTACGCCAACGGCAACAGCCAGGCGGATCCAAAGGCGACCGACGACGGCTTCGGGGTTCTCCCAAGTTGGGGACATGGCTCTTTACTCCGATAGTGAAAGGATGCTGCCAGAACGTTTGTCGGGTGGCGTCGTTGTTCAAAACTCCTCAAACCCCAACCCGAGGGGGCGACAAAGATTTCGCGTGGCGACTAACGATATGGATGGGCCGCCAAGCGGGAGGGATGTCTGGAGAATCGGGGATGGCTGGTAAAGATTTGTAAAGGCAGAGAGTCGGACTTCGGGCGCCGCTATTGACCGGCGCGGACAGGGTTGATGAGCAGCCGATTGGGGGATTTCTTTTTCGCGTCTTTGTCGTGTTGAAAAACCAGGTCGAGGCCTTCTTCGGCGGCACTCGGTGCCTGGGCCAGCAGGTCAGCCAACGCACGGAATGCGCGGCTCACTTCCTGGTTGTCGTGAGCAACGACCGGTGCACCCTTGTCGATCGCGGGCGCGATCAACTGGTAATTGTTGGGAACCTTCCAGAGAATCTTGCAGCTTGTAACCTTTTCGATCTCGTCCTCGGTGAAGCCGGGAATCTTCTTGTAGCGGTTCATGACGAGGCGCAAGCGATTGCGGTTGTTGCCCTCTTCGAGGAACGTGCGAATCCGTCCGGCGCTCCACAAGGACACGACGTCGGTTTGCGCGACCATGAGCACAGCGTTCGACAGATCGGAAAGCATCCGGGTGGTCTGATCCATCCGACCGGAGCAGTCGACGACGACGTAGCGGTAATGGCTGACCAGCAGGTCAAAAAGCCGGGCCAGTTCAGCGGGCGCAGGGGCCGCCGCGTAAGGCTGTTGCGGGGCGGCGAGCAAGTGGAGCCCATCCTTGGTCGCGGTCATCAGGCCTTCGAGCAAAGAGGCGTCCATGCGGTGCAGGTTCTGCAAGGCGTCCATGACGCTGAAGCTGGGACGCGCGTTCAGGTGCAGGGCGGCGTGGCCGATGGGGGAAAAATCGACCAGAATGGTCTGCCCATGGCTCTGTTGCAGCGAGACTGCAGTGTTGACTGCGAGGGTGGTGGCGCCACTTCCGCCCTTAGCGTTGATGATCGTAAACACGCGGGCCTTGCCCGTGCTGCGTGTCTTGCTGCGCGTAGCCGAGTACCGCGTGAAACCTTCAAGCAGGCCGTCGGTGCCGGCCATGCGATCGACGAATTCGCCCGCACCGGCGCGCATGGCACCGACGATCGTCACCGGGTTGCGCATTTCGCCGACCGCGAAGATGGCGATGTCGCTCGTGGTGGCGCGGATCAGTTCGATGGCACGAATGGCGCGTTGGGGTTCGTCGGAATTTACGTCGATGATGACGACTTCGGCACGCTGGTCCTGCATCTGGCGGACCACGGTGTCGGTTGCGCTCATTGGAAAGCCGACGTGGCTAAAAACCGTGCGGGCGACGTGCGTGCTTTCCAGGCGATTCTGGAGGATGACCAACTGCTCGCGGTCCTCGGTCAGGACGGCGACGGCGATGCCATGCATGGGCTGAGTCTCACTGAAATCTCTCGGTGATTGCATGGTAGGGGGGACAATCCTCCGAAGCCAAATGACTTTCGTAACCGCCGAAGCGCCGTAAGAATGATTTTACAAGGTCGGTTCGGCTTCCAGTCGAACACACCGGAGTGGCAGTGAGGAGAACCAGCCACCGCAGCTTCCCAACTCGAGATATTCTATGCGAATGACTGCGAGTTGAAAAGACCCGGATGGTCCCAAAATGCGCTAGCGGCGCGGCATCGGGCGAGTGGAGGGGGTGGCCTCAGCCCGAGACAGAAATCACGGCAGAACACGGGGAATGACAACGATGGGGGATTCGTCGTCCGCACTATGACCGTGGAGAGCGGAAATTCGATCGAAGGAATCGGAGGCTTCGGCCTGGGTTGCGGGCAGGTACTCGTAGCCAGCAAAGTGGACGGCGACTCCGAGCTTCGTACCTATGGAAGGTTGCACCACGCGCAACACGCTCCCCCGACACCGTACGCGCATGTTTTCGCCCAAAGTGATTTCCGAGGGCATGTTCAGGGTCAGTTCAATCGACTCCCCGGGCCCTAAGGGGAAATCTGTATAGAAGAAACTGCCCCGGGCGCTGAGGTCCTGGGTGAAGCCGCAAGCTTCGTGCTGCGCGCCGGAGAGTTTCACAGAAACCGGGACGTGGAGGTCAAACCGTTGGCCGGCGCGGCGTTCGACCCGAACAGGTTCCGTGGTCATCGATTCCTCGGCTTAAAGGCGAACGGCACCGGGCTGGGGTGCCCAGGGTAGAAGCAAACTGTACTCCAGGATGGGGTGGCTGGGAAGTTACCAGTTGGTTACGGGTCGGGATCAGCTGTGGAAAAGGCAGTGAGCCGTGTTTTCACGCCGTTCGATCGAAAGGCCCGCGGGTGCCGTGGTGGACGGGCAGGAGACCGGGGGCCTCTGCCTCCCGTTCGGGGTGGGCGAGGAGACCGGCTGGCCTACTGCTTCTTTGCAGGCGGCTTCGGCGCCGCGTTCGGGTTGGTCGTGGAGGGAAACGGCTGAGGCATGAATCCGCCTGACGGGAAACCGCCAGGTTTCGTGGAGATTCCGCTGTGGGGGTCAGCTGCGGTGGGATTCAGGCCCATCGTCCCGGGAATGAAACAGGTGAGGCGACCGCTCTTGGCGATACGCATTTCAGCCGGGCAGGGGCCGCTCGACAATTTCGCGCCCGGGCTGGCACCTTCCAACTCCACCGCGAACAACTTGCCCGCTGCGTTTCCTGCCACACCGGTGGTCATTCCCGGCATGTCATACGCGACAAAGAAGGGATGCTTGTCTTGCGCGGATTTTGTAGCGCAGGAACTGGCGCTGGTCAGTTGCTGATCGGGAGCGCGCACGTCGAGACGTCCGCAGTCAGCGGCTCCGGAACCGGCGAGCTCCTTCAACTTCAGCTGGACGGCATCGTCGGGGTGAGGTGCGGACGCCGGAGACGATGATTTTGTGCAGCCAACCAGGCATGCGGCCGCAAGCAGGGCGACCACGAAAGCTTTGCTCATGATTCTCATTGTAGAACAACCACCGGATCGCGGTCGGCTATAGTGGTACTCGCGGGTGCAGGTTAGTATCAAATCAGGCATCGTGGGGATGACTTCGAATTCCGCAGGTGCGGCAGCGTCCAGCGCCGAACCGGTAGCGCCAGGTGAGTCTCGCTGGTCGGTGGGCATGCGAGCGCTCAAGCACCGAAATTTCCAGCTTTTCTTTTCCGGGCAACTGGTTTCCCTGGTCGGCACCTGGATGCAGACCGTGGCCCAGTCATGGCTGGTATACCGGATCACGAAGTCGTCTCTTCTGCTGGGCTCGGTGGGCTTTGCGAGCCAGATCCCCGTGTTTCTGATGGCGCCCATCGGCGGAATGGTTGCTGACCGGGTGAACCGGCATCGCATCGTAATTGCCACCCAGGCGGCGGCGATGATTCTCGCGCTCATCCTGGCAACGCTGACGCTGGCGAACATCGTCACGGTGCCAGAGATTTTCGTTCTGGCGGCGCTGCTTGGTGTGGTGAACGCGTTCGACATTCCCGGGCGACAGTCTTTTCTTGTCGACATGGTGGGCAAGGAAGATCTGATGAACGCGATCGCCCTGAATTCGTCCATGTTCAATGGCGCACGCGTGATCGGACCGGCGATTGCCGGAATTCTAGTAGCAAAGATCGGCGAGGGCTGGTGCTTCTTTGCAAATGGGGTCAGCTACATTGCCGTGATCATCGGGCTCATGATGATGAAGATCGAGTGTGCGCGGCGATCGAAATCGGATTCGCCGCTGGCCGACATCATCGAAGGTTTTCGCTGGGCGAGCCGGACCGGACCGATCCGAATGCTGCTGCTTCTGCTCGGGCTGGTGAGCCTGGTGGGCATGCCATACACCGTACTCATGCCTGTGTTCGCAGACCGGATTCTGCACGGAGGAGGTGCCGGACTGGCGGCACTTCTGCACGCAAAGGAACCTGGAGCGGTGCGGCTGGGCGTGCTCATGGGTGCGACGGGGGTAGGGGCGCTTCTGGGAGCGCTTACGCTGGCATTGCGTTCCGGAATCCGCGGATTGGGACGTCTCATCATGCTGACCTGCGGTGGATTCGGCGTTAGCCTGATCGTCTTTGCAGCCTCGCGGAATTTCTGGCTATCGACCGCGCTGCTGATCCCGGTGGGATTTTGCATCATGCTACAAATGGCGTGTTCGAATACCCTGATCCAGTCCATGGTCCCGGATGCCTTGCGCGGTCGCGTGATGGCGGTTTACTCGATGATGTTCATGGGCATGGCTCCCTTCGGAGCCCTTCTCGGCGGGGCGCTGGCAGACCGCTTGGGTGCGCCGTTCACGGTTGCGGCCGGTGCGGTGGCATGCATTGTGGGCGCGATCTTATTTGGCAGGAAGTTGCCTGTCTTCCGGGGCGAGGCGCGGCAGCTAATCATTGCGCAGGGTGTGGCTGGAGGGGAGCCGTCGGAGGAGATGACGGCCCCGGCAGTGGATTGACGCCTGTTTCCTTCGTGCTCTGGCTGCTAGCTTCTGAATACGACAGCGGTTGCAGTTCTTGGGAGCACGGACCATCCCCCAGGGGCTGGACGCCATCGTCCTAGCCCTTCTCGAGCGCGTTCACATTCAGATCACGGTCGCGGGACCGAACCGAGGAGCGTGACCTGCAAGGGTGGCCATCGGGCTCATGCGAGCAACGAAAAATGGGCAGCCTCAAAGGATCCGAGGCTGCCCGGCGCGAAGAAAAGAAACGTCAGAAGCTCAGAGTCGCCTTGCCCTGAACGAGGCAAGGCGCAGCATCTCCGCCCAGGTAAGAACCCGAGGATCGAAGTGGGCGTGCTGACTGAACTGTCAGGCACGGGGAGTGCCATTCTGTCAGGAGGGCCGGTTTCTGTGTGGTTCGAGGAAGTTAGAGTGAGGATTGTCTGTTTATATAAACTGTGTCGTGATCCGATATTCACGAAAACATAAGTTTATATTCCACATGTGGAAGGCCACAGCAAACGGCCAGATTTCCCGGGAAGTTGCATCCAACCGGGCAACGTTTGAGCAGCATCTAAATCTTGGACGGTCGGCCGCACGCCACCAGAAATATGGCGCTCTTGCCTTTGGCGTGAGGCGAGAAGAAGTTCACCACGTCGTCATCGTAGAAGGTGAGCCCACTGGCGCCGAGCTGTTGTGCATAAGCAGCGATGTAGATCTTGCCGCCGAGGACGCCGGCTTCGATTTGAGCGGCTCGGTACCCGCGATTTCCGAAAGCGGCGATGATCGTGTGCAGGTCGGCCAGGAAGAAAAAAGCGACGCTCGCATCTGCCGGAAGTTCCTGTTCCAGTCCAAGGTATCCCGCTTGCTTTCGAAACTCGCCTTGTTTCAGCAGCTCCAGCTGCTTGGTTTCCCGGTGAAAAAAATATGCGCCTGGCGCCAAGCCCTCGACGCTGTGCACGATCAGGTAAATGTCATTGAGTTGGGTGCCGACCGGGTCGAGAAAGTCAGCCGGGATGCCGCGCGTCGAACGGTCGAGAATGGTCGAGAGCTGGGCAAACGAAATGGATTGGCGAGCAAAGCGGCGCGTCGACCCACGGCGCTGGATGACTTGCTCGATCGTATGGGTTGGGAGCGCAGGGTCGGAGAGCGGTTGCAAATCGACGAGCGTACCCTTCGGTGCAGGCGGGTCGGTGACCCGCATGCTCCTGCGCCAGCTCACCACCTCCTCGATTGAGGTAAGACACGACGCCCCGTGCATCTGGCGCATTGCGGGGTAATCAACTTCCTGCCGGGAGTATGGCACCAGCGGTAGACCGAGAGACTCGACAGCCGGTAAAGGAGCAGGCGGCGACCCGGTGTGGCCGACGGCTAGCATGGAAAACGCAACTTCTTTCCGAACGTCGACATCGATGAGCGCGTTGACGCCTTCGTCCATGAATCCCAACACGAGCTTAGCCGGGAATCCCATCGAGGTACTCGCGGCCAGCGCATTGGCAAGCAGGGTGCCGTTGTCCCAGCCGAAATGGCGATAGGTCCGTGAGCGATATTTCCAGGCATTGCGCCAATAGATTCCGGTGCAGATCACGACCAGCGGTGCGTGCGCCACCGAGGGTTCAGAGGCAGTCGCCTCGACCAACGCCGCGCGGTAGTCGCCAGCGCGCAACTGGCGAAGACCGAACTCGGCCGCGCCGAAGTGATACACACCGGCGGGAAGCTCGGGAAGATTCTGGCAGACAAGATAGAGTTCGATTTCGTAGAGAGCGCCCGTACATGCTGCCGCCCGGAAGAAGGTCTCACCCCCGGGAAACTTCTTACTCCTGGTCACACCCGCGGAGAAAAACAGAAGTTGGGCAATGTCCTCGAAGGTGGGGAGTCTCTCGCCTTCCGGGAACGCGCCCGGGCTTGCGATGGCCGATAGAGCAGCGATTCCTGTCTGGCGAAAGTCTCTGGGAAGGCGCGTGATTTCAAGCGTGGGATAGATCTTGAACAGAAGAGGCTTGTTCTCCCAGTCGAGAAAATGCGGGTGGACGCGAAGGCTCAGGTACGAGTGCTTGGTACCGTTGTGGTATTTCCAAACGGCGTCGAGATCGCGGTTCGGCATGAAGGGGACATTGTAGTCGGTGGGGCGGTTGGTGTGTCGTTGCGGATGCCCACATGCCGGCTGAACCGGAGGCGGTGCAGCCCGGCTACTGCAAGCCCTTGCGATGCAGAAATTCACGGACAACTTCCTTGATGTCACGATGCTGGCCATCGACGGCGTAGTTGAGTTGTTGCATGTCCTGGTCGCTGACCTTACCGGCGAGTTCGTCGAGCGCGCGGGCGACCTCGGGGTGCAGAGTCAAGGTCTGCTCTCGGATCACAGGAACGGCTTCGTACGGCGGAAAGTAATTGCGGTCGTCATCAAGAACGAACAGATCGAGGGCGGGGATGAGGCCGTCGGTCGTGTTGCCCGCGATCAGATCCACTTGTCTCTCTTTCAGCGCGCGAGTTAGCAAGCCGAGATCCATGATCCGGGGCGGTTCGGCGAAGCGGAGGCCATAGGCAGCCGCCAGGCCCCGGTAGCCATCCGGACGCTCCATGAACTCGTAGCCGAAGCCGGGCCGCCACTGCGACGTGTAGGCGGCGGCTTGGGAGATCGTCTTCAACTTGAGGCGGCGCGCGTCTTCGCCGCGAATCTCAATCGCGAAGGTGTCGTTGAACCCGAGCGCTGGGCCCAGAGTCAGGCCAAACCGCCGTTCATATTCCGACTTCACTCGGCGATAGACGTCGGCGCGTGTCCCTTCGGGTTTTTCCTTCAAAATCGCAGTCAGCGCGGTGCCGGTATATTCCGGGTAGAGGTCGATGCGCCCGGACAGAATTGCCTGGTGGCAGATGAAAGAGCCCGCGAGATAGAAACGGCGTTCCACGCGCAGACGGGTTCTGGCCTCGATTTGCTGGGCGAAGAGCTCTCCCAAAACGGCTTGCTCGGTAAAGTTCTTGGACCCGACCACGACACGGCTCTCGCGCCCGGGGCCACAGGAGGTGAGTAGTAGCGTCGAGGTGAAGACCAGGATTATTTTGTCGAGCATCTTCAAAAAGGTTGGGGACCACGTCGCTGCAGGTCCGGTCAACTCGGGCTCAGGCGCTTCTCCACCCAGCCCAAACTCAGGTCCGCCAGCAAAGCCAGCGCTGCGGCGGGGATCGCGCCCGCCAGAATCAGCTGGTTGTTCACCATCGCCAAACCTCGGAAGATGTATTCCCCCAAGCCGCCGGCGCCGATTGCGGCTGCAATCGTGGCGAGACCCACCGAAATCACTGCGGCCACGCGGATGCCGGCGATGATCACCCCCAGCGCCAGCGGCAGTTCAACCTGAAAGAGCAACTGGCGATCGGTCATACCCATGCCGCGACCAGCCTCCACGACTGAAGGATCAACTCCCTTGATGCCCGCATAAGTGTTGCGGATCAGTGGCAGGAGCGCGTACAGCGTGAGCGCCAAAATCGCCAGACGGTCGGCGCGCGCACCGATCCATGGCACGGGCAGCAAGAAGCCAAAAAGCGCGAGGCTCGGAATCGTCTGGATGATGTTGGCACCACCGAGCACGGGTTTGTTGAGAGCGGGCAGGCGCGTGATGAGGATGCCGAGCGGGATACCGACCAGCACGGCCAGCAGCGTCGAGATCGCCACCATCCACAGGTGCTCGAGCGTGAGTTCAAGAACTTCACTGTGGTTCTGCACGATGAACTGGAAGATATTCATGCGGATCCTCGATCACGACTGCTCGGAGTCGCAGTGGAGAAGGCGTTCAGGTATTGCTGGACGAGCGGATCGCGAGAACTGATGAATTCATTGGGTGGAAGCGCGGTGACCAAGCGGCCGACTTCCATCAGTGCGATGCGTGTCCCGAGAAGAACGGCTTCCCGCAGGTCATGCGTCACGAAAACAACCGTTTTTTGAAGGCGCTGCTGTAACGACAGGAATTCGCTCTGCAACTCTGCGCGGGTGATAGGGTCCAGCGCACCGAAGGGCTCATCCATCAGCAGGATGGGCGGGTCGGCAGCCAAGGCGCGCGCGACCCCCACGCGCTGGCGCTGTCCTCCAGACAGCTCGCGGGGATAGCGCGAGGTGAAGCTGGGATCGAGCCCTACCAGTTGGAGCAGTTCGGCCGTGCGTCGTCGAATGCGGTCGGCGGGCCATTCCTCGATCGTCGGAACCAGGCCGATATTGCGTTCGACGGTGAAGTGCGGAAAGAGCCCGGCGTCCTGGATCACGTATCCGATTCCGCGCCGCAGACGGATGGGGTCCCATTCGGTCGTCGCCCGGCCTTCTACCAGGACTTCGCCCCTGGTAGGGGATACCAGGTGGTTGACAAGTTTCAGGGTTGTTGTCTTGCCCGAGCCACTGCGTCCGAGCAGGACGAGCGTCTCGGCTCGTCGGACCTCAAGATTCAAGCCGCTCAGCAGCTCAGAGCCTTCACGAAAGCTGTAGGAAACGTCGCGAAACTCAATCGCCGCAGCGTTCTGGGGGGAAATACTCATCGCGTGACGGTCATTTGAACCGGACTAGACTGCTCTTCCGAACCTGAAGCGGGTTTGAGCCAGGAGAACTCCTCAAGACGACTTGTAGGCGAGCGGCGGCAGGCCGGTAACCCGAATTCCGCCATGACCCTTGTGACGGATGTTCAGGCCGATCAAAAGCGCGGTGATCTGTTCCACGATGCGGGCGTTCTCGAGTTTGCCTCCATCAATTGCGCGCAGCCCCGGAATTTTTGTCACCAGGTCGGAAACCGCCATGGTTGCCTCGGGACTGTCGCTGCAGACGATGACGTCACACTCGACCGGATCATCTCCGTTCATCGCATCCGCGGATACGTTCTGAAACGCGGCGACTACGGTCACGCCTTTCGGAACCAGTTCAGCTGCTTGTTGCGCGGCGGACCCTTGCCAGACGCCCAGCATCCGACTGGCGCGCCCCCCAACGCTGGAGGCCAGGGGGACAGTTGCGTCGATCAAGATGCACCCGGGCTTGAATGCCACCTTCAGCTGTTTGAGCAGCGCCGCCTGACCTTCGAAGGGTACGGTCAGGGCCAGGAGATGAGCAGCGGCGCAAGCGGCGGAGTTCTCCGCTCCCGTGACATCGGTTCGAGGACCGACCCTTTCTTTTATTTTCGCGGCCGCTTCTTGAGCGCGCTCGGCACTGCGCGAACCGAGGATGACACTTTCTCCGGCGCGAGCCCAGCGGAGGGCGAGGCCGAGACCGGCGGGGCCAGTACCGCCGAGAATCGCAATCGGCCGGCTCACGCGAACTCCGTTGCCGGCACCTGCTCGTAGGTGAAGTCTTCTGGCGGCGACTGGATGCGAATTCGAGAGTAGGTCGTGTTGCGCTCGGCGGGGATGCGCCCGAGTTCGAGAATCAGTGACTGGAATTGTTCCGGGCTCGTGTATTGCCCGGCGGTGGCGCCCGCTTCTCGCGAAATGTTTTCTTCCATCAACGTGCCGCCATAGTCGTTGGCTCCCGCATGCAGGCACATCTGCGAGAGTCGGCGATTCAGCTTCACCCAGGAAACCTGGATATTGTTGATCGAACCGGCCAACAGAACCCGCGCGAGGGCGTGGATCTTGAGATGTTCCGCCAGACTCGGGCCGGAGCGGGCCAGCCCCTGTTGGAACAGCAGAGTATTCTGGTGCACAAACCCGAGCGGCACGAATTCGGTGAAGCCACCGGTCCGTTGTTGGATGGTGCGGAACAGCAGAAGCTGATTTACCCAATGCTCGGGGGTCTCCACGTGGCCGTACATGAGGGTTGATGTGCTGCGAATTCCGAGCTGATGGGCCGTGGTGATGACTTCCATCCACTGTTGGGTGGAGAGCTTGTTGCGCGACAGCACGTTCCGGACCTGGTCATCGAGGATTTCGGCGGCGGTGCCGGGGAGCGTGTCAAGGCCATTGTCCCGCAGCATCTGGAGATAGTCGCGCAGCGGCATACCCGTGAGCTCCACGCCATAGACGATCTCCATGGGAGAGAACGCGTGGCAGTGCATGCCCGGTACCTCCTGCTTCACAGCGCGAACGATGTCACGGTAGTAAAGCGGTGGAAGGTCGTGGGGCAAGCCGCCCTGGATGCAAACTTCCCCCGCGCCTAATTGCCAAGCTTCGCGCGCTTTTTTCGCGACCTGGTCGAGGCTGAGGAAGTAGGTGTCGTGCTCGCGCGGCCCGCGACTGAAGGCACAAAACTTGCAGCCGACGAAGCAGATGTTGGTGAAATTGATGTTGCGATTCACGACATAAGTCACCAGGTTCCCTGCCAGTTCGGCTCGGAGATCATTGGCCGCGACGAGCAACCCCAGCAAGTCGTCGCCCTCGGCGTTTGCCAGAAGCGAGGCCTGCTCGTGAGAGAGCGAACTACCGTCGAGCGTCGCAAGCACTGTCTCGAGCGCCGCACGAACCGGCTGGCTCAGGCGCGAGCCCAGGTCAGCCCACTCCAGGGAAGGGAAGTGCTCCAGTTCCGGTTGCGAAAGTGCTCGGGCCAAGACAGCCTCCTAACGAAACAGGTCGTGCGCAGCGGGACGGAGAAGGTCGCGGGAGCTCCCGCGTCCGGGCTGGTAGCGGAATCCTCGAATGATAACAAAGGGGATGCGAGTTAGCTTGCCCGAGAGCAGGCCGGCGGCGCAGGCCAGTTCATCAGCGACCGCGTCGAGGCTCACGCGCAGTTTGTACCCGTGAGGGTCGCGTCGGCCACGGTCGTCGTGAAGGGCTTTCATGCCAGCGATCCCGATGGCGACTTCGGTGAGACCCTCACGCCAGGGGCGTCCGAAGCTGTCGCTGATGATGACCGGGACCACGATCTTCAGATGTTTCCTGATTTCACGATGGAGGCGGGCGGCCGAGCGGTCAGAGTCCTCGGGGAGAAGAAGGGCGTTCTTGCCACCGTCGACGTTGGAGACATCGACCCCGCTATTGGCGCAGATGAAACCGTGGCGGGTCTGGGTTATCAGGATCCCGTTTTTGCGACGGATGACGGTCTTGCTTTCGCGGATCGCCAGTTCGGAGACGCGCGCGTCGATCTTGTAACGACGTGCCCAGGCACGGGACTGAGGGGAGGGCCGAATCGTGTCAAGTCGGACCAGCCGGCCCTCGGCTTTGGAGACGATCTTGTGTTTCACGACCAGGATGTCCCCTTCGGCCAGCGACAGACGATTCCTGCTGAGAGACTCCAGGAGTTTCTCCATGAGGACGTCGCCGGCCTTGATTTCGCCGGCCACGGGAATGGGTATGACCCGCAGCTCGCTTCTCCCCATTTCTTACTCGTTTGCAGCCAGGGGATAGTCGGTGAGATCCCACTGACGCGCGAGGCGTTGTGCGCGGGTGTCGCCGGGCAATTCCACCAGCTGTTTCAAGTCGGAAGGATTGTCCACGTCCACGGCGATGCCAGGCAGAGAGCGTACCACGCAGGGTTTCCCGGTCGCTTGGGCAGCAGCCAGGTGAGGCTTGAAACTGTCATTGCCGAACCGCAGGGGGAACAGGCCTGCGGGGCGGCGAAAGATCGCGTTCGTTCCTCTGCCGTCGCCTGCCGGGACAAGCACGGAACCTTCCAGGGGCGCAGATTCAAGGATGTGCTGCAGTTCCCACGCCTGCAGCAGTGGAATGTCTGCGGGAATGACCAGGGTATGGTCCAGGGCGCGGGTTTCACACACGTGGGTGGCCATCGTGATGGCGTTGGTTTCTCCGGTGTTGGTGTGGTCGGCGATGATTTCGAACCCGTGCTTGCTGGCGAGCGACAGCGCAAAAGGATCGCAGGTGACGATGGCAACGTCGGGGTGATTCTTCCAGGAGGCGATCGATTCCAGCACATCTTGCAGCATCGCCTGCGCGAGTTGAGTGCGTGCCGGTTGATCGAGGACCGCGGACAGGCGCTGCTTGGCTTGATTGAGGTTCTTGACCGGCACGAGGATCATGCGTGATCCTGACCGGCGTGTGCGGCCTGCCCCCGGACGGCTGAAAGTACTGAACTCGCCAGGTCGGCTTTGTCTTCCGGAGTACGCATTACGGTTCTGGCGACATGCACGCGCAGGCCAGTTTGACATAATTGCTCGGCTGCTTCAGCGTCGCGGACATCGACCACCAGCAGGTCGAGGAAATCGTGGTACGCCTGAGCCACCCCGGCAACGGAAACAGGGAGTCCTTGAGAGGCCATCAGAATTCCGGCTGGGCCTGCCACCGCTTCTCCCGCGATGATTGGACTCACGGCCGCGACGCGTCCTCGGGTTTTCTGCAACGCTTCACGCACGCCGGGCACAGCGAGAATCGGACCAATGCTGGTGACGGGATTGCTCGGGGCCAGCAGCACCATGTCCGCGGCAAGAATCGCGTCGATCACGCCGGGAGCCGGCTCGGCGTCGGCTGCGCCCGCGAAGCGAATCGACTCCACCGGGTCCTGGTACCAGCGCTGGACGAAGTACTCCTCGAAGCTCAACTCGCCAACCGGCGTTCCGACGCGGGTTTCCACGCGGGAATTGCTCATGGGCAGAAGGTTTGCCTTCACGCCGAGCTTGTCGCAGATCTCGGCGGTCACCTCCGACAGTGTTCTGCCTTCCGCCAGGAGTTTGGAACGCAAGATGTGTATCGCGAGGTCACGGTCGCCGGCGTGGAACCAGATTGGCTGGCCGAGCTGGCCCATATGCTGGAGACAGAAGAAGGTGTCGCCTTTCACGCCCCAGCCACGCTCCCGACTGAGCAGGCCCGCCAGTACGTAGGTGATCGAGTCGATATCAGGCGAAACATAGAGACCCCACCACAGCAAATCGTCGCCCGTGTTGACGATGATCGTGAGCTGTTCGGGCGGGACGACTTGTCTGAGACCGTCGACGAACTTGGCGCCACCCGTGCCGCCTGTGAGCACCGCGATCATGCGGCCCTCCGCGCGTAACCCTGGGAGTCCGCCGAGGCGCGCACCCGATCCGCCAGCAGTCCGGGGCGGTCGAGAATTCGGGGCAGAAATTCCGGGTACACGGGCAGACGTTGCTCGAGCTTGAATCCCTTAGCCTCGGTGCGAAGGCGTAGTTGCTCCAGATGCGGCCAAGGTTTTTCAGGATTAATGAAATCGGGTGTCAACGGTGAGACTCCTCCCCAGTCGTTGATGCCGGCATCCAGCAGATCATCGTAGTAAGGGGCAGACAGATTAGGGGGAGCCTGAATGTTTACCCGCGGCATCAGCAGGCGGGCGACGGCGGCGGTGCGCAGCATATCGCCTCGACCCGGTTCGGGCCAATCCTGCATAAGGATTCCGAGTTTTGCACGGAAGTTCTGAACGATGATCTCCTGGATGTGACCATAGCGGTCGTGCAGGTCGCGGATGGCGAGTAGCGTGTCGACTCGGTCCTCGATCGTCTCGCCTATGCCAATCAGCAAGCCGGTCGTGAACGGGACCCCTTGCTTGCCGGCTGCCTCGATGGTGCGCAAGCGTTTTGCGGGCAGCTTGTCGGGTGCGTTGTCATGAGCGGCGCCGGAGCGAAGCAAGCCGGCGTTGGTAGTTTCCAGCATCAGGCCCATGCTGGGAGAGACAGCCGACAGGCGAAGGATCCAGCCGGTGCTCATCAACCCTGGATTGGGATGCGGTAGAAGTGCTGTTTCCTGCAGGACCAGTTCACACATCGCTTCCAGATAGTGAAGCGTGGACTTGTAGCCAAGACGGCGCAACGTGTCGCGCATTTCGCCAAACAACAACTCGGGCTTGTCTCCCAGGCTGAACAACGCTTCCCTACAGCCAAGCTTCTCGCCCTGGCGCGCCAGTTCCAAAACTTCTTCGGGACTCAGGGTGCGCGCACCCGGATCGCCCGGATCGCGTCGAAAAATGCAGTACCCGCAATAGTCGCGGCACAAATTGGTAAGCGGGATGAAGACCTTGCGCGAATAAGTAATGACGCCGGGCTTGAATCGCTCTTTGGCGGCGCGGGCAGCGCCGAGCAGATGCGGGAGGATCTCGTCGTCCGATCGCAGCAAGCGGCACGCCATTTCGCGGGACAGCGGCGCGCCGCTCCCGAGTGCCGAAAAATCGGGTGTCAGAGCTTTCGGCCAAGGACTGGTTTCAGTGGCGGCGGTCAAGATGCGTCATTTTCCCGGGAAACAGGTCGACTCATCCCCAAATAAGCTTCGGGTAGCCGAATGATACATGAAACGCGGGCGGAAGAAGCGTTTAAGGTGCCGTCGTTCGGAGAGGGAACAACACGAGGGGCCGAAATGTGGCGGAAGAGGCTGCGGTGTGCGCGACGTGGTAAGTTATCGATTCACGGGCGCATGCCTGCCTCGACCTGGGGGAGATGGTTTCTTCAATTCCATGAGCGTTAGCCAGTCGGATTTTCGCAAAGCGCTGGGATGTTTCGCGACCGGCATCACGGTGATTACGCTTGATTCCCAGGGAGAAGTCCATGGGATGACCGCGAACGCTTTTACTTCAGTCTCCCTCGACCCCATGCTCGTGCTGGTGTGCGTGGATCAGCGTGCGCGCACACATAGCCACCTGCATGCCAAAAAGCGGTTTGGTGTGAATGTCCTCGCCCAAGGCCAGCGCGCGATTTCCGAGTACTACGCGAGGGCCGAGCGCGCCCCCGATTGGGAGGCGCAAGAGACCGGGGCTTCATTTGAGCGCACCAGACACGGCACGCCTGTGTTGCGGGGAGCGCTCGCGTATCTGGAATGCCGGTTGCACACTGCTCAGGATGCGGGCGATCACACCATCTTTATAGCCGAGGTGGAAGAGGTGGTGGTGCGCGAGGGCGCTCCCTTGCTTTATTTCGAGGGCAGATATCGAGGGATCGGCCCCGCGATTGAATCTGGACCCGCGAAGGCGAAAGACTCGGAGAAAGGCAGTCGGTCTGCTTCCTCCCATTCCCGGCGCAGTCGCTAGGCTGAAATCTCCTGTGTTCTCAATTCTCATCCGGGCCGAGGCACCGACGGTTTTCGCCACCAGCAACTCCGGTTGCCCCATCCATTGGTCATCGCTGCGTATTCTCGACCTACCCCAGGCGCACGTCCCGTCGCAGGATGCTGCAGGGGTGCTGAAATTCCTCTCCCGACAAGTGCGGACCGAGGTCTCCCCTGAGGCTCGAATCAGGCTCGAACTCGTTGGGTGATTTCTGCTGTATTACGATTAGCCAACAGTAAATGACCTGGAAGGTTCAATTCCGGGGTTGCGGAGTGTTTGGTGTCACACCATTGGGGATCGGCATGGGCACGATAGCAACCGGGAATATTCCGCTGTGGAGAAGTCGGTCCTGGCTCGCCCAAGGGCTCGCTTTTGTCACTTCGGGTGGCCTGCGAGCATCAAAATAAGGGAGCATATAAGGGGAGCAGAGGTCGCCATTATGGCAGAGAAAGTTACGCAGAAAATCACCAAGACTGAAGAGCAGTGGCGGTCCCGGTTGACGCCGGAGCAATATCACGTGACACGCGAAGCGGGGACCGAACGAGCGTTCACGGGGAAGTATTGGAAGACGAAGGAGCCTGGGACATATCACTGCGTCGGCTGTGGAACAGCTCTGTTCACTTCCGAGACCAAATACGATTCAGGGTCGGGCTGGCCAAGTTTTTACGCGCCCATCGACCCGGCGAACGTGGAAGAGCGGGTCGACCAAAGCCACGGGATGACCCGCGTGGAGGCGCGCTGCGCACTCTGCGGCGCACACCTTGGACACGTATTCGAAGATGGGCCCGCACCGACCGGTCTGCGCTACTGTATGAATTCGGCTTCGCTCGATCTGAAACCGGCGGTCGACAAGAAGTAAGCAAAGAAAAAAGGACACGATAACTCGTGCCCTTCCTTCCCAGTCCCGCTGTCGATCTTCGAACAAGAGCCCTGCAAAAACGCTGCGAGCTAGATACCGGCCACCGCTGTGGCGGCCTTGGGCGGTTCGTTGACCCCAGACATCGGAGCCTCCGCGGGCCGGGCCTGCTGGTGCTGAGGCTTCTTCTGCTCGCTGGCCTGCACCTGCACGCTGCCCTTGAGGATTGCGCCGTCTTCCACGCTGATGCGTTGCGTGACGACGTCACCGGTGACCGCACCTTCACTGCGGATGTCGAGCCGGTCACTGCAGATGACGTTGCCCTGCACCTTGCCCATAATGACGACTTCACGGGCATTGACGTCGGCAGTCACAATGCCATTGCGACCCACCGTGACACGGTGTTCTGGAATGTTGATGGTGCCTTCGAGGCGGCCGTCAATATAAAGCGACTCGCCGCCGCTGATTTCGCCCTTGATGGTGAGTGACCGGCCGATGGTGGCCTGCTCCATGGGGGCGCTGGAGGTCTTTACGGGGGTATAGGTATTCGGGTTAGACGCAAACTGCGTCGAATTCTTGTTCTCTGGTGGCTGGAGCATGGGTACCGACCTTCCTGATATTCCGCCGACTCTTCCCGATATCGTCCGTCTGAGCGGTGGGTCTATGGCCATTGGCCAAGGCTGACTATCGCACGGGAGTAAGTTACGGGGCAGGTTACGGAAGAACAAGACCTTGCGTTGATAACAGGTAATTTACAGATTTCACATGGCACAGATGTATATGAAGGGCAGAGAAGTGCAAGAGTTTCGTACAAAATAGGAGAGAATCGCGGCGAGTTGGTGAGTGCATTGGTCTTTCTAGTCTTTCCCGCAGTATGACATTGATCTCCTCATCTCACGAAAGTTCGCCGAATGTGGGACAGACCGCCCAAGCATAGCAAAAAGTGCCCTACCACGGACACATGAGAGGGCCATTGTTTTGCGTACTGAGTGCAGTTCTCTTTACCGTTGGAATCAATCGTTGACGCTAGGCACACCGGAGCACTAGTCTTCACTGGCGCCGGCACTGGAGTCACAGGGGCAGCCTGAGCTGCAGGAGCGGGGGTGGTGGACTTACAGGAGTTGCGGGCAGGGTCCATTTCGGCGCTAATACCGATTCGACAGGGGGGTAGCTGGCGTCCTGGGCAGCCCGGATAAAGCCCACCTGACCCCGTCGACCGGGTTGTCTGCGCCCGCCTTAGCCAGTCTTCAGGCCATTGGGCACCAGGGGCAACGCCCGCAGGCGCGTTCCGGTGGCATCAAAGATCGCGTTGCCGATCGCCGGAGCAAGACCCACCATTGGCCCTTCCCCGGCGCCCACCGAAGGCAAATCTTTGCGATCAAGAAGCACCGTTTCGACCACCGGTACGTCGCTAAATCGGGGAATCCGGTACTCCGACATTCGTCCGTTCAGAATCTGCCCGTTCTCGAATTCAATCGCTTCGAACAGAGCGCCACCCAAGCCCATGATGTTGGCGCCTTCGATCTGGTTCCGGAGGTTGTCGGGATTTACGATTGCGCCACACTCAAATGCCGTCACAACGTGTAGAACTCTGACATCGCCGGACTTGTGATCGACAGCGACCTCGGCGAAGGTTGCGATGTAGCCAAGTTTCTCGTAACCACCGCCCATCCCGAAGCCGTGCCCAGCGGCTTTCCTGCGACCCCAGCCGAATTTCTTCGCGCCGGCTTCAAAGACCGCGCGCAAACGATCGTTTTTGATGTTCTTCAGACGAAAATCAAGGGGGTCCATGCTGAGAGAGTGCGCCAGTTCATCCATGAAGGATTCGCGGGCGAAATGATTGGCGGTCGCGGCCAGTGCTCGGTACGAGCCCTGGCGCAGCGGCGATTGGCTGGGGTGAAACTGGATGCGCTGGTTGGGGATCTCGTAGTAGATACGAATCCCGGCGGCGCCGGAGTTGTAGTTGTGAAATTCCCAGGCGGAAATCGTTCCGTCCTTCTGAACTGCAGCGCTGACCTCCATTACGCCTGCAGGACGGAAATAGGCCCAGGTGAACTCCTCTTCACGGGTCCAGACCAGTTTGACCGGACGTTTGGCTGCGCGAGCGAGCCGGGCGGCTTCAACTGCGGTTTCGCCGGTGTGCTTGCCGCCGTAGCCTGACCCGGTATCGGGCATGAGAACTCGGACCTTCTCTTCGGGCACCCGGAAGGCTTCCGAGAGTTCACTGCGCACGCCGAAGGGGCGTTGCGTGCCCGTCCAAACGGTCAGACTATCGCCATCCCATTGCGCGAGCGCCGCGCGAGGTTCCAACGGTACGTGCGCGATGTAGGAAACGGTGTAGGTCTGCTGCAGACGATGATCGGCCGCAGGGAACACTTCATCGACCGAACCGGTACTCACCTCGCCGGCATCCCCGGTAGGGTCAGTACCCGCGCTCGCGTTCTTCTTCAGGTACTCGAACAGCTGCTTGTTCGACGGTTGCGGATCGGCCTTCCATTCCGCCTTGATGGTCGCGAGCGCGCGTGCGGCGAGTTCCATGGTCGGTGCGGCAACGCCGACGAAATTGCCGTCCTGAACCACAGTAACGCCCGGCATTTGCTCGGCTTGTTTTACATCCAGGGAAACCAGCGTGGCATGGAATGCAGTCGGACGTAGAACCTTGCCGTGCAGCATGTCCGGGAGCTTCTGGTCGGAGGGATAGCGATGCTTGCCGGTCACGAAATCGCGGCCATCGATCTTGGGCAGCGATTGGCCCGCGATCCTCCACTGCGCGGCGGGAATGAGCGGGTCTTCAGCCGGCAGGGTTTCGGTGAGCGATTGGCCTTTCGCGAGCGCGGCGTATGCGACCGAGCGCCGGGTCTCGGGATCGGTAATGTTCCCGTCCGCGGCCACCAGGGCCTTGGGGTCGACTTGCCATTGCTTGGCGGCGAGCGTCATCAACAACGCGCGGGCAGCGGAGGCGACTCGGCGCAGCTGTAGATTCATGACGGGAGTGGTCAGGCTGCCGAAGGTGCCGCGATCGAACGGGGTGAGCCGGGTGTCACCCATCACCATCTTTATCCTGTCTGGAGGAACGCTAAGTTCCTCCGCTACGGCCTGGGTGAGCGAGGTGCGGATGTTCTGCCCGACTTCGACTTTGCCCGTGTACACCGTAACCATGCCGTCTTCCCCGATATGCATCCAGGCGCCGAGTTCGTTCGGAAACGCCTCGCCCGTACGACGGCCTCCGCCGGACTCCTGTGCAGAACCGAGATCCTTTAGGACGCAGACCACCAAAATTCCAGCACCGAGAAATTTGAAAAAGTCGCGACGATCGACCTGGAAACGGTACGTGGGCGGGGCAGAGAGTTCGTAGCGCTCCGGCTCCAAAGGGGATTCAAGATGCAGCGGATCGTTCATGATCTCGACTCCTTGGCGGGGGTGGTCTCTTGCAGTTGCTTGGCGGCTTTCGTTATGGCGGCGATAATCCGGGGGTGCGTGCCGCAACGGCAAATGTTCCCCTCCAGAAACTCGGCAATCTCGTCAGCCGAAGGATTGGCTTTCTTGTTCAGAAGTGCCACCCCCGACATGATCATTCCGGAGGTGCAGTACGCACACTGCATTGCGGCTTCGTCCAAGAATGCTTGCTGCAGAGGATGAAGGCGATCACCGACTGCCAAACCTTCGATGGTGGTGATTTTCTTATCCGCCACCGTGCCCACCTTCGTGATACAAGAGCGACGTGAGTAGCCGTCGACCAGGACGGTGCACGCTCCGCACTGACCCTCGCCGCATCCGTACTTGCTTCCCGTCAGGTCAAGTTGGTCGCGCAAAACGCCCAGCAGGCTGGTGCTCTCCTCGGCATCGACGGCGTAGGAGCTTCCGTTGATTTGCAGCTTGGTGATTTTCGCCATGGCAGGACCTCGCGAGACGATCGGGCATCGCCAGGGGCGATGGAAGTCCTTGAGTCGATGCCGACGATCTGCAGTTTCCGCAATGATAGTCGATGGAGCTGGTTCAGATCAGGCCGAAGAACAGTGACACTGGTGTCTGAAGGAAATCTGAAGGATGGGTCGTTCTACTCGTGCGCGACGCTCGAGAGGCCCGGGCAAGACTTTGGGTTGCCGTGGAAGATTCGGGGAAGGGCGCTCAGTTCGCCGCGTCCAGGCTCTGGGACAGTTGCTCCCATTCCGCCATGCGGGACTCGAGTTCCGTTCGATGGGTTTGGAGTTCGTGATTCTGACGCTGAGTCTGGTCGGCGCTGACGAACGTCAGCAAGGCGGCCTCGCAGCGGGCGATCGCTGCTTCCAGACGCGCGATGTCTTGCTCGATCTGGTGCACGCGGTCCTGGATCTGCTTGCGCTTGATCGGGTTCAGCCGCCTGGCTTTGGATTCGGCGGCCGAGGCAACTGCCGGGCTCGGATTCCCGTTGCTCGGTTGCTCCGCTGCAATCTTTCCGGGCGAGGATCCGTTGCGCGACGAGCCGCCCATCGGCACGTCATCCAGAGTGGGCACCGAAGCCTTACCGCCCTGCTTGCGCCAGAGGTAGTCTTCGTAGTTTCCAGGATAGACCTCGACCCTCCCATCGCCAACTTCGAACACCCGCGTCGCCAGCTTGTCGATGAAGTAGCGGTCGTGCGAGACCAGCACCACCGTTCCCGAGTACCCGGCCAAGGCTTCGAGCAGAATGTCTTTGGCGCGCATGTCCAGGTGGTTGGTGGGTTCGTCGAGCAGCAGGAAATTGGCGGGGTGCAACAGGAGACGCAGCAACGCATATCGCCCGCGTTCGCCGCCCGAGAGCACGCCGATGCGTTTAAAGACATCGTCAGCCTGGAACAGGAAGCATCCCAGGAGACTGCGCAATTCGGTCTGCGTGGATCGTGGCGAGAGTTCGGTAATGTCGTCGAGGATGCGCGCGTCCGGATCGAGCTCCTTGTACTGGTCCTGGGCGAAGTAGTCGGAGTCGACGTTGTGGCCAGGCTTGTATTCGCCCCTGGTGAGGGGCTCGGTTCCGGCGAGCAGCTTGATCAGCGTCGACTTTCCCGCACCGTTGACGCCGACAAGAGCGACACGGTCGCCGCGCTCGATCATGAAGTTGACGTCACGAAACACTTCTTTGGACCCGTAGCTTTTCGCGACGCCTCGAAACTCGGCGACGATGCGCCCGCTGGGCTTCGGCTGAGGGAAGGAAAAGTGGATGGTTTTTTCTTCCGGCGGAATCTCGATCCGCTCCATCTTCCCCAGTTCCTTGATGCGGCTCTGCACCTGCTTGGCTTTGGTGGCCTGGTAGCGGAAGCGGTTGATGAACGCTTCCAACTGCTCGATCCGTTCGCGCTGGTTACGGTAGGCGGCCTCGAGTTGCTCGCGGCGCTGAGTTTTCTCGGCGAGATACTTGTCGTAGTTCCCCGTGTAGAAGAAGATCTGCTGGTTCCAGATCTCGACCGTTTTTCTGACCGTGACGTCGAGGAAGTAACGATCATGCGAGATCAGGACAAAGGCATACGGGTAGCTGTTCAGATACTCTTCCAGCCAGTTGCGCGCCTCCAGATCGAGGTGGTTCGTGGGCTCGTCCAGCAGCAACAAGTTGGGCTGCTGCAAAAGGAGTTTCGCGAGCGCCAGACGCATCTGCCAACCGCCCGAGAACTCGTCGGTCAGGCGAGTCCAGTCTTCCTTGCGGAAACCGAGGCCGGTCAGCACGGTGCCGACCTTGGCTTCGATGGCGTAGCCGTCACGCGTCTGGAATTCGTGTTCCAGACGATGGTAGCGGTCCGCCACTTGAGCGTACTCCGGCGAGTCGGCCGGGAGTTCGGCCATTTTGCGCGTAAGGGCCTCCATCTCCTGCTCCATATCGCGGAGCTCATCGAAGACGGACATACACTCGGCGAAGATCGTGCGCCCGGAGAGCGTGAGGCCATCCTGGGGAAGGTATCCGGCGGAGATACCCTTGGCCATGGTGCAGGTCCCGTAGTCGAGTGTCTCGAGGCCGGCAAGGATCTTCATCACGGTCGACTTGCCGGTGCCGTTCGCGCCAACCAGGCCGATCCGATCTTGCGGTGTGATCAGCCAGTCCACGTTCTCGAACAGTAGTTTGTGGCCGAAGCGCTTGCCAGCCCCAGAGAGTTGGATCATGACGTCATGGATATCGTCTCATGGGAACACGCAATTGCAGAAGGGATGAACGAGTCGCTTGTCCGCGGTGCGTGCGGCCTGGAGCTGGTGCCCGCGTACCCGGATAGGCGCTCGCAGCGAAGCGTCTGCTTTAAGATTTGGCTCGGCGTCGGGCTCGAGCTACTGTTTCGGAGTCGGTGGCTCCATGGGGTCGCGCCGGCTTGTCTGGATATCGGGTTGAGCTGGAGTGCCTTGATCAGGCGTATTCTGCTGCGCCTTTCGTGCACGGGCAGCACGGGCCAGATCGCCCAGCGACGCCGTCACGGGCTTGCCGGCAGGCATCGGCTCCATACCATCCTCTTTTACAAGGGGCGCTTCGATCCCGACTGACTCGGTGCCGATGTGTACCGTGCGCTGCCAGGGCTGAAAACCTGTCATACGCACCACGATCGTATGATCGCCGGCTGTTACATGGAAGACGTAGGGCGTACTTCCGGTTAGATGTCCATCGACCGAGACCTCCGCATTCGGCGGCATCGACGTGATCTTTAAAGCCTGGGTCGGCCCGCTGGCAGCACGCAAACGAGTCAGGTCCAGATGCTGGTTGCCGTCGACAAAGGCCATCACGGTGGTTCCAGGCGCAATGCTCGCGTCCTGGCTGGAACTGGAGATGACCAGGGCCTGATTGTCTCGGCTTGGCCGGTCCTTGGTGGAACGGACCGGGATGACTTGTCCATCGGAGAGTGTGACAGAACGAAGATTTACGTCGATACGGCCAGCGTTGCCCACTCCGGCGTGTAGTCCCGTGACTTCCGTTCTGGCTACGTCGCCTTTGGCCACCACCACCACATCGGAGATGCGGAGGTCCTCGGCGACCTCAAGTTCCAGATTCTCGCCCACGCGTACTCCACTCGAAGTTGACGTGTTGCCCAGGCGAAGCTTGAGCGGCGTCCCGTCGGCGAGCATTCCATCGACTGGCGAGCCGGAGGCCATCGCCTGAGGCTTGGGCGCCGGAGTTTGCGCAGACGATATCGCGGGAACCATGGCGAGCGAGAGTATGAGCACGAAGATCTTGTTGGGCATGAATGTCTCTCCGCGTGGCCGAGGACAGGTGTTCGGCGGCGCGCCTTTATTGTGGCAACAAACCCGAACCGCACCTAGTTACGGGAGTCACGGGAGGTGGTGTCGAAGCTCGAATGAGCCGGGTCGGTTGCCCGAGGTACCAAATTGAATGTAAAACAGTTAGCTGAACAATGGCGGCTGCGGTATCCAGATCCTCAGGGCAGATGGGCGCGGGTGGGTCGCGACGCTGCGCTGTTGGCAACCAGTACCTTGTCGGCGCGGATGTGTTCGACCGCCCGGTCCACCACCGTCTGAAGTTCCGCCGCGTACTTCACCTCACGCCCCTTGCACAGCATCTCGCGCGCCTCGACGGCGCTGAACCAGGTTGGATTGCGCATCGTTTCGGGTGCTTTCTGGGTGCGCCTGACTTCCAGCAGAAAGGCTTTCACAACGAATTCCTGCACGCCGGCCGGTTGCCAGAAAACACCTTTGGAGTGCAGATAGAGGTGGAAGTGCCGCGACTCAATGACTCCGGAAGCGCCGGCCTCTTCGAAAGCCTCACGCTCGGCCGCCTGGCTGTGCGACAAGTGCGCTTCGATGGAACCCTTGGGGAATGTCCACTTGCTCCGGCCGTTGGTTTTTACCAGGAGGAACTCGATCGAGTTGCCGCGTTTCCGGTAACAGACCGCTGCGACCTGCAGCGGCAAGGACCTTGAAACACGCAGCGAGCCCATGGCACCGAACCTCCCGATCCTTGGATGATACGAGGAAAGTGTTTCAGGAGTATGAAAGTGCAACAAGAATTGTGCAGGACGAGGTTACCGAAGAGTTACGGAAAGGCAGAGCAATTCGCCTTGTGTAACGATTTGTAAAGATTTGCAGGACGGGATGGTGCGATGGGCCGCAACTGTCGCAAAACGATACATCCGCGAGCAGAAACACGCGGTCACGCACACGCTCATGACTGGCGTCCCGGGGCCCGGAGGGGGTACGATTTCGGGCAACGTCGGGCGTCGGGGTGCGCATCAGTGGATTCAAAGCTTGGGTGGAATGGCGAGTGAAATGGTGGAGTGCGGGGTTTACGGGTATGCAGCCCACAAGGGTTGCACCGTGTCTCAGGTTCATTGATCGGGAAAGCTAGTTATCGAAGCCGCTGGTTCGATCCTGACGACGGCCAAGGACGTCGAGCGGAAGGTCTAGAGCGCTACATCTACAAAACTGCACTTGGAGAGAACGCAATTGAAAAAACTTAGTGTTGCCGTGACTGTTGGCTTGCTTTTCATGTTGGCAACCGCCGCGTATGGCCAGCAGATGGATTTTGCTTTTGGTGTGAGCACGATCACTGCTCCGGCGTATAACAACAACGCCTCGATCGGCTATCCACCCCAATCGTTGACCGGGGGCGTTTATCCCTCGATCAGCGGGGACTTCCTGCTGCGCAAACACATCGGAGTGATGGGCGAAATTTCGTGGAAGGCTTCCCAGGGGCTTTACGATCAATACCAGCCGTACCGTCCAATCTTCTGGGATTTTAACGGTCTTTACCTGCGTGACCTCAACAAGCGCGTGGCTGCGGAACTCTCCGCGGGAATTGGCGCCGAGAGCACACGCTTCTACAGCAACTTCTTCACCTGCAACTACGTTGGTTGTACAAACTATTCGACCAGCACCCACTTCATGGGGCAGTTTGGTGCCGGGCTGAAGCTATACGCGCGTGGCGGACTCTTTGTCCGCCCCGAGGTGCACTTCTATTTGGTGAACAATAATGTCGAATACACCTCGTCGCGGGTTCTTCGGTATGGCGCCTCCCTCGGGTACACGTTTGGCGGACGACCGTAAGGCCGATTTTGAGGAAACGGAGCAGTGAGCGGGCCGGCATCAGCGCTGGCCCGTTTTCGCGTCCGGGAAGGTAGCGCCGGTTAGGTTAAGACGAGGCTGCTCCAAGCCTTGGCCCAAGGATTGTCTACCAGCATCTGTACATGACCAGCGCCCCATTTCCGATCGCAGTGAATCGGCTGCAGAACAGGGCTGGGCGCGGTGAGCGTGACTATGGTGAATGCCGTATTCCAGCCGTCCTGGATCAGGCGTGCTGCATTCGAATACGAAGTGTGGACGTGGAGCGCCGATGGAAGCCGAGACCCACGATCTCGGGATTGCACCATCATCGATCTATTTGGAATGTGAGGCGTCGCTGTGCTGCCGAGCTGTTAGGGCCTGTCCGGCACGGCATGGTCGCCACTTCCACCGCCTGTACCAACAAACTGCAACGGGGAAGCGGTGATAACAATGCTGCAAGGGCAGAGTGCCGGCAGCAACCCTTACTTTGTCCACTTCGATGTATATGGCACTGACAGCCAGGGCCAGCCATTGACATTAATGCTGTCGGACAGATTACCCCAACATGGTATCGGGAAACGGGAATAACAAATCTCACCCTTAGTTTGGATACCAATGCATCGGGTTTGCAGGTGAGCTATTTGGGTTGCCGACCAAACCCACGGGCGTTCCGCTCACTTCGAGGAAATTTTGTCGGGGAGACCGGATTTGAACCTATTGACCCCCCATTGCCCAAAGCAGGTGTGAGGAAGCAGAAGCCGCGCCCGACGGGCATTCCAAACGATCAGGGGAAGGGAATCAACGCAAGATCAAATGTGGACCGTGACCGTCGTGGCTCTGGGGGTTCAACGCCGACTCGGTTGGCACCAACTCGAGTAACAGGGAGGATCATACTCTCGAATCGCCAGCTACCGATGATTTACTCGCTGGACGAGGATCAGCTGCAGCTGATCGCTGGCCACACATAGGTTGCCGATATTTCGGCAAAGCATGTCCTCGATTCGGGTCAGGGCTTGTTGATTCGTTTCATGACGACATTGCCCAACCAGAGGACGGCGATAATTAGGGCGACGATGAGTAGTCCGCTCATACGAGAATCCGTAAGGTTTAGGCTGAATCGTCTCCGTGTCCAGATAGACGAAGCGCCCCAGAAAGTGCGTCTTATGTCTATCGTTGAACGGCCTCTCCCCTCAAGCGACCGTTCCAATCACGACGCTGCACCGCCGAAGACTCCCAGGCCAGACGACGCAGCGTCGCGCCTCTTGCGGGGCCGGGGAAGCCTATACCTGCACTGGCAATAGTGCAAGTGTCAAACGGCGGATACGGCGGATAGCGGAGCATAGGGAAGATAGGGTGAACCTAACCCTCCTATCCGGAACAACTCGTCTTGCACTCCGGCGGGGTTTATCGAAATGTAGTCAGTCTCGGGTTGGCCTAGGAAGATCATAGAGAGCCGCTAGGACGAAGCCCCCGAGACAATGCAGGGAGACCTCTTGTTGAAGAGCCTCGTCCACGTCCGCAAGGAAGGCATGCCAGGGTTCGGGCAAAGACACCTTGGCTAGGCGGCTTATTGGAGATGTTCCGGCGCCCATTTTGTTAGAAGGTGCCAGAACTGGGCCTCGTCGGTTCGATTCTCGCGAAGCCAATCGCGCTCTCGCACCGAGAGTGATTTCTGACATAGAGTGTCCTCGACATCCAGTCTGCTAGCCAAGCACCACGAGGCGATGGCTGACGAGCACCACGGGCTGCACAAGCTGCATACGGAACACGCCGCGCACCACGCGGGTGAGGGGGACCACATCAAGGCCGCCCACCACCGTGAGGTGGCCACTCACCACAAACGGCTGGCCAAGTTGCACGGCGACCATGCCGAGCACTGCGCGACCATGGCAAAAGCCTTGGAACCGGACAGCCGAGGCACGTTGCCCGAAGTGGACCCGGGACCTACGTCCAAGTTGTCCGATGCCGAATTCATGAAGGCCATCATTGGGGAGTAGGGCGATGACATACGACCCGGGCAAAATTTTGCGAACTTGACGTGCCCCAATTGTGGCTTCGTCGGCCTGATGAAGATTGTGGGCGGCGGGGCTACCTGCAATCAATGCGGTTGGGTCAAGAATTATGCCGGAAGCAAACCGGGCTTCCCAAACCTATCGATGTCCGGACAGAAACTCATCGCGGACCCAACATACCCCCCGGGCACGGAGCCCCCAGCTAATGCGCCCAAGGGCATCCTGCTCCCCTCCCCGGGCGGCAGGTCTGACCTAGCTTGGTATTACGGCGGGTGAACGCTAAGACAGAGCTTATGACGAAACCCAAGCCAAGGACTGCACCCAAGATCCGGGGCAAGCGCAAACGCCCAATTGCGCCGGTGTCCGCGATAGAACTGTTGCCTGCCGAGGACACCTATGAGCGGGCATTGTCTGCAGTCAGGACGGAACGCTCCCGGGCGTTCGTGCAGGAACTGGTCCGCACTTGGCCCCAGTTGGATGGTAAGGCGGCAGCCTTGGCCGCCGGGTGCAGTCCGGGAATTGCCAAGAAGACGGCATCAATCTGGAGGCACCGACCCGATATAGCCCGGGCGGTGGACCTGTGGATTCGCGAGCGAGTGCAGAAGTCGTTGCCGCCCAGCGCTGCCACGCCTGAGCAGCAGGCCGAGGAAATAATCCGTACCGCATGGCTGATGGCCCGGGCCAACGTGCTGTGGTTCACCCGCATCAGCGCTGACCGCAAATTGCTCATCCCGGATTTTAGCCACGCCACCGACGAGATGCTGGCTTGCATTGAAGCATTCGACATCTCAGATCGCGGGATTAAGTTGCGCCTCAAGGACTCGTCGAAAGCGTTGGCGCAGTTGGCACGGGCAACTGGCGTGGACCGGCCGGAGGTGAGGCTGACCGGCAACGTGGTAATGAGGGTGGTGTACGAGCAGACACCGGAGAAGCTGTCGAGGGAATTGGGAGAACTGAACCCGGACAAGACGACGCAGCCCAACGAGGCTCTGGATGACGCGATGGACCTGTCGCCGGTGAAGAAGTTTCCGATCAACTAGGCACCAAAGATCCTCAGTTGGTGTAACCGCCTGTTCTCAACAGTTATCATGTTCGTGTGACACGCTGGCCGATAAAACATGTCCTCATCGCAGCAGCTCTTTTGGCGATTGAGTTGCCGCTGGGCCTCGGCATCATCGGCGTTCCTGCGGTCATCATCGCTGCGGTTGTGCTTCTCAGTGGGAAGCAACGGTTTGGCATGCGGCTTCAAGTAGCTGCCCTGTACCTCTGCGTTTCAATACTGACATTCACATGGCTCGTTTACAATGTGCACCTTGCCAAAGGTAGCGCGATTCCAGTTATTGCAGCTTGTAAGCATTTCAAAGCCGAACACGGTCGCTATCCAACGCAGCTCAACGAACTGATTCCGGCAACCCTCGCAGCGCTACCGAACGCTAGAAATACGCTTGTCGCGAAGCACTTCGGGTATGACGCGACACGTCCGACCCTGTACTTCCCGGCGATGTTCCATGGGGTCTTCTATTACGATTTTCAGACGGATAGTTGGACCACGAACGATTAAGAAATCAGTCGGGAACAGGTGATTGTTGAAATATCGCGATTTCACCAACTACGCCCCGCAGCCAGGGTTGTGAGTGAAATCTGGTTACATCAACTACAATCAGGTTCGTGCACGACAACCCCAAAGTGCCACGGACCAACAAGCGCAGTGATTGGACTTTTAGCATCGATTGGGCTGCCACAGCGAAGGTCGCCGCCGCGTGTGTTCTCGCTGTTGCGCTTTTTGCTCTGTTGAATCGGAACGCACAAGAAGCGAAATGGTCTTCAACTTCCGGAACCATTCAGGAAACAAGAATCGTTGCTGACCACGCACTTCAGACGAAATGGGGCGGGCCGCTAACTTGGAAGGCCGAATACAGCGTCGCGTATTCCGTAGCAAGCCGTGAATACGCAGTTTGGGCAGACTCTGGCATTCGGAGCGAAAGCGAAGCCGGTGTTCGCTTGGCCTTGCCGCGCTCGCTCCCTTCGTGTCGGGTGCGGTACAATCCCGAAACCCCCGAAGTATCTATCGGAGACTGCCGGTGAAGGCCGACCGGGAGAGAGTCCCTGACGTAACATCGCCATAGAAGCGCTCACTGAGAGTTACCCACAGCGGTAGCCTCTGGTGGAGAAGAGGCTCGCCCCTTCGCGACCGCGTACCACAATGTGGACGGGGGTGTGGACGGACGCATGCCGACCCCCGACCTGCAAACCATCTGGCCCTGTACTGGAATTGGGCCCGGCCCGCGTCCTGCGGGCGTTCGGCAGACAAATTGGGAAATGGTCGGGGCGATAGGATTTGAACCTACGACCCCCTGCGCCCAAGGCAGGGCAGAACTTGCCCTTTAACAACCGTAATTATTGAAGATTCGGACTCGTCTGGTTGAACAGCCATCCAAGAACCCCGCAGGAATTGGAACCCTTAATGGAACCCTACCAACCTGCCTTCGTTTCTCTGCGATCGATGCAGATGGAACAAGGAACCCGTCAAGGTTTCCCTCCGGCTCATTCCACGCGACCTGTGACTGAACCCTTGCCCGTCCGACCAAGACTCCTCCGCTAGAAAACGAAGGGACACAACCGAAGTCCAAGACTTTCGGTTGAGATCACCGTGCCTTTTCCATGGAAGGAAGGGAGTGACCTGAAACCTACGCATCCTTGCCGCCAAGGCAGGGCAGAACTTGCTCTCTAACAGCCGTAAACTATTGCAGATTCAAGCTTGTCTGGTTGAACAACACTCCAAAGATGCCCCATCAATTGGAACCCCAATCGAAGCCTAACCGGAGGTTGCACGGCATCCCAAACTTCTGGGTATAGGACCTAATAGAACCTATTAGAACCAATTTCCCTTGACTTCCATTCCTCCGAGGCAGAAAATCCTCGTGCTTCGCCGCGGGCGTGTGCGTGCGCCTTCCTCCTCCTCCTTCGTACATTCCCCAAGCGATGTGTGCCTTTCCGGGCCGTTCCCTTCGATAGATTATTAGGTTCGGTAGTCCTGCCGTTCAGCAATTTTGGGGAAGAACAACATCGTTAGAGCAAGAAGCACGACGGGTCACGCGTGTCGTACCCGAATTCCACACGACCAGCAGAGAGGATGGAGAGTATGCAAATCCCAGGCTCGCGAGCGCTGAAGGGGGCAGCTGCAGGTCTGAGTCTGCTCCTTTTGGCAATGACGTACACGGTATCAGTATTCGACATTCCAGGCGCAACGCAGACAGATTTGCTCGGAATCAATGCGAAAATGACTATCGTCGGAGGCTATGACGATAGCTCTGGCGTGCACCACGGTTTTGTTCTAAGTAAGTCCGCATTGCAAACGGTTGATTATCCCGGAGGGACGTCGACGGATGTCATCGGCATCAATTCCCGAGGAGATCTGGTCGGCGCGTACATTGATTCGTCCGGCAACCAGCAGGGGTTCCGCGGGACGGCGAGCGCACTCCAGGCGTTTACTTACCCGGGAAGCGTGGACGGCTTTCCGCGAACGATCAACAACCGCGGTGACATCGTCGGCGGGTTTGACGATACCGCGGGGAACTCGCACGGGTACTCCTACATCGACGGGACGTTCACGCAGATCGACTATCCGGGCGCTGCGGCCACTGACGCGTGGGGCATCAACGACGAGTGGGAGATTGTCGGCACCTATTATCTGAATGACGGCAGCCAGCACGGGTTCCTGCTTGCCGATGGGTTGTTCAGCACGGTCGACATTCCAGGCGCGGTGTTGACTCTTCCGACGCGGAACTCGAATGGGGGGACGATCATCGGCGATTACCAGGACACGAACGGCGTCACCCATGGGTTCGTGTTGAGACACGGAAACGTTTCGACGCTCGATGGCCCGAATTCGAACTTTACGCGGCTGCGGGGCATCAACGACCGGGGAAAGATTGTTGGCTGGTTCAGGAACAGCGGTGTGACACATGGGCTCGTGGCGGTTCGTCACGAGAGCGAGGATGAGTAGGACCGGCTGTTAGGTTCCGAAAGGAAAAGGCCACGCAGATTGATCTGTGTGGCCTTTGTTTTCAAGCGGCAACGACCCCTCCCAATCAACTTCCCGCGCAGTACAATCGGCCAGAACTTCTGTGTTTAAGCCTCTCTAATTCTCTAATTCAGCCTCTACTAATCTCATGCCGGAGATTGCTTATAAAGGTTATTGCTGTTAGGTTCCTGCCTCTGTATTCTCGGCAGAGCAGCGGACATGCTCGGAACCCGTCAAGGTTCCCCTTCGGCCCTTCGGCTCGCAGCACCGACCCCCGAATTTATTGTCCCAAATGTGGTGTGTCAGGATTCTTTAACATTCGGCCATACAGGTGCCGAGCAGAGCCTATTATAACGGGATGCCGGAAGCAAGATCTGAACAACGACGGATTGCATCCCTCCCCCACACGTCTAAAACGCTAATCTGAAGACTGCCGAAAGCCTGGTCCGCTCAAGGGGGCTTGGTAGGCCTGTGATTCTGGAGACCGGGCAGCCGCCTGCTCCTTCGACCACGAATCGAGGAGTCGCTAGTTGTGGACAGGGGATGTGGACAGAGCCCTAAATTGCCCTCACCTGATCCCTTCTTAGTGTAGCTGGAGCGTGTTTCCGGCCCGCGTCCGGCAGGCCTTCACTTCATACTTGGGAAATTTGGTCGGGGCGATAGGATTTGAACCTACGACCCCCTGCGCCCAAGGCAGGTGCGCTACCAGGCTGCGCTACGCCCCGACTATATTGCTCCACTGATTCTAAACCACTTCCAAAAACGTCACCACTACGGAAGCTTTCGTTTTGAAGCGGTTGCTGGCGGACAAGACGCTGGAGGTGGATTTTTTCAAAGCCCTTGCAAAAAGTCGAGGCTCGACGCCAGCGGAAAGGAAGCTCTGGCGAGAAGGCATCTACGACCAAATCCGGGACGTAGTGTCGATGCAAGGCAGCTTGGGAATCGAGCAGATGTGTCAGTTAGCACAGGTAAGCCGGGCGGGCTTCTATCGGTCTTTGCAGGAGCAGTGGCCGGTCGAAGAGGAGCTGGAAGTGCGATCGGCGATTCAGCAGATCGTGTTGGAACATCGGCGCCGCTACGGCTATCGGCGGGTCTCGACGGAGTTACGGCGCCAGGGCATGCTGGTCAACCACAAACGAGTGGCGCGCATCATGCGGGAAGACGACCTGTTGGCCCTGCCGCCGAAACGGTTCGTCGTGTCCACAGATTCCAAGCACGAGCTGGAGGTCTATCTCAATCTGGCCAACCATGAAGCTGACCGGTATCAACCAGCTCTGGGTAGCCGACATCACCTACATTCGCCTCAAAGCCGAGTTCGTCTACTTGGCGGTGATCCTGGATGCCTTCTCGCGCAAGGTGGTGGGCTGGGCGCTGGATCGGACCCTGGCCAGCCGGCTGGCAATCGCAGCCCTCGAGCAGGCGATCAGGAAACGGCAGCCTCCCCCCGGGGTGGTTCATCACTCCGATCGCGGAGTGCAATATGCCAGCGACGAATACGTGGTTTTGCTCGAGAAGCATGGAATGATTCCGAGTACGAGTCGGCCAGCGAACCCTTACGACAACGCCAGCTGGGAAAGCTTCATCAAGACTTTGAAGCGGGAGGAAATTTACGCGAACGAATACGAGGACTTAGAGCATTTGCTTGCGAACCTCGAACAGTTCATCGAGCAGTATTACAATCGGCAGCGGTTGCACTCGGCGCTGGGCTACAGCTCTCCGGAAGAGTTTGAACGACAGGCCGAGAATCCAAACTCCGCGGTGGAGCTGAGGAGTGCGACCATGAGGTTCTTTCAGGCATGACGAAAGCTTCTACAGGGATGCTGGAGAAGGTGACTCCAACGCCGTCCCCTTCTCCAGACCTCATCCCCGCTACCAACTCGTCCACGAGATGGGCTCCATAAAATCGCAGATTGTCTCAATGGAGGGGTTCAACGAAGACCAACGGCAAACCCCTTCCGTTTAGGGCACTGGAGCTTTGCTTGAGCGAAAAGCAGACTCCCCAAGTTATTGTTTTAATTGGAAGTCGTCAGAACGAGGAGAGCGTTTAGAACGGGCAGGCGTGCGCCCCAGGCGGGTGCGCTACCAGGCTGCGCTACGCCCCGACTCTACTGCTCCACTGATTCTAAACCACTTCCAAAAACGTCACCACTACGGAGGCTTTTGTTCTACTTTCTTGGAGCAAACTGTGTGGACCAAAGCTTCGGAAGCGAAGCAGGTCACGTGGCCGGCGGCCCAGTTCACCATGAGCCTGGTGGGATTTGGCCACGTTTTCCCCACCGCAGGTGTGCCCCCTGGCCAGCGCGGTATAATCTCTCCCCGATCATGTCTGGTCCGCGTTATGCCCTGGTAGCTTACGTAAGAAAGCCGGTCGGGGAGTTTGTCGAGAAGCTGCGCCGTGAATTGCATCCGGAACTGCCCCACCTGGCGGCTCACCTCAGCATCCTTCCGCCACGGACCTTGCAGGGGAGCGAGACAGAGGCTATCCGGGAGTTGGAAGAGGCGTGTCGCGGCGTCGAGCCATTCGAAGTAACCCTCGGCGAAGTTGAGACGTTTATCCCGGTGACGCCTACAGTGTTCATTCGTGTTGCGCACGCCGCGATGCGCATGCAGGATCTCCACGAGCAACTTAATCGGGCCGCCGTTTGCTGCACTGAGGAACTGCGCTATATTCCTCATCTCACGATCGCCAAGATGGGGACGGAAGAACTAGCATGGAAGGCCTTCGAAGTGGCGCGAAAGCGGTGGTCGCAGTACTCGGGCAGCCGACATATTGCGCTTGAGGAACTGATGTTTGTGCGGGAAGAGGTGCCGAACTCGTGGGTGGATCTGGCCCCGGTTCCTCTGGGGCGGACTCTGGTGTCGAGGAAAAAATAACGCAGCCAGCTCTCTTCCAGGCGCGGGCGGTCTCACACAAAGGCTAGTCCCTGTTCTATTTCCAGATCCAAAAAGGAACATTTGCCAAAAGGACATGTCCCTGCCAGTCCTGAAGCGTGTCCCTAAGTGTGTTGCCAAGGTTCTGCCGCGAGGAAGAACATAGAAAAGTCGAGGCGTGGTGCGCACCAAGGTCAGGCCGCTTCCCCAGCGGTTTTCGGCGCCACCTCTCAATCGGGAGTCGCACACGCATGCATGTGGGGGTCTATGGTTCGGGATATCTGGGCACGGTGATTTCCGCGTGCCTGGCGGACTTTGGAACCCCGGTCAGCTGTTGCGACACAGACAGCACCCGCATGGTCGAGATGGCCCAAGGCAACATTTGCTTCTTCGAAAAAAACCTCAAAGAAATCGTGAAGCGCAACGTGCGCTGCGGCCGGTTGTCGTATTCGACTGACGTCGAGGCATTCTCGAAAAAGGCGCAGGTAATCTTTCTCGCGGAAGATTCAGCTGAACACCTGGAGGAGTTGGTCCTCCGAATCGCACGGCATTCGACGCATCCGATCACCTTTTCGCTGGTAACCCCTGCGTCGGTGGGGACGGCGGCTGCTTTGGAGCGAGTGCTCAAGAATGCGAAACTAAAGGCCACCATCGTCTCCCAGCCCATGTTCTTCACCGACGGTTGTGCGGTCGAGGATTTTAACTGGCCGGATCGGATTATCCTGGGAACCCAGTCGGCGGAGGCGGTCTCCGCACTGAAGCAGATCTTCCATCCGCTGGTGATGCGCGGGGTTCCGGTGGTCGTCACGAATCACGAGACGGCTGAACTGGTGCGCGAGGCTGCGACCGCCTTTGTCGCAACTAAAATCTCGTTCATCAATGAGCTGGCGACGTTGTGTGAGCGGGTGAATGCCGACGCCATGAGCCTGTCGCTCGCCCTCGGTCTCGACAAAAAAATTGCTCCGCGTTGTCTGCAACCGGGAGCCGGGATGGGCGGAATTTTCGCCGAATCGGACATGGATTCATTGGCCGGACTGGCCCGCGAGAAGGGCGTTGACCTCAAAGTGCTCTCCGCTGCTCGTGAAGTGAATACCGCGTTGGTGGAGCGGCTGGTGCAGAAGATCTCGGGGATGGTTCAATCCGTGCAAAACAAAGATCTGGGCATCCTGGGGCTCGCGTTCAAGCCCAATACCAATTCGGTTGCAGGCTCGTCGTCGATCCGCCTAGCGCAAACCCTGGTCGAGCAAGGGGCACGTGTTCGGGCGTACGATCCGGTAGCCCTTGCGGATGCGAAGCTGCATTTGAACGGAACAGTCCGCTATTGCGAGTCCGCGTACGCGGCGGCTGAGGGCGTGGACGCACTCGTGGTCGGCACAGGCTGGCCCGAGTTCCGCACCCTGGATTTCAACAAGATCAAGCACCTGCTCAAACGGCCCATCATCGTGGACACGAAGAATCTGCTCGATTCCGCCCGCCTCCGCGCCATGGGATTTCAGTACATGGGCGTCGGGCGCGGCTGAACTCGGCTGCTCAAAGTCTCCGGACTGCCTCTCGCTAGTTACATCTGCTGATCGCCTCCCCAGCAGTCTCGCGGTCCATCGATCTGACAGTGCAGCGCGCAGTTGCTATAATCAGGGGCTGCGCTATCCCTCCGTGTGGTGCCTGTAGTTCAGCGGTGGAACGCCGGACTGTGGCTCCGGATGACGTGGGTTCGAATCCCACCAGGCACCCCAAATCACCACATTTCTCGCTCGTTCGGCTGCGGTTTCGCATCTCAGTCGTGTCTGCTTGGGCGCTGGACGCGTCCGGTTCAGCGAGTCATTGCGAGGTTTGCGGATGTCGACAGTACCGGTCAACAATCCGATGTGGCGCCGTGCGCTGTGGATCGGTGTTGCCGTGATGGTGGTCGCAGGAATCGCATTGTGGGTGCTCAGGTCGCATCTCGCACCCATCGTGCGACACCGAGCGATCGAGATGCTAAGGAACCGTTTTGACAGCGACGCCGAAATCCAGGATTTGCAGGTCTCCCTGCTGCACGGGATCTCGGTAAAGGGGAGCGGGGTTGCCTTGCACTATCACGGCCGCTTCGACCTGCCGCCGCTCATCGAGATCCGCGAATTTTCCGGCGATATGGGATGGTTGAGCCTGCTCGGGAAGCCCTGGCATATACGGAGAGTGGAAATCAAGGGCCTCACGATTCACATTCCGCCAGACAGAGATCGAGTGGCTCGTTCCGCACCCGAGAAAACACGGCACGGCATTCCAGTGCTGGTCGATAAACTTGTGGCGGACGAGGCCGAACTGGACTTGATTCCGAGCGATCCAAAGAAGTCGACCCATCAGTTTCTGATTCATCGTCTGACCATGCATGAAGTGGGGCTGGAGCATTCCGCAGCCTTTCAGGCAACCCTGACCAACGCTGCACCACCGGGGGAGATCAAGGCAGAGGGACACTTCGGTCCGTGGCAGATCGAAGACCCCGGGCAGACGCCGCTGTCAGCGGTCTATCGCTTCAAAGATGCCGACCTGGGTGTATTCCGCGGCATCGCTGGCATTCTGTCGTCGCAGGGGAAGTTTGGCGGGGTTCTCGAGGCCATCGACGTTCAGGGAGAGACGACCACGCCGGACTTCACGATCTCGGTAGCCGGGCATCCGCTTCTACTGAAGACGGACTTTCGGGCGACGGTGGATGGCACAAACGGAAATACGTTGCTGCATCCGGTGATCGGGCAGTTTCTGCACACCACGCTGGTCTGCAATGGCGGTGTGGTGAAAGCGGTCAAGGGCGGTGGGCGGGAAATCGTGCTCGACGTGACAACCGACCATGCGCGTCTGGAAGACTTGCTGCGGCTAGCGGTGAAAGCGGATCAGCCCGTCATGACGGGCCAGGTTAAACTGACCACTCGATTCGATTTGCCGCCTGGCAAAGGGGACATCCTCGACCGGCTCCGGCTGGATGGAACGTTCGGCGTGGGCGCGGCTGAATTCGCGAACGCCGCGATTCGGCAAAAGCTCGAAGGGCTCAGCCGGCGTGGGCAGGGAAGGCCGGAAGACGAAGATGCGGGCAGCGCCGTGTCGGAATTGAAAGGAAGTTTCCGGCTGCAAGATGGACAGATGACGTTTCACAACTTGACCTTCGGCGTAACTGGCGCGACCCTAGAACTTGCCGGAACTTACGGCTTACGCGACGAGAAGCTCGATTTTCGTGGCACGTTGAGGCTGCAGGCGAAGCTCTCTCAGGCGGTAACGGGATTCAAATCGTTCCTCTTAAAGCCGTTCGACGGGTTTTTCCGGAAAAATGGCGTGACGGTACTTCCCATCAAGGTGACAGGAACGCGAGGCCAGCCCTCTTTCGGGTTGGACCTTCATTCCAGCAAGGACGAGGAAAAACCCGCGGCCGGCGACTAGGTGTTCGTCCCCCCCGGGTGCAGGGTCGCGCCAAAGAACCTCGGCCAAAAAACGGAGTCTATCGCGCAATGTGGGGGTTCCCTATGAGCCTGTTTCGACTCTTTCTCCTGACGGTTGTTTTCCTTCAGTCTTCGATTCTGACCCATGCTGTCGATCCTCTCCCGGTTTCCAGTCCGAAGCAGACCGACACCCGCAAGACGAGCACACCTTACACGGGCGATCTCTCCATCTTCGATTCGCCCGGACGGGAGGAACGGTTGCAGATCGACCGGGTGATGACCATTCTCGGTGTTGAGCCCGGAAAGAGTATCGCCGACATCGGGGCTGGATCCGGATGGTTCACGGTGCGAGCGGCCAAGCAGGTGGGTACAAGCGGCAAGGTCTATGCGGTGGACATCAATCCGGAAGCAATCCACTACATTGAGGATCGTGTGCGTAAAGAACAACTTCACAATGTGACGACCATCCTGGGTCGCTCGGATGATCCGCTGCTGCCGGCGAGGCAGGTTGACGTTGTACTGCTGCTGAAAACGTATCACGAAGTCGCGAAGCCCGTGGCCCTGTTGCGGAATGTGCGCGCTTCGTTGCGGCCCGGCGCCAAGGTAGGAATCATCGACCGCAACGGGAACGGCGAGAATCATGGCGTCGATAGAAGCGTCGTGCTCAGGGAAGCGTCGGAGGCTGGGTACGAGTTGGATGGGAGCTATGACTTCGTGAAGGATGGCATGGATTATTTCCTGGTATTTGTGGTCCAACAGTAAGTCAACGGGGGCTTCAAGTGGCAGGACGGCGTCCGATCACTTTCGTCTGGTCCGTAGCTACATGCCTCTGTGGTAGATTCTGATTCAAGTCATGAAACAGATTCTGGGCTGGGCACTGAATGCGGCCGCGCAACCGGGGGTTTCATACGTGGATGCGCGGATCGTTGATAATCGGAGCCGGTCGCTGGCCACCAAGAATGGCAAGGTCAGCCATGCGTCAGATGCAGAATCCCTGGGCATCGGAATGCGCGTGCTCGCCGATGGTGCCTGGGGGTTTGCCGCCTCCGACGACCTTAGTCGCGCTGCCATCGAATCCGCGGCCGCGCGTGCCTTTGCCATTGCAAAAGCCTCGGCACAAGTGAAACAGCAGAACGTACAGCTGGCGCCCGAGAAAGCGGTGACCGCCCAGTGGGCAACGCCGTTCCAGATCGACCCTTTCACGATCTCCATCGAACAGAATCTCGACCTGCTGTTGAAGATTGACGCCGAAATGCGCGCGGTCCCGGGTGTCACCCTTGCGGAAACCAGCATGAACTTCCACCGCGAGGAACAGTGGTTTGCTTCGTCGGAGGGAGCCAGCATTCATCAGACGAAGTACTCGACCGGCGCGGGGTACGCGGCCTACGCGTTCGCTGGAACGGAAATCATGAAGCGCTCGTATCCTAATTCGTTCGGCGGGCAGTGGCAAAACAAAGGATATGAGCTGATCGGGGAATTGAAGCTGGTCGAGAATGCTCGGCGTGTGGCGGAGGAGGCTGTCGCGCTGCACAAAGCGGAACAGTGTCCCGAGGGCATTCTGACGATTATCCTCGACAGTTCGCAACTCGGCCTTCAGATCCACGAGTCGGTGGGCCATCCCATCGAACTGGACCGCGTGCTGGGGATGGAAGCCAACTTTGCCGGTACTTCGTTCCTGACCCTCGAGAAATTGCGCAAATTGCGCTATGGCAGCGAACTAGTCAATGTCGTCGCCGACGCTCGGCAGGAACACGGGCCGGGCCTGGGAACGTTTGGTTTCGACGACGAAGGGGTTCCGGCCCAATGCACGCCCATCATAACCAATGGTCTGTTTACCGGTTATTTGAGTTCGCGCGAGACCGCGCACACGATTGGAGAACAACGCTCCGGTGGTACGTTACGTGCAGAGGGCTGGAACCGGTTGCCGATGATTCGCATGACCAACATCAGCATTCGTCCCGGAGAGAAGCCGCTGACGTTGGAGCAGCTCATCGGTGACACCGATGATGGCGTCTACATGGAAACGAACAAATCGTGGTCGATTGACGACAAGCGCTACAACTTTCAGTTCGGATGCGAGATCGGCTGGGAAATCAAGAAGGGCAAACGCACCCGCATGCTGAAGAACCCGTCGTATTCGGGGATCACCACGGAGTTCTGGAATTCCATGGATGCAATCTGCTCGAGCGATGCATGGACCCTTTGGGGTACTCCGAACTGCGGGAAGGGTCAACCCCAGCAGGTGATGGGCACCGGACACGGCGCGGCGCCGGCTAGGTTTCGGAATATCAGGGTAGGCTCGGCCTACAAAGGCAATTGACTGCAAACAGATCTGGAACGCGCAAAGACGAAACGAATGCTCACGAGGGAACGAGCCGGCGAGATCTTCGACAGAATCAGGAAATACGCGACCACGGACGAGGTCGAGGCCTATTTCTACGGCGGGCGCTCGGCACTGACGCGTTTTGCCAACAACGTAATTCATCAAAATGTGGCCGAAGAGAATTACGGTGTTTCCGTGCGGACGGCATCCGGTGGGCGCACGGCGCGTGCGTCGACCAACAAGCTGGATGACGAGAGTCTGAAGCGGGTAGTGCTCGCTTCAGAAAGTCTGGCCAAAGTGCAGCAACCCGACCCGGACCTGCTGCCCATGCCAACACCACAAGAGCGGGATAGCGCTTTCGGCCTGCGAAGGAGCTCGATACCTGCTAGGTACTTCGCCGAAACCGCGGCGATCACGCCGGACGATCGCGCTACCGGTGTGGCCAAGATTGTGGGAGTCGCCAATCAACACAACCTGACCACGGCCGGCATCTTCTCGAATGCCGAATCTGTCGAGGGTATTTTTAATTCCCGGGGGCTGAGCGACTGGCACACTCAGACTTCCGCTGAGATTTCCGTCACCATGCTTGCGAAGGACTCTTCCGGCTGGCAGAAGTCGAATTCTCCCGATGTAGGCAATCTGGATCCACTAGCGCTGGCCGAGATAGCGGCCCGCAAAGCGATCGACTCGGCTACGCCCCGCGAAATTCGGGCGGGGAAGTACACCGTCATCCTTGAACCTGCAGCTGTGCTCGACATGGTCGGCTTCATGTTCTGGGACTTCGCCGGGCAGTCAATCCTCGACGAGCGATCATTTCTCAACAATCGCATCGGCACGCAGTTGTTCGGCGACAATGTGAATATCGTTGATGACATTGCCCACCCGTTGCAGTCAGGATCTCCCTTCGACGGAGAGGGGATGCAAAGGCAGCACGTGCCGTTGGTGGAAAACGGAGTGGTGAAGCGCGTGGTGTATGCGCGAGCGACCGCGGAAAAGATGAAGAAGTCCGAGTACGCGGGCAAGGTTGGCCCGGTCGGCGCGACCGGACATGGCTTCCTTCTGCCGAATGAGATGGGAGAGATGCCAGTCAACATCGTCTTTGGCGAGCCTGAGCACCCGCAGACGGTGGAGCGGATGATCTCGTCAACGGAGCGGGGCGTGCTGGTCACGCGACTCTGGTACATCCGCGAAGTCGATCCTTACGAGAAGATCCTCACAGGCATGACGCGCGACGGCACTTTTCTGATCAAGAACGGAAACTTGTCGGGTGGGGTGCGCAACTTTCGCTTCAACGAGAGCCTCATTCACATGTTGTCCAGCGTCGAATCGATGGGACGGCTTGTGCGCGCCAGCGGAGAAGAGTCTTTTGACATGGTCGTGCCCGCGATGAAGGTGAACGACTTTAACTTCACGGAAGTGACAAAGTTCTGAGCACCGTGCTCGCCAGGTAGCACTCTCTCGGGAGCCTTCCCGCATGGTGTTGGTCGGGGGCATTGACTTATACGGTGCGCCCCAGTGCTGGGGTCCCTCGACTGGCCGTGGCAGCGATTCAAAAATCTCCCTTAATTCCTTGATCCACAATAGCTTACGCACAGGAAGTTCCATGACTTCCGTAACTTTCCACTCCTGATTCAGGGGTGTAAGCTGCCTTCGAAATGTCCATCTCTGGTCGCAGGGTGCCCTGAACCTTGTGACCCGGAAAGAAGGGCCGCTAAAACCGTGGCATCAGACACCAGCAAGGACGTGAAGACTGCGGGCCGCAAGCACTACGCGGACGTGCAGAGCGCGGCACGGTTCCCGGTGAAATTGCCGGTGGCGGTGAAGTCGGGAGCGGAAGTTCGTTCGGCCGAAACCCAAAACATCTCGGCGAACGGAGTTTTGTTCGAGGTGGACGCGGATATGCCGGTGGGATCGCCGGTGGATTTTACGATCTCTCTGCCCGCCGACGTGGTTGGCGCGGAAGAAGATGTTCGGGTGGACTGCCGGGGACGGGTGGTGCGCAGTTTTGAAGACGGTGGCCGGCGCGGAGTAGGAGTGGTCATCGACGAGTACCGATTTGAGCGCAGGTAGGGCGCCGCAAGGGACCTGATGGCAAGCATTCCGGTGAGCATGGACAACCTGGATATCCCTCATGAGGGAGACAGCAACGGTCATTTTATCCGTGTGATCGTGGCTGATACGCAAGCGATCTTCCGCGCGGGCCTGCGTAAGATTTTTGCTTTGGAAGACGACATCCGCGTGGTGGGCCAAGCCGAGACGCTCGCCCAGACGCTGGCCGCGGCCAAGAAGTTTTCCGCTGACATTCTCATTCTTGAAGCTGCCTTGACGCCGAATCCGATGGAGGCCGTTTCGGACCTGTTGCGCCAGGCGCCACAGATGAAACTAGTTGTGGTGACCCACGAACCCAACGAAGAGTTGACGCTCGAACTGTTTCGTCGGGGCGTGCACGGAATCGTATCGCGCGAGGTGGAGCCCGAGATCCTGGTGGAGTGCTTGCGGAAAGTGTCGCAAAACGAGCCCTGGCTGGACCGCCAAGGCGTAACTTGGGTCCTGAGCGCCTATCGGACCCAAGGGGGCCGACCCGCAGGCAACCGCCCCAAGGTGCAGTTGACGCCCAAGGAATCTCTGATTGTGTCCTGCGTGACGCAGGGCATGAAGAACAAAGAAATCGCGCTGCGCGTCGGCACGACCGAGCAGGTAGTGAAAAACTATCTGCGCAAGGTCTACGACAAGTTAGGTGTTGCTGATCGCCTGGAATTGGCGCTCTACTGCCTGAACCATCGAGTAGTCGAAAACGAGAAGAAATCGGACGCTACGGGGGAGCCGGGCAACGGCAAGGCTAATGGCGCGGCGGCCGGTGCTGGCAGTGCGCAGCCGATTCCGGGAACCGCACCTTCAGAAAATATCTCCTAAAGAGCTTCTAGCCATACCTCTTCGCGGTGTCATCGATTACTCTTGTTTTCTCCGCAGCCCGACGGTCGCCCTTCCTGGAAGTTGCGGTTACCGGCCCACAGTCATAAAATCAAAATTGCAGTGCCTGAGGGCGCTCAGGCCCGCTTGCAGAGAGCTGCAGGTAGTCCTTTTGGCTCTGCTTCCCGAGCACTATACGGAGAGATGGCCGAGTGGCTGAAGGCGCACGCTTGGAAAGCGTGTTTACTCGAAAGGGTAACGTGGGTTCGAATCCCACTCTCTCCGCCAGTCCTTTCGTTACAGACACTTAGCCGGGTTCGATTCCACCTTCGATTCCATTTTTTCGACCGGACCGTCTAAAACCTCCCTTCCCAGCCAGGCGTCCTAGCCGATGGAGTCCATTCTTGAAAGGCTCCACAGGCTATGAACAAACGAGCAAATCTTCTAAAACACGTCAAAGGCGCTTCCGGGTGGCGCTACTATCCCGTCGCCTGGCTGCAAAATGGCAGCGTCCGGCCGAACTACGTACTGGTGAATGGCAGGGCTGAGCATCACCAGGAAGGGTTCTACTCGATCGAGTG
>WNFS01000098.1_pt1 | contig 76205 bp, 65 predicted proteins | sample 5400141 | NCBI WGS metagenome assembly WNFS01 (sample SAMN13153358, study PRJNA577476) | soil metagenome | isolation source: 60 cm saprolite under Madrone tree | place: USA:California | collected 2016-06-14 | reverse complement strand
TTTCCGGGGCCGAAATAGTGCTTCACGGCCATCGCAACCGGACTGAGCGTCAACACCACGCCGAGCGCGAACAGCATCCGTTGCACGGGGCCACCTCTTGCGCCGCTCATCAGGGCCCGGACCAGAAGGTGGTGTTTTGCGCGTCGTGCCATATGCAAAGGCGACACCCCGCAACGACGATCTCGTTGCGGGGTGTCGCTCCTCCTTGTCAATGAGGACAGGTTGGCTCAGTCGTCCGTGGTGCCCGATACCCGTCGGGTAGTCTGGCTCGATGTCGTTCCGCCAGTTGACCCATCATCCGACACCGTTCCGGTCGATCCGGGCGGCGTGTGATGGTGGCCGTGCGGCTTCGGTGCAGGACTCGGCGCGGGAGCCGGAGCGGGAGTCGGCGGCAGAGGAGGAGGCGGCGGGGGCGGCGGCGGCGGAGGAGGAGGCGGCGGAGGAGGCGGCGGCGGAGGCGGCGGCGGAGGCGGCGGCGGCGGAGGAGGAGGAGGCGGAGGAGGCGGAGGAGGCGGAGGTGGCGGTGTGGGCGCCGCATGGCACACGGTACACGGTGTTGTTGCCGACACCAGGGGATGCGGCGAAGGCGGAGCGGGTTGCACGCAGGCACCGCAGCTCGGAAGCTGGGCGAAGGCGTCCGTCACGGCGAACGAGGCGGCGAAAAGCGGCAGCGCCATCGCGACGGACCTTGCCGCTTTGCGCATCGTCGAGCCGTGCCTGAGGCTCGAAGCAGCGCCGCTGCGGCGGACTTGATTGCGAATTTGCTTCACGTGTTACTCCTGAGGTTGCTGAAACGAGTCGCAGCTTTCGGACTGTCGACCGAACCGCAAGCCGCGGGCCGCAAGGTAACCTGGAAGACAACGAATGAATGTCGTGTTTACGAACTAGCGTCCTCGCCCGTTGCGGCGAGTCGCATGATGAATAGGGATGAACAGATCTGGCTCTGCGAAAGATTGGCGGGCGAACACTGTGCTTTCATCCGTTTGCACAGCGAAGCCGTGTGTGCTAGCCGCGGTATCGGTGGCCCGAACGGTGTAGCGGAGTCCCGTCGGCGATCGATCGAATTGCCCGGGGAGCTCTTTGCTTTTCTTTCTTTGAGCCGTCTGCTCACGGAGGAAACCGCTCAACTGCATCGCTCAATCGTCGGTGCGATTGAGTCAGCAGCTCAAGGCGACTGCAGCGACTTCGGCGCCGATCAGCCTTCCTCGGGGTCCTCGAGCAGCGAAAAGCGCACCGGCAGTATTTCCTTGGTGGTCGTCATCCCGGCGGCATCCTTGTCGACCAGCAGCAGCTGCTGCGTGTCGGGCAGGCCGGCCGGGATCACCATCTTGCCGCCCGGCTTGAGCTGGTACAGCAGCGTGGCCGGGACCAGGTCGGGAGCCGCCGTGACGATGATCTTGTCGAACGGCGCGTGCTCGGACCATCCGATACGGCCGTCCCCGACCCGCACCTCGATGTTGGTGTAACCCTGGCGGGCCAGCCGCTGGCGCGCTTCGAGCGCGAGCTCTTCGATGATCTCGACGCTGTACACGCTCTGCGCCAGCTCGGCCAGGATGGCGGCCTGGTAGCCCAGCCCGGTTCCGATCTCCAGCACGGTGTCGGTCGACTGCAGGTTCAGCAGGTCCGTCATCAGGGCCACGATGAACGGCTGCGAGATCGTCTTGTCGAATCCGCTCGGAAGCGGCATGTCGGCATAGGCCAGCGGCTGCAGCTCCAGGCGCACGAATTCATGACGCGGCACCTGGCCGATCACGTCCAGCACGCGCCGGTCCAGCGATGCCTTGCCCAGGCGCGCGGTCAGGAAGATCGTCTGGGCGGCGATCTGCGCAACCATTTGGCGCCGCAGTGCAGCGAAGTCCAATTCGCTCATCAGGGTTTCACGCCGATTCGAGGTTTGATGCTACTACGGTGGCTGGCGCTTCGATCGCTGGCGGAGCACACTGCGCCCTGCTATGGCGACGGCGACGTTTCGCTTCTACGAAGAACTGAACGATTTTCTAGCCCCCGAGCGGCGTGGCCGCGAGTTCGCGTGCGGTTGCGCGCCGGGGGCCACCGTGAAGCACGCGATCGAATCGCTCGGCGTGCCGCACCCGGAGGTCGAACTGGTGCTCGTGAACGGCGAGTCGGTCGGCTTCGTTCGCCCGCTGTGCGACGGCGACCGGGTGGCCGTGTATCCGAAATTCGAGGCGTTCGACGTCACGCCGCTGCTGCGCGTGCGCGATCGGGCGCTGCGCACGACCCGCTTCGTCGCCGATGTGCACCTGGGCGGGCTCGCCCGCCTGCTGCGGCTGCTCGGCTTCGACACCCTGTACGACAACCGGGTCGGCCACGAGCAGATCGAGCAGCTGGCGCGCACGCAGCAGCGGATCGTGCTGACGCGCGACCGGCAGCTGCTGAAGCGCGCCGGCTTCACGCACGGCTGCACGGTGCGCGCGCAGCGGCCGCGCGAGCAGTTGCGCGAGGTGTGCGATCGGCTGGACCTGGCGCGCGCGGCGCAGCCTTTCACGCGCTGCCTGGCCTGCAACGGGATGCTGCGCCCGATCGGCGGGGACCAGCTGCACGGGCGGGTGCAGCCCGCCTTGGCAGAGCGCACCCCGTGCTTCAACATGTGCGACGGCTGCGCGCGCGTGTACTGGGAAGGTTCGCATTGGCGGCGCATGCGCGCGCTGGTGGATTCGTTACTGGCCTGCCAGCCGCAGCTGCGCAGCAGCGCAGGCGGGGCTGGCAAAGTTCAATAAGGGGGCACCGATGGAGCAGGAGACTTTCAATCTGAGCGTGCGCAAGTTCCTGAAGATGGTCGGCGTGCAGTCGCAGCACGAAATCGAGCAGGCGGTCGAGAAGGCGCTCGCGTCGGGCGCGATCAAGGGCGGCGAGTCGCTGGTGGCGACGATGACGCTGAAAATCGCCGCGGTGCGGCTGGACGTCACGTTCGACGGCCACATCGACCTCCAATAGCTGCGGCCGCCGCCGGCGGCCGCGCAGGAAAATGCCGATGGACAAGGGACCACTTCGATTGAACGTGCCGGAGCCGAGCGGCCGGCCCGGACACGCGACCGATTTTTCGTATCTGCACGCCTCGGCGGCCGGCTCGGTGCGGCGGCCGCCGCTGGACGTGTCGCCGGTCGACACCGGCGACCTGGCCTATGCGCTGGTGCGCGTGCTCGACGACGACGGACGTCCGGTCGGCCCGTGGGTACCGACCATCGACGCCGATCGCCTTCGCCACGGCCTGCGCGCGATGCTGAAGACGCGCGCTTTCGACGCCCGGATGATGATCGCGCAGCGCCAGAAGAAGATCTCGTTCTACATGCAGTGCCTGGGCGAGGAGGCGATCGCGACCGCGCACACGATGGCGCTGAACGACGGCGACATGTGCTTTCCGACCTACCGCCAGCAGGGGCTGCTGCTGGCGCGCGACGACATCCCGATAGTCGAGCTGATCTGCCAGCTGATGTCGAACGAACGCGATCCGCTCAAGGGCCGCCAGCTGCCGGTGATGTACTCGTACAAGAGGGCGGGATTCTTCTCGATCTCGGGCAACGTGGCCACGCAGTTCATCCAGGCCGTGGGCTGGGCCATGGCATCGGCGATCAAGGGCGACTCGCGCATCGCCTCGGCCTGGATCGGCGACGGCTCCACCGCCGAGGCTGACTTCCACACCGCGCTCACCTTCGCGCACGTGTACCGCGCGCCGGTGATCCTGAACGTGGTCAACAACCAGTGGGCGATCTCGACCTTCCAGGCGATCGCCGGCGGCGAGGCCACCACCTTCGCCGGGCGTGGCGTGGGTTTCGGGATCGCGTCGCTGCGGGTGGACGGCAACGACTTCCTGGCCGTCTACGCGGCGTCGCGCTGGGCCGCCGAGCGCGCGCGCGCCAACCTGGGACCGACGCTGATCGAGTGGGTCACGTACCGGGGCGGGGCGCACTCGACCTCCGACGATCCGTCGCGCTATCGGCCGGCCGACGACTGGCAGCACTATCCGCTGGGCGATCCGGTTGCGCGCCTGAAGCAGCATCTGATCCGGATCGGCTCATGGTCTGAGGCGGAACACCAAAAGACGGTCTCCGAGGTCGAGGCGCAGGTGGCCGAGGCGCAGAAGGAGGCCGAACGCTCCGGCACGCTGCTCGACGGCCGTATCCCACCGCTCGCCTCGATGTTCGAAGACGTCTACCGCGAGATGCCGTGGCACCTGCGCGACCAGCTCAGGCAGGTCGGAGGCCGATGATGCCCACGATGACGATGGTCCAGGCCCTGCGGTCGGCGATGGACGTGATGCTGGAGCGCGACGACCAGGTCGTGATCTACGGCCAGGACGTGGGCTACTTCGGCGGCGTGTTCCGCTGTACCGAGGGCCTGCAGGCCAAGTACGGCCGCACGCGCGTGTTCGATGCGCCCATTTCCGAGGGCGGCATCGTCGGATCGGCGATCGGCATGGCCGCCTACGGCCTGCGGCCCGTGGTCGAGGTCCAGTTCGCCGACTACTTCTACCCGGCGTACGACCAGATCGTGTCCGAAGCGGCGCGGTTGCGCTACCGCTCGGCCGGCGACTTCAGCGCACCGCTGACGATCCGGATGCCGTGCGGCGGCGGCATCTACGGCGGGCAGACCCACAGTCAGAGTCCGGAGTCGCTGTTCACGCACGTGTGCGGGCTGCGCACCGTGATCCCCAGCAATCCGTACGACGCCAAGGGCCTGCTGATCGCGTCGATCGAGTGCGACGACCCGGTGATCTTCTTCGAGCCCAAGCGCCTGTACAACGGACCGTTCGACGGGCACCACGACCGGCCGCTGGTGCCCTGGTCGGCGCGCGCCTCGAGCGAGGTGCCGCCGGGCCACTACCGGGTGCCGCTGGAGTCGGCCGCGGTGTTTCGTCCCGGCGCCGAGCTGACGGTGCTCGCTTACGGCACCATGGTGTATGTGTGCGAGGCCGCGGCCACCGAAAGCGGGATCGACGCCGAGATCATCGACCTGCGCAGCTTATGGCCGCTGGATCTGCCGACCGTGCTCGAATCGGTCAGGAAGACCGGCCGCTGCGTGATCGTGCACGAGGCCACGCGCACCAGCGGCTTCGGCGCCGAGCTGGCGGCGCTGGTGCAGGAGCACTGCTTTTACCAGCTGGAAGCGCCGATCGAGCGCGTCACCGGATGGGACACGCCGTATCCGCACGCGCTGGAATGGGAGTATTTTCCGGGGCCGGCGCGCGTGGCGGCCGCGTTCCGGCGCGCGATGGAGGCCTGAGGTGAGCGTGCAGGTGATCAAGGTGCCGGACATTGGCGAAGGAATCGCCCAGGTCGAGCTGGTGGCCTGGCACGTGAAGCCGGGCGATGTGGTCGCCGAGGACCAGGCGCTGGCCGATGTAATGACCGACAAGGCTACGGTCGAGATTCCTTCCCCGGTAGCGGGGCAAGTGGTGGGACTGGGCGGCGAAGTCGGGCAGGTGCTGGCGGTGGGCGCCGAGCTGATCCGGATCGAGCGCGACGGCGCGACCGCCTTGGCGCCGCCACCGGTTGCGGCCGCACCGCCGGCGCGCCCGGCCGTGCCTGTGCCGCCCGCGAGTGTCGCCGCAGCGCCGGTTCAGCCGCAGCGGCAAGCCGCGCGCCCGGACGAGCGGCGCCGTCCGATCGCCTCGCCGGCGGTGCGGGCGCGCGCCTGGGAACTGGGCGTCGACCTGAACGATGTGGTCCCGTCCGGCCCGGCCGGCCGCGTGCTGCAGTCGGACCTGGACGCGGCTGCGGCGCGCGGCGCGCCGGGCGCGGCTGCGGCCGCGCGGGCTCCCTCTGCGGCCGAGCCCGCGCCTTCGGCGGCACGCGAAGCGCCCCGCTCCGGGGCGACACGCCAGATCAAAATCGTCGGCCTGCGGCGGATGATCGCGCAGCGAATGCAGGAATCCAAGCGCAGGATCCCGCACTACACGTACGTCGAGGAGGTCGACGTCACCGAACTGGAGGCGCTGCGCTCGGAACTGAATACGAAGTGGGGTGCGCAGCGCGGGCACCTGACGCTGCTGCCCTTCCTGATCCGGGCGATCGTTCAGGCGGTGCGCGAGTTTCCGCAGGTGAACGCGCGTTTCGACGACGAGGCCGGCGTGCTGACCGAGTTCGACGCGGTGCACGTGGGCATCGCCACGCAGACCGACGCGGGGCTGATGGTGCCGGTTGTGCGCGATGCGCAGTCGCGCGACCTGTGGGCGTGCGCGGCCGAAGTGGCGCGGCTGGCCGCGGTCGCCCGCAGCGGCAAGGCGGTGCGCGACGAGCTGTCGGGCTCGACGATCACGATCACCAGCCTGGGGCGGCTGGGCGGTCTCGTGTCCACGCCGGTGATCAATCATCCGGAGGTGGCGATCGTCGGCGTCAATCGGATCGCCGCGCGGCCGGTGATCGTGCGCGGCACGCTCGCCGAGCGCCAGGTGATGAACCTGTCGTCCTCGTTCGATCATCGCGTGATCGACGGAGCGCTGGCCGCAGCCTTCGTTCAGTCCGTGCGCGGGATGCTGGAGCGCGCCGCGACGCTGTTCATCGCCTGACTTCATCGACCAAGTTCATCGACCAAGTTCATCGACCAAGTTCATCCACTAAGAACGCCCGGCACCGGCCCGGCGTAGCCGGTCAATTCAAGGTAGCCGCGCCCGACCGTGCGCCCGCCTTCGAGCAGGTCGCTCGCGCCTTCCCAGTAGGCGATCCCGCTGCCGGCGCGGGCGTCGAACTCCTGGTCTGCCATCAACGGCCGTGTTTCGAATTGCCGCGACCCGACCCGAATTCGCTGCGCGACCGGGTAGGCCGCGCGCGTGCGCGGCGAAGTCCACGCCTGCAGCGGCTCGAAGCGGACCTGGCCGCGCGCGAACGTCTGCACGCTGCGCCCGGCGGTGCGCAACGAGGCGTAGGCGAACCACGGCTCATCTGCATCGGCGGCAGCGGCGCGCCGGATCCGGAATGCCGTCAGGGCCGAGCCGTCGTCCAGGTTGGCGCCGATCCAGTCCCAGCCGGTCGCCTGCGATGGCAGCAGCGTGCTGGACCACTCGTGGTCGAGCCAGCCGCGGCCGCTTCGCGGCGCCTCGCCCGTGTCCCCCGCGAGCGCGACGTGCGCCTGCAGCGCGAGCTGAGGCTCCGAGTAGTAGAGGCTGGCCGGCGCGTCGTCGCCCGGCCCTTTGCGCGAAAAGCCGCGCTCGCCCTGCGGCAGCGGCGGCTGCGTGGGCGTTGCAGTGAGCTCGAGCGCGAACAACGCTCCTCGCACCCGTCCCCGATACACCCCGCTCGCCGCGTCCCGCTCCAGGCGCCAGCGGTCGACCTGAATCTCGGTGTCGGCGTCCGAAAGCTGCGCGATGCCGAAGCCGGCGCGCGCGATGCGCTCTTCGTGCAGCAGCGTGCCGCGGCGCGGATCGGCGATCGCGGCGTGGGCCAGCACCAGTTGATGCGCTGCAAAGCGGCTGGGATTGCTCGGGTCGATCGGCGGGCGGATCCGGAAGAACGTCAGCTGGATGCCGAGCCTTGGCTGTGCAGAGCCGGGCGCCGCCTCCAACTGGCCGGTCAGGTACCACCACTCGGTGCGGTACGGCAGGTGGGCGCCGAAGTCGCGCGGGAATGTCAGCAGCCGGGGTGTGATCGCGGGGTAGTCCATGGCCTCCTTCGCTAAAGCTATGGAGGGCATAGCCTCCTTCGCCAAGGCTTCGGAGGCCATGGCCTCCTTCGCTAACGCTAGGAAGGCCATGGCCTCCGAAGCCTTGGCGAAGGAGGCCAGCAGTCGGCGGCGCAGCCGGTTCACCAGTCGTCCTTGACGGCGCGCACGGCGTCGATCGACAGCGCGCGCCGGCCCGCCAGCGTCGACGTCAGCGCCGCGGCAGCGAGCAGCGCGGCCGCCAGCGCAGTGAGCGATGCACCGGGCACGCGCAGCTCCATCGTCCAGTGGAACGACTGCGGGTTGACGATCTTGACCAGGATCCACGCGATGCCGATGCCCGCGCCCAGGCCCAGCGCACCGGCCAGCAGCGTGACCAGCGTTGCCTCGGCGGCCAGCAGCGCCAGGATCTGGCCGCGGGTCACGCCCAGGTGGCGCAGCATGCCGAACTCGCGCGTGCGGGCGATCGCCTGAGCGGAAAAGGTGGCGGCGAGGCCCGCCAGGCCGATCGCGATCGCGGCCCACTCGAGCAGGTAGGTGACGCTGAACGTTCGATCGAACACGCGCAGGCTGAGCGCGCGGATCTCACCGGGCTGGCCGAACTGCGCGGCCGGCGCATCCAGCTGCGCGATCAGCCGCTGTGCCAGCTGCGCGGGCGACACGCCGGCCTTGACCCAAAGCGCGGCGTCGGTGCGCGAGGCATCGCCCGTGATCCGCTCGTAGTCGCTCGCATCGATCGCGATGCTGCCGGCCCGGCGTACGTAGTCGCGCCACACGCCGGCGATCGTGACGGAAGCGCCGTCGCGTCCAATCGGCAGCCGCAGCGCGGCGCCGGCTCCGACATGGAACCCGTCGGCCACCGCTTCCGAGACCCAGACCGGTATCGCCGGCGGCTCCACCGCAACCGTGCGGCCGATCAGCGGCAGCGTTGCCTCTGGATGCGTGCGGTCGATCACGCGGGCGATCAGCACCACCGGGGCGCGGGCCGGATCGAGCACGATCGGCAGAGAGCGCGAAAACTGCGCACGCGCGACCGCCGGATCGGACTGCATCCGCTCCAGGTCCCGCGCCGAAAACTGTGCGGTCGAGCCGGCCGGCGCCGCTCGCGCATACAGATCGGCCGGCAGCATCCACGCGAGCCACTGGTCGAACGAGCTGCGAAAGCTGGCGACCATCGTGGCCATTGCGACCATCAACGCGAAGGAGGCGAGAATGCCGGCGGCGCCGACCGCGGCGAAGCGCGGCAGGCGCGCCAGGCGGGTCGCGGCCAGCCAGGCCGGCGCGTCGCGTGCCGAATGGACCCTGGCCGACACCCAGCGCGCCAGCGGCTCGAACAGGTGAGGCGCGAGCACGGGCTTGAGCGCGATCGTCGCCATCAGCAACGCGCCGATCGATCCGTAGGCGCCCAGCGGGATTTCGTGCACGGGCGGCAGCGCCAGCAGCAGCGCAGCCAGCAGAAAGCCGGCCGCCGCGATCCAGCGGCGCGGGCGCTGCGAGCCCGGCGTCGGCTCGGCGCCGGCCTTCAGAGCGGACGCGGGCGGCTGGGCCGCCGCTTCACGCGCCGGCAGCCATGCGCCACCGATCGCGGCGCCCAGACCCAGAGCGAAGAACAGCAACGCACCGAGCGGATCGACCGCGATGCGCGGGTGAGTGCCGGCGAAATAGCCGCCACCCAGGTCACCGCCCAGCGTGCGCAGCGCCGCCTCCGCCAGCAAGGCCCCCAGCCCCAGCCCGAGCAGCGCGCCCACGCTGCCGAAAGCGGCCGCTTCGGCGATCAGCATCCGGGCGATCTGGGCGCGCGTGGCCCCGAGCATCCTGAGCAGGGCGAGCTGCGGCCGGCGCGCGACCACCGCCTGCGACTGCAATGAAAACACCAGGAAGGCGCCGGTGAACAGCGCCACCATCGACAGCACGTCCAGGTTGACGCGGTAGGCGCGCGACAGCGCCTGCTCGCGATCGCGCGCGGCCTCGGCCCGTTCGGTCCGCAGGCCGGTCGGAAGCTGCCAGGCGCGCTGTGCCGCCGCGATGTCCGCGCCGGCCGCGAACTTCACGTCGATGCGCGACAGCAGGCCGAGCCGGCCGAGCCGCCATTGCGCAAAGCCCAGATCCATCGTCGCGATCGCGTCGCGCGCGCCCGGCAGCTCGCCGGCGATGCGCAGGCTCAGCCGCCGCTCGCCGATCACCAGCGTCACGGTGTCGCCGACCGAGCGGTGCAATTGCGCCAGCGCGGTAGGCGAGGCGAACAAGCCCTCGCCCAGCAAGTCGGGGAGCGCGGCGCCGCCCGCGGCTCGGGTGCCGACCAGGTCCGGTTCCAGCAGCGCGCTGCGCAGCGCGTCGATGCCGATGATCCGCAGCGCGCCGGAGCGAGCGCGCGCCAGGTTGCCCGCGCGCGGCGCCCCGTCATCGACGGTCGCATCGACCTCCAGCAGCGGAGCGGCGAGCGCGACCGCCGGGTCGGTCGCGATGCGGCCGTACCAGGACTCGTCGAACCCCTCGGGCGGGCCGAGAACCGACAGGTCGGCGGCGCCCGACAGGCTGCGCTCGGCCGCCGAAAACTCCGCCAGCGCCGAGGCGTTGATCAGGTACACCGCGGTGCCCAGAGCCACCCCGGTGGCGATCGCGGCCACCTGGATCAGAGCCCGTGCCGGCCGGGCGCGCGCAAGTCCGCCCGCGAAGTGCGTCAGCAGCCAGCACGACGCGGTGAGTTTCACGGCGCGGCGGCGCGCAGCGCGGGCGCGGTTGCAAGCTGCCCGCGCGCCAGCCGCAGCACGCGGTCGGCCGTCTGCGCGGCCGCTTCCGAGTGAGTGACCACGATCGTTGCGGCGTTGTCGGCGCGCGCGCTTGCGGCCAGCAGCGCAAGCACGGACTGTGCCGTGTCCGGATCCAGGTTGCCGGTCGGCTCGTCGGCCAGCACCAGCGCCGGCCGGTGCACCAGCGCACGGGCGATCGCGACCCGCTGCAGCTCGCCGCCGGAGAGCTCGCGCGGCATCGACTGGGAGCGGTCGCCAAGCCCCACCGCTTCCAGCATCCGGTGCGCCCGCGCGACGCGTTCGCGCACCCCGACGCCTTGCAAGACCAGCGGCAGCACGGTGTTTTCCAGCGCGGTCAAGTGCGGGATGATGTGAAATGCCTGGAACACGAAGCCGATGGCCTGGCGCCGCAACCGCGTTCGCGCGTCGTCGTCGAGCGCCGCCAGGTCGGTGGCGGCTAGCTCGATGCGGCCCGCGTCGGGGCTCTCCAGGCCGGCGATCAGATTCAGCAGCGTCGATTTGCCGGTGCCCGATTCGCCCACGATCGCCACCACTGCCCCGGGCTCTACCGCCAGCGACAGCCCGTCCAGGATCGTGCGCGTCCCGTACCGCTTGACGAGTCCGCTGATCGACAGCATGGTGGCATTCTAGAGTTCGACTCGGGGAGCGCGCGATGGACGAAGCGGCCAGGATCGAAACGGATTCGATGGGTGAAGTGGCGGTGCCGGCGACCGCCCTGTGGGGCGCGCAGACGCAGCGTTCGCTGGAACACTTCCGCATTTCCACCGAGCGCATGCCCCACGCGCTGCTGATGGCACTGGCGCGGGTCAAGCGAGCGTGCGCCCAGGTCAACGGCGAGCTGAGCCTGCTCGATGCGCCCATTGCCGCCGCGATCGCGCAGGCGGCGGACGAAGTGCTGGCGGGCCAGCATCCGGACGCATTTCCGCTTTCGGTCTGGCAGACCGGCTCCGGCACCCAGACCAACATGAACATGAACGAGGTGCTGGCCAACCGCGCCTCCGAACTGCTCGGCGGCGGCCGCGGCAAGCAGCGGCGCGTGCACCCGAACGACCACGTCAACCTCGGACAGTCCACCAACGACATCTTCCCGACCGCGATGCACGTGGCGGCCGCGGGCAGCGCGACGTACGAGCTGCAGCCGGCGCTGCGGGCACTGCGGGCAACGCTCGCTGCCAAGGCCTCGGCGTACGCCGGCATCGTGAAGATCGGCCGCACGCATCTGCAGGACGCAACGCCCGTGACCCTCGGCCAGGAGATGTCCGGCTGGGTGGCCCAGCTCGACCACGCCGACCAGGCGATCGGCGCGTGCCTGGGGCCGCTGCACGAGCTGGCGGTCGGCGGCACGGCCGTCGGCACGGGCCTGAACACGCACCCGCAGTTCGGCGAGCGCGTGGCCGCGCGCCTGGCCGCGGAAACCGGGCTGCCGCTGCGCTGCGCGGCGAATCGGTTCGCCGCGCTCGCGTCCCACGATCCGCTGGTGAGCGCGCACGGGGCGCTGAAGACGCTCGCGGTGGCGCTGACGAAGATCGCCAACGACGTGCGCTGGCTCGCCTCCGGCCCACGCTGCGGACTGGGCGAGCTGCATCTGCCGGAAAACGAACCGGGCAGCTCGATCATGCCGGGCAAGGTCAATCCCACGCAGTGCGAGGCGCTGACGATGGTGTGCTGCCAGGTGATGGGCAACGATGTGGCGTTGAGCCTGGGCGGCGCCTCGGGCCATTTCGAGCTGAACGTCTTCAAGCCGCTGATCGCCTACGATTTCCAGCAGAGCGTGCGCCTGCTCAGCGACGCGATCGCCAGCTTCGATGCCAATTGCGCGCGCGGCATCGAGCCGGACCGCGCGCGCATCGCCGAGCTGCTGAAGAAGTCGCTGATGCTGGTGACGGCCCTGAGCCCCCACATCGGCTACGACCGCGCGGCGCAGATCGCCAAGCACGCCCATGCCAATGGCCTGTCGCTGCGGGAAGCGGCGCTCGCGCTCGGCTACGTCACCGCCGAGCAGTTCGACGAGTGGGTCAGGCCCGAGAAGATGGTTTAGTTGTCGCCGCCTTGCGGCTCTGCGCCGGGGTTGCGGTGGCAGCGGGCGCAATCGTCGAAATTGCGGATGCCCGCCTCGAGGTGTCGGGTGCGTATCGGCGCTGGCCGATGCTCGTGGCACCCGTAACAGGTGTAGCGCCGGATGTCGTCTCCGCTGTGGCAGGTTGCGCATGGCGCGTTGTGATTGGAGTCCAGCTCGAAGAGGCTGGCGTGGTCGAACGTGGACGGCTTCCAGTGCTGCGGGCTGTGACAGGGCCCGCAGTCCTGCTTGAGCGGGCGGTGCAGGCTGTCCGCCGGCCGCTGGTGGCATTGCGCGCAACGGTCCTGCACTGCCTTCGTGAGCAGCGCATGGTCGAAGGTCGCCGGCTTCCACCGGTCCGGTCCGTGGCAGCGGCCGCAAGCGGCGCTCAGATCGCGGTGAATCGGGTCCGCGGGCGCGATGTGGCAGCCCTCGCAGAGCGGGCGCGCCTGCGGCCGCAGCATCGAATGGGAAAAGGCCTGGCGGCTGCGCTCGGCGAGCTTCGCTCCGGCATGGTCGCTGTGGCAGGCCAGGCAGTCCCGCTCGATCAGTTCCTGGTGGAACGAGACCCTGAGTGCGGCTTGCGTCAGCGCCACGCCCCGGGTCGTGCGCAGCCCGATGTCGGCCCGTCGATGGCACCGGGTGCAGCGCTCGGAGGCCGCGCCGCGCCAGGGCGCATGGCACGCGAAGCAGTCCTTCTCGATGCCGGCATGCGCGGCAATCAATGCGCCCGGGCTCACCATCCGCTCCGGGTACGCGACCGCCAGTGCGACCACCGCCAGCACGGCCGACGCGACCAGCGCCCGCAGCGGGCCGCCCCTCACTTCCAGCTCCAGAACAGCAGCTCAGCGACGATGTGGGCCGTGGCCAGCATCGCGAACGCCAGCGTGATCGGCAGGTGAACGACTCGCCATCGCTTGACCACGTCGAAGGCGAGACTGTCCCAGTACATGCGCTCCTCCAGCTGCTGGTCCGACAGCCCCTGTTCGCGCGTCTGCTGCCGCGCCTGCTGCAGCCGCTGCCTGGAACGATCCAGCAGCAGCTTGCCGGTCAACCCGCTGACCACGTTGATCAGCATGGCCCCGGCCGCCAGCCAGCCCAGGATCGCGTTCAAGTGAAGGCCGGCGTGTGCCAGCACGAGCAGCGAGCCGAGCCAGGTCATCAGTTCGTGCAAGCGCAGCCAGTGCGCCGGCCGGCCGAAGCGGATCGTCTTGCGCTTGCGCAGCGAATATCCGAACGAGGCGAGGATCAGCAATGCGCCGGGTATTCCCAGGTAGCGTCCGATCCAGACCGCATCGAGCGCGTGCAGCAGCGCCTGAAGCAGCAGCGCCCCGCCCCCCAGCGCCCCGAAGATCAGCAGGAAAGCGACCACCTCGCGCCGCGCGCTAACGCCAGAGGCGGGCCACCGCGCCGCCGGGAGCGTAGAGCGGGTGACGGGGTTGACCCTGTCGCGTCAGCGAAAGGACGTACAGCGGGGCGAGCAGCGCGCGCACCTGGGCATCGCGGTCCAACAGGGCTCCTTCATTGCCCCAGGCCGCCACCACCCGGGTCGATTCGGCCGCCAGCCGTGCCAGCCAGCGGTCGTTCGCGCGCCCCACCGGGCGTGCCGCCCGTTTGAGAACCTTCGGTGACGGGGTGCGAAACGCGAACAGGTTGCCCACCGCCAGCGCGCCGTAGCCCCAGGCGGCCGCCAGGCCGATGCAGCGGCGAATGGTCGGATCGTTTCTTTGCCGATCGGCGGTGGACGGATTCAGCATCACGAACAGCACCTGGGGGCCCGGCGCCCAGCGCCGCCACAGTGCGTAGCGGTAGGTTCCACAGCGGGAGATGCAGGCGTCCGATCGCATTTGAGGCGCCACGATACCCATGCGCAGCGTTCGCACTGAAGGTCGGAGGCGTTCACTTGCCCATGGAACATCATCGGCATGTGCATGGGCGCTCGATCCGCGTCCCGTTACCCGCGGAAACGGCGTCGCTTTGGCCCGGGTCCTTGCGTCTTAATGAGTGCGGATTGGCTGCGGGGAAGCCCCATACCCGCTGGGTCGATAGTTCGGACGATTCCGGACCGGTACGGGGTAATCACCTCATTTACGGGGTTACGCAAAGGAAGTACCTTCTTCTGGACTTCGATTGGCCGCGTCGGATCTTGTCGTGCCGCTCACTCGATGTCGTCCTGGTCGACGCGGTGCAACATCATTGTGACGCGCAAATAGCGCAATGAATGCACCTTTATTCGAGAGTTCGTGCCGGTCGCAGAACGACCATGCTGCAGCATCGGGGTGGTTCAACCCTTTGAAGATGCGCATCGTCGGGATCCTGTTGTTTTCGGTGCTGGTAGCGGCGGCTCAGGCGCAGCAGCCGCAGGGACGACTGTTGTCCGCCGATGGGGAACTGCTGCTCAGGCTTCCCTATTCGATGCGCCTCGAGCTGGAGTCACCGGCGGGACTGCCCTCGTCGGTCTTCACTTCCGACTACTGGTCGCGCGTGTACGACGAACGCGCTCAGCTCGCGTCCCGCTACGGCATTCATCTGGCAGAACCGGCGATGTTCCGCCCCTACCTGGTGCAGCAGATGCCAGTGCCGGGTCATGCTCACTTCAATTTCGTCCAGGAGTTGCGCTGGCCGGGAGCGATGCCGTTGACTGGGCTGCAATTCGAACGCAAGAACCTGCTGTTCCGCGGCGATCGGCTGACCATCCGGGCCACCAGTGATCTGCAGACGGTGTTTCGCGGGGCCGGGCTGGCCGGGTCCGAGACCGAAGTCGGTGTGTTGTCATTGCTGGGCTGGCGTTCGCACTCGCGGCTGGTCTGGCAGCTGGGCGAGCCGACGCACGAGCTTCAGTGGCAGTTCAGCGCCGGCATGGACCGGCGGGCGGCTTCCCAGAGCAGCACGGTCGACTTGCAGGTGTTGCGGCGCTTTTAGCGACCATGCGCGACGCTGGCCGCGGTCTCGTCGGATCGCCGATCTCGACCGCGGGGCGCTTTCTGCTGGCCGTGGCGCTATGGGCCTTTGCGCACAACCCGGCGTTCGCGCAGAACGTGGCGCTGACGGGCGTGATGGGGCAGCGTGCGCTGCTGGTGATCGACGACGCGGCCCCGCAGGTCTTCGCGCCGGGCGAGAACCGCCAGGGCGTCACGCTGATCTCCACGGATGGCGATCGGGCCGTGGTCGAAGTCCAGGGCCGCCGCCAGAGCCTGCGCGTCGGGGACGTGCCGGTCAGCGTCGCCGGTGCGGCCGCATCGGCCATCGGCTCGCGTGTCGTGCTGACGGCGGGTGCGGGCGGCCACTTCATCAGTGCCGGACAGATCAACGGCGCGAGCGTGCGGTTCCTGGTCGACACCGGCGCCACCGAAGTCTCGATGAGCGCACAGGAAGCCGACCGGATCGGACTGCCGTACCGGTCCGGGACGCCGGTCTTGATGAGCACCGCGAACGGCGCGGTGCACGGATACCGCGTCCATTTGGACTCGGTGCGACTCGGGGGAGTCGAGGTCTACAACGTCCAGGCCATCGTCGCCGAGGGCCAGATGCCGTTCGTGCTGCTGGGCAACACGTTTCTGACGCACTTCCAGCTTAAGCAGGAAAATGACTCGCTGACGCTGGACCGGCGCTTCTGAGGGGCGGATACGGGCTAAGCGCAGATTTGCGGTACTGATGGGGCGCAAAGCCTGGCTTCACAATAGGGCATTGCCGTGCAGCATGGACAATCCGGCGCACCCCGCGCCGGCAACTTCACTCGCCCATCGCTTGTCCATTGCAAAGACTTCATTGCCGCCGCGATCCTGATGCGTGCCTGCCGTCGGCGCGCCGTCACGGAGCCGATTTCGATCGGCGCCGGCGCGGTCCCGCGCGTGCCGCCTGGCTCTGCCTGGTGCTGGCCCTGGCTGTTTGCGCTCCCGCAAGCGCGGACACCGAGGAGCTGGACGCGAAGCTGTCGCGTCTGGAACAACTGGCTCGCCACCAGCCGGCCCAGGCGCAGTCCGAGCTTCAATCGCTTTCGAGCGACCTGGGGTCGCTGGACGCGCGCAAGCGGCTCAGGTTCGATCTGGTCGAGCTGCTGATCGCCGATTCCCAGTACCGGCCGGACGATGTGCTGGCGCTGTCGGACCGGATTCGGGGCGCTGTCGCCGATTCGGGAGATGCCCGGATCGGCGCGCTGGTTGCGCATGCGCGCGCCGGCGCCTTCTACCAGCTCGGGCGCAGCGACGAGGCACTGGCCACGGTGGATCAGGAGTTGATCCAGGCGCGCCTGACCCGACAGGACGATCCGGTCGCCCAGGCGCTGGTCAACCGGGCCCGCTTTTTGATGAAACGCGGCGACTTCGAGCAGGCCTGCGCGTCGATCGCCGACGCGGAGCGGCACGCGCGCGGTGAGCAGACCGCGGCCGAGATCGCATTTTCCAATGCGCAACTGGCCACCGCGATCGGCGACGAGTCGCTCGCGCTGCGCTCGTACCAGGATGCGTACGACAAATTCCATGCGGTGGGCGACCGGACCGGCGAGGCCGACTCGCAGGCCGGTATCGGTGCCGCGATGAATCTGCTGAACCACTCCGCCGAGGCGGCCGAGCCGCTGAGGCGCGCGATCGCCGCGTATCGCGAGGTGGGCGACCGGGAAGGCGAGGCGATCGCGAGGGACGAACTGGCGCGGTCGCAGGCCGACATGGGCGAACTCGGGCCGGCTCTGGCCGGCAACGGCGAGGGCATGCGGGCGCTTGCGCAGGTCCATTCGCCGCGCCGGCTGGCGCAGCTGCAGATCCACCGTGCCGAGCTGCTGGTGCGCCTGAAGCGTGCCGGCGAGGCGATGCCGCTGATCGAGCGCGCGCGCCCGGTCGCGCTGGAGGCCGATCTGCAGATGCAGGTGAGCTTGCACCGGGTGACGGCCGAGGCGCTGGCGGCGCTGGGCCGCTACCAGTCCGCGTTCGAGGAAGGCGAACAGGAACAGGCGGCGCAGCTGAGCCGCACCGATCAGCTGGTGGCGCGGCAACTGGCGGCGCAACGCGGGCGGCTCGGAAGCGAGTTGCTCACGCATGAGAACTCGCTGCTGCGCAGTGAGGCCGACGCCAGCCAGCGCGCCCTGGACGAGGCGCGGCGTGCCACGCGCCTGCGGGGCATCACGACCGGGCTGGCGGTGCTGTTCATTCTGGGAGCCGCTTTTGCGCTGTGGCGCCAGCGCGTGCTGCTTCGGCGCATCGCGCGGATGGCCGAAACGGATCCCCTCACGGGTGTGCCCAACCGGCGCCAGGTGATCGATCTGGGCCAGCGTCTGATGATGCGGTGCCACCAGGACGGTCGCCCCTATGCGATGCTGCTGCTGGACCTGGACGGCTTCAAGCAGATCAACGACCGGCACGGCCATGCGGCCGGAGACAAGGCGCTGTGCTCGGTCAGCCAGGCCTTGAGGCGCAGCCTGCGGCCCGGCGACCACCTGGGCCGCTACGGTGGAGAGGAATTCGCGGTGATCCTGCCCGACACCGGCGTGGATGAGGCCGCCTCGGTGGCCGAGCGCCTGCGCGCCGCGGTGGCTTCACTTGAACCGGACTGGGCCGCCGGAGCCGGTCGGCTCACGCTGAGCGGCGGGATCGCGTTCGCGACGGCCGGCCGCTCCGATTTCTCGCAGTTGATGGTGTGTGCCGACCAGGCCCTGTACCGGGCCAAGAACGCGGGTCGCAACCGGATCGAGATCGCGCCGGCCTGACCGGCGCCGGATGGCGTCCGCGCCCATGGCGGGCCCGGACGCACATACGGTCGACGTTGCCTTACTTGGCGCCGAACACCTTGTCGTAGATGAACTCGTTCGGCTCGAGCATGCCGTTGTGGTCCTTGTCCAGCATGTCGAAGATCTTGTCCATGTGGGCCATGAAGTCGGCCTTGGTGACCATGCCTTTGCCGCTCTTGTCCATCATGTGCATCATCGCCTCGGTCCGGAAGGTCTTCTGGAAGTCCGTGGTCCAGATGGTGGTCGAGCCGGCGTCCATCGCCAGGAAGTCGTCCCTGGCCAGCATGCCCTTGTGCTTCTTGTCCATCATGTCGAACATCTGGCCCATGTACTTGTCGTAGTCCGCCTTGGTGACCATCCCTTTGTGGCTCATGTCCATCATGTGCATCATCTTCTCGGTCATGAACGCTTTCTGGAAGTCGGTGTTCCAGAGGTCCGTGGAGGCCGTGCCCATCGTTTGAGCGTATGCCGCGGTGGTGGCCAATAGTGCGAATCCCAGCGTCAGCGCGGCTGCACGAAGATTTTTCATTTTCGTCATCGATTGCTCCCTGAATGTCGTTGGATGTCCGATACGACGGAACTGAACGACCGCCCCCGAAGGGTCCTGCCAGCCCCGCGCGGATGTTATCACTGGCGAATACGGCAGGCCCCACGGCTGTGCGAGCGTTCTCCGGCCCGCATTCGTCGAGCCGCGCTCGAAATTCTTACTGGCCGCCGGCGCTCACCCGTCGGCTTGCGAGCGCGCGTGGCAGGGCAGGGCGTCGCCCGGCCGGTCCCAGCGCGGGGCATCCTCCATCCAGATGTGAGCGGCGGGCGCGACCCGGTCCGGTTCGTCCAGGCTGCCGATCGTGACGTCGACCTCGTCCGGCCACCGATCGTTCCGGTAGGTGAGTTGCGTGCCGCAGCGCGCGCAGAACCCGCGCTGCACCGGCGATGAAGACCGGTACATCGCGGCTTGCCCCTGAGTGAAGACCAGCGATGAAGCGGGAACCGTGAACCAGGCGACCACATGGGCGCCTGCGGCGCGCCGGCACGAGGTGCAGTGGCAATACGTCGCAGGACGAACGGGTGCGTCGCAGCGGTAGCGCACTGCGCCGCACAGGCAACCGCCGTTCAGAGCCGCGTCGGAGGGCATCGAGGACCGCGTCGGTCGGATCAGCCGTGATTAGAGCACGCGTTGCCGCTCTCAATGAAGCAGCCCGTACACGGCCACCGAGCTGGTTGTGCCGACGAACACCTTGCCGGCTGCCACCGTGGGCGTGATGAACTTGTTGCCGGTTCCCAGGCTGTCGCGGGACGCGTTCTGGTTGCTGTTGTACAGCTCCCGCGTCAGATCGCTCGCATCGTAAGCGTGCAGCACCGCGGGCGAGCCGTTTTCGACGGCCCACGCGATCGCTGCGCCCGAGCCGTTCGCCGATATGCTGGGCGTCGCGCCGGGGTAGCCGAATGCGACGCTGCTTTGGCTGGCAGCGGTCGGTGCGAGCCGGGCCGCGCTCAGTACGAACCGTTGCAGCGGCGCCCCGGCTGATCCGTAGTAAATGGCGCCGTTGAAATACGCCGGCGACGAGTACACCCCGCCGGGCAGAGCTCCCGGCAGGATCTGGTAGGCATGGTTGGCGGTCGGGTCGAACTTGCCCATCGAGTCGCGATCGACCACGTACAGATTGGCGTCCTTGCCGGCGCCGACCGCGAGGTGCCGCGTCGCGCCGCTCGCGTCGACCTGGTCCGGCAGCAGCATCGCTCCGCCCGAGCCCAAGTCTTGATCGGCCGCCGATTGTGCGACGGTATCGGACGTTGCGAAATAATCGGCCACCGACAGCGAGCCCGAAGTCGGGATCTTCAGGAAGCCGTTGCCGAAGTCGCCGCGCGCCGGAAATCCCGAGGCCGTCAACGTCGTATCGAATGTCCCGTTGGCGGAAATGATGAAGAGCGACCCGCCGGCATCGAGGGCCGGCCCCGCACCGGCGTTCCAGAACGCGCCACCGCTGCCGTTGGGCGTGACATTCAGAACGGACCGCATGGCCAGCGTCGCTTCGTCGAAGGCCATGATCCAGCCGGTGTACGGGCTCGCATCACAGTGCGAGCCCCACGCGGTATACAGCACGCCGCCGGAGACCAGCAGCGCGGATCGCTCGTTGTAGAAGGCCGGGTCGAACGACACGATGCCGTTCGTGCTGTTGGCGCCGCTTCCGGGGTAGGTCGCCTGCACGACGACCGGCGAGCCGGGCCGCTCGGCGCCGCTGGCCAGATCGAGCGCGTGCACGCGCTGGACGTATTGTCCCGATGCGCTCCTCGATGCCGCCGTCACGAACACGGTGCCGCTTGCGCCGAGCGCACGGTCGATCGCCGGCGTGGCGGTGATGCCGATCTCCGGCGCGACCTGGCCGCAGTTGCGCGAATCGCTGCTCGCTTCTCCCGGGGCGAGCATCGACTTCTGCCAGAGCACCGTGCCGGTGTTCGCGTCGAACGCATACACGGAGTCGTGTTCGGTGGCAGCGATCAGGAGGTTGTGAACGCTGCGATCGGGCAACGTGACCGAGCTGGCAAACAGCGGCTGCGCGTCGACCCGCCCGTCCACCGGCCACATGGCCGTCCGACCGAAGCTCGCCGAATTGACGTTGGCCGGCGTCAAGGTCGTCTCGACCAGGTACTGCCCGGTGCGGGCCGCGTCGTTGTGCCACATCAGCACGTCGGCCGCCTGGGCACCGGTCGGCATCGGAGGCGGAGCGCTCGTCGGCGCGGACCCGGACGAGCCGTTGCCGCTGCAGGCCGCGAGAGCGCACGCGGCGAGCGTGAACAGCGATCGCCTCAACAGCAGGGTTCCGGCCGGGCCGCAGCGCATCGTGGCATCGATTGGAATGGCCGGCCGCAGCATGGCACAGGGCATGCACAGGGGTCATACTTCGAGCCCGCTCCGCCGAATGGATGGGCCACCGAAATGACGGTACTGGTACTGGGTTTGATCGCCTTCCTGGGCCTGCACTCGGTACGCGTGGTGGCCGAGCCCTGGCGCGTGCGTCAAGTCGCAGCGCTGGGGCCGTTGCCCTGGAAGGCCGTGTATTCGCTGGCGTCGATCGCAGCGTTGGTACTGCTGGTGTGGGGCTTTTCGCGGGCCAGGGCGAACGCGCCGGTCATCTGGACCCCGCCGCACGCGCTGCATTACGTGACGGCCCCGCTGGTGTTGGTCTCTTTCGTCTTACTGGCTGCGGCCTACGTACCGGGCACCTGGATCAAGGCCAGGCTGGGTCATCCGATGACGCTCGGCATCAAGACCTGGGCGTTCGCTCACCTGCTTTCCGCTGGAAGCCTGGCGGACATACTGCTGTTCGGATCGTTTCTGGCCTGGGCTGTGGTTGTGTTCGCGGCCGCGCGCCGGCGCGACCGGGCGGCGGGCACGCCTGCGCCGCCGGGAAATCTCGCGCGCGATACCATCGCGGCGGTGGTGGGGGTGCTCGTCTGGATCGCCTTCTACCTGCATGTGCACCAATGGCTGATCGGCGTGAGCCCGGGCTGAATCCGCGCTACGCGATGGTGCGGACGATCCCGCCTTCCACGCGCAGCGCCGCGCCGTTGGTGGCCGATGCCTGCGGCGAGCAGACGTATATGACCATGTTCGCCACTTCCTCCACGGTGGCGAAGCGCTGCAGCAGCGAGGTGGGGCGTTGCTGCTTGACGAACTCGGCAGCAAGTACCTCGGGCGACTTGCCGCTCTGCTTGGCCATCGCCTGAAGAAAGGGCTCCACGCCATCCGAGCGGGTCGGTCCGGGCAGTACGCTGTTGACGGTGACTGCCGTGCCGGCGGTGAGCTCGGCCAGACCACGCGACACCGCCAGCTGCGCGGTCTTGGTGACGCCGTAATGAATCATCTCCTTCGGAATGTGCAGACCGGATTCCGACGAAATGAACACGATCCGCCCCCAGTTGCGCCGGAGCATGCCGGACAGGTAGGCGCGCGACAGCCGCACCCCGGACATCACGTTGGTCTCGAAAAACCGGGTCCAGTCCGAGTCCTCGATCTGAAAAAAATCCTTCGGCTCGAAGATGCCGGCGTTGTTCACCAGGATGTCGACATCGGCCATGGCGCGCACGAGCGCTGCGCAGCCCGTGGCGGTAGCCACGTCGGCCGCAACGCCTTGAATGCTCGCGCCAGGCAGTTCGGTCCGCAGCGCCTGGACCGCCGACTGCACGGTCGCCTCGCGCCGGCCATTGACGAATACCCGCGCGCCGGCTGCCGCCAGGCCGCGCGCAATCGCCCGTCCGATCCCGGCGCTGGAGCCGGTCACCAGGGCGGTCTTTCCCGTCAGTTCGATTTTCATCGATCAGCACTCCGCAGTGCGTCGGATAGTCGCCGACGCTCCGGATTTAAACACATCCGCTGGAACCGCCCGCATCGATAAAATGTTCCATATGTCGGCCCGCTTCGTTCATCTGCGCCTGCACTCCGAGTTCTCGGTCGTCGACGGCCTGGTGCGGATCGACGAAGCGGTGCACACGGCCGCGCGCGACGAGCAGGGCGCGCTGGCGCTGACCGATCTGGGCAACCTGTTCGGAGCGGTGCGCTTCTACGCCGCCGCGCGCCGCAGCGGCATCAAGCCGATCATCGGCTGCGACCTGTGGATCACGCACGAGGCCGATCGCGACAGCCCGTTTCGACTGCTGCTGCTGGCGCAGGACCGCACCGGCTATCGCAACCTGTGCGAGCTGCTGTCGCGCGCCTGGTTGCAGAACCGGCACCGCGACCGTGGAGAAGTGCGGCTCGAATGGCTGCACGAGACGGGTTCGGCGGGCTTGATTGCGCTTTCGGGCGGTCCGCACGGCGAAGTCGGTACGCTGCTGGCGACCGGCCAGGCGCAGGCCGCGCGCGCCGCCGCGACGCGGCTGGCCGCGCTATTTCCTGGGCGTTTCTATCTGGAGTTGCAACGGGCCGGCCGCGATGGCGACGAAGGCGCCTGCCGCGCGACGATCGCGCTGGCCGGCGATCTGCAGCTGCCGGTGGTGGCGACCCAGCCGGTGCAGTTCATCGCGCCGACCGACTTCAGGGCGCACGAAGCCAGGGTCTGCATCGCCGAGGGCTATACGCTGGCCGATACGCGCCGGCCGCGCCGCTTCTCCGCCCAGCAGTACTTCAAATCTCAGGCCGAGATGGCCGAGCTGTTTGCGGACGTGCCGGCGGCGCTGGCCAATTCGATCGAGGTCGCCAAACGCTGCAACCTGACGCTCGAGCTGGGCCGGGCCCGGCTGCCCGAGTTTCCGACGCCGCAGGGCGTTTCGCTCGACCAGTACTGCAACGAGCTGGCTTCGAGCGGGCTCGAGCGCAGGCTCGCCCAGCTGTTCGCCGACGAAGCCGAGCGCGCGCGCCGGCGCCCGCTCTACGCGTCGCGGCTGCAGCAGGAGCTGGCAACGATCGCCGGGATGGGCTTTTCGGGCTATTTCCTGATCGTGGCCGACTTCATCAACTGGGCCAAGAACCACGGCATCCCGGTCGGACCGGGGCGCGGCTCGGGTGCCGGATCGCTGGTGGCCTACGCGCTCGGAATCACCGACCTGGATCCGTTGCGCTACGACCTGCTGTTCGAGCGCTTCCTGAATCCGGAGCGGGTGTCGATGCCGGACTTCGACATCGATTTCTGCCAGGACGGGCGCGACCGGGTGATCGAGTACGTGAAGCAGAAGTACGGCGCGCAGGCCGTCGCGCAGATCGCCACGTTCGGAACGCTGGGGGCCAAGGCCGTGGTGCGGGACGTCGGGCGGGTGCTGGACCTTCCGTATTCCAAGTGCGATCAGCTGTCCAAGCTGATTCCGCACAATCCGACCGACCCGTGGACGCTCGACCGCACCTTGCGCGACGAGCCGGCGTTCGCCGAAGCCGTCGCGGCCGACGAGGAAGCCGGCGAGATCATCAAGCTGGCGCGCCCGCTCGAAGGGCTGATCCGCAATGTCGGAATGCACGCCGGCGGCGTGCTGATCGCACCGGGGCGGCTGACCGACTTCTGCCCGCTGTACTGCGCCCAGGGCACCGAGGCCGCGGTCAGCCAGTTCGACAAGGACGACGTGGAGGCGATCGGCCTGGTCAAGTTCGACTTTCTCGGCCTGACGACGCTGACGATCCTGGATCTGGCGCTGCGCTACGTGCGGGGGCTGCATCCGGACACCACGTTGTCGCTGGAGTCGATTCCACTGGACGATCCGGCGACCTTCGAAGTGTTCCGGCGCGCCAACACGACCGCGGTGTTCCAGTTCGAATCGCGCGGCATGCGCGACCTGCTGAAGCGGGCCCGCCCGGACCGGTTGGACGACCTGATCGCGCTGGTCGCGCTGTACCGGCCGGGGCCGATGGAGCTGATTCCGGAATTCTGCGAACGCAAGCATGGCAAGCGTCCCCAGTACCTGGATCCGAGAATGGAGCCTATCCTCGGTCCGACCTACGGAATCATGGTCTACCAGGAGCAGGTGATGCAGATCGCGCAGGTGATCGGCGGCTACTCGCTGGGCTCCGCCGACCTGCTGCGACGGGCCATGGGCAAGAAGAAGCCCGAGGAGATGGCCAAGCAGCGCTCGATCTTCATCGCCGGCGCGCGCGCCAACCAGGTCCGCGAGAACGTGGCCGCGGAGATGTTCGACCTGATGGAAAAGTTCGCCGGCTACGGATTCAACAAGTCGCACGCCGCCGCCTATGCGCTGGTGGCCTACCAGACCGCGTACTTCAAGGCCCACTACCCGGCCGCCTTCGCGGCCGCCAACCTGTCGGCCGTGATGGACGACACCGACAAGGTGCAGGACCTGATCCTGGATGCGCGCGCCAACGGGTTGAACATCCTGGCGCCCGACATCTCGGGGCTGTGGCGCTTCGAGCCGGTGGACGATCGCACGGTCCGCTATGGGCTGGGTGCGATCAAGGGCACCGGCGCCGCCGCCATCGAACACATCATCGCGGTGCGGCAGGCCGCGCCGTTCCGTGGGCTGCTCGACCTGTGCCTGCGGGTGGACCGGCACGTGGTGAACCGGCGCGTGCTGGAGGCCCTGGCGCGGGCCGGTTGCTTCGACGCGCTGGAGCCGAACCGCGCCTCGCTGCTGGCTTCGGTCGGGCGGGCGATCGAGATGGCCGACAACGCGGCCGCGACCGCCGGGCAGGTCAGCCTGTTCGGTAGCGACGGCGGGCAGGGGCCTGCGCAGCTGGAAATGCTACCGGCGCGCCCTTGGTCCGAGCGCGAGCGATTGGCGCAGGAGAAGCTCGCGCTCGGCTTCTACTTCAGCGGGCACCTGTTCAGCGAGTTCGAGCAGGAGGCGCGCCGGATCGCGCCGACACGGCTGGCGGACCTGAAGCACACGCGCGACAGTCTGCGCGTGTGCGGCATCGTCGTGTCGGTGCGTCAGCAGAACACGCGGCGCGGGCGCATGTGCGCGGTTCTGATCGATGACGGCACCGCCCAGCTGGAAGTGGCGGTGTTCTCGGAGCTGTACGAGCGCCGGCGCGCTCTGCTGAAGGAAGATGCGCTGCTGTTCGTGACCGGGCGGGCCCGCTTCGATGAGTTCGCGCAGCGGCTGGCGGTCACGGCGGACGACCTGATGGACCTGGCGCAGGCGCGCTGCGGCGCGCGCGCCGCGCTGCGGATCGAGATCCTGGGCAGCCAGGACGCGGCCGGGCTGAAGGACGTGCTGGCGGCGTACCGCGCAAGCGGCGGGGGCGGCAACGGGACCAACGGCGGCGGCGCCGAGTCGGGGGCCGGCTGTCGCGTCGTGGTCGCATATTCGAATGGCGCCGCCCGGGTCGAAATTCCTCTGCCGGATGCCTGGCGCGTGCGCGCCGAGGACCGACTGATCGCGGATTTGCGGGCGCAGTCGACCGTGCGCTCGGCCGAATTCGCCTACGCCTGAGGCCGACAAAGTTCGCCCATCGCACCGATCACACCCCGTCGCCAGGCGGCGGGCGCTGCGGACGATCGCGGTTTTCGAGGCCGCCAAGGGCGTTATTGCGCTGGCCGCCAGCCTGGGTCTGCTGAGTCTGCTGCGCCAGAACCTGCACCACCTCGCCGTGGACCTGATCGAGGACTTCGGCCTGAAGCCCGGCGGCCACTATCCTGCGATCATCCTGCACTACGCCGACGTACTGGCCGACACCAACCTGCAGGCGCTGATACTGCTGGCGGCCGGCTATGTTGTGCTGCGCTTTTTCGAGGCCTACGGCCTCTGGTATCAGCGCACCTGGGGCCAATGGCTGGGCGCGCTGTCCGGCGGCTTGTACGTTCCCTTCGAGCTGTGGCATCTGGCGAACCGGCCGTCGCTGATCGGCGTTGTCGTATTGGTCAGCAATGTGGGAGTGGTCGGATTCCTGGTGTACCTGCTGTGGCGTGAGCGCCGCAAGGCGCCCTGGGTCGACTAGCAGGCGCCCGTGCCTTACCAGCCGACCGCTTGCCCATCCTTGCGCGGATCGGACCCGGCGCGGTAAAAGCCGTTGACCGCTCGCATGGCGTCGGGCTTTGCTGGATTCGGCGATGCCGTGAACATGATCGCCTGAAAGCCGCCCACGTCCGCGCCGTTGACCGATTTCACCGTGTGCCCCATCGCGGCGAGCTGCGACCCCACCAGGTCATACAGCGGCGACTCCATGCTCAATACGTTCGGAACCTGGCTGTGGCGGAAGCGCGCCATATCGGCCGCGGCTTGCAGATTCGCGCCGAGGTCGAGAATACTCACCAGCGCCTGCGCATGACCTTGGGCCTGCATGTCACCGCCCATCAGGGTAATGGTCATCAAGGGTTGCCCATCGCGCATCACGAACCCCGCCGACAGCGTGTTGAAGGGTCGCTTGTGCGGGGCGATCACGTTGGGGCTGGCCGGATCCAGCGTGAACAGCGCGCCGCGGTTGTGCAGCAGGAAGCCGTATCCGGGCACCGTGATCCCCGACCCGAACGAGTTGTAATTGCTGTTCACCCACGAAACCATGTTGCCCTCGGCGTCGGCCGCAGACAGAACGATCGTGTCGCCGGCCACTTCGGTGTTGCCATTCTGGCCCGGCGTCGAAGCTCGCTCGGGGTCGACCTTGTCGCACAGCGACGCTGCATAGGATTTCGAAAGCAGCCTGGCCACGGGGACGGAACTGAAGTTGGGGTCGGCGTTGTATTTGTACAGGTCGGCGTAGGCGAGCTTCTTCGCTTCCACCATCAGATGCCAGAACTTTGCGTTCGCGGGTCCAAGGGAAGCCAGCGATTGCCCCGGGACCCATCGCGGCACGCACGCTTCCAGGATGTTGAGCATCTCGTTGGTCGACCACGCCTGCGACGGCGGGGGCAGCTCGAAAATGTCGAAGCCGTGATACGTGCTCGCGGCCGGCTCGACCCACTCACCCTTGTAGTTGGCGAGGTCCTGCAGCGTCATGGTTCCACCGAGGGCGTCGGACTTGGCGACGATGGCCCTGGCGATCTCTCCCCGGTAGAAGGCATCGGCGCCACCTTTCTGCAGCAGCCTCAAGGTGCGCGCCAGATCGGGATTCCTGAAGACCTGGCCCGCTTCCGGAGACCGACCGTTGACGTACCACGTTTTGACGGAATCGGGATCCTTCTGCTGGCAGCACTCCTGCAGCGGCAGGGCATCGGGCAGGCGCCAGTCGTGTGCAATCCGCTCGGATATCGAAAATCCTTCTTCCGCATACTGCGCGGCCGGATCGAGGACCTCCTGGAAGCTCAGCTTCCCGAACCGCTTCAGCACCGCTTCCCAGCCCCATACGGTGCCCGGAACCGTCACCACCAGAATCCCATAGGGCGGCATGCCCGAAGTCGGCCCCCAGTTCTTTGGGTTCCAGTGGTAGCCGAGTTGGTTGAAGCGTTCGACGGTGGCTCCGGTGGGCGCCATCCCGCTCGAGTTCAAGACGTAGAGCTTGTGCTCCTTGGCGATGTAGATGACCGCAAAAAGATCCGAGGCGATGCCGACGCTCATGGGCTCCACCAGGCTCAGGACCGCTGCGGTGGCGACCGCGGCATCGATCGCGTTGCCGCCTCGCATCAGGATCTGCAATCCGGCTTGCGCGGCGAGCGGCTGACTGGTTGCCACCATCCCGTGATGGGCCATCACCTCGGAGCGGCTTTGTGCCGGCCAGCCCTGCGCTCGCTCGCCGCGGACGGCATTGCAGAACGGCGGTTGCGGTGAGGTGCCGCACGGACCCATTGGCACGACGGGCTGTGCCCGCAGCGTGCCGGCCGCGAGCAGGACGGTCAGCGAGGCGATTGCGGCTGCATGCGGGGTCCAGCGTTTCATCGTCGTCGCCTCCATGGGTCAATCCTGAACGGCAGTTGCCGCCCGAGGGCTCGGGCCGGATCCAGCGCTGGCCAGTTGCAGCGGCTCCACGAGCGGTCGCCAGGCCGAGTTCGGTGCATGCGCGGCGCCGGCCCGTCGCGCATGCTGCGAGAACTCGGCATATCGCTGCAACACCGCCTGGCACGCCGCCAGCAGGGCCTGCGGGTTCGGTTCGTCCACCACCAAACCCGCAGCGCTCGCCTCGGCGATGGCAGCCATCGTGGTGCCTGCCACGGTGACGATCGGAGCGCCGTTGCGCAGCGCATCGAACGTGACCGCGCTCATCTTGTCGGCATAATCGGCGCGCCCGTACGGTTGCAGGCAAATCGCGCCGGCAAACAGTTGCTGATACTGCTGCGCGTCCATCGTATCGGTCAACACGGTCAGGTGGGGGTAATCGCAGCGCTGCAGCCGCCGCAAATCGGCACGCGTGCTCTGGTCAAAGCGGCCGTAATGATCGCCGGAGGCTTGCACCACGATCGGCAGGCTCGATCCGGCCGCGGCCAGGTGCTCCACCAGGTCGACCACGTGTGTGAACCCCTTGTCGGCCCGCGCAGCGCCGGCCGACAGCAGTGCGCGAAAGGGCGCCGGCGGTTGCGCAGGCAGGTCCGCGCCGAGCGCCGGCACCAGCTGCTCGACGTGCGTGAAGCCGCCCCGCCGCAGCGCCTGCACGATCGCCTGCGAGGTGCCGAACAGCGCCAGGCCGGGCTGGCGTCGGGCCAGCCGGGCGAGCGCCTGCGCGCGGCGCGCCGAGGCGCGCCACTTGTGGAAGTACAGGAACGCGCGCCGCGGCGGGATCGGGCCGCGCGCGGCCAGGTCCAGCGCGCGCAGATCGAACCAGGTCGCAGTCGGTACCAGGATCGGCGCGCCCGAGCGCAGCAGTCTGCGGTACAGCCACAAGGCCTGCAGCTTGCGCCAGCGCCGGCGGAAAAACCGCTGCAGCGGCACGCCCTGCTGCTGCAGCCGCGGCACCTGGGCATGGCGGTCGATCCAGAGCCGGACCGGCAGCGCGGGCGCGGCGGCGTGCAGGCTTGCAAACAGCGCGGCGCAATGGCCGGCCTCGCTCGCCAGCGTCGGCTCGACGATTTCGATTGCTCGGGGCGGCAGCAAGTCGGTCCGGCCCTTCCGCTAAAATATTCCGATGAGCGACAAGGCCGTGCCGCCCGACGTATCCCGCCAGATGTCCAGCGCTTTGGCGCATGCCGTCGCATCCGGCTACCGATCCGCCGCCAGCACACTGCCGACCGGCGGCCGCGTCAACGACCTGGTGGACGCGGTTCTGGTCGTCTCGGTGCGCACGTTCACCGATCGGATCGAGCACATGCGCGCGGAGATGGCGCGCTTCGGCATCGAGTTCGAATGGGTGTTCGACTTCGACCCGCCGCAGATCACGGCCGAGCTGATCGAGCGCACATTCGCACCGAGCGATCTGCGACTTCCGCATCAGTCGGCCGTACTGAAGCATATCGCGACCTGGCGCATTTGCGTGGAACGCGGCTACCGGCGCGTGCTGGTGTTCGAGGACGACGTGGTGCTGTCGCGCCGATTCACCGAGGTGCTGGCGCAGGCCGTGCACGAACTCGACCAGAAGGGCACGCCGTGTCTGCTGTACCTCGGCTGCGGGCACAATCGCTATGTCGAGGGTACCAAGCGCTCGCCGACGATGCTGGTGCCCGGAGGGCCGCTGCCGGCGGCCGAGGCCCTGGTGCTCGACCGGGAGTCGTGCGTTCGCCGGTTGCAATGGCTGGAACGCAACAAGGTGACGCGGCCGCCCGACTGGCTGTTGCGCGAGGTCGACGCCGAGCTGGCGATCCCGCACTTCTGGCTGCGCGATCCGGTCGTCGAGCAGGGCAGCATGAATGGGCGCTTCCACAGTCTTCTGGACGAGAAGCGCCGGGGCCGCGGGCTGATCTTCGCCTGGCTGAAATTCCGCTGGGATCGGTTGTGCCACCGCCTGTTCGGCGGTCGCACGATCTCGGTCGACGACAAGTAGGGCGAGGTTGCTCGCCGCTGAACCGCCGCGGTTGGGACTGCCTGAGCCGGGCGGCAAGCGCGACGCGGCAGTGCGCGTCGCGCTCATTGCGGCCGCGATCGGCTCCTTTTCCTCGCCACCACTGACGAACGTCGCGGCTGCGCTGGCGCTGGTGCTGGCGCTGGCGTCGGCCCCGATGCGCTCGCGCCTGGTCGATGTGGCCCGGCAACCGCTGGGCCGCTGCGCGCTCGTGGTGTTCGCGGTGATGGCGCTGGCGATGCTGTGGGCCGGCGTGCCGTGGTCTGCGCGCTTTGCTGCCTGGTGGAACTGGCGCACGATGCTGCTGATCGTGCTGGCGGCGGCTGCGTTCGGCGACGCGCGCTGGAAAGAGCGCTTCGGCCTGTCGCTGGTGGTCTCGGTGACGCTCGCGGCGATCGCCTCGTGGGGGATGTGGGCCGCGCACGTGACGCTGGAGCCGCCGTTTGCGGGAACGCTGCTGCGCAATCACGTCACGCAGTCGATGGCGCTGGCCGTCGCGGTGCTGATCGCGGTGGTGCTGGCGGCCCAGCGCGGGCGGTCGGTGCGAGCGCGCTGGCTGCTCGCGGGCGCTGCGCTGGTGTGCCTGGCCAACCTGGTCGTGGTCGCCGCCGGCCGCAGCGGGCAGATTGCGCTCGCCGTGGCCGCGGTCAGCGCTGCGCTGCTGATGCTGACCGGACGTCGACGCTGGCAGGCGGTGCTGGCGCTGCTGGCGCTGGCGGCCGGCCTGGCGGCTGCTTCGCCGGCACTTCAGCAGCGTTTTCGGCTGGTGGCCCAGGAGGCCTCGGCGGTCGACTGCGACTCGCCCGCCGAGAACTCCACCGCGATACGGCTGCTGCTGTGGCGCACGACCGGCGCGCTGATTCGCGCCCATCCGTGGCTCGGCTACGGCGTGGGCGGCTTTACACCGGCGTACGAGGAGGAGGTGCGACGGCAGGTGCACGAGCAGCCGCTGACCGGATGGTGCGCCCGTCCGGCGCACGACCCGCACAACCAGTACCTGCGCGTGACGGTCGAGGCCGGTGCGCTCGGTCTGATCGCGTTCCTCGGCCTGCTCGCCGGTGCCGCACGCCAACCGGCGGCGCAACCGTATCGCTCCTGCGCGCTGGCGCTGCTGGCGGCCTGGTGCGTGACGAGCCTTTTCAGCTCGCACTTCCAGACCTTCAACGAGGCGCACCTGATCGCGCTGCTGCTGGGGGTGCTGCTGGCGCCCGAGGCGTACTCGGGTAAGGCTCAGCCGGCGGCCAGGGCTGCGAACACGGCCGAGCGCACCTCGCCGTAATCGGGCCAGCCGCGGCCGCTGCCGACCACCTGTGCGTGCTCGCCCAGAGGGCGCGTCTTGTCGATCTCGGTGACGCCGAATACGCTGATCAGGCGCGCGCCGACCGCCGCGGCCAGGTGAGCCGGCCCACTGTCGTTGGCCACCACCAGACGGGCCTGGGCCAGCAGCGCGGCAAATCCGGCGACGTCGGTTTCCGGCAGCAGCACCGCCCGTGGCACCGCGGCCGCGACCGCGTCGCGCTCTCCCGGGCCGGGGCATGCCACCACGGTGTGCCCGGTCAGCACCAGGTCTGCGCACAGTCTGGGAAATCCGTCCCACGCCTTCAGATGCCCGTGGTGCAATCCGGTGGCCACGGGGCACAGCATCACGAACGGCAGCCTGACCGCGGCCGCCTCCAGCGCCCAGCGGGCGTGCACATAGGCGGCCGGCGCCAGCCTCAGTTCGATCCGGGTCGGCGCCGGTATGGGCCGGTCGATCACGCAGCGCGCAAGCCAGTGGTAATACTCGACCGTGTGCATGTCGCTCCCCCACCGTTCCGGCACCGCAAACGATCGGGCCAGCAGCCAGCCGCGCCGATCGGTGCCGTAGCCGATCGGGCGCAGCCCGGCCAGTCGCATCTCGAGCGCAGAGGAAAAGGAGTTGGTCAGCAGCAGCGCGTACGTCGCGCGCGGAAGCTGGCGCTTCAAGGCGTACAGCGCCCGCACGCGCGCCAGCCGCGCACCCGGCAGCGTCAGCATCGGCCAGGGATAGCCCGCGTACAGGTCGCGCGCCCAGGCGCGCCCGACCAGCGTCAGCGCGTGTCCGCGCGATGCCAGCAGATCCAGCGCCGGGCTGGCCATGCAGGCATCGCCCAGATGATTGGGCAGGCGCACGATCAAGGACGACATTCGTACACGCGGTGGCCCGCAGGCGCGTATCGCATACACTACCCGGTCTCTGTAGTGCGGACCCGGCGCGGCATTGTATCGGTCGCGCTCCGATGGCTGAGCAGCGATGGCGGACTCATCCGAGCGATCGATTTTTACCGACCCGAACCTGCGCCGGATGATCGCGATGGTGCGCGCCCATCCGCGGCCGCTTGCCGTGGCGCTGGTGGCGATGGTGATCGCGGCGTTGACCGACCCGGCGATCGCGGCGCTCACCCGGGTGCTGCTGGACCGCGGTTTCTACGAGCGGCAGCCCACGGCCGGGCTGTGGGTCCCGCTGGCGTTCGTCGGCGTGTTCCTGGTGCGTGGCCTGGCCAGCTATGCCAGCAGCTACAAGATCAGCGGCGTGTCGCAGGCGGTGCTGGTGGAGCTCAGGCGCCGGATGTTCGAGCGGCTGCTGCACTGGCCGCAGGCCACGATCGAGAGCACGCCCTCGGGGATCGTGATCTCGAAATTCATCAACGAGGCGAGCAACGCGCTGAACCTGGCGGCCGAGGTGATGACCACGGCCGTGCGCGACTCGCTTTCGGTGGTGGCGCTGCTGGGCGTGCTGCTGTACTACAACTGGGTGCTGACGCTGCTGATGGTGGCGTTCGCGCCGCTGGTGGGCGGCATCCTGCGCGTGTTCAGCGCGCGGCTGCGCAGGCTGAACGTGGAAAACCAGGCGATGCTGGGCGAGCTGACGCGCGCCGTGCAGGAGGCGCACGAAGGCGGCCGGGTGATCAAGGTGTACGACGGCGTCGGCTACGAGAGCGAGCGCTTCGACACGATCAACGACCGGCTGCGCCGCTTCGCGATGAAGATGCAGGTCGCCTGGTCAGCGGCGACCCCGGCCACTCAACTGATCGCCGCCATCGGTCTGTCGGTCGTGATCGGCCTGGCGCTGTGGCAGGCCCGCGCGAGCGGGCTGTCCGGTGGCGAGTTCATCATGTTCCTGACCTCCGCCTTGCTGCTGCTGCAGCCGCTGCGGCACCTTTCCTCGCTGAACGGCCCCATCGCGCGCATGTCGGCCGCTGCCGACAGCGTGTTCGCGATGATCGATTCGCCGCAGGAAGCCGACGAGGGAACGCGCGAGATCGAGCACGCGCGCGGGGCGATCGAATTCCGGCGGGTCGGCTTCCAGTACGCCGGCGCCGCGGCCGCGGCGCTGAACGAGATCGATCTGACGGTTGCGCCGGGAGAGACGATCGCGCTGGTCGGCCCCTCGGGGGCGGGCAAGACGACGTTGATCAACCTGATTCCGCGCTTCATCCGGCCCACCTGCGGGCAGATCCTGATGGACGGCATCGAGATCGGACAGTTGCGGCTGGCCAGCCTGCGGCGCCAGATCGCGCTGGTGTCGCAGGACGTGGTGCTGTTCGACGACACGATCGCCGCCAACATCGCGTACGGCGCTTGCCGCGGCGCCACGATGGCGCAGGTGCGCGCGGCCGCCGAAGCGGCGTTCCTGCTGCCGCTGATCGAGTCGCTGCCGCACGGGTTCGGCACCCGTATCGGGGAGAACGCGGTCAAGCTGTCGGGCGGGCAGCGGCAGCGGCTGTCGATCGCGCGCGCCCTGTTGAAGGACGCGCCCGTGCTGCTGCTGGACGAGGCGACCTCGGCCCTGGACTCGGAATCGGAGCGCTTCATCCAGATCTCGCTGGATCGGCTGATGCGCGGCCGCACGACCTTCGTGGTCGCGCACCGGATGTCGACCATCGAGGGGGCCGACCGCATCGTGGTGCTCGAGGCCGGCCGCATCGTCGAGGTCGGGCGTCACGCCGAGCTGCTGGCCAGCGGCGGTCTTTACGCCAGCCTGTACCGGATCCAGTTCGCCAAGTCGGATCAGGCCGTCGCCGCCTGAGCTTCCTAGTAATTCTCGCGCGTCACCGTGGCCGCTTCGACCTCGGCGCGTGTGCGCAGGACCGGGCGCAGCTGCTTGGCCTCGAACAGCGGCAACTGATCGGTGATGTGCGACGAACCCGGGCGCGACCAATTGCCGTAGGTCAGCAGCGCCTGTGCGCGGGCGCCCCTCGGCGTGAACTCGACCAGCTGCACATAGCCGTCGCCGCCGTAATGCCAGATGCGCCCGTCGGGCGCCGGAAACGGCCAGACGGTGCGGATCGGACCGAACACGTCGTCGGGACCGCTTTCCGGATCGTCGGACAGCGGGATCACCTGCTGGAACGTCGCATCGCGCGTCGCGAGCACCGTGCGGTGCACGGTGCCCCACGCAACGTCCAGGGCGCCATGGCGCGACTGAAACTCGCCGGCCACGCGGATCAGCGTCTGGACCGCGATCGTGGTTTCATGCAGGCCCTGGGGCGTGTTCAGCGGATCGGCCGGGTCGTACGGGACGCGGAACGCCGGATAGGTGAAATACAGCGGCAGTGAGCTGTCCTTCGGCACGGACGGGTCGCGGGCATAGGTGCGGTACCACGCTTCGAACAGCAGCGCACCGTGGCTGCCCTCATCGGCGCTGTGGTCCCAGTCGGCCAGCACGTTGGCGGCGGCGACCGCGGTCGGATCGTGCGAGGCGAGGGCTGCCCGGACCAGGTCCGGCGCCAGCCGGTCGGCCAGAGCCATCCGGGTCGACATCTTGCCGGCGAGCAGGTCGGCCGCCGTAAAGCTCGGTTGCGACCGCAGGAAGCTCGCGCCGTGCTGCGGGCGCAGGTCCATCTCCAGTGGGGCGATCCAGGCCGGGAAGTCCGCGTATCGGATCACCTGGGGAAACGTGGCCGTCCAGGGCGCATCGTTGCTGTTCTGCACGAAGCCGCCGGGCGGATCGATCGCCTTGGGCAGCTCGTCCCACTCGAGCGTTTCGGTCCAGAGGGCGCTTGCTCGATCTCCGGGCAGGATGCCGGCCCAATCGTAGAAGCTGCCGCCCGAGCGCACCGGCTGGCGGCCGCCGAACACGTACATGATGTGCCCGGCGCGATCGGCATAGATCACGTTGAAGAACGGCATCTGCAGCGCGGAGTTCGCTTCGATGAACTGCTCAAGATCGTGCGCGCGGATCATTGCCCAGTATTGCGACACCGGCGAGGGCGCATCGAGCCCGGCCACACGCAGCGCCAGCACCTTGTTGCCGCGCGGCGGCGTAATGACCGGACCGTGGACCGAACTGACGATGTCCAGCGGCTGTGTCACGGTGCTGCCGTCGGCTTGCAGGATGCGGATGCTGTCGCTGCGATGCTCGAAGGCGCGCGGCACCCCCTGCCACAGGTAGGTGTCGGGGCCGGTGAGCGTCAGCTCGTACAGGTCGGCGTTCTTGATCGTGTTGTTGGTATGCGTCCAGCCGACGTCGTCCGTGTACGCGATCCCGAGGAAGGGTGCGCCGGGAAACGACACGCCTTCGGCGTTGAGCTTCGGATGCCGGGGGTGGCCCACGACGAGATTCGCCTCGAACCACTGGAAAAGGCCCAGGCCCTGGATCGGCTGGTTGTTGCCCCAGGGCAGATGCGGATTGCCGATCAGCATGGCATTCTCATTGGCCGACAAGCGCGGCGCGAGCGCCCAGCCGTTGGAGCCATTGGGCGCGCCGCGCTCGAGGCGACCGGCCAGCGCAGTCGCGGGCGCGCCGCTGGCCGGTGTCGCGGCGAGCTGCCCGCTCTGCCAGGCCGCGAGCAGCTGCGGCACCCCCGACTGCTCGGACTGGAACGTGAACGTGATCGTCAGCTGGAAGTCGGCCAGCAGATCCTCGGGGACGATCGGCAGCAATTGGCGCAAGGCCGGTGCGATGGTGTCGCCATGCAGCGCGGCGTATTCGTTCATGCCGGCCACAGCGGCCCCGAGGTAGTCGCGCTGCAGCTCGCCGCCCCTGGCGAGCCAGAGCTGCGCGCGGCCGGGAATGTCGAAGGTGCGCACCTGGATGTCGCTCTGAACATAGGCGTTGCCGGGTCCCGCACCGAAGTACTCGGCGGCGCGGCCGCGCGCGCGGGCAAGATTGCTCAACACCGTCTCGGCGTGCGCCTCCATCTGCGCGTAGCCGTAGCCCCGGATCACGCTCGGTACATCGGCTGCGTAGATGTGGGGAATGCCGTAGTTGTCCCAGAGAATCTCGCCGTGCCGCTCGGACTCGAGGGCCGGCGCCGACCAGGCGCAGGCCGACAGCGCCAGCAACGCGGCCGCGCGACACAGCGGCCGAGTCGAAGTCCGCGGCGGGCGGCAATGCAAATCAGCAGGCTCCGCCCATGGCGGCGGGACGCTTGCGGTTTGACGGTATCGCGTTGCAAGGTTCATTTTTCGGCTCCATCAGGTCTTTCATGGCTGACGCTCGGTGCGGACCGGAGCCGATGCTATGGGAGCCGCCGCACCTGCAGCCCCTTGGCCTTGAGCAGGTCGAGCACGTTGTTCTGGCCGGCGAGGTGGCCGGCGCCGATCACGATCAGTGCATGCTCGGGGCCCGAGGCCAACGCGGCGATCTTGTCGGCCATTGCGGGGTTGCGTTCGTCGAACAGCTTCGAAAAGATCTTCTTCGACGCCGCGTCCTTGTTCGCCTCGCGCAGCAAACGCCCGATCGCCTCGTCGTCGCCGGCCTTCCAGGCGCTGGCCAGCCGGTCGGCATTGGTCAGCAGCTCGCCGCTCTGGGTCTCCTCGAGGGTTTCCCTGAGCATCGCGTCGCCCTCATCGTCGGTCAGCCCGGCCAGAACGCCGGCCTGAAACTCGGCCGATTCCAGCTCGATCACGCGCTTGGCGTCGGCGTGGGCGCTGGCGAGGAAGTGCAGATCGACGCCGGCCTGCGGGTCGTAGCCGTGCTCCGACAGCGCGCCGACCACCAGCGCACTGGCCAGCGTCGCGGGTCTGAGCGACTTCAATGCGTCAACGTCCTGCCGGGATCGGGATGAGACTGCTTCCAGCTGCTTCCAAACCTGCGGCGACACGTGCTTGTCCAGGCTGTCGGGCGGTGCGTAGGTCAGCAACGGGATGGACCTGGATACCTTGGTCAGGTCGCTGATGTCGACTTCCACCACCAGTTCGTCGGCCTGCCGGTAGGCGTCTTCGACCGCTTTGGGCAGGGGATAGAAGTCCGATCTGGCCACGTGCATCGAGCCGAACACGTAGACCGAATGGGTGGCGGATTTCACTTCCCACAGGAGGGCTTTGGCGCCCGCCGCCGGTTCTGCGCCGGCGGCGCCGGCGGCCAGCGCAAGACCGAGCAAGCCGCAGCGCAACCGGGCCAGGATGCCGCGGGCGAGGAGGCCTCTTGGGGCGCTCATGTCGCTCACATCAGCACGATGTCGTACTGTTCCTGATGGTAGGCGCTTTCGACCTGCATGGAAATCGGCTTGCCGATGAAATCCGACAGCATCGCGAGCGACTGGGATTCTTCCTCCAGGAACAGGTCGATCACCGGCTGCGCGCCCAGGATCCGGAACTCGCGCGCGTCGCCGAACTGGCGCGCTTCGCGCAGGATCTCGCGCAGGATCTCGTAGCACACGGTGCGCGCGGTTTTCAGCACGCCGCGCCCGTTGCACACCGGGCACGGTTCGCACAGCACGTGGGCGAGCGACTCGCGGGTGCGCTTGCGCGTCATCTCGACCAGGCCCAGCGGCGTGAACTGGCTCACCGTCATCCGAGTGCGATCGCGCGCCAGGGCCTTCTTCAGCTCGGCCAGCACCAGCTCCCGGTGGGTCGGATTGACCATGTCGATGAAGTCCAGCACGATGATTCCGCCCAGGTTGCGCAGCCGCAACTGGCGCGCGATCGTCTGGGCCGCTTCCAGGTTGGTCTTGAAGATGGTGTCGTCGAAACTGCGGGTTCCGACGAAGCCGCCCGTGTTCACGTCGATCGTGGTCATCGCTTCGGTCTGGTCGATGATCAGATAGCCGCCGCTTTTCAGGTCGACCCGCCGCGCCAGTGCCTTCTCGATCTCCTCGTCGATCTGGTTCAGCTCGAACAGCGGCCGCTCGCCCTCGTAGTGGGTCAGCCTGGACAGCACGTTCGGCACGTACTGCGTGGCGAAAGCCTGCAGTGCGACGAAGTTCTCGCGCGAATCGATCTGCACGGACGCCGTCTCGTCGTTGACCACGTCCCGCAGCACACGCTGGCTCAGCGAGAGCTCCTGGTACAGCTGGGTCTCGGGGGGCACCTTGCCGGCCGCGTCCTTGATCTGCAGCCAGCGCTTGCGCAGGTAGTCGATGTCGGCCCGCAGGGCGTCTTCATCGGCGTCCTCGGCGCTGGTCCGGATGATGTAGCCGCCGGTCTCGTCCGCCGGCAGCAGCCCGGTCAGCATCTCGCGCAGGTGGGTCCGCTCGGCTTCGTCCTCGATGCGTTGCGACACCCCGATGTGCGAGTCCTGGGGCAGGTACACCAGCATGCGGCCGGCCAGGCTGATCTGGGTCGACAGGCGCGCGCCCTTGGTGCCGATCGGATCCTTGATCACCTGCACCAGCGTCACGTCGCCCTGGCGCAGCAGGCGCTCGATCGGCGGCGGCCGCTCCGACGGCATCTGGCGCGCCTCCCAGATGTCCGCCACGTGAAGGAAGGCGGCTCGCTCCAACCCGACGTCGACGAATGCCGACTGCATGCCCGGTAGCACCCGCGCGACCCGGCCCAGGTAGATGTTGCCGACCAGGCCGCGCGTGGCCGCCCGCTCGATGTGCAGCTCCTGCACCACGCCCGCCAGCAGAACCGCGACCCGGGTCTCCTGCGGCGTGATGTTGATCAGGATGTCTTCGGTCGACACGGGCCCTGGGGTGTCTACGGCACGCGAATGCCGGCCCGCACCAACAGCGATGCGGTCTCGGCCAGCGGCAGTCCCACCACGCCCGAATAGCTGCCCTCGAGCCTTTCCACGAAAATGGCGGCGCGGCCCTGGATCGCGTAGGCGCCCGCCTTGTCCATCGGTTCGTTGCTGGCGCAGTACCGCTCGACCTCCTCTTCGCTGATCGAGCGCATCGTGACCTGTGACACCGACGTCGCCATCAGCGGGTCCACGTTGGGGCCGGGCGTGGCGACCAGCGCCACCACGGTGCGTACCTCGTGCGTGCGGCCGCCCAGGCGCTGCAGGAACTGTGCGGCCTGCGCGCGGCTGTCCGGCTTTCCGAGCACCTTGCCGTCCAGGACGACGACGGTGTCGGCTGCCAGGACCGGGCGGAACACCTGCGAGCGCGCCACCAGCACGCGCGCCCCGCAGATCGCCTTTTCCCGCGCGATCCGCTCCACGTAAACGTGCGCGCTTTCCGACGGCTGCTGGCTCTCGTCGACGTCGGCCGGACGACGCGGCTCATGGCGCAGCAGCAGCGTCTCGAAACGCACGCCGATCTGGTGCAGCAGTTCACGCCGACGCGGACTGCGCGATGCGAGGTAGATGTCGGCCATGCCGGGTCAGCCCTCAACGGCTGGATCTGATCACGAGCGCGAGGTTACCTCAGCTCGATGGTAAGGGTGATTTGTAAGTATCGACCAAGCCCGGTACAGCTGTTCGACCAGGACAACCCGGGCGAGCGCGTGCGGCAGTGTAAGGCTGGATAGCCGCAGCCGCAGCTGGGCTTGCGATTTGAGCTGCTCGGACAGGCCATCGGCGCCGCCGATCAGGAACGATACGTGCTCGGACGCATCACGCCAGCGGCCGATGTGCTGCGCCAGCTGGCCGGTCGTCCAGTCCACGCCCCGCTCGTCCAGCGCGACCAGGCGGTCGCCCGGGGGCGCCGCCGCTCGCAATCGGAGCTGCTCGGCCCGCAGGCAATGCGCCACCGGCTGCTCGCGCCGCGGCTCGGGCCGCACCTGCTTCAGCGCCACTTCGAAGTCGCGCGGAAAGCGGGCCAGGTAGTCCTCGACCGCCCGTTCGGCCCAGGCCGGCATCCGCGTTCCAACCGCGGCGATCGTGATTCTCACCGCCTACCGGGGCTTCGATGACTCGCGCGGGATTCGGGGGCGAGCCGCACGCGCACCGGCTTGCCGCCCCAGATTTCCTCCAGCGAGTAATAGGCGCGGATGGCCGGCTGCATGATGTGCACGACCACTTCGCCAAGGTCCACCAGCACCCATTCGCCGGCTTCTTCGCCCTCCACGCTCAGCACGGCGGCCCCGGCCTGCTTGGCTTTCTCGGCAACGCGCGACGCCAGCGCGCGGGTCTGCCGGTTCGAGGTCGCGCTGACCAGTACCACGCGGTCGAACAGGTCCGACAGCTGGGTCGTGTTGTACACGCAGATATCCTGACCCTTGACGTCCTCGAGCGCGTCGATCACCACGCGCTGCAATCGGCTCAATTGCATGGGCTCACGAATACAGTCGATGGCGGCGGATATAGCCGAGCACGGTCGGCGCCAGCAGCGGTGCGACGGAGGCTGCATTGCCTGCCGAGGCGGCGCCCAGCAGCGCGCGGATCTGCGTGGACGAGCACTCGACCGGCTTCATCGCGATCGGCACCAGCACGCCGGCCGGTCGCAGCGCCACATCGGCGGCGCTGCCACGGTGCCTGGCGCGCCATGCGGCGAGCTGCGGCTTCAGTCCTGCGGTCTGATCCGGGCGTTCGGCCACACCGAGGTGCGCCAGTTCGATCAGCTGCTCCCAGCGGTGCCAGGTGTCGAGCCGTTCGAACTGGTCAGCCCCGATCAGCAGCACCAGCGGGCGGGCCGCGCCCACCTCCTGGCGCAGTTGCCGCAGCGTGTCGACCGTGAAACTGGGCCCGGGCCGTTCCAGCTCGCGCCGGTCCAGAGCGAAGCGGGGCTCGTCCGCGATCGCCAGCTCGATCATCCTGGCCCGGTGGGTCGCATCGGCGGGCGGGCCCTTTTGCCACGCCAGTCCCGCCGGAACGAACAGGACCCGTGCCAGGTCCAGTTGCAGCATCGCGTCGCGCGCGAGCTGAACGTGCCCGACGTGGATCGGGTCGAAGCTGCCACCCAGCAGACCGATCGGTCTGCGATCGTCCGGCGTCATGAAGCCTGCGGGGGCGCCGGGGCCAGCCAGTCGCGCGCCTGCAGAAATTGGGCCAGCCTGGCCTCATCGGATCCGGGCTGCGGCCGCCAGTCGTAGCGCCAGGTGACGCGCGGCGGCAGCGACATCAGGATCGATTCCGCGCGTCCGCCGGACTGCAGGCCGAACAGCGTGCCACGGTCGTAAACCAGGTTGAATTCGACGTAACGGCCGCGTCGCCAGGCCTGGAATTCGCGCTCGCGCTCGCCGTAGGCGATCGTGCTGCGCCGCTCGACGATCGGACCGTAGGCAGCCAGCAGGCCGTCGCCTACCGCGCGGGTCATCGCAAAGCTGCGTTCGAACCCCAGCTCGGAGAAGTCGTCGAAGAATATGCCGCCCACGCCGCGCGGCTCGTTGCGGTGCTTCAGGAAGAAGTACTCGTCGCACCAGCGCTTGAAGCGCGCGTGCAGGTCGGCGCCGAATGGGGCCAGCGCGTCGCGGCAGCAGGCGTGGAAGTGGCGGGCATCCTCCTCGAACCCGTAATACGGGGTCAGGTCCATCCCACCGCCAAACCACCAGAGGTCCACCGCATGGGTGGCGCGCGCAACGAAGAAACGCACGTTCATGTGCACGGTCGGCACATAGGGATTGCGCGGATGCAGCACGAGCGACACGCCCATCACTTCGAAGCCGCGCCCGGCAAGGTGCGGACGGCTGGCACTGGCCGAGGCGGGCAGCTTTGTGCCCGCAACCTGGGAGAAGCCGACGCCGGCCCGCTCGAACAGCTGGCCCTGCTCCAGGATGCGGGTGATGCCCGAGCCCGCCAGCGCGGAGTCGGCCGGTTTGTCCCAGCGGTCCTCCTCGAATGGCCGGCCGTCCAGCCGCTCGAGCTCGGCCACGATGCGCCGCTGCAGCCCGAGCAGATACTCGCGCACGCGTGCCGTGTCGATCGACTCGCTGGTCATTGTGCGGTTGATCGGGCTGTTGACCGAGCTGCCAGATGCCGTCCCGCGAATTCAAGCACCGCCTGGTACCAGGCCACGATGTTGCGCGGCCTCGCGATCCAGTGGTTCTCGTCGGGAAATACCAGCAGCTCGCTCGCGACGCCGTGGTACTGCAGGGCTTCGAACAGCGTCAGGGCCTCGCCGACCGGACAGCGGTAGTCCCGTTCGCCGTGTGTAATCAGGGTCGGAGTGCGCCACTGGCCGATCTGGCGCATCGGAGCGAAGCGGTCGAACCGTTGCGGGTCCAGGTACGGATTCTCTCCGCCCATCTCCAGATACCACTCCGGCGGATGGTCGGTCACGCCGGTGAACGCCGCCATGTTGGCGATGCCCGCGTGCGACACCAGGCAGCGGAAGCGATCGGTCTGGGTGCCGATCCAGTTCACCATGTATCCGCCGAACGAGCCGCCCATCGCGGCCATCCGCTGCGCATCGATATCCGGCCGCTCGGACAAGGCGTCGGCAACTGCCATCAGGTCCCGGTAGCATTGGTCGCCCCAGACATTACCCCAGATTGCCTGCACGAATTGCTGCCCGAATCCGCTCGATCCGCGCGGGTTGGGCATCGCCACCGCGAACCCCTGGGCGGCCAGCAGCAGCGGATTCCAGCGCCAGTGCCAGCCGTCGCCGCTCATCCCGATCGGACCGCCGTGGATCCACAACGCGAGCGGAAGCGGGGCGGGCGGATCAGCCGGCTTCATCAGCAGACAGTGGATCGGCGTGCCGTCGGTTGAAGGCACCTGGATCTGCTCGCACGTGGCCACCAACGCCGGCTCGAACCCGGACAGCGAGGCGAGCGGGCGAGGCTGGCCCGCGAATCCCGGCTCCAGCACGAACGCCTCGGGAGGATGCAGCGCGGTCGATCGCAGCACCGCGACGCCCCCGCTGGGCAGTGCGGCCAGACGCCCGTGCATGCCGCCGGATCCGGCCGGAAGGCACCGCCGCACCTGGCCGCTGCGCGCCTCGATCGCGAACACCGGCGTCTGTCCCGCGTCGTCGGCGCAGGCGAGCAGGTACCTGCCGTCGAGCGACCATTGCGGCTCAGTGGGCCAGCGGTCCCAGTCGGCCGCGCACGGCGCGCGCGCCCCGCTCGCCACATCGATCAGTTCCAGCGTCGGGCGCGGCGCATGCTGCGGCGATCGAACGCTGCGCACCACGGACAGCGTGCGCCCGTCCGGCGAGAAACGCGGCCACTGGCAATTGGCGAGCGCTCCGGATCCCACCGCGCGGGCGGCTGCGCTGTCGGCGTCGATCAACCACACGTCGGTGTCGTCGCACCGGTCCGCGCCGGGGCTGGCGCGCGTGATCGCGATCAGCCTGCCGTCCGATGCGACGTCGAAATCCGGCTCGATGGCGAACTGGCGCCGCGCCTGCGGCGTCAGGTCGATCCGTGCGCCGATCGGCGCGCCGGGCGCAGCCTGATAGGCGATCAGGTGGGTCGCCTCGCTGCGTTCGCCGTCGTCGAGCCACTGGTCCCAATGGCGTGCCGGCTGGCGCGACAGGCGCCGCCCGCTCGGGCCGTGCTTGCGCTGCTCGGAAGCGGTCGTTCTTTGCTGCTCGAGCGCAACGCCCGGCAGCACCGGCGCGAGCAGCACCAGCCGGTCCGCAGCCCGCGCGAAGCGAAAGGCGGCCACCCCGAGCGGCTCGTCGGTCAGCTGCTGCGGCTCGCCGCCCTGCGCCGGCAGCAGCCACACCTGCATCCGCTTGTCGGCCTCCTCGTCGGGTTTGACGTCTATGGGTTGACGGTTCGACAGGAACGCGAGCGAGCCGTCGCGCCGAAAACACGGCGAGGCGTCGCGGCCGTCGCCGCGCGTGAGCTGCACGGCGGCCGAGCCGTCGACCGGAACCTTCCACAGGTCCGAGACGTAGCGCGACTTCTCGCGATCGAGCCGCTGCACGGTGACGGCGAGCCAGTCGCCGCCCGGGGCGCACGCGATCTCGACCAGCCGGCGCAGCTCGATGTGCTGCTCGACCGAATACGTCATGTCACCGGGCCCGTCCCGGGATCGCGCGCTGCCCGATGTCGGTGCGGTATTGCAGCCCCGCGAACCGCACCTTGGCCACGGCCTCGTAGGCGCGGCGGCGCGCCGCGCTCACGCTTTCCCCCAGCGCGGTCACGCACAGCACGCGCCCGCCGTCCGTGATCAGCCGATCCTGCTGCAGCCGGGTGCCGGCATGAAACACGATGCAGTCCTCGGCGTCGGCCGGCAGTGATTCGATCGGATCGCCGCGGCGCGGCGCCTGCGGGTAATCCTGCGCCGCCACCACCACGCCGAGCGCGGCGCGGCGGTCCCAGTCGGCCTCGACGCGGTCCAGCCGGCCGTCGATCGCGCACTCCAGAAGGTCGACCAGGTCGGAGCGCAGACGCATCAGGATCGGTTGCGCTTCCGGGTCGCCGAGCCGGCAGTTGAACTCCAGCGTGCGCGGTTCGCCGTCGGGGCCGATCATCAATCCAGCATACAGAAAGCCCGTGTAATCGTGGCCTTCGGCCGCCATGCCGGCGAGCGCAGGTTGGATGACCTCGCGCATCACGCGCGCGTGCAGCTTCGGAGTGACGATCGGTGCCGGAGAATAGGCGCCCATGCCGCCGGTGTTGGGCCCCTGGTCCGCATCGAGCAGCCGCTTGTGGTCCTGCGAGGTGGCCAGCGCCAGCGCATTGCGGCCGTCCGAGATCACGATGAAGCTGGCTTCTTCGCCGGACAGGAAGTCCTCGACGACGATCCGCGCGCCGGCCGCGCCGTGCTGGTGGTGCACCAGCATCTGGTCGATCGCATCCTGCGCCTGCGTCAGTGTGTGCGCCACCACCACACCCTTGCCGGCGGCCAGTCCGTCGGCCTTGATAACGATCGGCGCCCCACGCGAGCGAAGGTAGTCGCGCGCGGCCGCGGCGTCCGAAAACGTGCGCGAAGGGGCGGTCGGAATAGCGTGCCGCTGCATGAAGGCCTTGGCGAAATCCTTGGACGCTTCCAGCTGCGCCGCCGCCCGGCTGGGACCGAAGATGCGCAGCCCGCGCTGGCGGAACAGGTCGACGATGCCGGCCGAAAGCGGCGCCTCCGGGCCGACCACGGTCAGGCCGACCCCCTCGGACTCCGCGAAGTCGGCCAGCGCTGCGGGCTCGGACAGGGGCACGTTGCGAAAGCTGCGATCGAGCGCCGTTCCGCCGTTGCCGGGCGCCACGTACACGCGGTGCACGCGCGGCGACCGGGCGATCTTCCACGCCAGTGCGTGCTCACGTCCGCCGCCGCCGACCACTAAGACTTTCATACTCGGCGTTTCCTGGCGGACCTAACTTTCATCCTCGATCGCGGCCGAGGTGTACACGTGCTGCACGTCGTCCAGATCCTCCAGCGCCTCGAGCAGCCGCTTCATCTTCTGCGCCTCATCGCCCTGAAGCGCGACCTCGTTCAGCGCCTTCATCGTGATGTCGGCCACCTCGGGCACCAGGCGCGCGCTCACGAAGCTTTGCCGGACTTTCTCGAAGTCGCCCGGCGCGCAGACCACCTCGACCGAGCCGTCATCGGCGCGCTGCACGTCGTCGGCCCCGGCCTCCAGGCCCACCTCGAAGACGCGATCCTCGGGCGTGCCCGGCGCGAACACGAACTGGCCGCAGTGCCGGAACTGGTAGGCCACCGAGCCGTCGGTTCCCAGGTTGCCTCCGAACTTGCTGAAGGCGTGGCGCACTTCGGCCACCGTCCGGGTGCGATTGTCGGTCAGGCAGTCCACGATGATCGCCGCGCCCCCGGCGCCATAGCCCTCGTAGCGGATCTCCTCGTAGCTGACGCCCTCGAGCCGTCCGCTGCCGCGCTGGATCGCCTTGTTCACCGTGTCCTTGGGGACGTTGCCGGCGGAAGCTTTCTCCAGCGCAAGCCGCAGCCGCGGGTTCATGCCCGGGTCGCCGCCGCCGTCGCGCGCGGCGACCGTGATCTCACGGATCAGCTTGGTCCACAACAGGCCGCGCTTGGCGTCCTGCCGGTTTTTCCGGTGCTGGATATTGGCCCACTTGGAATGACCGGCCATGGTCGAAACGGGTTGCCTGAGCGACGATTGCGAAGGGCCGCGAGTCTAGCAGGGCATGCGGCGCTCGTTCGCGCAACCGCCTCGCGCGCGATGCGCCCTGATCGAGCCACCGGCGGCAGCCGATGATCCAGGCCAGGGGCTGCGCAACGATCCGGGGCAGATACGGTCTGAATACGAGAGAAGGGCCGCCACGGGGGCCGCAGTGGCGGCCCTGTTGCAGCGCCGCAGCGCGGTCGGGGCCGAACCGGATATCGGCGCGGCGACGTTGCAGTCGGTTTCTGTTACTTTTTGCACAATGCTGGCAGGCAATTTGCTTGTAATTTACCGACATGGCGCGCTGCGCCCGATTGGAGCGATCAGGCCCCGAACGAGGATTGACCGATGAGTGAAGTCGCTTCGCTTCCCGCCCCGGTGAAAACCACGATCTCGATCGCCGGATTCAAGGACATCTACCAGGTGCCGCGCGTCGAACAGGCGCTGAATGGGCTGCAGGACCTGGGAAGCGGCGCCAACGAGGCGTTGCGCGCGACGTACGTCCGGATGATCAAGTTCGGAGGCCAGCGCTTTGCGATCAAGCCCTCGGCGCTGCCCGACATCGACGGGCTGATCGACGAGATGCCCAACTTCGAGGCGCCGCTGCAGGACATCCGGCGCCAGCTGGCGCTGTGCCTGAGCAGCGACGACACGCTGGATCTGGAGCCGATGCTGCTGCTGGGCGACCCGGGGATCGGCAAGACTCATTTCGCACGGCGCCTGGCGCGTCTGCTGGGCACCGGCTGCTGGTTCGTTGGCATGAGCTCGCTGACGGCCGGCTGGATCCTGTCGGGCGCCTCGGCGCAGTGGAGAAACTCGAAGCCGGGCAAGGTTTTCGAGGCGCTGGTCAACGGGGACTACGCCAACCCGCTGATCGTGGTCGACGAGATCGACAAGGCGAGCGGCGATCGCCAGTTCGATCCGCTCGGCAGCCTGTATACGCTGCTCGAGTCGGAGACCGCGCGCGAATTCATCGACGAATTCGCCGAGATACCGATCGACGCCTCCGAGGTGGTGTGGGTCGCGACGGCCAACGAGGCGAGCGCGATCCCCGAGCCGATTCTGAACCGGATGAACGTCTACGAGATCGACCCGCCGGACGAGGAAGGCTCGCGCCGGATCGCTCAGGCGGTCTACCGCGAGTTACGCAACGAGCACAGCTGGGGGCGCCTGTTTCCCGAGCAGCTTCAGCCCGAAGCGCTCGAGCCCCTGGCGCGGCTGAAACCGCGCGAGATGAGGCGGGTGATGCTGGCCGCATTCGGCGAGGCCAAGATCGACGGCCGCCACGAAGTGATGGCTTCGGACATCAGCGACGAGCGGCTCGCGCGCCGCCCGCGCATCGGATTCAGTTAACTCGCTTTTTCAGCCGGCTGGCAATACACCGCTCTTTCAGCGCTTGGCCAGCAGGTCGCGGATTTCCACCAGCAGGATTTCCTGGCGCGGGGGCGCCGACGGCGCAGCCGCAACGGGCGGCTTTTTCAGCCGGTTGATCGCGCGGATCGCCACGAACAGCACGAACGCGATGATGACGAAGTCGACGATCGACTGGATGAAGGCACCGTACTTCAACAGCAAGGGCTCGCCCTTTGCGTTCTGCCCGATCTGGACCGCCAGCTTGCTGAAGTCGTTGCCGGCCGTCAGGATCCCGACCACCGGCATGATCACTGCCTCCACCAGCGAAGAGACGATCTTGCCGAAAGCGGCGCCGATCACGATCCCGACCGCCAGGTCGATCACGTTGCCCCGCATCGCGAATTCCTTGAATTCGGTCGTGAAGCTCACAGGTTCTCCTCCTCCGGTGATGAAAGTCTTGCTCTTGTGCCGGCTCTCAGCGGCTGACCTCGCCGCGCGCGGCGCCGGCGCTGCGGTCCGGATGGCCGAGCGCCTGCGCCACCCGACGGTAGACCGGTCCCCATAACGGGTGCCCGATCTCGGCGTCGTTGAGCCGGAAGTCCGGATCGGCGTTGAAGGCGTTGGTGAAATCGAGCGCGCATTCGGTGCCGCGGTTGAACGCGCAGGCGATGAACGCGAGGTACTTGTAAGCGACCGCCACATCGCGCCGATCGGCCAGGTTCGCTGCGATCGCCATATGCAGCGCCGCCTCCGAGTGCTCGAACTCGCCGCCGTCGTACAGGCGGATCCCGTCGACCAGCGACCGCTCGGCCGGCCGCTGATACAGCTGCGCGATGCTGCTGGTTGGCGGCGTCGACTGGCAGGCCTGCAGCGCCCCCGCGCCGGCCACGACCAGGCCGATGCGCCACAGGGCAGTCAGCGTCATTCGAATCGGTGCGACACCGTAACCGGGACCGTCGCTTCCACGTTGATGTGCGCGATCCACGGCGCGTCGTTGCCGTGCCGCACTTCGATCCGGTGCGGGCCGGCGGCCAGTACCATCTGAATCAGTGGAGGCGACACGCCGGTTGGCTTGTTGTCGATCAACACTTCCCCCCAGGGCTCGATCCGGAATACCACAGTACCAGTCCCAGAGGCGCTCGACGCCGCGGGCGACGCGGGGATCTGGCCCGTCTCCGTGGCGACCTGCGGGTCGGCTGGCGGACGCCCTTCGGCGGGCGCAACGGCGATCCGAACGGGATGCAGCTGGACCAGCAGGTTGCCCAGTGTGAACCCGGCCAACACCAGAGCCGCTGCCAGCGACAGCCCCAGGCGGTGCTGGCGCGCCCACGGCCCCAGCCGGGTCAGGCGCAGGCGCGCCTTCTGCAGCGACTCGGCCAGGCGCTCCAGCGCGAGCGCCACCAGGTCCGGACGCTCGCTAGCGAGGGCGCGCGGCGCGGCCGGCGCCGGGACGGTGTTGGCTGCGGCAGCGGTGGGGATCGAGGCCGACAGCGAGACGCCGAGCGCGCCGGTGGAGGGCCGGTTGGCCCGTTCAGTCCAGACAAAAGCGATCAGGGCGTCGCGCAGCTCGCCGGCTGTTTTTGGGGCGGTCGGCGACTTCGTATTGAGCGCGTCCAACAGCAATGCCGAAAAACCGGGAATCGTGCTCGGACGCTGCGTGCCGGCCGCCGGGCCCGACTGGCTCGACACGGTGACCGCGTGCGGGCGCGCCTGGATCATCGTGCATAGGAGCGAGGCCGCGGCGCGCAGGTCGCGCCGGCGCGTCTCGTCGGTGACCTCGTTCTGGAAGTAAGGCAGGAACTGTTCGGTACGCGTCAGCGCGTCGTCGCCCTCGGTGCCGGCATCGATCCAGCCGCCGAACCCGCTCACCTTCGGCGATCCGTCGGCCTGGATGAACACGTGCTGCGGTCCGAGCTGACCATGCGAGACGCCCTGACCGTGCGCATACTCCAGCGCATCGGACACGCGCGCGCCGATCCCGGCGCACTGCAGGTCCGTGAACTTGACGCCGGAGCCCAGCAGATCCTGCAGGGAACGGCCCGCGACCCGCTCGATCACCAGGTATCCGAATTCGTGGCCAAGGCCCGCATCGAAAACGGTCAGGATGTTCGGGTGATGCAGGCGCCCGGCCGCCTGGGCCTGGCGCACGAATGCCTGCTCGATGTGGCGGCGCGCTTCGGCTCGCAGCGGCGGCCCGGCCGGCACGATCTGCACCGCCTTGACCACCAGTTCCCGGTTCATCACCGGGTCGACCGCGGCGTACGAGACGCTGTGCCGATCACGTCGCAGCTCTCGCAGGATCGTATATCGGCCTATGACCTTCTGTTGGAGGGGCAGCGGCTGGGGCATGGCAATGGTCGGACGCGACGAGTCCCGCAGGGCGCCCGGCGGAACTCGCCGCCTGCGTACTGTATCCCGCCGGAACCGTCGCAGGGAACCGGTCGATCGACTAAATACGACCGGGGGAACCGACCTATTGTGAAGCCAACGCTAAAAGCGGTGCTGCACCTCGACCGCCAGGCCTGGCCGCACGTCGATCCGCGACAGGAACGGCGTCGCCGCGCCGTTGTGTACCTCGATCGTATGGGCCCCGGCCGCAAGGGTCAGGTGGGTTAGCGGCGGCGAAACGCCGAGCGAAGTGCCATCCACGATGATTTCGCCCCAGGGGGCGATCGCCAGCGTGACCGAACCGTCGGCTGGCGGCGCCGGCAGCGCCGGCGGGGCCGGTGCGACCTGCGCAAGTGGCGCCGAGGCCGCCGCTCTCGGCCGGGACTTCACTGGCGAGGAGGGCGTCGGGGAGATTGGAACGAAAAGGGGCTTGCCGGGCGCCTCGGCCTGCCCCACCACGTGCACGCCGGAATCCAGGCCGGATGGCGAGCTGCCGGTGCTCGAAAGCGTGCTGGTCGCGTCTGCGAGCACGATCGGCGACGACGTGGCCACGGGCGCCGGCTGGGGCACCGCCTGAGGCGCCACCTGCGCGCGGCGCGGCTGCTCGAGCGCCAGGATCACGATCGACACCGACACCGCGAGCGCCGCGACCACCAGGCGCGCGCTGCGCCGGTTCAGGGCCGGCGCGGAAGTCTCGGGTGGCAGCGTGGGGCGCTGGCCGGAGTCCTCGCGCGCGGCCGCCATCACCAGGTCGTTGCGCATCTCGGCCGCGCTCTGGTAGCGATCGGCCGCATCCTTGGCCATCGCGCGATGGACGATTTCGATCAGCTCGACCGGCACTTCCGGGTTCAGCTGATAAATCGGAGTCGGCGGCTGCGAGGCGACCTTGGTGAGCGTTTCCTCCACCTGCTTTCCGTCGAAGGCGCGCTGCCCGGTCAGCAACTCGTACAGGATCGAGCCCATCGAGAACACGTCGCTGCGCGCGTCCAGCGCGCGCCCCAGCGCCTGCTCGGGCGACATGTAGTTCGGCGTCCCGATCAGCTGGCGGCTGGAGGAGAGCGGCGTGTCGCTGTATTGCGCGAGCGCGACTCCGAAATCGAGCACTTTCGGCTTCATGTCGCGCGTCAGGAAAATGTTGCTCGGCTTAAGGTCGCGGTGGACCAGGCCGCGCCGGTGCGCGTAGTGCACCGCATCAGCCACCCGCGCCATCATCGACGCGATCGCTTTCGGGGCGAGCCGATTGCGAGTCGCGAGCCAGTCGTGCAGGTCGCTGCCGTACAGCCGCTCCATCGCGATGTAGGCGACCGACTCGGTCTTGCCGGCATCGAACACGGTGACGATGCCCGGATGATTCAGGCTCGCTGCGCTCTTGGCTTCCTGCAGAAAGCTCGCTTCGGCGCGGCGCCGCATCAGGTTATCGGCGGCCAGCGGGATCGCTTTGATCGCGAGCTCGCGCCCGAGCACCGGGTCGAACGCGGCATACACGACCCCGTTGGACCCCCGCCCGATCTCGGAGCGAACTTCGAACCGCCCGATGTGCGTCGGAGCGGACGGCATCGCCGCCGAAGGCTCATAGGACTGCGTGGCGAGCGCCTGGGACACCATTTCGCGTGGATTATCCGTTGGTCAGTGTATCAACGTAGCTCAAAAATGGTACCAGCACATCGTCCAAATCGATGTCACGCCTGCCCCGATCACCCTAAAGCCATGATGCTGATTTAGTCATGAAAGCTGTGAGGCAATTGCGGCTCGCGAACCAGCTGACGCTGGAGCTCCAGATGCTTGGCGTATCGGTAAAACGTACCCTCAAAGTTCGCGAACGCGATGACGAATCCGGCCCAGCCGTCCAGCATGCCAAGCTTGAGCACATAGTGGCGCAGGAACGAGGCGCTTCCGTGCAGCAGCGCGCGCCACATCGAGGGCGGCACGCGCTGCTGAGCCAGGCGCTGCACGCCCAGCGTCGAATAGCGCTGCATCTTGGACAGCATCTGGCTCAGGTCGCGAAACGGGACCTGCGCAATCGGTTCGCGCAGAACGCCCAGCGAGCCCTCCAGCGTGTAGGTCTCGTGCACCGCGTCCTCCGTGTACCGCAGGCGGCCGCGCCGGAACAGCTGCGGCTGCCGGTAGTCGGGAAAGTAACCGGAGTGGCGGATCCAGCGACCGAACACGTAATTGCGCCGCGGCACCAGGTAGGCGTCGCGCGCGTGCGGATCGGCCGCCGCGCGGCGGATTTCGTCGGCCGCGGCCTCGGTGCAGCGTTCGTCCGCGTCCAGGCTGAAGACCCAGTCTCCGGTCAGCTGATCGAGCACCGCGTTGCGCAGCCGGCCGAATCCCTCGAACGGCACCTGCACGATCCGGTTCGTGTAACGGCGCGCGATCTCGACGGTCGCATCCGTGCTGAAGGAGTCGGCCACCACGATTTCGTCGGCCCATTTGACGCTGCGCAGGGCGGCCTCGATCTTGTCGGCTTCGTTGAACGCGATCACGTAAACGGAAATGCGCGGCATCGGGTGGAGCGGTCTTATTCGCTCGGTGGGCCAAGGGGCTGCGCGTATTATCCCGGACGTTTCAAAACCTGCGCGCAGGGCGGGCGCAAGCGGGGAGGCGATGAAGACCCAGGCGATTCGAATCGAACGCCACGGCGGGCCGGAGCTGATGCAAGTCGTCGAGATCGATGTGCCGGATCCTGGCCCGAACCAGGTGCGGCTGAAGCAGCACGCGGCCGGGCTGAATTTCATCGATCTCTACTATCGAAGCGGCCTGTACCAGGCGCCGCTTCCGCATGGCCTGGGCTCCGAAGGCGCCGGCGAGGTCGAGGCGGTCGGACCCGGTGTCAAAACCCTGAAGGTAGGCGATCGCGTCGCTTACGCGTCGGGACCGCTCGGGGCTTACAGCGGCGCGTATGTGCTGAACGCCGACAGCGTCGTAAAGCTGCCGGCGGGGATCGGGTACGAACAGGCCGCGGCGATGATGCTCAAGGGTCTGACGGTGCAATACCTGTTTCGACAGACGTACCGGCTGCAGGGTTACGAGACGATCCTGTTTCACGCAGCGGCCGGGGGCGTGGGCCTGATCGCATGCCAGTGGGCTCGCGCGCTCGGAGTCAAGCTGATCGGAACGGTCAGTTCGCCCGAAAAAGCGCAGCTGGCACGCGGGCACGGGGCGTGGGCCACGATCGACTACACGAAGGAAGACGTGGTGGCGCGCGTTCTGGAGCTGACCGGCGGGGCCAAGGTTCCGGTCGTCTACGACAGCGTCGGCAGGGACACCTGGGAGAAGTCGCTCGATTGCCTGCAACCGCGCAGCCTGATGGTGAGCTTCGGCAACTCCTCGGGGCCGGTGACCGGAGTGAACCTCGCCATCCTGGCACAGAAGGGTTCCCTGTACGTCACGCGGCCGACGCTCACCACTCACCTGACCCCGCGCGGCCGCTATGAAGAAAGCGCCAAGGAGCTTTTCCAGATGGTCACCAGCGGCAAGATCCGGATCGAAGTGACGTGCCGCTACCGCCTCGAAGAGGCCGCGCGGGCGCACGAGGATCTGGCCGGGCGCCGCACGACCGGCTCCTGCGTGATCATTCCGTGAGTTCGGCCGCGGCCGGCCCGCCGGACGCGACACTGAAGCTGGCCGGGCCGGGACCTCGCACGCGCTGGCTGCAGGCCGCGCTGGCCGCGGCGCTTGCGGTTCGGCTCGTCACGCTCGGCACCTACCCGCTGGCCGATACCAGCGAGGCGCGCTACGCGGAGATCGTCCGCGTGATGCGGGAAACCGGCAACTGGGTGACGCTGCAGGAGACGCCCGGCACGCCGTTCCTGGGCAAGCCGCCGCTGTACGCCTGGCTCAGCGCCGCCTCGACTTACGCGTTCGGCCTCAACGAGTTCGCGCTGCGGCTGCCGTCGCTTGTGTGCGGAATCGCGGTGCTTGCGTTGTGCGGCGTATGGGCCGCCGCGCTGGCGCGCCGACCCTCACCGCCGGCCCCTCTCCCGCAAGCGGGAGAGGGGAGTGGGCTGCAGGGGGCGCCGGGCGGGGGTGAGGGCGACGCCGCGTTGCTGTCGTGTGTCGTACTGGCCACCACGGGATTTTTCATCGGCTACGGCGCCGTGATGACCGACCCGGCGCTGGGCCTGTGCACGGCCTGGATGATGGTCGCGTTCCAGCGCGCCGTCATCGACGGCTCGGCGCACGCGCTCTGGCGCTACGGTTTTTTTGTGGCGGCGGGCCTGGCGATGCTGGCCAAGGGTCCGGTCGCGTTCCTGTACGTCGCGCTGCCGATCGCAGTGTGGGCCTTGTGGCGGGGGCGATGGCGCGCGATCTGGAAGGCGCTGCCGTGGTTAAGAGGCAGCGTGCTGTCCGCGGCGATCAGCCTGCCCTGGTATGTCTGGGCCGAAGTGCGAAACCCCGACTTCCTGAGCTATTTCCTGATCGGCGAGCACGTGCTGCGATATCTGCAGCCGGGCTGGACCGGTGACCGCTATGGCACGGCGCACCGCGAGCCGTTCGGAACGATCTGGGGGTATCTGGCCGAAGCCCTCGGGCTGTGGTCGATTGCGGTGCCGGCGCTGGTGCGTCCGACGCCCGGTTGGCTGGCGCGGGCGCGCGCCTGGTGCCAGGACGACGGCCGCCTGTTCGCGCTGCTGTCCACGCTGGTGCCGCTGCTGGTTCTGACGTTCGCGAGCAATGTGATCTGGACGTACGTGATGCCGGTGCTGACGCCGCTGGCGGCGCTGCTGGGGCTGGAGCTGGCGCAGCGGTCGGCGCGGCCGGGACCGTTGCGGCGCCTCGTGAACTGGCTCGCCGGCGCGTCGGTCGCCCTGGTTTGCGCCGGCGCGATCGCATGGGGGCCGCTGCATGCGAACGGAAGTTCGTTCGCCGCCCCGGTGATGGCGTGGCGGCAGCAGCTGCCAGCGCAGCCAGGTCCGCTGCTGTACTGGGGTGCCAAGGCGCCGGCCTCGCTGCGCTTTTACTCGCGCGGCGCGGCCGAGCCGGTACCGAACCTGGCGACGCGGTTGGACAGGCTCGAGGCGGGCTCCCGCGTGTACGTTGCGATCGTCCCGGAGCAGCTGGCTGCGCTGCGGCAGATGGTGTTGATACGGCCGCAGCCGCTCGAGCTGGCCGTGGTCCTCCGGGTCAAGCATGCGGCGATCGTGCGGATCGCGCGAACGCTCAGCGCGTCTTGAGCTGCCTGGGAACCGCGGTGGCGCGCAACCGGTGCGCCTCGGGCAGGCCGGAGCCGAGCAGGGGCTGCAGGTAGGCGCGAAACGCATCGGTCACGTCGGTGCCGGACTCGTCGATCAGCGCGTCTTCCATCACGCGGGTCCTGGCTGCGACCGCTTCGAGCGGCGCCAGCTCGTAGTCGACCGCGTAGTGCCCGACCCGCTTGATGGCCACCGATCCGTCGCGGTCGGCCGCCAGCGCGAACCGGACCGCGCGTTCCCCGACCTCGAAGGCTTCGCGCTGGTCGACTTCCGATACGCAGCCGGCGAACGATCGCTGCAGGTACCCGAAGGTTTCGCCGCGCACCCGCTTGACGCCGAGGCGCTCGCGGATCTGCGCGCACAGCAGGTCGGCCAGCGCGCCCGTTCCGGACAGCTGTACGTTGCCGTGCGGGTCGCGCTCGGCGGCCGGCGCGAGCTTCGAGATGATCGGCACTGAGGCTGCGTCGTGCACGCCTTCGGACACCGCGACCACGCAGCGGCCCAGGCGCTCGTGCACCGCCTTCACATCGGCCACGAACCGCTCGGGCTCGAACGTGCGCTCCGGCAGGTAGATCAGGTGCGGGCCGTCGCCGGGGAACCTGCGGGCCAGAGCGGACGCCGCCGTCAGGAATCCGGCGTGGCGCCCCATCACGACCGCGACATAGACGCCCGGCAGCGATGCGTTGTCCAGGTTGGCCCCGATGAACGCCTGCACCACGAAGCGCGCGGCGGACGGAAAGCCGGGCGTATGGTCGTTGCCGACCAGATCGTTGTCGATCGTCTTCGGAATGTGGATGCAGCGCAGCGGGTAACCGGAGGCGCGCGCCTGCTCGCTGACGATCCGCACCGTGTCGGCCGAATCGTTGCCCCCGATGTAGTAGAAGTGACCGATCTGATGCGCCTTCAGGACTTTCAGGATCTCCTGGCAATAGGGAAGGTCCGGCTTGTCCCGCGTCGACCCGAGCGCCGAGCCGGGCGTGCGTGCGACCGCCTCCAGGTTGGCGGCCGTTTCGCTCGACAGGTCCAGCAGATCCTCGTTCAGGATCCCGCGCACGCCGTGGCGGGCGCCGTATACGCGCTCGATCGCGCAACGGTGATGGGCTTCGAACACGACACCGGCCAGCGATTGATTGATCACCGCGGTCGGGCCGCCGCCTTGCGCGATCAGGATTCCCAGCGATGGCATCGGTGAACTCCTCGATGAACCGTTTCGACAATCGGTGCGCTGCGGCTCAGGCTGCCAACGCCCGTTCGACGACCTCGCGCACATCGGCGGACAGCGACGTGAGCGCGGCCACTTCCTGCAGCGCCTGCCGCATCGGCGGCTGGCGGTCCGGAGGGTACCGGCCCCAGCGGTTCAAGGCGCGCGCAAGGCGCGCCGCTACGATCGGATTGAAGGCGTCTATTCGCGCGACCTGCTCGAGCCAGAACGCGTAGCCCGACCCGTCGGGCATATGAAACTCCGCCGGGTTGTCGGTGCAGAACGCCACCACCAGCGCCTTGACCGCCTGCGGGTCCTGTTCGCTGTACGCGCTATGGCGCAGCAGCGCGCGCACGCGCTCCAGCACCGGCGGCTCGCCCGGCTGGCCGACCGCGGTGGCCTGGATGTTGAACCACTTGTTCATCAGCAAGGGCTCGCCGCTCCACTCGCGCGCGAGCTGCAGCAGCAGGCCGGCCTTGGCTGGCGACGGGCTGTTCACCAGCGCGGCGAGCGCTGCGTAGCGGTCGGTCAGGTTGTCGGAACTCGCCAGCTGCCGGCGAGCCAGCTCGATCGCCGATGGAAGGTTCTTCAAGGCCCGGCGTCCCACCGCGACCGGGTCCGGCCGATACGGGCCATCGTCCCGCATCGACGCGTAGGTCGCCTCCCAGTCGGCGTGCAGCTCACGGCCGATCAGCCGTTGCACTTGCAGCCGGGCGCCGCGCACCGCTTCCGGAACGACGATCGAGCGGGTCTCCGCCAGCAGGCATTCGGCCGGCAGGCGCAATGCGAGTTCGCGGAAGGCCGGCGCCAGGGCCGGGTCGAGCAGCGTGTCGCGGACCAGCGAGACGACCGCCGAATCCAGGCTGACCGGCTTGCCGAACTCGTGTGCGTCGGCTGCCAGGGCCAGGTGCCCGAGCAGCAGCCGTTGCAGCGCGTCCCAGCGGTTGCAAGGATCGGCATCCTGCCGCGCCAGCACGGCGAGCTCGGCATCGCGGTAGGGATACTCGACGATCACCGGTGCCGAGAAATCGCGCAGCAGCGACGGAACGGTGCCGGCCGGCACATCGAAGAAGCGGAACGTGTGCGCCGGCTCTCTGAGCTCCAGCAGCCGCGTCGTGGTGCCGGCAGCCACGCCCGGTTCGGTTTTGACCGGGAGCTGCGCCCCGTCCGGCCCGAGCAGTCCGATCGCCAGCGGGATCAGGAACGGCTCCTTGTCGGGCTGCCCCGGAGTCGGCGGGCAGCTCTGCGCGAACGTCAACTCGAGCGTGCGGCTGTGAGCGTCGTACAGCGGACTGACGGCCACCCGCGGCGTTCCGGCCTGCGTATACCAGCGCATGAACTGACTCAGGTCCCGCTCGGCCGCGCCGCCGATCGAAGCGACGAAGTCCTCGCACGTGACCGCGGCGCCGTCGTGACGCGCGATGAATCGATCGAAACCGCGGCGAAATTGCACCGCGCCGGCGAGCGTGGCCAGCATCCGCACCACCTCGGCGCCTTTGCGATAGACGGTGGCTGTGTAGAAATTGTTGATTTCCAGGTAGGAGTCGGGCCGCACGGGGTGCGCCATCGGGCCTGCGTCCTCGGCGAACTGGGTGGTTCTCAGCGCGCGAACCGCCTCGATCCGCGGCACGCCGCAGGCCGATCGTGCGCAGGCCGGATCCGAAAAGCCGCGTTCCAGCATGTCGCGCACGAACTCCTGCTCGCGGTAGACCGTCAAGCCTTCCTTCAGGCACAGCTGGAACCAGTCGCGGCAGGTCACGCGGTTGCCGGTCCAGTTGTGGAAATACTCGTGGCCGACCACTGCCTCGATCTCCGCGTAATCGGCATCGGTCGCGATCGAAGGATCGGCCAGCACATAGCGCGTGCTGAAAAGATTCAGGCCCTTGTTCTCCATCGCCCCGAAATTGAAGTCCCGCACCGCCACGATCATGTAGCGGTCCAGGTCCAGCTCCAGTCCGAAGCGCCGCTCGTCCCAGACGATCGCGCGCTCGAGGCAGTGCTGCGCATGTTCGAGCCGCGCCAGATCCGATTCGGCCGCCCACAGTTGAAGACGGGCGGCACGCCCCGAACGCGTCGTCACATGCGACTCGCGGCAGTGCAGGCGCCCGGCCACCAGTGCGAACAGGTAGCTCGGTTTCGGGTGCGGATCGTCCCAGGTCGCGAAATGGCGCCCGTCCGGCAGGCCGCCCTCGTCGATCAGGTTGCCGTTCGACAGCAGCACCGGGAAGCGGTCGCGATCGGCGCGCAGGCTGACGGTGTAGTGCGCCAGCACGTCGGGCCGGTCCGGAAAGTAGGTGATCCGGCGAAATCCGCGCGCCTCGCACTGCGTGAGCAGCGTATCGCCGGATGCGTACAGACCCGACAGCTCGGAATTCGACTCGGGCCGCACCCGGGTGCGGATCGTCAGCACGAACGAGTCGGCCTGCCCGCCATTGAGCGACAGGCCGGACTCGTCGATCCGAAATTCGCTGTCTTTCAGCTCGCGCCCGTCCAGCTTGATCGAGAGCAACTGCAACCGTTCGCCGTCGAGCCGCAGCGGCGCAGCCGGCGCTTGCGGCGAGCGCCGCACCTGCAGCTGCGCTTCGACCTCGGTCGATTCGATCGCCAGGTCGAAGCACAGCGAAATCCACTCGACCCGGAACGCCGGCGGCCGATAGTCGGACCGCAGCACGGGACTTCTTGCGGCGGGCATCACGGCCGTGCGGGCCTGGACCGGACCGCTCATGCGTCAGCCGCGGACGACGGTCCGCCTCCGGGCGCATGGCCACGCAGCAGGATCCGCAGCTCGGATCCCGAAGTCGGGTCGCGGTGGACCTGCAGCTGTCCGCCCATCAGCTCGACCAGCTTCTGAGCCAGCACCAAGCCGAGTTGAACGCCTTCAGCGGGTCCGTCTTTGGCCGCCGGATGATCGAGCGGCAGGAACATTTTCTCGAGCTGCCCGGGTGCCAGCGCCAGGCCATCGCCCCGAATCCGGATCATGGTGCCGCCTTCGGCACTCCGGCTCAGGCCAACCAGAACGCTGCCGCCGTGCCGGTCGCACTTGAGCGCACCGAGCAGCAGTTTGACGACGACCTGCCTGAGCCGGGCCGGATCGGCCCACACGATCGCATCATGGCTTGCGGCGTCGAGGCCAACGCGGCTCGAGACGGCCGGCTCGTCCAGCTGCGCCAGGCTGTTGCGCAACAGCGGCGCCAGCGCCACCGGCTCCATCGAGACGGCCAGCTGGCCCGCCCCGATCCGCGCCAGCTCCAGCGCGTCGTCGATCAGTCGCAGCAGCTGCCAGCCCGAGGCCTGGATCTGGTCGACCCGCTCCTTCTGTACGGGTGTCAGCGGATGGGCCCGATCCAGTTCGAGGATCTGCGCGTATCCGAGAATTGCATTCAGGCACGCGCGAAGCGCATGCCCGGTGTGCGAGATCAGCTCCGCGCCCACGCCCCTTGGGCGCCCCTGCGGATCGTCCGCGGATCGGACCGCGGAGCCGGCGGTCATCGGGCCGACTCGAACAGCACGGTCAGCACCGCCTGGTTGCCATACTCGATCTGTTCCAGAAGCTGCTCGGCCGCGCCCCACTGCTGCGCCAGCATCGCCTGTTCGAGCTGGGCGCACATGTCGGCGAGCCGGGTGACACCCAGGAATTCGGCCGACGACTTCATATGTCGGGCGCTGAGCGCCAGTTGCTCCGCGTCCTGCTCGCTCAGCGCGATCCGCATCGATTCGATCAGTTGCTGCGAGCGCAGCGCGAACTTCTCCATCACGGTCGGGCCGAAGCTGCGGTCCTGGGGCTTTGCATCCGACAGCCGCCTCACGGTCGCGCGCAGCCGGTCGACGTCGGATTGAAGCTCGCCGGCGGCCGGTTGGGCGGCGCCGCCCGCGTGCTGGCCCAGCACGCGGCGCAACGAGGCTTCGAACAGGTCCGCATGAATCGGTTTGCTGACGTGATCGGCAAAGCCGGACATCAGGCAGCGCAGCCGGTCCGGCTCCGACGTGTAGCCGGTCACCGCAATAACCGGAACCTGGGCGCGCTTCTCGGCCGCCTCGCGCTGCCTGAGCCGCCGAAGCGCCTCGAAGCCGTTCAGGCCGGGCATCCCGAGGTCCAGCAGAATCAGGTCGAATTGCCCGTTCAGCGCGCGCTCGATGGCCTGTTCGGGATCGGTCTCGACGATTGCGCGATGGCCCAGCAGGGACAACAGATGAGCCTGCATCGAGCTGGACAGCGGATCGTCGTCGACCACCGCGACGCGGGCCGACGCTCGCTGCTGGGTCGGACTCGGTTCCGATTCGTCCATCACCGCCCCCGGCCGGCGCACGGCGTACCGGCCGGGGAAATATATCCTAAGCGGCTCAGGGTTGAAGCAAAATCGCGCGCGCCGTGGTCCGCGGCCGTTCAACCGCCGGCTGGCGAACTAGGATTTGTTCGGGTCGACCGCGGCTGGCGCGGGTTCCGGGGCGGGAGCCTCGGGCTCGCCGGCGGGCGCATGAGAGCCCGCCTTGCGCAAGCGCTTGGCCTCCTGCTTCTTTCTCTTCGCCTGCTCGCGCTGGCGCTTTTCAAAAGCGTAATTGGTCTTGGCCAACTAGTGTCCTGAGTCGATTCGAATTGGAAACCGGCCCCTGGCGCGAAACCACCCGGAGCCGGGTTCGGAACCCGGTCCTGCTTGAAGCGCGATCAGCCGACCAGGCCAGCCGGCGCGCGCTTCAGATTACTCGGATCTGAGTCGCCTGCGGGCCCTTGGTGCCCGGCGCGACCACAAACTCGACTCGCTGACCTTCTTGCAGGGTTTTGAAGCCGGTGCCCTGGATCTGCGAGAAATGCGCGAACAGGTCCTTTCCGCCGTCCTCCGGAGTGATGAACCCGAAGCCTTTGGATTCGTTGAACCACTTGACCGTGCCTTGTGCCATATCTGTCGTCCTTGATGCGTAAATGAGGAATGAGGAAGTTGCGTCCAGGCAGGCGCCCGGACGTGCGAGCGTCAAGTACGTTTGCCGATGGAACAGAGGCGCGGACCGATGATAGTTTGGGCCGGCACAGCGGTCAGAGGGTCGAACGAAGCCTTAACGGTTGCAGCGGTCATGATAGCCAGGACATCACCGAATGTCCATCGGCCCCGCGGACGCAGCCGCGCTAGCCGGACGACGTGATGGCAATCGGGCTCCCTTACTGGACCTGCAGGGCCGCTGCGGCAACGCAAGTCCTTTTGTTCACTGGCACTTGCATGAGGTCATTGGCCGCGCGCTCAGTGTTGTCGGATACCGCCGGCGGCGCGCAATGGGTGGCACGGCGCCGGGTGTACCGGCGCCGGATGTTGAAGCCCGGCCTGGTCAGCGCTCGCCGCGCTCCTTTTCCTTCTCGTGCTCCTTCTGCTTCTCGTCTTGTTTTTGCTTTTCAGCCGCGCCGCGTTTTTCGCCGCCCGCGGGCTGGCCAGCGGGATTTTCCTTGCGCGGCGGCGTGGCGCCTTGCGTGTTCTGCGGGTTCCTGGGTGCCGATGCAGGCACCGCCGGCTTGGGCGCCGGGGCCGGCACGTTTGGATTGGCTGCAGCCTTCGGCGCAGGAGGCGGCGCGCTCGGATTGACCGCAGCCTTGGGCGGAGGAGGCGGCGCGCTCGGATTGACCGCGGGCTGGGCCGGGTTCGGCGCGCGGGGTTCAATGCGCTCGCGGCGTTCGCCCAGGCGTTCCGCTGGGCGCTCATTCGGGCGTTCAAGGGGCGCCGCAGCACCGGTGTTCGGTGCCGGCTGAACCATGGGCGCTGGCTGTGCCGCGCGCGGAGCCGCGGTGTTCGGCGTCGGCTGAACCATCGGTGCCGGCTGCGCCGCATTGGGCGCGCGCTCCCGCTCCCTGCGATCGAACGATTCTCTTGAACCTGGGGCGCCGATATTTTCAGTCGGCGCCGGATGCGGCGCCATCGGCGCCGCGACAGGGGGCGTCGCGGGCGCGGGAGCGGCCGCAGGCGGGATCGGACGGCGTGGTGGGGCCTGCACGATGGCGTGCACGACCTGCGGCGGCGGCAAAGCAACCTGCGGGCGTCCGCGCACGAACGCCGGAATCGGCCGCTGCGTCGCCGGTGGCGGCGCGGCAACTTTCACCAACGGGGGAAGCGCGGCGGCAAGATGGGCCTGCGCAGGAACCGAGGTGTTCACGGCCTGTCCGGTTGCGGTGGCGCTGGCCGGCGCGACGATCGTCACGTGCGTGATGTTGGTCACGTTGGTCACGTTGGTGACGTTGTTCACGACGGTCGTGTTATTGCTGTTCACGTTGTTGGTGATCCGCATCCCGACGTTGACCACGGCCGGCGCGCTCGTGACGACGGCCGGGGCCGTGCCCACCGGCGCGGGAATGATGATTCCAAGCCGAGAGCCGGGTGGCGGCGGTACAAACACTCCCTCCGGGCCGATGCAAGGCGGCCCCGCGACCACGCCGGGCAGGGGTCGCTCGACCTCGAAATAACGGTCGCGCGGCGGCGGCACGAATGCGACACCAATCGCGCCCCAGTGACCGGTGATGAAAATGACGGTGCCGCCGCGATTCTCGTAGTACGGGTGAACCCAGACGTAACTCGGCCGTGGCGGCTCGGCCCAGCGGCCGTGATCCCACACCCAGGTTCCATGCCACACCCAGAATCCGCCGATCCAGACGGCGCCGTAGAACGGCGGCGGAGGAGGCTCTTCAACCAGCATCGGCGGAGGAGCCCACGGAACCAAGATTGGGGGCGGCTCGTCGATCGGCGGCTCGACGTACACGCTGACAACCGGCGGCGGTGGCGGCGGCTCGTATGCGATCGGGGCGGGCTCGTATGCGATCGGGGCAGGCCCGTACCCGATCGGGGCGGGCTCGTACCCGATCGGGGCGGGCTCGACCGGCGGCGGAGGAGGCTGATAGGTGACCGGGGCGGGCGGAGCGGCCGGCGGGGGCGGGTAGGTCGGGACCGGCTGATAAACCACGCAGCCGGCCGTCAGCAGCGCGAAGGCGAACGACAGCTTCTTCATACACCCCTCTCGAAGGCTCGCAAGTTTGTCGTGATGATTTGGACCACCCACTCGGTTGTGCGCAAGGGCGGCGGCTTCATCACCTAGAACGCGCGGAATGGCCGCGCGATGACCTCGCCCCGCACCCGAGTGCTTCCCTTTGTAACAGCTGGGTTCACCGCTGCAGCGCGCCTCCCAAGACGCGGGGAGAACCTCAGGATGAGGGAGCAGGGACGAGGCGAGGCCAGTGCGCTCACGTTCTTTTGATCGTCCAGCCCGGTGGCAGGTTCGATCGAACCAGTGGGTCCACCAGGGAGGGGCGCCCGCGCGAGGAGACGGGCCGCTTGGCGGCTGCCGGTCGCTGCGAAGCGGGATTGGCACTGGCCGGATGAGCGCGCGCCGCAGTATTCGAGCGCGGCTCACCGTTCGAGCGCGGCTCACCGTTCGACCGCGGCTCACTGTTCGACCGCGGCTGACCGTTCGAGCGCGGCGCAGCGCTCGACCGTGGAGCACCGTTCGACCGCGCCGCGCCCTTCGACCGTGATGCGCCGTTCGACCGTGATGCACCGTTCGACCGCGGCGCACCGTTCGACCGCGGCGCACCGTTCGACCGCGGTGCACCGTTCGGCCGCGACGCGCGAGGCTGCGGTTTCGCTGCACTGGCCGGTTCGGCGCTACCGCGCGTTCCGGGCTCGAAGCCCGCGATCACCACGCGCGGGATCGAGCGCCTGATCAGCCGTTCGATGTCACGCAGATAAGTCATCTCGTCGGGGCTTGCGAGCGAAATCGCCTCGCCGCCTGCGCCGGCCCGGCCGGTGCGGCCGATCCGGTGCACGTAGTCTTCCGGCACGTTGGGTAGATCGAAGTTCACGACGTGCGGCAGCTGCTCGATGTCCAGTCCGCGCGCCGCGATGTCGGTAGCGACCAGCACCTGCAGCTTGGCGCTCTTGAACTCGGCGAGCGCTCGCGTACGTGCGCCCTGGCTCTTGTTGCCATGTATGGCCAGCGCGGTGATTCCGCTTTTTTCGAGTTGCTCGGCCAGCCGGTTCGCGCCGTGCTTGGTCCGGGTGAAAACCAGCACCTGGAACCACTGCTGCTCCTTGACCAGATGCACCAGCAACTCCGTCTTGCGCTTGGAGTCGACCGGGTGCACCGTCTGCTGGACTGCTTCGACGGTCGAGTTGCGCGGCGTGACCTGGATCTGTGCCGGCGCGTGCAGCAGGCCCGTGGCGAGGTCGCGGATCTCGTCGGAGAAGGTCGCCGAAAACAGCAGGTTCTGCCGCTTCTTCGGCAGCAGCGCCAGGATGCGCTTGATATCGGGCATGAATCCCATATCGAGCATTCGGTCGGCTTCGTCCAGCACCAGCGTTTCGACGCCGGACAGATCGATGGTGCGGCTGCGGTGATGGTCGAGCAGACGGCCGGGCGTTGCCACCACGATGTCGACCCCGCGCCGCAGCGCCGTGACCTGCGGCTGGATGCCGACGCCGCCGAACACGGTGGTGGAGCTGAATTTCAGGTACTTGCCGTAGGTGCGAACGCTTTCTTCGACCTGGGATGCCAGTTCGCGGGTAGGCGTCATGATCAGCACGCGGATCGATGCACGGCCGGGTGCCCGCGCAGTGGCCGCAAGGCGCTGCAGGATCGGCAGCACGAAGCCGGCCGTCTTGCCGGTGCCGGTTTGGGCGCCCGCGAGCAGGTCGCCGCCGGCGAGTACTGCGGGAATGGCTTGAAGCTGAATGGGCGTCGGCTGTGTGTAGCCGGCGTCGGCGACCGCGCGCAACAGCGCATCGGACAAGCCGAGGCTTGCAAATGACATTTCAGAAACTTTCTAGAGTTGGCCTGCCGGCGCTTCAACGTTGAAGCGGGGCGTTCATCGACCAGCAAATTGCAGACGAACGATGTATGTAAAGCGAGTCAGGATTGACCGCGGCAAAAGCCTGTCATCGGGAAACGACGGGCGCTGGTCAATTGCCGCTGAGGTGAATTATACCAGAACGGCGCGAAACGGCCATCCGGTGAATTGATCGGCCCGCCCGGTCCAATTCCATCGCGGCGCGGGGCGGCTTGCATCCTGACTCTAAACGACTTTGTTCATCGGCAGGAACTCGATGGTCAGACCCGGCTCGAGCTCGTAGAGCACCGCAGCGGCGGGCGCGTAGCCCCGCGCGCGGTAAAAATCGACGCCGGACAGCATGGCCATCAGCTCGAACCGGGTAAAGCCGCACCCGCGCGCTTCCGCTTCGCAGCGCTCGAGCAGCGCGGTACCGATTCCCTCTCGCACGTGGGCCGGATCGATGAAAAACGCCCGGATCTTCGCGGCATCCCGTGCGGGATTCAGCTCTGCCGAGTCGCGATGCGCGCGCGCGTCGCCGCCGAACAGCGTGTGGCGCCGGCTCCACCCGCCGCATCCGACGATGCTGCCCTCCGCTTCGGCGACCAGATAGGTGCCGTCGCTGATCAGCTGCGAATCGACTCCGAACGCTCCGCGCAGCGCTGTTTCGACCTGCCGCGGCGTGTAGGCGCCAAGGGTCAGTGCACGCGCGGAACGGGCGATCAGGCTCTCGAGCTCGCCCCGGTCATCGATCGTTGCCTTGCGTATCGAAAAAGGCATCTTGGCGTTCGCGTCTTAGCGCCTGGCGTACGCAGTCGAGGCGCCAACCTCGCCGGCCGCCACACGCTCGGCACCGTAGGTCTTCACCAGGTAATCGACCATCGCCGCGATGTCCTCGTCGGCGAACTGTGCCCCAAAGGTCTTTTTCATCTTCCTGACGGTAGCCTCCCAGTAGCCGCGCGGAGACGACGGCGGCTGAAACTGCACGTACTGCGCCGAATGACAGACCAGGCAATTCTGCTGCACCAGCGGGTAGCCGGGCAGATTGCTTGCCTTGAAGCTCGCGGTCTCCGCCGGCAGCGTGATGTCCAGTGCGCCGGCGGGCGGCGCGGCACACAGTGCCGCCAGGGCGATCTTCAATACGCAGGCCATGTTGGCACGGCTTCTCATGGAGACCTCCTCAGGCGGCAACCACGCGCGTTGTTTCCACGACATTGCGCATGTAGCCCGCCGCGTTCCACAGCGCGTTCATGGGCTGGCTCTCCCCGATCCGGTTGACCGCACGCACCTTCAGCTCGAAAGTTCCCTTGCCGGGCGGCGTGAATGCCGCCTTCCATTCGCGGAAGGAGTAGCGGCCCAGATCCTTGCCCAGATGCGCCGCACGCCACGACCCTCCGCCGTCGGCCGAAAGCGCGACCTCCGCGATGCCGTAGCCGCCGTCGAAGGCGATGCCGCGCACCGTTGTTTCGCGACCGGCCGGCACCTGGGCCCCGTCCGCAACACTGGTAATGAATGAGCGCACGTTCATGCGGCCGATCGGCACCGTCTTGGCCGGGGCCGTTCCCGGCTCCACGCAGGCACACGGGTTGTCCGGTATCCGATACGCGGTGCTCATCCAGAAGCCCTCGAACGGCTTGTCGAGTACCTGGATGTCCGACAGGTGCTTGATCCAGTAGGTGCCGTAGTGGCCGGGTACGATCAGGCGCACCGGATAGCCGTTCAGCATCGGCAGGTCCTCGCCATTCATCGCCCAGGCCAGCATCACCTCGCCGTCGAGTGCGTGGTCGATCGTGAGCGCCTTGACGAAACCCGGACTGCCTTCCAGTGGTGGGCGATCCAGGCCATGAAAACTCACCTGCACGGCCCCGGCCTGTACGCCCGCTTTCTCCAGCACCTTTTTAAGGGGAAGGCCGGTCCAGCGCGCGTTGCCCATGGCGCCGTTGGAGAGCTGGCCGCCGTTGGCGCGCGGCGTGAAATGCCCGCGGCTGTTACCCGAGCACTGGTCGATGGCGACGACCTCGAGCGGTTCTGCCAGGCGCTTCAACTCCTCCAGAGACAGCTCCAAGGGCGTATCGACCTTGCCGCCCACGCGCAGTCGATAGGCCTGCGGGTCGATCGAGGTGGGGATGCCGCTCCAGTGGTAGCGCACGAAAAACGCGTCGTTTGGCGTCAGCACGCCTTCGTTGAAGACGGCAAACGGGGTCTCGAGCTGCGGCGGCCGGCTGGTGAGCAGGATCAGCGGCCGCTTCTGCGGAAAGACGACCAGTTCGCGCTCGCCGTTGTCGAAAGGCAGCACAACCCGTGCGGCCGTTGCCGCAAGCGCCTGCAGCGCCGGGTGCGACGCGGCCGCAGCTGTGCCGATCGCGCCAAGCGCTTTCAGTGCGCGGCGACGCGCTTTCTCGGGTCGGTGTGGATCGTTGTCTCGCTCCATGCGGGTCTTCTCTGCGCGGCAGGGCGACATCGGTTTTGATGCCATTGTAGGAGAGCGGCGCGGCGGATAGCGGGCCCTTCACGGCGTGGGCGGCTGTGTCAGCGTCATCAGCACATCGGCGTACCAGGCGCAGTTAAGTCCCAGCGCTTCGTCGACCCGCGTGTCGCGCGTCAGCATATCGAGCCGCGCCGAGTGGATCCCCAGCAGGCGCCAGGGCAGATCCGCGTGCACCGGGTCCGGATCGGTGATGCGCATCACCACCGGCGCGCCGCTGCCGCCGCTGTGCGTGCGGGCATCGGTGAGGAAATATCCCTCGCCCTGGAAGCGCATGGCAAAGGACGAGGCAACACCGGCCTGGCGCGCCACCGGCAGGTGGTGCACGGTGTCGTGAAAACCCAGCGGGAATCCCAATACCAGCAGCGAGCTGCCGATCTCGATGCTGGTGTCGGGCTGGCACAGATGGTGCGGCGTGAAGGCGCGATAAACCGTGCTGGCCGGCATCGCGGAGCGGTCCAGTTCGATCAGGGCCACGTCGATGTCACCGGCAGCGTCGCGAGCCTGGTGCCACAGGCTCTTGCGGTCGCGGTACAGCGGTATCGAAAAGCCGGTCGAGCGGGCAATGTTGTCCGGGTCGACATGCAGCTCGACCTGGATGCGGTCGGGAAAGTGCTTGCTGGGTTCGTCGATCATCACGTGGCGGCTGGTGACGAGGTAGAGGCGCCCGCCGCGTGCAAAGAAAAAGCCGCTCGCATTCGTGAGCGGCCGGTTCCCGTCGAAGCTGAAAATCTTCGTCGCGGTCAGCAGCAGCGTGTCGATCACCGCGGCGGAGATGGTTGACCACCCATTGGCTTACTGATGGCGTCGAGTATAGCCGAGCGTCCTTCCAACCATCACCTCGTCATGGGTGCGAGGTCGATCTAAAGTAAATTCAATTCGATGCACTGAATAAAGCCTCCGCCAACGTGGGCTGTGAAGCCTCCCTAAAGCTGACATTAGATCGAGGTAAAGCAGTCACTAGACCCCGCGACTGTTCCAGAGTAGCTTGCCTCTTCGAAATGAACTTTGTTGTAATGCCGCGTCACACTAGACGGAAGGAGTAACGATCATGAATCTGAGCGTGACTGCTACGGCGCTAGTCGTTGCGATTCTCGGCGCCAGTTCAATCGCCGATGCACAGGAGGTGTTCAGGGCTCGGCTGTCAGGCGACAACCAAGTGCCAGTTGTTGCGACGAACAGTGGGGGACGCTTCCAGATCGTGGTCAACAACGGGGCCACGGCCGGTGAATACACGCTGCGCGTGGACAGCGGAGTTCGAATCACTCAAGCCCATTTCCACTGTGGCGCGGCCGGCGTCAATGGGCCGGTGATCGTGTTCCTTGCGGGCTTCCACGCGGCAGGCTGGGATGTTGATGGGCAGTGGGTGAGCAACGCGACGATCACCGACGCGAACGTCGTGAACACGGCGTGTGGCGCGACCTTGGCGGAGATTTTCCAGCAGGCCCGCACCGGAAATGTATACGTCAACGTGCACTCGGTGGCGCATCCCGGTGGTGTCGTTCGGGGTCAGCTCCAGGTCTCCGGAGACGATTGACCGCGTGCGTCAGCGTCACCCGTTAATAAGGCCCCAGACGGGGCCTTATTAATTAGTACCGGACGTTCCAACAGCAGGGCCTGCCGACCAACTGCGACACGACTCGCAATGGCAATAGCCCATCGCGGCCGGCTCACCGCAGACGGTGAGCCCATAGCGCCGCAGAAGCAACTGCGCTTGTAGGCTTTTTAGGTTTTGACGACACGGACACCTCACTGCTAAGAACCCTACACAGCAGCCCTTGGCGTTGCGCTGCGGCAACCTCATGTTGCGATGCCACTTTACGCGTGGGATAGCGGTGTAGCCGCGCAGCCGCGCTTCGCTGCTCCTCGTTCAACTCGGCTCTGACAGCAGGTGACCATCGCTTCGACCTTGAGCATTACCAGGACTCAGCAGCCTTAAGGTATTTCCTGCTCGCGCCTTGAATGTATCCACGGATAGCGGGCGCCCCTGCCCAAAGTGCACAGTGTCCCCGTGCCGTGTTTCAAACGCACCGAGGAATCGATGGAACGGGGGCATTTCCGACGAGCGATCGGCTCCATTTTGAGCCGATTGAATATGTTGACACGAGGGGACCGTGAATGCGCAGACGTCGGGCCGGTCCTCGGTACGGATGAGATCGACTCAAAGGAGGGCGAAGGATCCAGTCCCTTATCAAGCGATGAGAACGAGCGCCTCATTACGTTGTGCGAGGCGCCGGCGCTGCTTTGGCACGATGACCCGGCGCCGTCGCGTAAACCTGAGCCCTTTGGAATGATCGCCTGATACAGGGCCGTTCCGCGAGGACCGCCAGATGGGCATGCAAGCGCCAGACGATTTTTCAAATGGATTGCGGACCATCGAGCGCGCGATCATGGACGGCGTAGAGGCAGCGGGAGGAATCGCCGCAGCGGAATTCTCGTGGAGTCGTGGCCCCGCGTCGATGCGGCGGCCCGAGACGGTCAGACTCCATCTACGGATCGGCTCCCGAGCGGTGGTCGGGAAATTTAGCAGGGAAGAAATCGAAGATTCGTCGGACTGCGTCAGTGGCGTCGAAGCAATATGGACAGTTGAGCGGATCGTGTCGGAGCTGAATCGGTTATTGCGAAAGGCCGCTCTGCCGGACCATTTCCTCAAACCGGACGATCCTGTGCTGAAGCAGCCTGCATCTTCTACCGGAAAATAGGCGTACCACCCCGCGCGCTCATGGCGGGTCTCAAACCCGACCGGACGCGCCAACGGTCGCTCTATACGTCTCCCCGCACGTCCAGATTTTGTTCGCCGCCAACCGCTCGCGCACGCCGGACGCGGCATTGGTGCCATCCCGGCGCGCCCGAAAGAGTCAGCGCTAACCCGGAGTCGCTGCAGCGCGAAAAAAGACCGCTCAGCCACATTCGATCGAGCAGAAGCTGCAGTCCAGCTCGGGCTGCGTGTAGCGGGTCGGCGTCAACTCGCTCCCAACGGTGGTCGCGATCAGCATACTTGCGCTATCCGACCTTAAAAAAGACAAGGAGCAGCCGCCCGAGATCGGCCGGCGTCGACCCGATCCATGGTACGAGCGTAGGAGCGATCCCCTTGCCAGGCCGCAAAGCCTGGCGCTAAATGCCTCCTTCGGGAGTGCGGTCGTTAAGGGCCATTCAGAAGCACACCGCCCGGAGGCGGCGGAGCGAGAGGGCGGCCGGCCATTCGTGGTCCGACCAGATCCCGTAATTCAAGACAAGAATCTCCCGGAAAGACCGTTGAAAGCCCCCGATGAGGCCGGTATCGGGTATCGGGGCGTGCGCAGATCGTGCCGGCCGGCATGAGTGACAAGCGCTTGGGGAGTCGCTAGTGTCTTCCTCGACAGTGTGCTTGCGGATGGGGACCTTACTGCGGTTCCTGGGGCAACGCGCTTGAGAACGCGTTGGTAAAGATGCTGTGCTGGAGTCTAAAAGAGTGAACTTCGTTACCTCGATCAGCATCGGTGTTGTCTGCGCGCTTTCGGCTTGTGCAGCTTCGGCCCAGATGAGCTGTGACAATCTGCGGCAGCAAGTCGAAGCGATGCGCGCCGGCGCTCGGGACCAACGCAGCGGTGCCGCGCAGATGCTCAAGGAAGCTTCGTCTGGCCGCGGAAAGTCGGCTGACTACCTCCAGGCCGCCAAAGACTACGAGGAGGCGGCCCAACACTCCGAGAACGCGGCCGCGCTGTATCAACAGCAACTGGCGGCCTGTACCAGCGCGCCGACGTCTTCCAAGCCACCACCCACTGAACACACGGTTCGGGAGTCGAACACGACCGCGCCTTCGATCATCGAGGTGCGTTGGGGTGACACCTTCTCCAGCATCGCGGCGACGATCACGGGGGACGCGCGCAAGTGGCGGGAGCTGTACGACCCGCAAAACAGCCATCTGGAAAATCCGGATCTGATATATGCCGGTTCGCATTTCGAACTGGTGCATCAAGCGAGCGGCGCGCAGTACTTGCGCCTTGTGGAGGCCCAGGGAGGATCGCCGGCGGCCACGGCAGGGGCAGCCGCGAAGCGGGCTGCGGCGGCGCCGGCAGCAGCGGCTGGGTTGGCGCAAGCGTCCCGCGACGAGCCCGACGCATTGGTCGTGGGGGTGCTGCCGAACATCAGTGCCGAGAAGCTGATGGCGCAGTACGAGCACATGAAGCACTATTTGGAGGCGCTGAACACACAGAAGATCTCGATCAGTACTTCCCCCAATTTCAAGGCTTTCTTCGAAAGCACCATGAAGGGGGATTACGATCTGGCGGTCAGCGCGCCGCATTTTGCGCGGGTCGCCCAGCTCGATCGCGGATTGATCCCGCTGGTCATCTACGAGCCGCGCATCAACGCGCTGTTGATCACGCCCGTCGACCAATCGCTCGGCTCGGCCGCCGAACTGCGCGGCAAGGTCGTTGCGTTCGCCAATCCGCAGTCGCTGGTCGCCATGTACGGGCTGGCGTGGCTCGGGCAGCAGGGCCTGCAACCCGGCAAGGACTTCGAGGTCAGAGGTCCGCGCACGGACCTTGGGGTCGGACGCATGCTGCTGACCGGCGAGGCCACCGCAGCCATCATGAGCAACGGTGAATTCCGGGCCCTTCCGCCGGAGGAAAGCGCGCGCCTGAAGATCGCCGACACGATTGCGCGCATCCCGAACTTCGTAGTTCTGGCGAACCCTCGTTTGAACCGCGGATTGGTGGCGAGGCTCAAAACCCAGCTCAAGGGATTCCTGGCCAATCAGGACGACGGGGCGGCCTTTGCCACGGCTACCGGCATCACGGCCATGAGCGACGTGGACGAGGCGCAATTGCGCGAGCTGGACAGCTACGTCGAGCAAACGCGACGCGCGATGGGCATTGCCAAGTGAACACCATGACGCCGACTCGGCGTGCGACTGACTCGCCCGTTACTGCATGGGCACGGGCGGTAACGGTCGACACGTCGCGAGCACGTACCGAGGACTTTCGGGCTGCGGCCGGCGACGAGCCACGCCCGCTGGGCGGCAACTTCGAGACCTTCTTCGATCCGTTCGAGTCGAGAAAAGTGCGCGGAGCGTTGATCGATCAGCAGTCGCTCGACTGCAAAGTGACCTGGTCGATTGCAGATTGTGCAGTCGTCGCGGAAGATCGGTCGGAGCGTGGATGGAATACGGCGGGCCCGGGTTTTGGCAAGGTCGTCGAGCAACTTTCGCAAGCTGCGATCGGCGAGGTGTGCGTGAAGCAGGTGGGTTTGCAGCGCTGTCTGTATTTCTGGCGCATCAGACCGGGGATGATCGTAGTCGCCGAGGTAAGCGGCCTCGGGCGATTGCCTGCGTCCGATGTCGAGGCAGGCCTCGTGAAAGAGATTTGCAGCGCGGCCATGAAAGTGCGCGAGACGGCAGCATTGCGGGCTCGCGAGGCAGCCCGTGCTTCTTCGAGTGCCGATGTTCCTTCTCGGAACGCTCGCTCGCTCTGGATCAAGGCCGGCTGGACGTGCCTGGCCTCGCTGTTGGCATGCGCTGCGTTTGGCGGTTGGCTTTTCGCAAAGACCTCCTTGGACATATTGCACGTTCGTACCCTGATGGACGCCGCGGTGCTGCGCAGCCTCTCCCTCGCGTTGGCGAAAAGCGACTATGGCGAGGTTCAGGAGATGTTGTCGACGTACGGCGACAGCGGCTACTTCTCGCAGGCAGCCGTGAGCAACGCCAAGCAGCGAGTCATTGCAATTGCCGGCAAGTGGCCCAGCGTTCAGATTGGCGAGCCGCTGCCCGATCAGATTGCGCGTGCCGCGGAAACTTTTGACTTGCGGCTTGGCCCCGAGAGTCTCGGCCAGCTGCTGATACCACAGCCGCGGACGACCCCACCGAAGTTGGCCAGGAGCGGCCTTCACTCGTTACGCGCCGCGAGCGGTTGGCTGTCGGGACTGTCCGTGGTGGCAGCTCTGACGTTGTCGGCGTTTCTGCTGCGGATGTCCGTCTTGGCTAGAACAAAAAGGGGCGAGCCGGACGCCGCCCTTGAGTCCACGAAAGAGTGAGGGGGTTGCTATGAATCGCGCACTGCAGTGCCATGGCGCTGTCTCCCGCTGCCGCGCCGGGCAGCTACGCGATCTACCGTTGCCCGTGCTGGCCAAGTCGATCATCGTGGCCGCCGGCTTTTGGTTTGCCGTCTCCGCCGCGGCCACTGTTGTGACGGTTTGGAATCAGGCGGCGCTCACTGAAGTTACTCCAGTCAGCAAGCTCGGGCCACCGGCCATTGCGCGCGCGCTGGCGATTGCGCATACGTGCATGTACGACGCATGGTCCGTGTATGACGTTAGCGCCGCCGCCACGCTGGGCGACACGCCACGCCGGCCGGCCAGCGAGCGTACCGACGCGAACAAGGCAAAGGCCATCAGCTATGCCGCTTATAACTGCCAGCTGAACCTGTTTCCCGGTGGCGCGTCGCGACTCGCCGCCGTCATGACCGGGCTTGGATACGATCCGAACGACAAGTCGACCGATCTGACAACGCCGCAAGGTATCGGCAACGTGGCCGCGGCCCGGGTCATCCACTTCCGGCGCGATGATGGGTCGAATCAGTATGGCAATCTTAGCGCCAGCGGGGTGCCTTATTCGGATTACACCGGATACGCACCACGCAATCCGCCGTTGCCGTTTTGCGCGCCGCAAACCGTTGGATCCTGCCCGCCGAATATCGCCGATCCCTTGCACTGGCAGCCCTTGATCTCCAATACCGGCGTCACCCAGGTCTTCATTGCGCCGCATTGGGAGCGCGTCACGCCGTTCGCATTGACAGCTGCGACTGAGTACGACAATCAGCCGGGCATCATCCCGCCGCCCGACATCCAGGTACCAGGGCATTACCTGGCAAACGTCCTGCAAGTAGCGCAGTACAGCTATGCGCTGGGCGATCCGCTCAATCTGCCCGAAAATCTGCGGCGCAAGCTCGTCGTCGAATACTGGGCGGACGGCCCTAACTCCGTCTTGCCGCCGGGGCATTGGGGCGTGTTCGCCCAATTCGTATCGGCGCGAGACCAACATTCGATTGACGACGACGTAAAGATGTTCTTTGCGATGCATAACGCGTCGTTCGATGCCAGCATCGTCTGTTGGCATATCAAGAGGTTCTATGATGGCGTGCGCCCGATTACCGCGGCTCGTTACCTGGCGCAAACGGGGCAAGTTCCAACCGTCACCGCCTGGGGTGGGCCTGGGCAACCCACCGACTTAGCGTATCCAACGGAAAAGTGGATCCCGTACAACCCGGGGAGCAATCTCTCGCCCTCATTTGCAGCGTACTTCTCGGGGCATTCGGTGTTTTCGAGGTCCAGCGCCACCGTCCTGCAGCTTTTCACGGGAAGCGATACGTTCGGATACAGCACCGTCCTTTCGGGCACCGTCCTTTCGCCCTTCGGCCGCGTCGAGCCGTTGATTCCGCCCGCGCCTCCTACGACGTTCACCTACCCCACCTTCAGCAGCGCGGCAGCCGAGGCGGGCCTGTCACGCCTTTACGGTGGCATTCATTTCTCCGACGACAATGACACCGGCCAACGCGTGGGTGCCCTCGTGGGGCAGCAGGCATGGGTTCAGTCTAAGCTGTACTTCGGCGGTCTGATCGCCACCGACAACACGAGCAACGCAACCAGCACGAATGCAACCACTCTTTCGTGGCCGCACACGGTCGGCACCGCAAACAATCGCCTGCTCCTGGTCGGAATCTCTTGCCGCGACGGGAGTTCGCTTCTCGGGGTGACCTACGGCGGCCAGCCGCTGAAGCGACGACAGGCCCAGAACGGACCGGGGAACCAGGACCGCATCGAACTCTGGTATTTGCTCGCCCCGCCTTCGGGCACCGCAAACGTCGTTGCGACGCTCACGAACGCAAGTCACGTGGTCGGCGGTGCGGTGTCGTTCACGGCCGTAAACCAGAGTCAGCCCTTCGGGGAATCCGCCTCGGCCAGTGGACAGACGACTACGGCCTCGGTCAACCTGTCCGACACCTCGTCCGATCAAGTCGTTTTCAGCATGATTGCCGCCAGCGAGGGCGCAAATCCAGTCATCGTGACCGGCGGGCAAACCGCGGCGTGGAGTAATGGCAGCGGGACGACAAGCACCGACATCCTCGGCGCCGCGGCCACAGCGCCCGGCACCGAGTCGGGCCTGCTTGCTTCGTACGCCTTGGCAACGTCTCAGCCCTGGGCGCTTGGCGCGGTGGCACTGAAGCCGGCGCTCATTCGTATGGGTCAGCACCACTAAC
>WNFS01000209.1_pt1 | contig 76321 bp, 64 predicted proteins | sample 5400141 | NCBI WGS metagenome assembly WNFS01 (sample SAMN13153358, study PRJNA577476) | soil metagenome | isolation source: 60 cm saprolite under Madrone tree | place: USA:California | collected 2016-06-14 | reverse complement strand
GACATGTTCACGCCACCGAAGGTGTGGGGCGAGCGAACCTACTCGAAACTCTTTTATTGGAACGAGGTCCCCAGAGGCGGTCATTTCGCTGCGCTGGAGCAGCCTCAGTTGTTCGTTAGCGAATTGCGTAAGGCGTTTCGTCAGGTGCGGTGAGACGTAACGGAATCTCAGGTATCAGCTACACAGTCGTAACCCTAGTTCATATTTCAGCGACGAATTCAATGCCAGATTCCGGAGCCTTCGGCTGCCAGTTTCTTCCGCCGCGCCAGCTCCGCGTCGGACGGATTGTCAGGACGGAATGACCCCTGCGGGAGCGAACCGGCCGGGCGGTATGTGTTGATGAGGACGCCCTTGGGCGTGCTTCGCGTCTCGACCAGGGCAAGGCCCCCCGGCGGAGGGCGGACCTCGTCCACGACATCACCGCCCATGTGCAGCGAGTTCTCCCAGTCGAGTTGGTCGAGGCTTCGGGCCGAAGCGGGCATCGAAAGCCGTGGACGCTGACAATTCCGAGAACCCAATTACGCCGATCGCGTATCGGATCCTCAGCGGCGATCGTTCGCATGCGAATCCAGCCGCATTGCTTCGCTGTAGTCCGCGTTTGCGCGGTCGTTGTCGCCTTTGGCCTTCCATGCGTCGCCGCGACCGTGAAAGGCTTTGCCGTCTTGAGGATTGAGTCGGATCGCTTCGTTGTAATCCGCGATTGCGCGATCATCGTCGCCCTTGTCGTGCCATGCGCCGGCACGGTTGTAGAAGGCGCTTGAGCCTTGAGGATTGAGTCGGATCGCTTCGTTGTAGTCCGCGATTGCGCGGTCGTAGTCGCCCTTGAATTTCCAAGCTACTCCGCGGCCGTTGAAGGTGTTGGCGTCTTGAGGATTGAGTCGGATCGCTTCGTTGTAGTCCGCGATCGCGCGGTCGTAATCACCCTTTCTCCTCCATACCATGCCCCGGTTATGCACGAACTTTGCATTCTGAGGATCGAGCCGGATCGCCTCGCTGCAATCGGCGACCGCCCTGTCGTTGTCGCCCTTGATCAGCCAAACGCCACAGCGGCTGGCGAAAGCGCGCGCGTATTGCGGATTGAGTCGAATCGCGTCGCTGTAGTCCGCGATTGCCCGGTCGTTGTCGCCCTTGCTTCTCCATGCATCGCCGCGATCAAAGAACGTTGCGCTAAGGACTGGCGTTGGTAGCGACCCAGAGGTGATCGCACGGGTACACGCGGCGATCTGATCGTCAATCGTTGCAGCAGAGTTTGCGCAGAAATCGGTATCGGGCGTCGACTGGGTCGATGCAAATGAATGCATCGCGAAGAACAGGATCAGCAACGCCATCAGACGCATTGACCCCTCCGTTTCGGTTGACATGACCCCGCGGCGGCTCCGGACGCTTGTCGGCGATTCTCCTGGAAGGGGCGGTCTGTTATCCGCGGCATCATAGAAGTTTCGCGCGACGGTCTACCGGCAACCCGCATCAGCGTTTCAACGGCCCATGTTCGAATTCAGCAGGCGCTGAATGAAACGCCACTCGCCCGGGCTGACCGGCGTGATCGAAAGCCGGTTGCCCTTCTGCAGCACGCGCATGCCGGCGAGCTCGCGGTACGCGCGCAGATCGATCAGCGCCAGCGGCCTGGTCTTTCGCAGCGCGCGCACGTCCACCATCACCCAGCGCGGCGATTCCGCGCGTGAGCCTGGGTCGTAGTAGTCGCTCTTCGGGTCGAACTGCGTCGGATCCGGGTACGGCGCGCTGGCCACCTCGGCCAGGCCTGCGATGCCCGGCTGCTCGACGCCTGAATGGCAGAACAGCACGCCGTCGCCGATTTTCATGCGGTCGCGCATGAAGTTGCGTGCCTGGTAGTTGCGCACGCCGGTCCATGGAACGGTCGCGCGCGGCGCCGCCAGCGCATCGTCCACCGAGCACTCGTCCGGCTCGGACTTCATCAGCCAGTACGCGGTTGCGATTGTGAAGCCTCGACGCTTTGAACAAGAGCGACGACTCTACATTGGCTGGGGGAGCACGAGGGGGCCAGCCGAGCCCCCTCGTTATCTTCCGAGCGACGACTTTACATCGGCTGGGAGCACGAGGGGGCCCGCCTGGCCCCCTCGTTATCGAGAGATCCCGCTGATCGAAGCAGGATTCGTGAATAAGCCCCCGCGCGTGCCGCCCGGCCTGATGTCCTGAACCATCGGTTCAGGGGGGTCGTTGTCCGCGACGTTTAGGTTCAGCAGACGCGTGCCGATCGCACCGCGACGCGAGCCCAACAACCTTGCGCAATGCGCATCGGTTCAAGGAACTAAGAGGCCTTTGCGCGTACACCGCAGGGAATTTTCATTCTAACGCGCCTGCAAGGCGCATTGAAATGAAAATGCCCCCTCAAAACAGTCTTTCCTGGGGCGTCAACATTTCGCTCGCCAGGTCATTCAGTTCACGCAGCCGGCGCCGCAGGTCCGCGACCGGAACCCCGTCTGCGTTTCGCATGCCGAACAGCTCCTGGGCGAGCTGCAGCGCCACCAGTACCGCGATCCGGTCCGCCCCCAGCACTTTGCCGCTTTGGCGCACGCTGGCCATCTTCTTGTCGACGTACTGGGCGCACGCAAGCAACTCGTCGCGCTCTTGTGGACGACAGGCCACCCGGTACTCCCGCCCCAGGATGGTCACCGTCAGCTGCTCCATTGTCACTTCAGTGACCGTTTCCTCGCAATTCGCCAGGCAGTTCCTCGATCAGCGTGTCCAGCCGGCGAGTCGCCGTGACCACGCGCTCGTTCAGCGTCGCCAGCTCCGCCTGAGACTCCGCCAGCTGACGGCGCAGGCTCTGGTTCTCTTCGCGCAGCTGCCGCACATGGGCGGCCAGCTCTCGCATCCGGGAGTCGAGTTGATCGAGCTCTTCGAGCATACGAACGATGGTAGCACCGGCGGGCGCCCCGATACAGTCTACGCGCCCGGCGGTCCGCCCGGGCGCAGCCGCGCGTGCGACGCGGGCACGTCGAGCAAGCTCAGTTCGCCGTAGCCGAAGCGCAGCTTGAACCACGTCTCCTGGTCGAGACCTTGCAGTTGTGCGGCAAGGATCCTCATCACGCCGGCGTGCGTCACCACCGCGAGGTCCTCGTCGTCCGCGCCGATGTGTTCGACCAGGAAGGCCGTGACCCGCTCTCGCAGCGCGCCCACCGATTCGCCACCCGGTGGTGCGTAGGTGAGCGGCGCAGCCGCCCAGGCGTCCAGTTGGTCGCGCGGGATCTCGTTCCAGGACCGCAGTTCCCAGGCGCCGAAATCCATCTCGCGCAGCCGCCGGTCGTAGCGGGGCGCATCGTGCAGGGCCTCGGCCAGCCGCTGGCACCGGAGCAGCGGGCTGCTGAACAGCCGGATGCGCGCCGGCAGGAGTTCACGCAGCCGGGCCGCGCAATCGCGTACATCGTCGGCCAGGTCGAGGTCGGTGGCGCCGTAGCAGGTGCCGGGTTCCACCGCCGGTCGCGGATGGCGGATCAGGAAGACGCGCACAGCAGGCCAACGTAGAAGGCGAGCTCGGCCAACTGCTGCGTCGCGCCCAGGCAGTCGCCGGTATAGCCGCCGATGCGGCGGACGAAATAGCCGGCGGCCAGGACGGTCACTGCAGTGGCCAGGCCGATCCCGATCCAGACCCTGGAGCCGGCCAGCAGCAGGCACGGCGTCAGGCCGAACAGCGCAGCCAGGGCGAGCTCGGCGGGCGAGAGCCGCCGAGTCAGCGACTTGGACTTGGCGCTGTCGTCCTCGCGCACGTAGTCGAGCGCCCATATCAGCGTGGTCGAAGCAAAGCGCGACAGCGGGTGGCCGGCCACCAGTGCGAGCGCGAGCATCCGCCGTCCGCCCAGCGCGTCGATCTGCGCCAGCGCGTTGAACTTGGCCAGCAGCATCAGCGCGACGGCAATCGCGCCGAAGCTGCCGATGCGCGAGTCCTTCATGATTTCGAGCACGCGCTCCCTGTCGCGTCCGCCGCCGAAGCCATCGACCGCATCGGCAAAACCATCCTCGTGGAAAGCGCCGGTGACCAGCAGCGTCGCTGCCATGCCGGCCAGGATCGCCAGCGAAATCGGCAGCCATTGAGCTGCGGCGACGGTGACCGCGGCGCCGATTGCGCCGACGATCACGCCGACCAGCGGCAAATAGCGCGCGGCCTGCTCGAGCTGCTGCTGCGAGTGGCCGACCTGGCGCGGCACCGGCAGCCGGCTGAAGAAGCGCAGCGCGGCGAAGAAGACCGCGAGCTCGCGGTTCATGCGCGGTTCGAAACACCCGCCGATTCGAAGCTCGCCATCTCGTCGAGAAAGGCGCAGGCGGCTCTTAACAGCGGGTAGGCGAGGGCTGCGCCGGTGCCCTCGCCCAGGCGCAGACCCAGATCGAGCAGCGGCTCGGCGTTCAGATGATCGAGCTGGCCGCGATGGCCCGCTTCCTCGGAGCAATGGGCGAACACGCAGTAGTCGCGGATCGCCGGCTGCAGCCGATGCGCGACCAGCAGCGCGCTGGTCACGATGAACCCGTCGATCAGCAGGATCATGCCGGTCTCGGCCGCAGCCAGCATCGCACCCGTCAGCATCGCGATCTCGAAGCCGCCGAAGCGGGCCAGGATCTGCAGCGGCTCGTCGCTGCGATCTTCCCAGCGCGCCAGGGCTTTGGCCAGCAGATCGCGTTTGCGCGCCAGGCCGGCGTCGTCCAGGCCCGTGCCGCGCCCGATGCAGGCGTTCAGCGGCAGTCCCGTCAGGCAGTGGGTCAGCAGGGACGCGGCCGCCGTATTGCCGATGCCCATCTCGCCCAGTCCGAGGATGTTGCAACCGCCGGCGGCCAGCTCGCGTGCCGCGGCCGCGCCGCGGCGCATCGCGGCGGCGCACTGCTGCGCGCTCATCGCCGCGCCATCCAGATAGTTGGCCGTGCCGGGTGCGACCTTGGCATCGAGCAGACCGTCGCGCGCGCCGAACTCGTGATTGACGCCCGCATCGGCGACCACCAGCTCCATGCCCGCCTGGCGCGCCAGCACGTTGATCGCCGCACCTCCGGCGAGGAAGTTCTCGACCATCTGCCAGGTGACGTCCTGCGGATAGGCCGAGACTCCCGCCTTCGCCGCGCCGTGGTCGCCGGCACAGACCAGCACGTGGGGCCGGTGCAGCCGCGGGGTCAGGCTGCGCTGGATCAGGCCCAGGTGCAGCGCGAGCTGCTCGATGCGGCCGAGAGCGCCCAGGGGCTTGGTCTTCTGGTCGATCTTGTTTTGCAGCGCCGGCGCCAGGGCGCGGTCGACGGCGACGATGCGGAACTGCGGCTGATCCGAATGCATCCGATTCTTCCTTTCGATCGGGCGCCGCTCCGGCCGCACGCTGCCACGCGCCGGCGGAACGATCGCCACGGTTCTCGAAATCGGCTCGGCAGGTCTTCTGGCTTTCGGATCAATCGGATCGCCGCGCCTTCCCGGGGAGGTGATCCTCGCCAGTGGCTGTCTCTCGACTTGCGGCGGCCGTCCCCGATCACAGCGGCGGGCCCGCCACGGAATCGCACCGTGTTCCCTTGACCGAGCCCGCGCATTATCCCCCGCCAGCCCTTGCAGCGACATGAACGGTCAGCCGACCGGTCGGCCGAACGCTCATCCGAACTGCTAGGCTCGGCGGCCATGGCGGAGTTGATCATCGGCGGGGCGCGTTCGGGCAAGAGTGCCCTGGCGGCCCTGCGGGCAGGGCAAAGCGGCCTCGCGGTCGTCTACCTCGCCACGGCCCGGGCCGATGACGCGGAAATGGCGCGGCGCATCGCCCACCATCGGCAACGCCGGCCCGCTCACTGGACCACCATCGAGGAGCCGCTGCGGCTGGCCGCTGCGCTGGGCCGACACGCCGCCGCCGACACCTGCATCCTGGTGGACTGCCTGACGCTGTGGCTGTCCAACCTGTTCTTCGCCGGTCGCGCCGCGACGCAGGTCGAGGCCGGTGAGGCCGTCAGCTGTGCGCTCCTGACCGGCGAGACGGCCGCATTGCTGCAGAGCCTGCCCGAACTGCCCGGCCGCCTGATTCTGGTCAGCAACGAAGTCGGCTGCGGCATCGTGCCGGCCAACGCGCTGGCACGGGCCTTCGCCGACGAACAGGGGCGTTTGAACCAGAAGGTGGCGGCCGCCAGCGATCGCGTGACCCAGACGGTAGCTGGCCTGCCGCTGGAACTGAAAAGCCCGGCAGGCTGATCGATCCTGTCCTGCTCCTCGACGCCGCGTTTTCCCGTGCGCAACCTGCTGCTCTTCGTTCTGGCTGCCTGCGCCCTGCCTGCATGGGCCGATATCGACCTGCGCGATGACAGTGGTGCCGAGGTTCACCTGAAGCAGCCAGCCCGGCGCATCGTCAGTCTGGCGCCGCACATCACGGAAATCCTGTTCGCCGCCGGCGCCGGCGATCGGGTGGTGGGCACCGTGGACTACAGCGACTACCCGGAGGCGGCCAATCGGATCGCGCGGATCGGCAGCTACACGAACCTGGACCTCGAGACCATCCTCGCCTTGAAACCCGACCTGGTGATCGGCTGGCAAAGCGGCAATTCCCCGAGCCATCTGGAGCCGCTGAAGCGCCTGGGCATCCCGCTGTTCCTGTCGGAGCCGGACCACCTCGAGGACGTTGCCGCGAACCTCGAACAGTTCGGCGAACTGGCCGGCACCTCGAACGTCGCCGGGCCCGCGGCGGCGGCGTTCCGAGCCCGCCTGGCGGACTTGCGGCAACACTATTCCGGCCGTCCGCAAGTGCGCACCTTCTACCAGATCTGGGCGGAGCCGCTGCTGACCGTCGGCGGCAGCCAGATCATCGGCAGCGCGATCCGGCTGTGCGGAGGCGTGAACGTCTTCGGCCAGCTGTCGCCGATGACGCCGACAGTCTCCATCGAAGCGGTGCTGGCCGCCGATCCGGAGGCGATCGTGGCCAGTGGCATGGGCGAGTCCCGTCCCGATTGGCTCGACGCCTGGCGGCGTTGGCCGCGGCTGACCGCGGCCGCGCGCGACAACCTGTTCTTCATTCCACCGGACCTGATCCAGCGTCACACGCCGCGGCTGCTGGACGGCGCCGAGCGTCTGTGTCGCGACCTCGAAACCGCGCGCGAGCGGCGGCCGGCCGGGCGATCAGGTGGTTAACGGGCAGGCGCCGATCACAGGAAGTCGTAGCGGGCGCCGACGAAAAAGCTGCGGGCGTCGGCCGGGAAGTAGTAGTAGTCGTTGACGAAGGTCGAATACCCCGCGAACGGCGCATAACGCCGGTCAAGGGCATTGATCACCCGGGCCGTCACGGTCCAGCGCGCGAGCGTCCATCGCCCCTGCAGATCGACGGTCGTGTAACCGGCCAGGCTGGCAAGCGAATTGGCGACGTCGCCGCTGTAGCGGCGGTTACCCACGGTGGTAACGGCGAGCGTGTAAGCGCCGAGCACGCCGTTGTTCGAGGTGAGCTGGAAAGATCCCTTGTTGCGGGCGACCAGCGGGATCTCGTTGCCGGCGTAGCGTCCTGCTCGGAACCTCGCGTCGATGAAGGCATAGGCGGCATGCGCTTTGACGCCGGCGATCACGGTCCAATCGATTTCGGCCTCCAGCCCTTGACGGCGGGTCGGCGGCAGGTTCACGTTGGCGAAGAGGGTGCCGTCGAAATCGATCTCGTCGGTCAGATCCATCCGGTAGGCCGACAGGCGCCCGCTCACCGGTGCGGCCGCGAAGCTCGCGCCCAGTTCGCCGATCCGGCCGTGCTGAGGCAGCAGGTCACCGGCGAAGACCGGATTGCCGGTGAAAGGGTCGAAGCCGTACAGCTCGTCCGTGTTGGGGAAGCGAAACAGGCTTCCGTACTTGCCGAAGGCCCGCCATCGGCTGCCCTGGAACACCAGTCCCACGTCGAAGGCGGCACGAGACCGCGTTGCCGAACCGTCCAGTCCCGGGATGGTCGTCGGACCGGCGCCAAAATCCGCGATGTAAGCGCCCTGCTGGGCATGCTGATTCATCCGCTGTTCGCGTGCTCCGACGGTGAGGAACCAGCGATTCGACAGTTCGGTGACGTTCTGCGCATACCAGGCCGCGCTGGCCTGCTGGGCGACTTGCGGTATCACCGAGGGGGTGCCGATCGACGTCGCCTCCACCCGGCCGTCGTAGTAATCGAGGCCGGTTACGGTCTCGTTGCGCCGGCCGCCGATGTCTTGAATCCAGCGCAGGCGCGGCGTGGCCGACACCGTCGTGCGGTGCCTGAGGAAGCGACTGGCAAATGAAACGTTGTCCGAGTCATAGTTCTCGTGCTCGACGGCGATTTCCCCGTCGAATGTCAGGGAGTCCGAAACCTTGAGCGATACTCCGGGCCGAACGCGATAGCCCTCGCGGTGCTGGCTGTCGAAAGGCGTTCGCGCCCGCGCCGGGTCGGTCCGGTAGTCATTGCTCAACAGCGAACCGGGCAGGCCGTTCGAGTCCTTGTAGGCGGCAAAATCGGAGTAGATCTCGCCGCCGGCGGTCTGGTGCCCCACGCGCGCGCTCGCCGCCTGCTGGTCTGCCCGGCTGTTGCGGCGCCAGCCGTCCGTGTCCGCGTAATGGCCGGTGATGTTGAAGGTGGTGCCGTCGGCACCGCCCGCAACGCGTCCGTCGGCGCCGCGATAGCCGTAGCTGCCCCCGATGGCTTCTACCGAGGCGGCGCGCGCGCTCGACTCGTCGGTCACGATGTTGATGACGCCCCCGCCGGCCCGGTCGCCGTACAGCACCGTGCCGGCGCCGCGGATGATCTCGATGCGTCGGATGCTGGCCAGGGGAACGGTCGACCAGCTGATGCTGCCGCCGTCGATCGGATTCAGGCGCTGCCCGTTGAGCAGCACCAGCGTGTTGCTTCCGGCGGTATCGCCGAAGCCGCGCAGATCGACGGTCGCGTCGATGCCCATCGCGCCGTACAGCGGACGCACTTCGATGCCTGCTGTGGCCTTGAGCAGATCCGGTACGTTGGTGGCGGGCGTGTTTTGGATGTCCTCGCGGCTTATCACGCTCACGTCAGCGGGAACGTGCGGGTCCGATTCGGCGAATCGCGTGGCGCTCACGACGACCGTGCGGTCGTCGTCGGCCAGGGCGGTGCGGACCAAAAGCAGGGCGGCGGCGAGCGCGACCGGCTTGATGTGGCGGACCATGTCGATTTCCCGTTCTCCGGCCAGCGTCCCCGCAGACCGGTACGTCGCGTGAAAAAAGAAACGCGGTCGGGAAATCGGAAGGGCGCGCGAACGACGCTGCTCACCTGCCGCCGCCTCCCGCAGCGCTTCGGTTCTTCGGTTGTCCTCGGCCGGTATCCGGGCTCGCGAGCCTTGACGCATCGCCTTCCCGCGCTTTCGCGCAGTGGCGTGTCGGATGCGTCCACACTCGCTTACCGTTGCGGGGGCAGCACAGGCATCGCGCCCATCGAAGTGCGCTCACCTGTTTCCCGTTTAACTGCGGCCGCTGAGAGCCGCCGCAGCACCGCGGACAAGCGCGCGCAGTATAGCGCGCGCTGAAGACCGCTGTGTTAGCGTCCGGCGCTGCCGACGCGCTGGCGCGCCGGTTCTTCGCGCGCACCGAGGTGAAGACTTGAACGAACGGCGGGCACGCACCCTGATGTGGCTGTTCGCGGCGGCCGCGGTCGCGTCGCTGCCGCTTTCGCTGATGTTCGGCAGCGTTGCGGTCGATCCGGTCGCCGCTTTGACCGGATGGCTGGCGCCCGGTGACCCGTCGTTGCCCTCTGCCATTGTCGCCTTGCGGCTGCCCAGGGCCGTGACTGCGATCGCGGTGGGTGGGCTGCTGGCGCTGTCGGGAGCCTTGTTGCAGGCGCTGCTGCGCAACCCGCTGGCCGATCCCTACGTGCTCGGGATCTCGGGCGGGGCGGCCTGCGCGGCGATGCTGGCGATCGCGGCCGGTGCGGGTCCCCTGGCCGTACATGGCGCCGGCGTGCTCGGTGCGTTGATCACGCTGGCGGCACTGTTCCTGCTGGCCCGGCGTGCGTTGTTCGGCACCGAGCACCGCTCCGGCGACTCGGCCTCCAGCTCGATTCTGCTGGTCGGTGTGATGATGGCGTCGTTTGCCGCGGCGGCACTGAGCCTGGTGTTGTCGCTGGCACCGGCGGCGCAGCTGCGGCCGATGGTGTTCTGGCTGCTCGGCGACCTGAGCGGTGCGCTCGACCCGATCGCAGCCTGGATCAGTCTCGCGGTACTGGCGCTGTGTGGCTGGGCCTGCGCGCGCGACGCCCGTGCGCTGAACCTGATGCTGCGCGGGGATCTGCAGGCCTTCACGCAGGGCGTCGAGGTCGACCGCATCCGGCGGCGCCTGGTGATCGTGGCTGCGATCGCCACCGGGTGGGCCGTCGCGCTGGCCGGGGCGATCGGCTTTGTCGGATTCGTTGCGCCGCACCTGGCGCGCTTCGCGGTCGGAAACGACCAGAAGCTGGCGCTGCCGGCCTCGCTGTTCGTGGGTGCCACGCTGCTGGCGGCCGCCGACCTGGCAGCCCGCACGGTCGCTTCGCCGGTGCAGCTGCCGGTCGGCGTGCTGACCGTGATGATCGGCGTTCCGCTGTTCCTGTGGCAGTTGCGCCGGCAATGAGCGAGCCGATGATCGACGTCGGCGACCTGGGCCTGCGCGCCGGCGAGCGCACGCTGGTCGATGCTCTGTCGATCCGGGTTGCCCCGGGCGAGCGCTGGGTCGTGGTCGGGCCGAACGGCGCCGGCAAGTCCTCACTGCTCGGCGCGCTGGCGGGAGCGCGCCGCACGCAAGCCGGCTCGGTGCGGCTCGCGGGTCGCCCGATCGGCCGCTGCGGGGTCGAGGAGCTGGCCGCTCTGCGCGCGCTGGTCAATGACCGCTGGATCGACCCGTTCTCGGCCACCGTGCTCGACACGGTGCTGACGGCGCGCTATCGCTTCGGCGCCGAAAATGGAGCCCGCGATGCGGCGATGTCCGCGCTTGCCGAAATGGACTGTGCGCATCTCGCGCAGCACGACGTGCGCGGGCTGTCGCGCGGCGAACGCCAGCGGGTGGCGATCGCAACCGCGTTGGCCCAGGACACGCCGGTGCTGCTGCTCGACGAGCCCACCTCGCACCAGGATCCCGGCCACCAGGCCTGGGTGCTGGCGAAACTGGCCGCGCGCCAGCAGCAGACGGTGGTCGCGGTGCTGCATGACATCAATGCAGCGGCGCGATTCGCCACGCACGCGCTGCTGCTGTCCGGGGCCGGCTGGTGGCGTGCGGGGCGTCGCGACGAGGTGTTGACGGCCCAGGAGTTGTCGACGCTGTTCAGCACGCGCATCGAGGTCACGTCGGTCGGTCAGGCCGAGGTCTTCTGGGTCGGGCAGGATTCCTGATTCGTCGTCCTGCACCATTTTCTCGCTGCCACGCACCCCGTTGAGGGGGCCGCAGCTCCAAAACAGTGCGGCCGAAACCCTGCCGCCATAGCGACATCGGCAATCTGACGCGGCAAATCAGCCGGCACCGTTCTGTCCACCACGTGGCATGCAGTTTGCAGCGTATCTGGGGACCTGGGTCCCGTCGAACCCTTGGGCCGCATCCAATCCCCATCGGCAGCGAGTCTATGGACTACTTGAAGCCCGCCGAAGTCGTTACCGCGATGATCGAAGCCGGAACCCGCAAGGCGGCGCTGCCGGCTTTGGACCTGCTGGTTCGCGGAGCGCTGTCCGGCGCGATTCTCGGCATTGCGACACACCTGGCGATCACGGCGGCCGTGCAGACCGGCGTTCCGCTGGTCGGGGCTCTGATATTCCCGGTCGGTTTCGTAATGATCGTCTTGCTGAACCTGGAGCTCGTCACCGGCAGCTTCGCGGTGTTGCCGATGGCGCAGATGGACAACGGGATCCGCTTCGCCGACACCTTGCGCAACTGGGCGTATTCCTATGTCGGCAATCTGATCGGCAGCCTCGCTTATGCGGTACTGGCGTGGGGCGCGCTGACGATGTTCGGCGAGGCGGCGGGCGGGCCTGTGGCCGATCGGATCGCGGCGATCGCCGACGCCAAGACGGTGGCCTATGCGGCGCATGGTGGCGCAGGCTGGGCGGCCGCGTTCGCCAAGGCCATGCTGTGCAACTGGATGGTGTGCATGGGCGTGGTGATGAGCGTGGTCGCGCAATCGACGGTCTCCAAGATCGTGGCGGCCTGGTTGCCGATCTGCATTTTCTTCGGGCTCGGTTACGAGCATGCCGTCGTGAACATGTTCGTCGTTCCGGCCGGCATGCTGCTGGGGTCCAAAGCGACGTTGGAATCCTGGTGGTTGTGGAACCAGATTCCGGTGACACTGGGCAATCTGGTCGGCGGTTTCCTGTTTACAGGGCTCGCCCTCTACTCGACCTATCGCACACGCGCCGTCAAAGCGACCCCGGTGTCCGAGAAGGCGCACGCGATGCCGTGACCGGCGTTCGATGAACGCGCCAAATTCACCCGCGGCGCCGTTTTCGCAGCAACAGAAGGAGTACCTGCAGGGGTTTGCCGCAGGAGTTGCGGCGGCCGGCGCGCTCGGATCGGTCGGTGCCGGTGTGCTCGGCAGCTCGTCCGGGGCCCCGAGCCCGCCGGAGGTGGCCGCCCAGGCCGAACCGGCGTCGTGGTTCGGCTGGCCGTTGGACGAGATCACGCGCGAAGAGCAGTTCAAGCGCGAGCAGAACCCGCTCGACATCTGGGACAAGCTGGTTGCACACGCCCAGGAAAACAGGCCTCCCCAAGGCGGCGACGTCTATCGCTTCAAGTTCCACGGTCTTTTCTACGTCGCGCCCGCGCAGGATTCGCTGATGGTCCGGGTCCGGATTCCCGGCAACGCGCTCTCGAGTGCGCAGATGCGGGCGCTGGCCGCCATCGCGACGGATCTGGCGGGTGGCTACGGCGACATCACGACGCGCGGCAACATCCAGATCCGGGAGATCCCCCCGAAACACATGGTCGAGGTACTGGCGCGCCTGTCGGACTGCGCGCTGACCTCGCGTGGGGCCGGTGCCGACAACGTACGCAACATAACCTGTTCGCCCCTGTCGGGCATCGATCCGACCGAGCTGATCGACGCGCGCCCGCTGGCGCGCGCGCTGCAGCTGCACCTGATCAACAATCGGGACCTGTACGGGCTTCCGCGCAAGTTCAATGTCAGTTTCGACGGCGGCGGCTGCGTCGGCCTCGCCACCGACACCAACGACATCGGGTTCGTCGCCACGCGCGTGGAGGGTGCGGGCGAAGAGGCCTCCGAAGTGTACTTTCGCGTGTTCCTCGCCGGCGTCACCGGCCATCTGCGGTTTGCCGACGACTGCGGCCTGCTGGTTGCTCCCTCGGAGTGCGTTGCGGTCGCCGCAGCGATACTGCGTGTCTTCGTCGATCATGGCGATCGGACCGATCGCAAGAAGGCGCGCCTTTGCTACGTGCTCGACCGGCTCGGCACGCCGAGGTTTCTCGAGCTCGTCCAGGCCAAGCTCGGCTTCGAGTTGCGTCGCTTTCCTTCCGAACGATGCTCTGCGCGAGCGCCGGTCGACAAGCACGGCCATATCGGCATTCGTCCTCAGCGCCAGCCGGGCCTGTCTTCGATCGGGATTGCCATTCCGGTGGGCCGCCTGCAGGCCAGCCAGATGGACGCGCTCGCGCGGCTGGCCGAAAAGTTCGGCAGCGCGGAGCTGCGGCCCACCGTATGGCAGAACCTGGTCCTGCCGAACGTGCGCGATGCCTGGATCCCGGACGCCGTCTGCGCGATTCAGTCGATCGGCTTCGACGTCAAGGCATCCACGATCAGCGGCTGCGTGGTCGCATGCACCGGAAACACCGGCTGCCGCTTCTCTGCCACGGATACCAAGAGTCAGGCGCTGCAACTTTCGCGCTACCTGGACGAGCGCGTGAAACTGGATGTGCCGATCAACCTTCACCTGACCGGATGTCCCAATTCCTGCGCACAACACCTGGTCGCGGACATTGGGCTGCTCGGGATGCAGGTCCCGCAGGGGGACCGATCGGTGGACGGCTATCACGTCTATATCGCTGGCGGCCTGGAACAGGAGCGCGGCCTGGGTCGCGAGTTCGCGAAAAACATCCCCTTTGATGAGCTGCCGCCGCTGATCGAGCGTTTGCTGCTGGCGTACCGGGCGCAACGCGAGGCGCGGGAGACGTTCGTCGATTTCGCGCGCCGGCATCGGATCGATGCCTTGCGGGCGCTCGCGGGCGTGACAGGATCGTGAACTCGCTGCCCGATCTGGGCGCGCGGCCGAAACTGGAGCTGCTTCCGGCCGACGCTCCCTTCAGCGCCGACCAGCGCGCCTGGCTGAACGGCTTCTTCGCGGGGCTGTTGACGCGGCTCGCCGAAAGGGCCGGCGAAAAGCCTGCCGATCCGCCTCCGCGCCTCGCGGTCAAGGTGCTGTTCGCCTCGCAAACCGGCTCGGCCGAAGGGCTTGCCAGGAAGCTGACCAAGGAGGCGAAAGGCAAGGGATTCGACTCGGATGTGCACGACCTGGGCTCTATGTCGCTCGACGCGCTCGCCGCGCTGCGGTGCGTGCTCGTGATCGCCAGCACTCACGGCGACGGCGACCCACCCGACGCTGTCGGAGCCTTCGCATCGCAGCTGGCGTCGGCGCAGGGCACTGCGCTTGCGGGCCTCAAATATGCGGTGCTGGCGCTCGGAGACAGCAGCTACGCCAGGTTCTGCCAGTTCGGCAAGATGATCGACGAACGCTTCGCGGCGCTCGGCGCCTCACGCCTGGCCGACCGGGTCGACGCCGACGGCGACCTCGCCGCTCCTTTCCAGCGCTTCCGGGAGCAGCTCTGGCCCGCGCTCAAGTCCGAGCTGCCTGCGGGTGGCGCCATCGCTCCGGAACCGGCTGCCGCCGAACCAGCGGATCGCTACGAGGAGGCCGAACCGCGCTGGAGCCGAGAGCGTCCGTTCGCGGCCGAACTGCTCGGAAAGCCGGTGCTCAACGGCGCACAGTCCGACAAGGAAGTCCGGCACGTCGTGCTGTCGCTGAAAGACCCGACCTTGACGTACGAGCCGGGCGACGCGCTGGGCGTCTGGCCCCGGCAGTCGCCGGACCTGGTTCAAGCCGTCCTGTCGGCCACGGGTGCACCGGCGTCCGCACCGGTCACCGTCGATGGCGAACCGTTCGATCTGGGCGAGGCACTGTCGACCAAGCGCGAGTTGACGGTGCTGACGTCGCCGACCGTGATCAAATTCGCCGCCCTGTCGGAAGACCGCGGGCTGCAGGATCTGGTGCAGCCCGAGCGCAGCGCCGCGCTGCGGCAGTTCCTGCAGGGCAAGGACATCGTCGACCTGCTGCAGGCCTACCCCGGCGTCGTCCAGGACGCCCAGCCGCTGGTGGATTTGCTGCCGCCCCTGAAGCCGCGCCTTTATTCGATCTCCTCGAGCCCGGCCGCCTTCCCGGACCAGGTGCATTTGACGATCGCGACGGTGCGCTTCGACAGCGGTGGCCGGCGTCGCGGCGGGCTGGCTTCGACATGGTTTGCCGATCGGCTCGACATCGGTGGCACCGCGCCCGTCTTTGTGCAGCCCAACCTGCGATTTCGGCTGCCCGCCGATCCAGGAACGCCGATCGTGATGATCGGTCCCGGCACCGGCATCGCGCCGTTCCGGGCCTTTCTGCATCATCGCCGGTCCCATCGCCTGACAGGGCGCACCTGGCTGTTTTTCGGCGAGCGCCGGGCGAACTGCGATTTCCTGTATCGATCGGAGTTCGAGTCCTTTCTGCACGGTCAGGAGCTGAGCCGGATCGACACCGCGTTCTCGCGCGATCAGGCCGCGAAGATCTACGTTCAGCATCGGATGCTCGAAGCCGGCAAGGAACTGTGGTCCTGGGTCCGGGACGGCGCCGCGATCTACGTGTGCGGCGATGCGTCCCGGATGGCGAAGGATGTCGACGCTTGCTTGCGCAGGATCTTCGTCGAGCATGGCCGCCGCTCCGATGCGCAGGCGCAGCTCGAACTGCACGAACTCGCGGCCGCCGGGCGCTACGTGCGCGACGTCTACTGACCGGCGCAAGCCATCTAGCGAGGCCTCGGCGCCGCTGGCGCCGAAGGCTGGCCCGGCTTTGGCGACGCTGCGCCCTGGCCTATGATCCTCGAGGGCGCTTACAGCCACCAGGAAAAGATCATGCAGCTGATCGGAATGCTCGATTCGCCGTACGTCCGCCGAGTTGCAGTTTCCCTGCAGCTCCTGGGCATCGCGTTTCAGCATCGCTCGATTTCCGTTTTCAGGACCTTCGAGCAGTTCCGCCAGATCAACCCCGTCGTTAAGGCTCCCTCGCTGGTCTGCGACGACGACACGGTGCTGATGGACTCGACACTGATGCTGCAATACGCCGAGTCCCTTGCCGGACCCGGCAAGTCGCTGATGCCCGCAGGCGTCGCCGAAGGACTACACGCGTTGCGCGTGATCGGGCTGGCTCTGGCAGCGTGCGAGAAGTCCATTCAGATCATCTATGAACGCAGCCTGCGGCCGGCGGAGAAGCAACACGAGCCCTGGATCTCCCGCGTGACCGGGCAGCTGCTGGCGGCGTATGAAGCGCTCGAGCAGGAGGTGTCGCGAGTCCCCCTTCAAACGCCATCCGGCGCTATCAATCAGGCCGGAATCACGGCAGCGGTTGCCTGGTACTTCACGCAGGCCACGCTGCCTGAAATAGTGGTCTCGTCGACCTTTCCCATGCTCGAACGGTTTTCGGCCGCCTCGGAGCGGCTTCCCGAGTTTCGAGCGGCACCACACGGGGCGGGCACGTACCCCCATAAGGACTAGGCCCAGGGCGCCGGTCGCCCGGCGCCTGGCCGCAGCGGCACGGACGAACCGATGCACGAGCTGGGCGCAGACCGCCTGAACGGGCAGCTGCTGCAAGCGATCGGGCTGGGTGACCTGGTTCCCGCTTCGCTGCAACGGTGGCGCCCCCTGATCGTCGAAGGCGTGCTGTTCCTGCTGCGGCGGCTTCCACCGCCCCGGCAAGCGGCCATGCTGGACGCGCAACGGCAGCTGCCTTCGGGCGCCTCGCCAGGGCAGCGGCTGGTCGCGCTGCTGGCACAGTGTCCGACGCTGCACAAGCTCGGCCAGGTCGTGGCGCGGCACCGGGGCATACCGGCGCACGTGCGGCGTGAACTGCACGTGCTGGAATCGCCGCCAGCGACGACGCCGGTGGCCGAGTTGCTGGCGCGGGTTCGCGCCGAGCTGTCGCCGGATGCACCGGTCACGATTGCAAGCGAGGTGCTCGCGGAGGGAAGCGTTGCGGCCGTGATCCCGTTCACGTGGCAAGACGGCGGCGAGATTCGGCACGGCGTCTTCAAGGTCCTGAAGCCAGGCGTGGAGCAGCGTCTGCACGAGGAACTTGAGGTCTGGCTCGAGGTAGCGGACTTCCTGCAGCAGCGCGGCCGGCAGCTGGAGCTGCCGGCGCTCGACTACCGCGACACGCTCGACAGCATCCGGGACCTGCTGGCCAGCGAAGTGCGACTGCAGGTCGAGCAGGCCAACATGGCCGCCGCGGCGCGTCTGTACGCTGGCGAGGCGCGGATCCAGGTGCCGCAGCTGTTGCCGTGGTGCACCGCGCAGATGACGGCCATGGAACGGGTCCGCGGCACCCACGTTGCCGATGCGCGGCTGCCGCCAGGACTGCGCGAGCGCCTGGCCGAATCGATGGTCACCGGGCTGCTGGCGCGCCCGTTCTGGAGCCGCGGCGAGGAGGTGCTGATCCACGCGGACCCTCACGCCGGCAACCTGGTCGCGACCCACGATGGGCGACTGGCGGTACTGGACTGGAGTCTGGCGGCGCGCCTTTCGAAGGCGCACCGCGAGGCACTGGTCGATGCCGCGGCCGGCGGCTTCACGTTCGATGCGCGGCGGATCGGTCGGGCGGTGGCTGCTCTCGGCTCGCTGACACCCGAGGATCCGGTACTGCGGGCGGCGGTGGGGCGGGCGCTGCAGCGGGTGCGGCAGCTGACCTTGCCCGGGTTCGATTGGCTGGTGGCGCTGCTCGATGACGTCGCCTCCAGCACGGAGGCGGGCTTTCGTCACGAGCTGATCCTTTTCCGCAAGGCGTGGCTGACGCTGCGCGGTGTGATCGACGATGTCGCTGCCGGGTGCCCGACCGACCGGGTGCTGCTCGGCGCGGGTCTGCAGCGTCTGATTGCCGAGCTGCCGTCGCGCATCATCACGCCGCTCGATTCGCGACACTTCGACTCCCACCTGTCCAGCGCCGATCTGGTCGGGCTATGGATGTCGGCGTCACTCGCGCCGGCCCGGTTTTGGCTCGGTGCGGGTGTGTAGAGGCTCAGACATCTGGATTAAGGAAAAAACTCCGCCGGTATTCGGGGCCATCCCCATTGATGCCGATTCCGGGCGGACTATATTGGGTCGGGTATCTGGTTGCCGACGTCGCAAGAGGCGCTGTGTTCGAGTCGGTTGGGCGGGCCATCGCGGCCTATCTTTTGGAGCCGATCGGCCGGCCCGGCGGCTGCAGGGAAGACGCGCTTCTGGTGGCCGACACGCTCAGGCCCGGCGATGTGCTGCTGGTTGAAGGCAACACGCGCATGAGCGCGGCGGTCAAGTATCTGACGCAATCCATGTGGTCGCATGCCGCTCTGTATGTCGGCCCGCGCCCGGAACTGCCGTCTTTCCGAGGAGAGGCGACCGCACTGATCGAGGCCGATGTGCTGGAAGGCGTTCGCGCCGTGCCGCTGTCGTTCTACGGCAACTTCCGAATGCGGATCTGCCGCCCGGTCAACCTGACCGCGAAGGACCGCGAGCAGCTCGTTCAGTACGCGATCCAGCGTCTGGGCCATCAGTACGATTTGAAGAACGTTTTTGATCTGGCGCGCTACCTGTTGCGGTTCCCGATGCCGGCGCGCCTGCGTCGGCGCATGATCGGCTGCGGAAGCGGCGACCCCACGCGCGCGATCTGCTCGACGCTGATCGCGCAGGCCTTTGGTGCGGTGCGCTATCCCATCCTGCCGATCATCACGCGCAAGCGCGATGGCAATCCGGGCCGGGCTGACCAGGTGCGCGAGTTGTGGAGAATCCGTCACTACAGCCTGTATGCGCCCCGCGACTTCGACATCTCCCCGTTTTTCGAGGTGGTCAAACCCCGCATCGTGGGACTGTTCGATTACCGCTGCGTCCCCTGGAGCGAGGGCGATACGGTGGTCGTCGATGACAGCCCGGCCCTGACCGAGCTCGATTCTGCCGAGCTCGATCCTATTGTCCAGGCGGAATACGTCTCCGACTGAGGCGCGGGCTGGCGCGCCAGGCGCGAGAAGCTGCCGAGCGCAGTCTCAATGTCGCCTGGAATGCAGCCGGGTGTCTTCCGTTGCCGGGATCGTGATGAACCCGATGTGCTGCACGCCGGCTCGCTGCGCGGCCGACATCAGCGCAGCCACGTACTCGTAGCGGACCGCGCGGTCGGCCCGCAGATGCAGCTCGGGCTGCGGCGTCGCCTGGGCGGCCTGCCTCAGGCGTGCGTCCAGCGTGTCGCCGTCCACCCGCGTCCCGTTCCAGTACAACAGGCCGGCCGCATCGATCGCCACGTCGATGGCCGCCGGCGCGGGGCTGGCCGGAGCCGCCTGCGCGGCGGGCAGATCGAGCTTGATCGCGTAGGTCAGCAGCGGAGCGGCGATGATGAACACGACCAGCAGCACCAGCGTGACGTCCACCAGCGGCGTGACGTTGATCTCGGCCATCGGCTCGAACAGGTCCGAGCCCTGCCGGAAGCGGCCGAAGGTCATCATCTCGATGCGGTCCCGGCCTGAGCGGCTGTGGTGGCCGCAGGCTCGGCCAGCAGCGCGTGCAGGTCGTGCGCGAAGCCGTCGATCTGCGCGATCACGAGCCGGTTGGCGCGCGCAAAGCTGTTGTAGGCCAGCACGGCCGGTATTGCCACGCCCAGTCCGAAGGCGGTCATGATCAGCGCTTCGCCGACCGGACCGGCCACCTTGTCGATCGACAGCGAGCCGCTGGAGGCGATGTTCAGCAGCGCGTGGTAGATGCCCCAGACCGTTCCCAGCAGCCCGACGAACGGCGCCGTCGCCCCAACCGATGCCAGCAGGGTCAGCCCCGACTCCAGCCGTCCGGTCGCCGCCTGGATCGCCGAGCGCAGCGCGCGCGTCAGCCGGTCCGACGGTGTGTTCCAGGGCGAGCCGCCGCCGGCCGGCTGCCGCGCGGCCTCGATCGCGGCCCTGGCCAGCGGCGCCAGCAGCGCCTCCGAATCCTGGGCCGCCAGCGCGGCCAGCGCCTGATCGATCGTCGGCGACGACCAGAACGCTTCGAGCGAACGCAGCACGCGGCGTGCCCTGATGTTGGACCAGGTTTTCAGGATGATCAGGAACCAGCTGGCGAGCGACATCGCAAACAGCAGATAGACGTTGGCCCGGATCAGGCCGTCGGCCTGCGTCCAGAAATGCTCGAATCCGAACGCTTCGTTCACCGCTGGTTCGCCCGGATTATCCGAGACCTAGCACGTCGCGCATGTCGTACAGGCCGGGCTCGCGCTGCGCGAGGAACCTTGCCGCGCGCAGGCCGCCCAGCGCGTATGTCATCCGGCTCGACGATCGGTGCGTGATCTCGATCCGCTCACCGGTGCCGGCGAACATCACCGAGTGGTCCCCGACCAGGTCGCCGCCGCGTATCACCGAAAAGCCGATGCTGCCCGGCGGCCGCGGACCGGTCAACCCGTGGCGTCCATGCACGGCGACCTGCTGCAGCGAACGGCCCTGGGCGCTGGCGACCAGTTCGCCCAGGCGCAGCGCGGTGCCGGAGGGCGCGTCCACCTTGTCGCGGTGGTGTGCTTCGATGATCTCGACGTCGAAATCGCCCGACAGCATCCGCGCCGCCAGCTCAGCCAGCCGGAACGCCACGTTGACCCCGACGCTCATGTTCGGCGAGAACACGACCGGCACGCTGCGCGCGGCCTGCTCGATGTGCCGCCGCCCCGCCTCGTCGAAGCCGGTCGTTCCGATCACCGCGCGCACCCGATGCTCGACGCAGACCTGCAGGTGCCGCAGCGTGCCTTCGGGCCGGGTGAAATCGATCAGCGCGTCGGCCTGCGCAATCGACGACAGCTCGCTGGTGATGATCACGCCGCTGGCGCGGCCCAGGAACAGTGCGCAATCCTGTCCGATTTGCGGCGCGTCCTCTCGCTCCAGCGCGGCCACGATCGACAGGTCGTCGGTTGCCAGCGCCGCCTCGATCAGCATGCGTCCCATGCGACCGCCGCTTCCCGCGATAGCGAGTTTCATTTTTTCCCCGACTCCCCCGCCGATCACGACGGACCCTCGTCCATTCTGCGAAAGCCCGGCAAACCCGCCGAGAGGCTACTTCTCGGATACCGGCGACGCCGCCTGCGGGGCCGGCGGTGAGTCCGACCCCTGCGGTGCCTGCGGCGAGTCCGATCCCGGCGCAGCCGGTTGCGAGGCAGGCTCCTTGGGCGAGTCCGATCCCGGCGCAGCCGGTTGCGACGCAGGCTCCTTGGGCGAATCCGATTCCGGCGGTGCCGCTTGCAAGGCCGGCGCCTTGGGCGGCGTGCTGGGCCGCGCGTACGGCTTCTGACCCAGGATCAGGTTGTCGGCCATCGATTCCGGAGGCATCGGATCGCTGGTGAAGTGGTCGAGCCGGTTGTCCTTGAAGTAGACGACCAGGTTGCGTCGCTGCGGCGCGCCGACGCGCGGGTTCAGGTAGTACAGATAGTCCCAACGCTCCGGATGGAACGCGTCCGTCAGAAGGGGAGTCCCCAGCATGAATCTGACCTGGTCGCGCGTCATGCCAGGCCTGAGCTGGTCGACCATGTCGCTGGTGATCACGTTGCCCTGCTGGATGTCCGGCCGATAGGGCTCCAGGAAGTGGGGCAGGTAGTCGGTGACCGAGCCGCAACCGGCCGTGATCAGCGCGCCGCTCAACAGTGCGGCGCATGCTGCGGTGCGCCTGCTGCGCCGAGCGCCTGCTTGCGCACCGGACGGGGGCGTGCTCTCTTCGCGCTGCGGCAAATTTTGATGCAACCGGCGCGGCCCCGGTTCGACAGGGCACAACTTAATTGGGCTCATTTGTGCCTATGATACCGACTGAACGATTGCGGATTGGGCAGGAAATGAAGAACGCAACGGGTTCGACCGATTTGAAGGTCAGCGGACTTAAGGCCACCGCCCCGCGCCTGAAAATCCTGGAGATCTTCCAGAAGCACTCGGCGGAACCGGACTCGGGCCGGCACATGAGTGCCGAGGATGTCTACCGTGCGCTGGTGGCCGAGCACGTGGACGTGGGTCTTGCCACCGTGTATCGGGTGCTGACGCAGTTCGAGCAGGCGGGTCTGCTGGTGCGGCGCCACTTCGAGGCCGGGCGGGCGGTGTTCGAGCTGAACGAGGGCCCGCATCATGACCACCTGGTCTGCCTGACCTGCGGGCGCGTCGAGGAGTTCGTCGATCCCGAGATCGAGCAGCGGCAGAAGGCGATCGCGCTGGAGCGCGGTTTCGAGTTGCAGGATCACGCGCTCGCGATGTACGGCGTGTGCCGCAAGCCGAACTGCAGCCACAGAGACGGAGGCTGAAACCACTCGCGCGGGCATCGCGGCCCGCGGGCGAGCTTAGCCGGCCAGCAGTTCGCGAGCGTGTTTGCGCGTCGTGTCGGTGATCTGCTGACCACCCAGCATCCTGGCCAGCTCTTCCACGCGCCCGGCCCGGTCCAGCGGGGCGACGCTCGACACGGGCCGCTGGTCCGGGCCCTGCAGCTTCGTGACCACCAGGTGCCGGTCCGCGTGTGCCGCCACTTGCGGCAAGTGGGTCACGCACAGCACCTGGCGAATCTGCCCAAGTTGCTTTAGCCGGCGGCCGACGACATCGGCCACGGCCCCGCCGATCCCCGCATCGACTTCGTCGAAGATCAGGGTCTGAACCGGCGTCGCGGAGGCGGCGATCACCGAGATCGCCAGGCTGATGCGGGATAGCTCGCCGCCCGAGGCCACCTTGGCGAGAGCCCGCAGCGGCGCTCCGGAGTGCCCGGCAACCCGGAACTCGGCCCTCTCCAGCCCGGTGGCAGACGCTTCCGACGGCTCCAGCTCGACCGCGAAGCGGCCCCCCGCCATCGACAGGTCCTGCATTGCGCGGCTCACCTCGCGGCCCATATTCTGGGCCGCCTGCCGGCGCGCTGCCGAAAGCTCGCCGGCTGCCTGTGCGAAGCGCTGTTCAGCGGCCGCCTCGGACTCGCGCAGGCCATCCAGGTCCGAGGCCGCCGTCAGCGCCGCCAGCCGGGCCCGCGTGTCTTGCAGCAGCGCGGCCAGCTCCTGCGGAGCGCAGCGCAGCTTGCGCGCCGCCGCGTGCATTGCCGCCAGCCGCGTCTCTACCTGGGCCAGCCGGGCCTCGTCGAGATCCGCATGGGCCAGGTACTGGTTCAGCTGGCGTACCGCTTCATCGACTTCGTTGCGCGCCGATTCGAGGATCTCCAGCACCGGCTGCAAGCGCGCATCGAATCCGGCGAGCGGGCGAAGCCGCCCGCTGGCCGCATCGATCCGTGCCAGCGCGGCCAGCTCGGCCTCGGCCAGCGTGTCGATCGCCTCGTGCGCGCCTTCCAGCAAACTGGCCGCGTGCGACAGGCGCTTGTGCTCGGACGACACGCGCTCCCACTCGCCGGACTCCGGATCCAGCTCGGTCAACTCCTCCGCGGTCCAGGCCAGGCGCTCCCGTTCGCTTGCGGCGCTGGCCGAGGCTGCTTCCGCGTCCAGCCGGGCCTGCCGCGCGCGCCGCAGTTCCGCATACGCGGCGGCGGCGCTGCGGGCCGACGCCTGCAGTTGACCGTGCTCGTCGAGCAACTGCAGCTGCGCGGCCGGCCGCAGCAGCGACTGATGGGCGTGCTGGCCGTGGATGTCGACCAGGCCCTCGCCCAGGTCGCGCAGTTGCGCCAGCGTGACGGCACTGCCGTTGATGAAGGCGCGACTGCGCCCGGCCCCATCGACCGTGCGGCGCACCAGCGCGATATCGCCCTCGCAGCCGAGCCCGGCCTGGGCCAGCCAGTCTGCGCTGCGCGGATCGACCCGGAATTCGGCGGCGACCTCGGCCCGTTGCGCGCCGTCCCGGATCACGCCGGAGTCGGCGCGCTCGCCCAGCGCCAGTTGCAGTGCATCGATCAGGATCGATTTGCCGGCACCGGTCTCGCCGGTCAGCACGGTGAAACCCGGCCCGAAATCCAGTTCAAGCGATTCGACGACGACGAAGTCGCGGACGGACAGGGTGAGCAGCATCGAGAGCAGGCGCGACGGGCGCGTGTTCAGGCCCGCCCATACGGTTCGCCGGACAGCACGTTCCAGTGCAGCTTGCGCCGCAGCGTCTCGAAATAGTTGTAGCCGGCAGGGTGCAGCAGCGTCACGCGGTCCGGGCTCAGGCGCGCCCGCACGACGTCGCCCGGTCGCAGCGGGGAAAACAGCTGCATGTCGAAATGCGCGCTTGCATCGCGCAGGTCGCTGAGCTCGATTTCGACCACGACGCTGTCGGGCAGCGCAATCGGCCGGTTGGACAGCGTGTGCGGGGCCACTGGCACCAGCACCAGCCCGGCCAGCGACGGGTGAAGGATCGGCCCGCTGGCCGACAGCGCGTAGGCCGTCGACCCGGTCGGCGTGGCCAGGATCACGCCGTCGGCGCGCTGGGTGTACATGGTCGCGCCATCGACCCGCACCGTGAATCCGAGGATGCCGCCGGCGGTGCCATGCGACACCACCACGTCGTTGAAAGCGCGTCCGCGGTGCAGGCTCTCGCCGTCGCGCAGCACCTCGGCCTCCAGCAGCGTGCGGCGGTCGGCCTCGAAGCGGCCGGCCAGCATGTCCGACAGCACGTCGGGCACGTCGTCCAGACCGATGTCGGTGATGAAACCGAGCCGCCCGAAGTTGATGCCGATCAGCGGAATTGCGTGGGCGGACAGCTCGCGCGCGATGCCGAGCATCGTTCCGTCGCCGCCCAGCACGATCGCCAGGTCGGCCTTTTGCACCAGCACCGACAGCGGGTGGCCGTCGAACCCGCGCAGATCGACCGCGTCGCGCGTGCCGGCCTCGATCAACGGGGTCAGCGAGGCCTGCTCGACCAGGCGCACAATCTGCAGCAGCACGTGCTGCAGCGCGGGCCGATTGCCCTCCGTTCGCGGTTTGGCGAAGATGGCCACGTTGTGGAAGGGCGCGGTCATGCCTTGATTATGCAAGAAAAGCCCCGGACAACGACATCCCGCACGGCACTGACAAGGCCCGGCGCGCTTCGTAGAATGTGACCCATGCTGGACAAGCGCTCGCGACTGCTGCTTAAACGGCTGATCGAGCAGTACATCGAGGAAGGTCAGCCGGTCGGCTCAAGATCGCTGTCGAAGCTTTCCGGACTGGAGTTGTCGCCGGCCACGATCCGCAACGTGATGGCCGACCTGGAGGAGCTCGGGTTCGTCTCCAGCCCGCACACGTCGGCCGGGCGGGTGCCGACGCCGCGAGGCTACCGCTTCTTCGTCGATACGCTGATGACGGTGCGGCCGATGGAGGCCGAGCAGACCCAGCTGATGGAGGGGCAGATGCTGGTGGCCGAGCCCCAGCGGGCGATTCAGACGGCCGCGCAGCTGCTGTCGAGCCTGTCCTCGTTCGCCGGGGTCGTGCTGTCTCCGCGCCGTGCCTCGACCTTCCGCCACGTCGAATTCCTGCGCCTTTCCGACCGTCGAACGCTGATGATCGTGGTGTCGCCGGAGGGCGACGTGCACAACCGGATCCTGATCACCGAACGGCCCTATTCGCAGGCCGAGCTGATCGAGGCGGGCAACGTGCTGAATCAGCGGTTCGCCGGGCTGAGCTTCGAGCAGGCGCGCGCCTCCCTGCGCGGCGAGTTGAGCGCGCTGCGCCAGGAAATGGCCGACCTGATGGAAGCGGCGGTGCAGGCCGGCGCCGAGGAAGTCGAACGGTCCGACCCGGTCGTGATTTCGGGCGAACGCAACCTGCTCGGGGTCAACGATCTGGCCGCCGACATGGATAAGTTGAGGGCGCTTTTTGACCTGTTCGACCACAAGGCGCGCTTGCTGCAGTTGCTGGACGTCTCGGGCCGCTCGCAGGGCGTGCAGATCTACATCGGCGGTGAATCGAAGCTGGTGCCGCTGGAGGAGCTGAGCATGGTGGTGGCGCCCTACGAAGTGGACGGCAAGGTGGTGGGCACGCTCGGCGTGATCGGTCCGACCCGGATGGCGTACGAGCGCGTGATTCCGATCGTCGACATCACGGCCAAGCTGCTTTCCAACGCGCTGTCGCGCGACTGATCCGCACGCTTATGCGATTCATCGGAACGGATCGGTACGTCCATGGGACCCCGGAGCGGTCGGCCGTCGTGCTGATCAACCTGGGCACGCCGCCGGCGCCGACGGCAGCCGCCGTGCGCCGTTACCTGCGCGAGTTCCTGTCCGATCCGCGCGTGGTGGAGATTCCGCGCTGGATCTGGTGGCCGATCCTGAACGGGCCCGTGCTCGCGATACGACCGCGCCGCTCAGCGGCCAAGTATGCCGCCATCTGGACCCCCGAGGGCTCACCGCTGCTGGTAGGGTCGCGGCGCCAGGCGGCCGCACTGAACGAGCAGCTCGCGCTGCGGGGGCTCGAGCTGGACGTGGTGCTGGCAATGCGCTATGGCATGCCTTCGATCGAGGAGGCCTTGCGTCAGTTGCGATCGCGCAACGTCACCCGGATGCTGATGCTGCCGCTTTATCCGCAGTACTCGGGCACCACGACGGCTTCGGCCGTCGATGGGGTGAACCGCGTGCTGGGCCGTCTGCGCGACGTTCCGGAGATCCGCTGGATCAAGCACTTCCCCGACGATGGTGGCTACATCGATGCCTTGCGCGCCAGCGTGGCCGACCACTGGGAGCGTCATGGTCGGGGCCAGTGCCTGCTGATGAGTTTTCATGGGTTGCCGCGGCGCAATCTGGATTTGGGCGACCCGTATCACTGCGAGTGCCACAAAACGGCACGCCTGCTGGCTCAGGCACTGGGGCTGGCGCCGTCCGCGTACCGGGTCAGCTTCCAGTCGCGCTTCGGCCGCGCCCGCTGGCTCGAGCCGTCCACCGTCGACACGCTGCGCGAACTGGCGGCGAGCGGCGTGAAGCGACTGGACGTGGTCTGCCCCGGATTTGTCGCCGACTGCCTGGAAACGCTGGAGGAGATCGCGATCGAGGGTCAGGCGCAGTTCCTGGCCGCCGGCGGCCAGCAGCTGCGCTACATCCGCTGCCTGAACGACAGCTCAGGATTCATCCGGGCGCTGGCCGACCTGGTGGAGCGCAACGTGCAGGGCTGGCCGGTCGATCCCGGCCAGCTGGAGGCGCTCTCCCGCGAGGCCCGGCGCAGCGCCGAGCTGGCGATGGCGCTGGGCGCGCGCCAGTAAAGGGCCGTTACGACGTCGGCGCCGCGGCCGGATCGCGAATCAACAGCCCGTTTTCGATCCGCACGCGTGTTCCGATGATCGGGCCCGGGTTGGCCGGCACCGTGATGGTTCGCAACTGGCCGTTGTCCAGGCGCACGTCGACTTCGTAGCGGGTCGTCGCCTTCACTTCCTTCTCGACCTCGTGCCCGGCCACCGCGCCGCCGATCACACCGAGGATGCTCATCGCGTCCTTGCCGTGACCGCTGCCGAACTGGTGCCCCACCAGCCCGCCGACCACTCCGCCGGCGACTGCGCCGACCCCGGATCCCTGGCCGGCGGTCTTCACCGCTCTGACCCCGGCGACGATTCCGCAGTCGTTGCAGACCGGAGGAGGCGGCGGCGCTGCCACCGCCACCTCGGGCGGAGCCGATGGCGCCGCGACGGCTGCCTCGGGCGGAACGGCGGCGACGCCGGCCGACGAGCCGTACGCGTTCGCCACGGGCGCGGGTGTCTTGGGCTTCGTCGTGTGGGCCGGCTTGTGCGTCGGGCTGGGCAGCGGAGCGATCGCCTTGTCGGTCGGGCTCGCTGTCTCGGCAGGAGCGGCCGCAGCCGCCGGTGCGCTCGTGGCCGGGCTGGCGCCGGCGTCGGTGGCCGCGACGGCCGCGCTCTCCGGGCCGCGGTGGGCCGCGACCTGGTCGGTGATCAGTACGATGGCCCCCAGCACGCTGACGACGATCACAGCGACCGCGGCCATTGCGACCAGCGGGTGCAGCTTTCTGGGCGTTGGTGAAAGTGCGTCCATACAGGTACCTCCGATAACGAATAGCCTAATTTTGTTCCCTTAACGCAGACATCGTCGGTATCGCTGACGCGGGATCGGGCGGTTGTGTAACGGATTGTTGTGTCCCATCTTCCGAGGCGGCCGGGGCAGGGCTTGAAATTCGGCGCTCTGCCCCAACCTCCGGAAAAGTTTTTAGATTTCATACGCTTGGACAAGGGGAGGCAAGACCTTGGAGCCCGATACCGGACCTCAGGGACAAGCGTTCGAGGCCGCCAACGACGGCTTGGCCCCGACGCCGGCCACCGAAGGGGCGCCGCCGGACCTGCTGGCCGAACTGGAGGCCGCACGACGCAAGGCGGCGGAAAACTACGATCTGTATCTGCGGGCGCGAGCCGAGCTCGAGAACGCCCGCCGGCGCGCGGCCGAGGAAGTCGCGAAGGTCCAGAAGTACGCGATCGAGTCGTTCGCCGAGTCGCTGATTCCGGTCGCCGACAGCCTGGAACGCGCGCTCGAAGCGAGCGCGGCCGATCCCGAAAAGCTGCGCGAGGGCGTGCAGATCACGCTGAAGCAGCTGCTGGCTGCCTTTGAAAAGGTCCGGCTGACCGAAATCAATCCGGTCGGCCAGAGATTCGACCCGCACCGGCACCAGGCCGTTTCGACGGTTCCCGTTGCCGAGGTCGAAGTAGCCCCGGCGCCCAATCACGTGGTTGCCGTGCTCCAGAAAGGCTGGATGATCGCCGATCGCGTGCTGCGGCCGGCGCTGGTCATCGTCAGTCGGGGCACTTGAAACACGGCGGGCAAGCTCCAGTTAAGTCCCAGGAAACATAACGACATGCGCTGCATACTGAACTGAGGAACGCCAGATGAGCAAGATCATCGGAATCGACCTGGGTACGACCAACTCGTGCGTCGCCGTCTCCGAGGGCGGACAGGTCAAGGTCATCGAGAACTCCGAGGGCGCCCGCACCACGCCGTCGGTCGTCGCCTACATGGACAACGACGAGATCCTGGTGGGCGCGCCGGCCAAGCGGCAGGCGGTGACCAATCCGAGGAACACGCTGTTCGCGGTCAAGCGCCTGATCGGCCGCCGCTTCGAGGAAAAGGAAGTCCAGAAGGACATCGGCCTGATGCCGTACAAGATCGTCAGGGCCGACAACGGAGACGCCTGGATCGAGGTGCGCGGCAAGAAGATCGCGCCGCAGCAGGTTTCGGCCGAAGTGCTTCGCAAGATGAAGAAGACGGCCGAGGACTACCTGGGCGAGCCGGTGACTGACGCCGTGATCACGGTGCCGGCCTACTTCAACGATTCGCAGCGGCAGGCCACCAAGGACGCCGGGCGCATCGCGGGCCTGGAGGTCAAGCGGATCATCAACGAGCCGACCGCCGCCGCGCTGGCTTTCGGCCTGGACAAGAAGGACGAGCGGGGCGACCGCAAGATCGCCGTCTATGACCTGGGCGGCGGCACGTTCGACATCTCGATCATCGAGATCGCCGACGTGGACGGCGAGAAGCAGTTCGAGGTGCTGTCGACCAACGGCGACACGTTCCTGGGCGGCGAGGACTTCGACCAGCGGATCATCGACTACGTGATCGGCGAGTTCAAGAAGGAGCAGGGCGTCGACCTGGGCAAGGACGTGCTGGCCCTGCAGCGCCTGAAGGAGGCCGCAGAGAAGGCCAAGATCGAGCTGTCCTCGTCGCAGCAGACCGAGATCAGTCTGCCGTACATCACGGCCGACCAGAGCGGGCCCAAGCACCTGAGCATGAAGCTCACGCGCGCCAAGCTGGAGGCGCTGGTCGAGGATCTGATCCAGAAGACGGTCGAGCCGTGCCGGATCGCGATGAAGGATGCGGGCGTGAAGATGTCCGACATCAACGACGTGATCCTGGTGGGCGGACAGACCCGGATGCCCAAGGTGCAGGAAACGGTGCGGGAGCTGTTCGGGCGCGAGCCGCGCAAGGACGTCAATGCGGACGAGGCGGTTGCGGTGGGCGCCGCCATTCAGGGGGCCGTGCTGTCGGGCGAGCGCAAGGACGTGTTGCTGCTGGACGTGACGCCGCTGTCGCTGGGCATCGAAACGCTCGGCGGCGTGATGACCAAGATGATCCAGAAGAACACCACGATCCCGACCAAGTTCGCGCAGGTCTTCTCGACCGCGGAGGACAGCCAGCCGGCGGTCACGATCAAGGTGTTCCAGGGCGAACGCGAGATGGCTTCCGGCAACAAGCTGCTGGGCGAGTTCAACCTGGAGGGCATTCCGCCGTCTCCTCGCGGGCTGCCGCAGATCGAGGTCACGTTCGACATCGACGCCAACGGGATCCTGCACGTGAGCGCCAAGGACAAGGCGACCGGCAAGGAAAACAAGATCGCGATCAAGGCCAACTCGGGTCTGACCGAGGAGGAGATCCAGCGGATGGTGCGCGATGCCGAGGCCAACAAGGCCGAGGACCATCGCCGCTTCGAGCTGGCACAGGCTCGCAACGTGGGCGACGCCACGGTGCACCAGATCCGCAAGGCCTTGAGCGAGCACGGCGGCAAGCTGGACGCGGCCGAGAAGGGCGGAATCGAGGCCGCGGTCAAGGAACTCGAGGACGCCCTGAAAGGCGACGACAAGGAGTCGATCGAGTCCAGGACCAAGGCGCTGATGGCCGCTTCCCAGAAGCTGGGCGAGAAGATGTATGCGGACACGCAGGCGCAGGCCGCAGAGTCGACCCAGTCCGCCTCGCAATCGGCCGAGCCCGAGAAGAAGCCGGCCGACGATGTGGTGGACGCCGATTATCGGGAAGTGAAGCGGGGCTGAACATCGCCGCGCAGGGTTTGTGGGCGGTCCGCCCCGCGGGTTCGATCGATCCGCGCGGTGGACCGTTGTTTGTCGCAGTCTGACGGCTTATGTCCAAACGAGATTTCTACGACATCCTGGCCGTGGCCAAGAACGCCTCCGAGGAAGAGATCAAGAAGGCGTATCGCAAGCTGGCGATGAAGCATCACCCGGACCGCAATCCGGACGACCACCACGCCGAGGGCAGATTCAAGGAGGCCAAGGAGGCCTACGAGGTCCTGTCGGATTCCCAGAAGCGCGCTGCCTATGACCGCTTCGGACACGCCGGCGTGGATCCGAACGTGGGTGCGGCGGCCGGCGCCGGCATGGGCGGCTTTGCCGAAGCCTTCGGCGACATCTTCGGCGATATCTTCGGAAGCGCGACCCGGGGCGGGCGTGCCGGCGGCGCGTTCCGCGGCGCGGATCTGCGCTACAACATGGAAATCTCGCTGGAACAGGCGGCCCGCGGCTTCAACACCGATATCCGCGTTCCGGCCTGGGATCACTGCGAGACCTGCGGAGGCAGTGGCGCGCGGCCGGGAACCAAGCCGAAGGTCTGCGGCACCTGCGGCGGCTCCGGCGCGGTCCGGATGACGCAGGGCTTTTTCTCGATCCAGCAGACCTGCCCGACCTGTCACGGCAGCGGGCGCGTGATTCCCGACCCGTGCACCACCTGCCACGGCGACGGGCGCGTGAAGCGCAACAAGGTGCTCGAGGTCAGCATACCGCCCGGTATCGACGAGGGGCAGCGCATTCGCCTCGGCGGCAAGGGCGAGCCGGGCATGAACGGGGGCCCGGCCGGCGATCTGTATGTGGAGATCCGGATCAAGCCCCACGACGTGTTCCAGCGCGATGGCGACGACCTGCATTGCGAAGTGCCGGTCTCGGTGGCGACGGCGACACTCGGCGGCGAGCTGGAGGTGGCAACGCTGAGCGAGAAAGTCAGCATCGCGATTCCGGAGGGAACCCAGAGCGGCAAGACGTTCCGTCTGCGCGGCAAGGGAATCAAGGGCGTGCGCTCGAGCTATCCGGGCGACCTGTTTTGCCATGTCCGGGTCGAGATCCCGGTGCGGCTGACCGAGAAGCAGAAGAAACTGCTGCGCGATCTGGAGAACTCGCTGAAGGAAGGCGGCGCCAAGCACTCGCCCCAGGCACGCTCCTTCATGGAGCGGATGAAGGGCTTCTTCGCCACCGAGTAGTAGATTCGAGCTGACGCCGTTGCATTGCCGACCGGTCGCGTCCGAACCGGTTCGCGCCTTCGCCCAGTTGGAACTTCACAACTTAGCTGGGCACGTACGCCAGCCGCACGTACAGCGGCGCGTACGGCTCGGCCTGGGTGACCTCGACCAGGTTCTCGCGCGCCAGCTCCAGCAGCGCCAGGAAGTGCACCACCAGCACCGCCACGCCCTGCGCCGGATCGAACAGGTCGCAGAACTCGGCAAAGCGCCGCCCCTGCAGGTGCTTCAGGATCCGGCTCATATGCTCGCGCACCGAAAGCTCTTCTCGCGCGATATGGTGGTGCGCCGTGAGGCTGGCGCGCCTGAGCAGCTCGAGCCAGGCGCGCTGCAGATCGGCCGGCCCCACGGCCGGAAGGCGCAGGATCATCGTCTGCTCGATCACGGCGATTGCCTGCACGAAGTCGCGCCCCAGACGAGGCTGCTCGTCGATCTGGTGCGCGGCCAGCTTGATCCGCTCGTATTCGACCAGCCGGCGCACCAGCTCGGCGCGCGGATCCTCGACCTCCTCGTCGGTGTCGGCCTTCCTGACCGGCAGCAGCATGCGCGACTTGATTTCGATCAGCAGCGCGGCCATCAGCAGATACTCGGCCGCCAGCTCCAGGTTGCGCGCGCGGATCTGCTCGACATAGGCCAGGTACTGTTCGGTCAGCGGCGCCATCGGAATGTCGAGCACGTTGAAGTTCTGACGCCGGATCAGGTACAGCAGCAGATCCAGCGGACCCTCGAAGGCATCCAGGATCACCTCGAGCGCGTCCGGCGGGATGTACAGATCCTCCGGCATCGAAAAGAGCGGCTCGCCGTAAAGGCGCGCGAGCGCCACGCCGTCGACGGCGTTCGGCGTCACAGGCGGGCCGGCCACCGTCTCGGCGGGCAGTTTCAGGTCCGGCGCGGCGTCATTCATGGAAGGGGTTGCGAACGGTCAGCGCTTCGATCTTCCGGTCGGCTGGCAGGTTCTCGGAGTACAGCACCTTGCAATGGGCCATCAGGGCCGCCGCGATAATCGACGCATCATAAAGGGCGTAGCCGTACCGCTCCGCGATCGCGCGCGCCCCATCGTGCGTCTCGGGCGATAGCGGGTGGACCCGGCACACGTTGCGCACGACCTCCAGCACGTCCGCGACGGCAGCCCATGTCATGCCGAACTTTCGGGTTGCGATGCTGGCGAACTCGTTCAGTACCTGAACGGACACGTGCCCGCCGCCGGCGATCAGAGCCTCGGCGACGTCGGCCTTTGCCGCGTCCGCCGACACCAGGTAAAGCAGGATGTTCGTGTCATGGAACGCCTCAGCCTCGCTCATGCGCTTCCAGGCGATCGAACTTGAAGTCTTGCGGAATCCGCCCTCGGTATTTCCTCAGGCGCGCGAGCAGTTCGCGGGCCGTCGGTTTGCGGGCGATCTCCAGCACGCGCGCTCCGGCCACGTGGATCTCTATCTCCTCGCCTTCCTTCAGCTTCAACGCCTCCACCACCGCGGCGGGAAGCCGCACGGCAAGGCTGTTACCCCACTTTGCGACTTGCATACGGCCGGCGGCTCCCTCGGTCCGGATGGATATACATCTTTTGCGAGTATATCTTTCGATCCCCGTCAGCACAAGGTTCGTGATCGATATCAAGAGATCATTTCTTGGAAACTTGCCTCTGCGAATGGAACGCCTTCGAGATGAGCCGCATCGACTCGGGCGAGTCCCACTCGCGCGCGCCGTAGATCTTGTCGAGCACCCGCCCGTTGGCATCGACCAGCACGGTCAGGGGAATCGTGGAAGCGCCCAGCATGTTCTCCATCTGCAGGTCGTGGTCGATGAAATGCCGGATCGTCGCGTTCGATCGATTCAGGAAGGCCAGGGCTTTTTCCGGATAGTCGTCGGTGGAGATCCCGATGACAGAGAACGCAAGACGGTCTTCCCGCCAGGCCAGCCTTTCGAGCGAAGCCATTTCCTGGATGCAAGGGCCGCACCAGCTGGCCCAGACGTTGATCAGCAGGGGTCGTCCGCGGTACTCCGCGAGCCGGCGCGGCGGGCCGTTCAGACCCTGCAGGGTCGCTTCCCGCAAGACCCCTCCGATCGGCACTTCGCCCGGAGTACGGGCGGGCGCGAGGGGTGAAACGACCAGAGCCAGGCACAGCAGGGCGCAGCCGATCCGCCAGCCTGACATGAACACGGGCCATTCGCGAAACACCGGGGGATTTTAGGCGCGGCCCAGTCCGCATCGACTACCGAGAGCGGTCGATCGAAAATTGGGAGATGATCCCCCGACACGGCCAAAAACCCCGGATATCGCCACAAGGAGCGTCAACATGAAATACCTGTGCCTCGTATACGGCGAGGAAAACAAGATCGCGACGATGGACGATCACGAATGCCTCGCCTGCGATGCGGACCTGCGCGCGAGCGGTCACTGCATCGCGTCCGAAGCGCTCGAGGCGGTTGCGACGGCAGCAACGGTGCGGATACGCAACGGCCGGCTGTCCATCTCCGACGGGCCCTTCGCGGAAACGAAGGAGACGCTGGCGGGCTTCTACCTGATCGAGGCGCGCGACCTGAACGAGGCGATCCAGCTCGCGGCAAAAATACCGCCGGCGCGAGTGGGCAGCGTCGAGGTACGGCCGGTCCGGCCCATCCGCGAACAGCCGCGATCCGGCGCACACGAGCCGGCGTGACGCCGGTGCCGAACGCTTTCCGTCGTCACATGGCCCGAACTTCATGACGCTCACGAACAGGGTAGCCGTGCAACCGGAGGCGGACGCGGCGCGCCTGCCGCTGCGGCGCTTGCACCGGGCGCCCGAGCCCGAGTGCGTCGCCGCGCTGCTGGATGCCGCCCGGCTCGACCCGCAGCGGGCCGCCTCGGCACGGCAGCTGGCGCAGCAGTTGGCCGGCGTGCTGCGCCAGCGGCGCGCGCGCAGCGGCGGCGTCGATGCGCTGATGCACGAGTTTTCGCTGTCGAGCCAGGAAGGCGTTGCACTGATGTGCCTGGCCGAGGCGCTGCTGCGCATTCCCGATGTGGCCACCGCCGATGCGCTGATCCGCGACAAGCTCACCGGCGGCGACTGGCGCTCCCATATCGGCCGCGGCCGCTCGCTGTTCGTCAACGCGGCCGCGTGGGGACTGATGATCTCCGGTGAGCTGGTGGCCACGCATAGCGAGGAGGGCCTGGGCGCGGCGCTGGGGCGCCTGATCGCCCGGGGTGGCGAGCCGGTGATCCGGCGAGGCGTGGACCTTGCGATGCGGCTGCTCGGGCAGCAGTTCGTTCTGGGGCGCACGATCGAGGAGGCATTGCAGCGGGCCCGGGCGTGCGAGGCGCGCGGCTATCGCTACTCGTTCGACATGCTGGGAGAAGCCGCGCTGACCGCGCAGGATGCGGAGCGCTACCTGCGCGATTACGAGCAGGCGATCGAGGCGATCGGCCAGGCTGCGGCCGGGCGCGGTGTGCACGACGGCCCCGGCATCTCCGTGAAGCTCTCGGCGCTGCACCCGCGCTACGCGCGGGCCCAGCGCGAGCGCGTGCTGGCCGAGCTCGGCCCCCGGATCGCGCACCTGTGCGTGGCGGCGCGGGATCGGGGAATCGGTTTGAACATCGACGCCGAGGAAAGCGAAGTGCTCGAACTGTCGCTGGACCTGCTCGAGCCACTGGCCGCGATGCCGCAACTGTCGGACTGGCCCGGCCTGGGCTTCGTGGTGCAGGCCTACCAGAAGCGGGCGCCCGCGGTGATCGATTACGTGGCGCAACTTGCCCAGCGGCATCGCCGTCGCCTGATGGTGCGGCTGGTCAAGGGCGCGTACTGGGACAGCGAGATCAAGCGGGCGCAGGTCGAGGGGCAGGCCGATTTTCCGGTGTTCACGCGCAAGGCCCACACCGACGTGTGCTACCTCGCTTGCACCGAGCGCCTGCTCGCCTTCGCCGATCGCCTGTATCCGCAGTTCGCCACCCACAACGCGCTGACGCTGGCGACCGTGCATCAGATGTGTTTGCGCGCGGGCGTCACCGCCTGGGAATTCCAGTGCCTGCATGGGATGGGCGAAGCGCTGTACGACGAGCTGATCGGCAAATCGGAAATGGCCTGCCGCATCTACGCGCCGGTCGGCAGCCACGACACCCTGCTGCCTTACCTGGTGCGGCGCCTGCTCGAAAACGGCGCCAACACCTCGTTCGTCAGCCAGGTCGCAGATCCGCAACTGGATCTGGCGCAGCTGCTGGCCGACCCGGTTGCTCAGGCGCAAGCCGTGCGCGGCGCTGCGCACCCGCGTATTGCGCGGCCGCCCGAGCTGTACGGCTCGCAACGGGCCAATTCGCTCGGCCTGGACCTGAACGACGAGCCGGCGCTCGCGGCGATCGAATCCGGTTTCGACTCGGCGGCGCGCCGTCCGTGGCACGCGGGCGAGCCCACCGGCCCGGCGGGCGAAGTGCGCAGTCCGGCCGACCGGTCCCGGCGGATCGGCACCGCGGTCGAGGCCGGCGCCGCGCAACTCGAACACGCGCTGGCGGTGGCGCACGACGCTGCGCCGGCCTGGGCGCTGGTGTCGGCGCCGCAGCGGGCTGCGATTCTGCGCGCGGCCGCGGACCGGCTCGAGGCGGACCGTCTCTCGTTGATGTGGCTGGGCGTGCACGAGGCCGGCCGAACGATCGGCAACACATTGACCGAGGTGCGGGAAGCGGCCGACTTCTGCCGCTATTACTCCAGTCTGCTCGAGGGCGGGCCGCCGTTGCCGGGCGAGCCGCTGGGGCCGGTGGTGGCGATTTCGCCGTGGAACTTTCCACTGGCGATTTTCACCGGCCAGATCGCCGCCGCGCTGGCGGCGGGCAATGTCGTGATTGCCAAGCCGGCGCCACAGACTCCACTGATGGCTGCCGCCGCGGTGCGCCTGCTGCATGAGGCGGGCGTGCCGCGCGAGGCGCTGCAGCTCGCGCCCGGCGGTGCGGCGGTCGGCGCGCATCTGGTGCGCGATGCGCGCGTGCGTGGGGTTCTCTTCACGGGTTCTACGCGGGCAGCGCAGTCGATCGACCGCGATCTGGCAGCGCGTGCCAGCAGCGCACCGGCCGTGCTGGTGGCGGAAACCGGCGGACAGAACGCGATGATCGTCGATTCCAGTGCGCTGCCCGAGCAGGTGGTCCGCGACGCGCTGACTTCGGCCTTCGACAGCGCCGGCCAGCGCTGCTCTGCGCTGCGGCTGCTGTGCCTGCAGGACGAGGTCGCGCCGCGGATCCTGCCGATGCTGTACGGAGCCGCCGCCGAGCTGCGGGTCGGCGACCCGGCGCGCCTGGACACCGATGTGGGCCCGGTGATCGACGCGCAAGCGGCGCGGGCGATCCAGCAGCACCTGGACCGGATGCAGCAGCGGCATCGGATCGAGCGGGTGCCGCTCACCCCCGAGTGCGAGCAAGGCACGTTCATCGCGCCGTCGGTGATTGAAATCGACTCGGTCGATGAGCTGCAGCACGAGGTGTTCGGTCCGGTGCTGCATGTGCTGCGTTACCGGCGCGATCGGCTGGGCGAGCTGATCGATGCGATCAACGCCACCGGCTATGCGCTCACATTCGGCGTTCACAGCCGCATCGACGAAGCGATCCGCTTCGTGTCCGATTGCGTCCGTGCCGGCAACATCTACGTGAACCGCAACATGATCGGCGCGGTGGTCGGCGTGCAGCCGTTCGGAGGCGAGGGGCTGTCCGGCACCGGTCCGAAAGCCGGCGGCCCGTGGATGATGCCGCGGCTTCGAACCGGGACCGACGCGCAGGCGCTGGCGCCGGTCGGCGCCAGCGCTCGCGAGCCCGGGCCGCCCGAGCTGGCGGCGCTGACGGAGTGGGCCGCAAAAAAGGGGCACGGCGAACTCGTCCGGGTATGTCGCCGTTACCGCGACACAACGCCGATCGGATGCCGGCACGAGCTGTCTGGCCCGACCGGCGAGAGCAATGTGCTCGATTACCGGCCGCGTGGCCGCGCGCTGTGCCGCAGCGCGGACCCGAGCGCGTGCCTGCTGCAGATCGCGGCCGCGATCGCGACTTCGAACCGGCCGCTGCTGGAAGACTCGCCCTGGACGCGTGCGCTGGCCGGCGAGTTGCCGCCGGCGGTCGCGGACCGGATCGACTGGACCGATCGATGGGAGTCGGCCAACTTCGAGGTCGCCCTGGCCGACCGCGGGTCGGATCCCATTGCGCTGCGGCAGCAACTGGCGCAGCGCGATGGCCCGCGCGTGCGGGTGCTGCAAGGCGGGCCCGAATACGGGCTCCAGTGGATGGTGGCCGAGCGCGTGGTCAGCACCAACACGGCGGCCGCCGGCGGCAACGCGAGCCTGCTGATGCTGGACTGATCAGGGCGAAAACTTGGGCTTGGGCTGGTAGACGTAGCCCGGCATCTTCACCCTCGACTGCTCGAACCGCGCCTGCTCGTCCGGATCGAGCGCTTTGTCCCACCAGATCTCGCGCGCTTCGCGCTGCTTGCGCTCCAGGTCCGGCCGGCGCTGCTTCATTTCACGCAGAAAGCTCGTGATCTCGGATTCGTATTCTTTCATTCGGGTTCACCTCACGCGCATGCCCGGGTGGGCGCCCGGGTCCGGATCCAGCAGGAACAGTCCCGGGTGTCCACCCTGTTCGTCGCTGGCGGCCAGGACCATCCCCTCGCTCAGCCCGAACTTCATCTTGCGCGGCGCCAGGTTGGCCACCACGACGGTCAGCCGTCCGACCAGGTCGGCCGGCCGATACGCGGACTTGATGCCGGAGAAGACCTGGCGCGTCCGTCCGTCGCCCACATCGAGCGTCAGCTTCAGCAGCTTGTCGCTGCCGTCGACCGCCTCGGCCGCGGTGATCCGCGCGATCCGCAGATCGATTTTCGAGAACTCGTCGATGCCGATCGTCAGCGGCTCGGCAGCCTGGGCGGCCGGCGCGCTCACCGGCGTCACCACCGTGCGCGGCTCGAACAGGGCGGCCACCAGCTTCGGATCGACCCGCACCATCAGGTGCTGGTAGGGCGCGATCCGGTGCCCGGCGGGCAGCAACTGCTGCGCGTGGGCCCATCGCAGCGGCTTGACCCGCAGGAAGGCCTCGGCCTCGCGCGCGAGCGCGGGCAGCACCGGTGCCAGGTAGATCGTCAGCAGCCGGAACAGGTTGATCGCCACGCTGCAGACCGCGTGCAGTTGCCGCTGCTGATCGGCTCCGCCGGCCTTGGCGAGCTCCCACGGCCGGCGCGCGTCGAACCATTCGTTGGCCGAATCGGCCAGCGCCATCACCTCGCGCATCACTTTGCCGAATTCCCGCGTCTCGTACAGGTGAGCCAGTTCGCCGGCGCGCCCCTGGAAGGCCTGCACGATCGGGTCCGGGTCGACGCCACCGGCGGTCGGGCTCGTCTCGCCCAGCATGCCGCCGAAGGTCTTCTGGATGAAATTGGAGGCGCGGCTGGCGATATTGACGAACTTGCCGACCAGGTCGCTGTTCACCCGGGCGACGAAGTCCTCGGTATTGAAGTCGATGTCCTCCACATGCGAATTGAGCTTGGCCGCGATGTAGTAGCGCAGCCACTCCGGATTCAAACCCACCTCCAGGTACCGCAGCGGATCGACGCCGGTGCCGCGGCTCTTGGACATCTTCTCCCCGCTCACGGTGATGAACCCGTGCACGTACACCCGATCGGGAACTTTGAACGGCGGGCCGGCGAACTTCAGCATCGCGGGCCAGAACAGCGTGTGGAAGTAGATGATGTCCTTGCCGATGAAGTGAATCTGCTCGGTGGCCGGATCGCGCAGCAGGGCCTCGAAGTCCAGGCCCTGGCGCGCGCAGTACGCCTTCAGGCTCGCCAGATAGCCGACCGGCGCCTCGAGCCAGACGTAGAAGAACTTGCCCGGCGCGTCGGGTATCGGAATGCCGAAATAAGGCGCATCGCGCGAGATGTCCCAGTCCGCGAGCCCCCGTTCGCCTTCGAGCCATTCGCGGGCCTTGTTGGCGACCTCCGGCTGCAGCCGCGAGCCCTGCGTCCACTGGCGCAGAAAATCCGTGCAGCGTGGATCGGAGAGCATGAAGAAGTAATGCTCCGAGGTCCTCAGTTCCGGCTTCGCACCCGACAGCACCGAATACGGATTCTTCAGCTCGGTCGCCGAATACACGGCGCCGCACACTTCACAGGCATCCCCGTACTGGTCGGGCGCTCCGCAGCTCGGGCACTGGCCCTTCACGTAGCGGTCGGCCAGGAACATGCCCTTGACCGGATCGAACAGCTGCTCGACCGGGCGGATCGCGATCAGCTCGTTCTCGCGCAGGCGCACGTAGATTCTCTGGGACAGCTCGGTGTTCTCCGGCGATTCGGTCGAGTGCCAATGGTCGAACCCGATCTCGAAACCCTGCAGCGTGCGCGCGCGGTCGGGTCCGATCTGCGTGACGAACTCCTTGGGCGACATCCCGGCCTTCTCGGCCGCGATCATGATGGGCGCGCCGTGGGCGTCGTCGGCGCCGACGAAGTAGACCGTGTGGCCCTGCATCCGCTGGAAACGGACCCAGATGTCGGCCTGGATGTACTCCATGATGTGGCCGATGTGCAGCGGGCCGTTGGCGTACGGCAGCGCGGTCGTGACGAACAATTTGCGCAAATTCATCGGGGAGGTGGCCGTGGGACGGCCAAGGGGCTTGGTCTGAAGTATCCTATCTGGTGGTCATTCTACGGGTGAATCAAGTGCTGGACGTTGCGGCTGTCAACCAGGTGCTCTCGACGTTGATCGATCCGAACAGCGGGCACGACTTCGTCTCTTCGCGCGGCGTTCGCAACGTCCGGATCGAAGGCGAAGATCCCGCGCAGCGCGTCAGTCTCGACGTCGAGCTCGGTTATCCGGGGGCCAGCCAGTTCGGGCCGATCCGTGAGCTGATACGCGGCGCGCTGAAGCAGGCCGGCGCTGCCGAAGTCGAGGTCAACGTCAGCTCCAGGATCGTGCCGCACGCGGTCCAGCGCGGGCTGAAGGTGATGCCGAACGTGCGCAACATCGTGGCGGTCGCGTCCGGCAAAGGCGGCGTTGGCAAGAGCACGGTGGCGGTCAACCTGGCGCTGGCGCTATCCGCCGAGGGCGCGCGGGTCGGCATGCTGGACGCCGACATCTACGGACCCAGCCAGCCCACGATGCTGGGGATTTCGGGCCGGCCCGAGAGCATGGATGGCAAGACGATGGAGCCGCTGGAGAACCACGGTATCCAGGCCAACTCGATCGGGTTCCTGGTCGATCCCGACCAGCCCATGGTCTGGCGCGGTCCGATGGTGACCAACGCGCTGCAGCAGCTGCTGACGCAGACCAACTGGAACGACCTCGATTACCTGGTGGTGGACATGCCGCCGGGTACCGGCGACATCCAGCTGACGCTGGCCCAGCAGGTTCCCGTGACCGGAGTGGTGATCGTGACCACGCCGCAGGACATTGCGCTGCTGGACGCGAAGAAAGGCCTGAAGATGTTCGAGAAGGTGGGAGTGCCGATCCTGGGCATCGTCGAGAACATGGCGGTGCACGTGTGCTCCCAGTGCGGCCACGCCGAGCACATCTTCGGTTCGGGCGGCGCCGAGCAGATGGCGCGCCAGTACGAAGTCGAGTTGCTCGGGTCGCTGCCCCTGGACATCCGGATCCGCGAGCAGACCGACTCGGGCCGGCCGACCGTGGTGGCCGAACCCGAGGGCGCGCTGGCCGTTCAGTACAAGGCGATCGCGCGCCGCACTGCGATCAAGATCTCGGAGCGCGCCAAGGATCTGTCGCTGAAGATGCCGACGATCAAAGTCTCGAAGACCTGAGCTCGAACGGCAGGCCTGTATGAGCAGAAGGCCTTCAATAGGGCACGAGCGTCCGTTGCGCGGCGGGACAGTACTCGCCGTCTTCCTGTCATGTATGCCGGTGCTCGCTGCACCTGAAGCACCGCCCAACCCAACCCCCAACGTGCTGATTCATGCCAGCCGCCTGCTCGATGTCCGCAGCGGCAGGATTCTGACGGACCAGGCGATCCTGGTGGAGGGCCAGCGCATCAAGGAGGTCGGCGCCGCGGCATCGGTTGGAAGTCACGCTGGCCCGGACACACGTCGCATCGAACTCGGAACCGCCACGGTTCTGCCGGGACTCGTTGATGCTCACGTTCATCTGCTGTCGAACTGGAAGGACGAATCCCCCGTCAGCTCCTTGCGTACGTCATCGCCGCAGGGCGCGCTGTGGGGAGTGCACAATGCGCAGACTTATCTGAGCGAAGGCTTCACCACGCTGCGCGACGCCTGCGAGTCGGACGCACAGTACGGGCAATTCGCGCTACGCGACAGCATTGCAAAGGGGCTGATTCAGGGGCCCCGCATCGTGTCTGCCGGTGGCTGCGTTTCCGTGACCGGCGGCCACGGCGACGCAGATTTTCTCGCACCGAACTGGGCGCTGCCGCGCCAGCCGAACCTCGCGGATTCGCCGGACGAAATCGCCACGATCGTGCGACGCGATCTCAAGTACGGTGCCGACTGGATCAAGCTGATGGCGACGGGCGGCGTCGGTGATGTGCTCAGCGATTACCGCGTCCAGGAACTCAGCGAAGCCCAAATGGCCAAGGCCGTCGAGATCGCGCACCGCGCCGGCCGGCATGTGATGGCGCACGCCGAAGGCACGGAAGGCATCAAGGCCGCTGTGCGTGCGGGGGTGGATTCCATCGAGCACGGCACCATGCTCGACGAAGAAGGCGCAGCGCTGATGGAACGGACTGGCACCTGGCTGGTGCCGACCCTGTATACGTTCCAATACGGCGCTGAAATTGGTACCAGCCACGGCGCCGATCCGCTGATGGTGGAAAAGAACAACGCGATACTCAAGGAGCAACAGCCCGCATTTGAACGCGCGCTCAAACATCGCCTGAAGATTGCCTTTGGCGACGACATGGATCCGGAATTCGCCACCCGCGAGTTCGCCGCGCTCGTGCGCGGCGGCATGACACCGCTGGAGGCGTTGCGGGCGGCGACCATGCAGGCAAATTCGCTGACATCATCGCCGTCCAGGGCGATCCTTTGTCCGACATTCACGTCCTGGAGCACGTCGCCTTCGTGATGAAAGGCGGCGCAGTGATCCGTAACGACATCGCTCCCGCCCATTGAGGCTGCCACGCAGGAGTGCGTCCTGTGCGTAAAGCGCGGCCACCGCTTTCGCGTCGCCGCCGTTATAGGCTTTCACCCAGCTTGTCGTTTGTGCGCGGATGGCGGCCTCATCCGCACTCGACGGTGAGGCCGCGTGCGCAAGACCCACCATCGAGCCGACCAATGCGTCGATTCCGACCGCAAGCCAGGGCATATTCTTGGACCGAAACATGTGCTCTCCTTCCAGTGACCGCACGCTGCCGCGCCGTCACCGACCACATTTCCGCGGCGCTACCCATACGCGACTTGCCAGTTCTCACAGTCCTAGGGCGCCTGCAATTCCTCACGCAGGATCTTTCGGAGGGTAGAAGCTGTCAGCGGCTTGTCCTCCGACTTTTTGCCTTTCGCGTCAGCAACAGCGGCCCTCAGCACGGAATTGATCATCGTCTGGTACCCGGTTCCAAGACCTTCCGCGGCTTCTCGAAAATGCTCGATCACGTCGTCGTCGAGCATGATCGTGATTCGCGTCTTACCCGGCGACGGAATCGCGGGGCCCCGTTTGCCCTTTCTGAAGTCATATTCCTTACGCATGGTATTGCTTCGATCTCCATGGAACTATTATGCATATAATATGCATATCGTCAAGTGGCTTTGGTTCGTCGCTAGCGCGCCAGGGAATGTCCAGAAATGGCCGGTAGCCCCGATCGCCAACGCCGCAATTCGGCGTCCGAAACGTACGTCGGCTTTGGGCGCCGGCAAATTCGCTCTCGTAGACCTCCACACGACCCCGAAGCCGACCTTAAGCTCAGCCGTAAGCGGTCGTGCCATCCTCGAAGCAAACGTCAAGAGCCCTGCGCCGCGCCCGGCGTCTGCTGCGCGGGCCAGGGGTGTTCGGACTTGCCGTTGAAGATTGCGTCCTTCTCCGCGGGCGCAAGGGTCCAGTCGCCGCGGGCGATCTCGGCCTCGAGCTGGCCGGGCGCCCAGCCCGAGTGGCCGATGAAGATCCGCAGACCGTCCATGGGTTTGTCTCGGCCGAGCAGCTCGCGCAGCAATTCGCGGTTCGCGCTGACGTAGACGCCGTCAAGTGCTTGGATCGCATGTTCGCGCGGCGTATCCGTGCGAAAAAGAAACCACACCGACCCGAATTCGACAGGGCCGCCGAAGTACACCTTGTCGTGCAATTGCGCGAGGCGTTCGAGATCGGGAAAAAGACGCGAGACAGCCATCTTCGTGGGCCTGTTGACGATAACGCCGGCGGGGGCAGAACCGATGTTGTTCATCACCAGCACAACCGAGTCCTTGAAATTGGGATCGGGCAGCTCGGCGCGAGCGACGAGGAGGATTGCCGTTAAAGGTTTCGCGTTGTCGGCGGACGTCGGCCACGACGTCCCGAACAGAAGCAGGAATGCGCAGACGGCTCGGGTCGCGTCCCGCAAGGGCTGAAGGCAGATACCGCTTCTCACTGGCCGACACTTGCCTCCGTGTCATTTAGCGCGGTGTATCCGACCGCTTTCGGCCGATTTTCTCAGCTCCAGCGGATTTCCGGAAGTGGCCGGTCCGCTTTCGCGCCACCTCTGACGCGCAACGGCGCAAAGCCTCCCTGATCCTGTTATCGGCAGCAATGTGAAAGCCCTTTAGCCCGATTGCGCGAGAGAAGATGCCTGTCACGTTGGCGATGAGCGAGTTGCCGTGAAATCGGCTCGTCGGCACATTGGCGCTTGCCTGAATTGCGCCGCAGCTTCAGGTTGATCCCAGTGTGCCGATTCATCGTTCATGGAGAAATCCGCCAGGCTCGGGTTGCGAAACCCGGCTGCCGCTGAGGGCGCCCGCGAGCGTACTGCTGCCGTTCAAGGGCGCTCGGCGATGAAGTTCCTGCCGCTTCAGATCCGCAGCGCCCTCGGGCGGCGCGTGCTGAGCCAGTACCTCTGCATAGCGATGCTGCCGGTCGCCGCCCTGGCGGGCCTGTTCTACGTGCAGGCGAATGCCGTACTGCAGGAAGCGCGCGACCAGGAACTCGCGCAGGCCGCGCGCGCGTACGCCGACGCCCTTAAGGACAGGCTGATCGTGGCGGAGCGCGCGGTGAGCGCCGCTGCCGCTGCGGGCGTCGCCAATCGAATCCGGGACGATCTGATGGACGGCGCCAGCCGACAGTTCGAAGCGGTCGCGCTCATCAGCGCCGCGGGGCTGCAAGTCGATGCGCCCGGCAAAGTCGCGGAGCTGCCGGAGCTGGACTTCGAAACTCGCCAGCAGCTGGACGCGGGCCGGGCACTGATGCGCTTCACGGAAGAGCGCATACCGCGCATCGTGCTGCTGCACGGGCTGCCTGCCGGCGGCCGAGAGCGCCTGTACCTCGCCGCGGTGATCGATGCTCGCTACCTGGCCGGCGACCCGCGTCGCAACCCGGTGCAGACCGAATTTTGCGTAATGTCCGCCACGCGGGTCGTCGCTGGATGCCGTCGCAGTGTGGCCGGCTCGCCGCGCGCACAGCTGCAGCAACATGCCGAGTCCAGCAGCGACCAGGCCGTCCGCTGGCGCGACGGTGAGGACGACTATCGATCCACCGCTTTGCGCCTGTCGCTCGAACCCGCGCACGCCGGGTCGAGCTGGACCGTGATCGCCACGCAATCGGAGTCGTATGCGCTGGCCCCGACCCGCTCAACCGGCGGCGCCTTTCTCTGGATCGCCGCCATCACTGCGGTGCTCGCCGTGGCGCTGGGCGCGCGCCAGGTGCAGCGTTTCGTCGCGCCGCTCGAGCAGCTGCTCGCCGGCACGCGGCGGATCGCGCGGCAGGACTTCTCGGCCCAGATTCCAGTGCAGGGACGCGACGAGATCGCCCAGCTCACCCGGGCACACAACGAGATGGCGCGCGACCTCGGCATGAACTTCGCAGCGCTGAACGTGCTGTTGCACATCGACCAGGCCATCCTGACCAGGCCCGACGTCGGCGAAGGGGTCCGCAGTGCGCTGCGCTACGTGCGCTACATCACGGCGATCGATTCGGTGATCCTGTGCCTGTTCGAGGGCCATGACAACGGTGTGATGCGTCTGTACTCATTGCGCCCGAAGGGTCGCAAGCGGCACGATCGAACGGTGTTCCAGTTGCCCGACGAAGTGCGCCAGCGTGGTCTCGCGTCGCTGCCATGCGGCCGCTGGATCGACGATCCACCGCTGCCGATGGATCTGCAGATGCGGCTGCGCAACGAGGATGGCATCAAGCATTTCTGGATCCAGCCCGTGGCACGTGACCAGCGGATCTGGGGCATCATCGTACTGGGGCATTCCGCGCAGCCGGCGCTGTCAGACAGGCAGCTGGCGCTGCTTGCGGGAGTTGCCGGCCGTCTCGAGGTGGCGTTTTCAACGGTCGAGCGCGATCGCAAGCTGCACGCCTTGGCCCACGTCGATGCCCTGACCGGATTGCCGAACCGGCCTGCGCTGGTGACGCTCCTGACGCAGCATCTGGCGCACGCCCACCGTCACCGCTGCTACGTCGGTGTCCTGTTCCTCGACCTGGATCGATTCAAGCAAGTCAACGATACCCTGGGGCATGCCGTCGGAGACCTGCTGCTGCAGCATGCCGCCCAGCGCATCCGGCGCAACCTGCGCGAGGACGATACCGTAGCCCGGCTCGGCGGCGACGAATTCACCATCGTGCTGGGCAACCTCGTTTCCGGGCGCGATGCGGGTACGGTGGCGCGCCAGCTGATCACGGCGCTGTTGCGTCCGTTCGAGATCGACGGCCACATGATTGACGTCGGCGCGAGCATGGGGATAGCAATCTATCCCGTCGACGGCACGGAAGGCAACGATCTTCTGAAGAAGGCCGATACCGCGATGTACCGCGCCAAGGAGGAGGGCCGTAACCGCTTTGCGTTCTACGACGAGAACATGAACGTCGAGGCACGGCAGCGCGCAACGCTGGACCGTGAGTTGCGCCACGCCATCAAGCACGACCAATTCGTGTTGCACTATCAGCCGCAGATCGACCTGCAGACCGGGCGCGTGTGCTCGGTCGAGGCCCTGGTGCGCTGGCGCCATCCGGAGCGCGGCCTGCTGTACCCCGACGCCTTCATCGCGTTCGCCGAGGGAAGCGGACTGATACCCCAAATCGGGATTTGGGTCATGCGTGAGGCTTGCTTGCAGCACCAGCGCTGGCGCGCTGCGGGCGTGCCGATACCGGGCGTCGCGGTGAATGTCTCGAACGACCAGTTGCGCCGGCCGAACTTCGTGCGCTCTGTGCTATTCCTGCTGAATCTGGCACAGATGCCCCAAGGAAGTTTCGAGATCGAGGTGACCGAATCGATGTTCCTCGAAGGCGGCAAGACTGCGCTCGATGCCCTGCATACGCTGGTGGAAGCCGGGGTGAAGGTGGCGATCGACGACTTCGGCACCGGCTACTCGTCATTCGGTTACCTGAAGACGCTACCGGCCTCAGTACTCAAGCTGGACAAGAGCTTCCTGGTCGACGTCGCCGCCGGCAACGATGCCGCCACGATTGTCGAAGCGCTAATCGACATGGCCCACACGTTGCGAAAGGAAGTTGTGGCCGAAGGTGTCGAGCGCGAGGATCAACTCGAGTTCCTGCGCGGACTCGGCTGCGAGAGGGTACAGGGCTACCTGTACTCCCGGCCGCTGCCGGCAGACGAGATTGCACGCTACGCGCTCGCGCGCAGCGAGCAGTACCAGCTGCCTGCGGCCAGCGTCAGTCAAGCGGCGGCGCCAGCTGGTTTCAGATCCGCTGTTGCTCCGTCCGCAGGGGTCCAGCGTGCCGCAAATCGACCGGACGAGACTGCCGCCGAAGGATCGGGCGCGCGCGACGGTGACGTCGAGGAGGTGGTCATCGACGACGGCCTGACCACGGAGGACATCGTCGAGCCGGCAGCCGTCCGTAATCGCTCGTGGCGCGTGCTATGGCCAGGGCCTGCAGGCATCGCCGCGAAGGAAACGATGACCAACGACGCGGTTCACCGGGATTCGGCGGTGCTCGAATAGATCGGCAAAACGGGCTCGGCACCTCTCGCCGTAGCTCACCCGCCTACGGCATTTTGTCAACAAGAGCGCGACCGGCTTTCGTAGCCATGAACCACGCGGTTAGCGGTGGGTTTTTCGATGCTATCGACCGAAATGAATTCGTAGCTTGATCAAGTTCGAACGCCTGAGCAAAGCCCATTTCCACCAGCCGCGAAAGCGCCGAAGATATCGACGCCTCAGGGACCGAACTTCCGAACTCCCGGGAAATATCGCCAGCCAAGGTTTGGGGAGTCTCGACACCGTCCAATAGCCACCCCAATACTTCCGCTTCGAGAGGATCGAGATTCATGTTGTCGGGTGCGGTGCAGGGTAGGTTAGAGCGCAATCGAGCGCCTGATAGTCGGTCCGCCGTGAAAGCGCGTGCGCTGGCGATCAGCAGCGTGCAGAGGCGCTCAACGGTCCGACAGCGAATGCAGAAAGTCCAGCGCCGCCTGCCATGCCGCAGGCGAGTTGAGGATGCCCAGATGCGCGGTCCCCAGGACCAGGTCGTACTGGCCTTGCCCCGCCAGGTCGATGGTCGGCGCACCGGCCAGCAAGGCGCTGTCGGAAAAGTCGTGCGGATTGCCGTCGCGGTCCTCGGCGGGAACGGCAGGCAGCACCCCGTCCTGCGCCGAGATATAGACAAAGTCGCCGCTGGGCGGCGAGCTGCGCGCCACGTTGCGTATCACCAGGTAGCGTGTCGGCCCCGGAGTCTCGCCGGCGCCATTTAACACCGACAACAGCTGGGTGTGATCCGACCCGTACTCCTCGCAGATCGCGCTGTCGGGCACGAACCCGCCGCTTGCCGGCAGCTGGTAGAAATTGCCCGCCGCCGGCGAGCAATTGATGATGCCGTGGTTCGGGCCGTCGATCGCCACGAGGCCACGCACCAGGTCGTACGCGTTGTCCTGCAGCATCCACTCGCGCGCCACCGTGACGCCCAGGCTGTGACCGATGATGTCGACCTGATCGGCGCCGGTGTATTGGAGCACCGCGCGCACGAACGCGCGCAGCAGCGGTACGCCAGCCGCCGTGCTGTGGCCGACACCGGACTTGCGGGTGATTTCCGGTATCAGGTCGCACTGGTCACCCTGGTAACCCAGGCCCCAAAGTTCCGATGCGCGGTAACCGTGCGCCAGGAAGAACTGCGCGGCATTGTGGATATAGCCGAAGGGATTGCAGGCCGTGGCGAACGGCGTGTCGTTGTTGCCATGCAGGAAGATCACCGGTACGTGCTCGACGTGGCCGCGCGCTCCGAAGCCGAGCACCGGCACGCCGAGGTAAGGATTGCGGATCGACGGAAAATCCGCCGGCAGGCTGTTGCCGACCACGTGAGAGGTCGGGCCGCTGTCGGAGGCGAAGGCGGCAGAATTTGCAACCGCAAGCATCGCCGCGCACAACCAGCCTACGCATAGCTTCATCGGAGTCCTCCTTGTTGCCCGGCGCTTGGGAGCCTTGCCGGCCGCGGGATGCGACCCGCCTGGGTTTCTTCTAATGTACTAGAAGGAACTGTTTCTCCGTCAAGCTCCCTCGAACGGGTATGGCCTTCACGCGGCGGGCATGGTTTCGTTTGGCGCGGGCCGAGTCGCGATGAAAGCGTCGGTTGCTTCGAGCGCGTTGCACAGGGCCGCGAGGCGCGGATAGCCGCCTTCCGGAAACGCGGGCGCTGCCCTCAGTTTGAGATAGAAGACCAGGGCGGCCGCCGAGATGTCGGCCTGGGTGAGTGCGGGCCCGCACAGGCGGCCGTCCCGGCTTTGCGCATCGAGCCATGAGAGCGCGCCGGCGAGTTGCGCCTCGTAACGCGCGAGCATCTTCTCGCTGCGTTGGCCCGGCGGGTGGAAGTGGCGCTCATAGACCCACGCTCCGGCTTTGTCGATCGCCCCCGTTGCCATCGCGGTCGCCTGCAGCACGCGCCGCCGTGCCGCCCCGGAGGGCGGCGTGAGTGCACGACCTGGTCCCGCCATCTCGTCGAGCGTGTCGAGAATCGCCGCGCTGTCGATCAAGGTCTCGCCGCTGTCGAGGACGAGCGACGGGATGCGCACCAGCGGATTGATCCGTGCCATCTCGCCGGCATCGCTGAAAACGGAGAGCGTGTTGCGCGTGAACGGCATCCCGTACAGATGGAGCGTGACCGCGACGCGCCGCACGAAGGGCGAATCGTACTGACCGACGAGGATCATCGAATTAGTCCCAAAACTTCAATTCGCGCTGGACTCGCATAATCCGTATGCCCGGTCTCGGCGGCTCGACGTCATCGACCGATCTCCAGCAGCCGAAGCATGAACGCGTACTCGAGCGCCGTGTTATCGAACCGCTGGAAGCGGCCGGGCTTGCCGCCGTGGCCGGCAGCCATGTCGACGCTGAAAAGGAGCGGATGCTCGTCGGTCTTGGCGGCGCGCAGCTTGGCGACCCACTTTGCCGGCTCGTAGTACTGCACCTGCGAGTCCCACAGGCCGGTGAACACGAGCATGGCCGGATAGTCCTGCGCCTTGACGTTGTCGTACGGCGAGTACGAGAGCATGTAGTCGTAGCTTTCCTTCTGCTTCGGATTGCCCCACTGGTCGAACTCGTTGGTCGTCAGCGGAATGCTCTCGTCGAGCATCGTCGTGACGACGTCGACGAAGGGGACGTACGCAACGATGCCGCGGTAGTCCTTCGGCGCCATGTTGGCGATCGCGCCCATCAGCAGGCCACCGGCGCTGCCACCCTCGGCGAATACCTTGTCGCTGGCACCATAGCCGCGCTGGACAAGAAAGCGCGTTGCATCGATGAAATCCGTGAATGTATTGAGCTTGTGAAGCAGGCGACCGTCCTCGTACCACGATCGACCCAGCTCCTGCCCACCGCGCACATGTGCAATCGCGATGACGAATCCCCGATCCAGCAGGCTCACCCAGTTTGAGCGAAAGCTCGGGTCCGTGGAAATTCCGTAGGACCCATAGGCGTACTGCAACAGCGGGGCACTGCCGTCCAAGCGGGTGTCCTTGCGATAGACGACCGAGACCGGAACCCGCTGGCCGTCGCGCGCGGGCGCTTGCAGGAATTCCGTGACGTAGTTGCCGGAGTCGAAGCCGCCAAGAACCGGGTCGACTTTTCGGAGCATCTTGCGGCCGGTCGGCACCTGATAGTCGTAGGTGGTGCGCGGCGTCGTCAGCGAGGTGTAGACGTACCGGATCGAGGTGCTCTCGATGTCGGGCGTGTCGACCAGCGTCATCGTGTAGGCGGCCTCGGACGCGTCGATCAGCGTGTCCGTTCCGGTTTTCCAGGACTTGACGCGAATCTTTCTGAGTCCGCCGGAGCGCTCGTTCAGGGCGAGATGGCCGGTCGCGACCTCGAAACGCTCGACGAACGCGTCGGCCCGGTGCGCTACGACGTCTTTCCAGCGGCGCTTGTCGGCGCTCAGGGCAATGGGCACCCGCACGATGCGGAAGTTGCGCGCCTGCCAGTTCGTCCGAATGATGAAGTCGCCGCCGAGGTGCTCGACCTGGTACTCGTGCTCCGGCTCGCGCGGCAGGACGGGACGGAAGCGCAACAACGGGTCACTGGCGTCGGCGTAGCGCCATTCGCTCTGCTGGGTGCTCTGAAGGGCGATGAACAGATACTTCTCGGATCGGCTCTTGTCGATCGACAGGTAGTAGGTGTGATCGGCCTCCTCGTACACGAGCGGATCCTGCGCCGGCTCGGTACCCAGCGTGTGCCTGCGCAGCCGAACCGACAGCAGCGTCACCGGGTCCTTCTCGACGTACAGCAGTGTTTTGTTGTCGGCCGCCCACACGATTTCCGGCTCGACATTTTCAACGAGATCCGGCAATACGTTGCCGGTTTGCAGGTCCTTGACCTTGAGCGTGAACTGGCGACGGCCGACCAGGTCCTCCGTATAGGCGAGCAGCCGGCCGTCGGGGCTGACGGCGGTCGAGCCGATGTTGAAGTACTCGTGGCCCTTGGCCATCAGGTTGCCATCGAGCATGACCTGTTCGACGGCGCGCAGCGAGCCCTTTTTCCTGCAGTACAGCGGGAACTCCCCGCCGACCTCGAAACGCTGGTAGTACCAGACCCCGCGCCGGCGCACGGGCACCGTATCGTCGTCCTGCTTCAGGCGCCCGACGAGCTCCTCACGCAGCTTCTTCCGAAGCGCGCTGGCGGGCGCCATCCAGGCGTCCCGATACGCGTTCTCCTGCTTCAGGTATTGCAGAACCTCCGGGGACTGGCGCTGGTCGTCCCGCAGCCAGTAGTAATCGTCCTCGCGATTTCCGTTGGGCGAGGTGACGATGAAGGGCTTCTTCGGCGCCACCGGCGGCGCCGGTGGCGGCAGCGCTTTCGACAGGTCGGGCTCGTTCATTGCCTGCTGGGTCACGCCGGTCGCGGAGTCGACTGCTGATTCGTGTGGCGCCGCTGGCGCGATCCCTGCGGCGCAGAAAATCAGGGCCGCCAGGCCGCCACGACCGAGGTAGTTTGCCACGTGCAATCCTTGATCGCGTGATCTTCCGAAAATCGCTCGCACCCTGTCGCACCTTGCTGTCGGCGATTGTTGCCGCCAATCGTCCCTGCGTAACTCTTATAGTAGGCTGCGACAGCCGCTCCAGGAGACCGAATGCTAAACCCCCAGGTGCTCGCGCCGCGCACGGAACCATCCGATGGCTAAAGGCGAGGCGCTGCATGCGCTGCGTCCCTTCCTGCGCAACTGGGTCTGGGAGCACGGACGCGTCGGCACCCGCTACCTCGATTGCAGCACCGGCGAGATCAGGTTCGACGAAGGCAAGAAGGCGCATTTCGCCAGCGAGACCCACGTCTACGTCTCGCTGCTGAAGGACGCCGATCCGGCGGCACATGATGGGCCAGCGCTGCACGAGGGCGGTCTGGCCCGATTGCTGCACGCCGCGCAGCAGGGGCGCCCTGCCGACGCCGGCTCTGCCGCGGAAGTGCAGCGCGCGGTCCAGGACTGTGTCGAGCTGGCCCTGGTCAGCGCGTACCAGCGCGACGCCGAGCAAGCCCAGGCGCGTTACGCGCAGGAGCCGATGTTCGACGACGAGATCCGCGCCGCGGTCATCGAGGATGTGCGGCGCATCTGGGTCGGCGTGCGCGAGCAGCTTGCGCTGTACGACTACACGATCTTCCACGGTTTTCCGCAGCCATTCCTGATCAGCGATGCCCCGTTCATCGACTGGCGCACGCGCGCCAAGCCGGCGCAGCCTTTCGTTTCGCTGCCGCTGGGGCCGTACTGCCTGCTGGTGGGAACGCCATCGACCCGGACCAGCCGCAGCGCACCGCTGCTGTGGAAGGAGGCGCCCGCGATGGGCCCGTTCCGCGATCACAACCGGCACCAGGTCGACAGCGCGCGCCGCTGGCTGGCCGCTACGACGGACGAGCTGCTGGTCGCGGTGCGGCCTCGCTTCGCGCCGCCCGAGACGGCCCAGCCCGGTCAATCCGATGGGACCGACGCACCGCCGCCCCCGCCATCGCCACGGCGGCGAAAGGCTTGACAAACGAGGGACGGATTTACGAGGCCGTTGAAAAAACGTCGCGAGCAAAGCCGGCCCTTGGCATCAACCTCGGGCGCAGCCGCTCACTCAATAAAGCGCGCCGCGCGCGTCGACGGGCCAGACCGCTTCGACGACGTTGTTGCGGATCGCCACGATCCAGTCGTGCAGGTTTACCGTCAGGTCGCAGCGGCCGGGGATCAGCAGTGCCTTGTCGCCCAGCTTGACCGGCACGCTGCCTTCGGCCGGCATCATCACCGTGTGCTCGTCCGAGACCCCCCGCACCCGCCATCCGGCGAAGGTCGGCCGCGGAGGCCCGCAATCGGTCGAAAACGCCTTCAGTCCGGCATCCAGCGTGGCCCTTTCCTCACCGACGCTCATCACGCAGGTCAGGACGAACATCGCGAACTCGAAGTTCGGGCCGGCCGGATCGTGCTCGTTCCTCGCGTAATTGACGTCCATCAGCGCAAACGAGCCGGGATGGATCTCGTTGAACACTCCGCTGGCCGCCTCGTACAGGAACGATCCGGTGCCGCCGCCGCACACGACATCGCACGGCAGGTTGGCCGACAGCAAGGCATCGCGCGCCAGGGACGCCCGCATGGCGGCCCGGTCGACCGCTTGGCGCCGCTCCGGCACGCCGCGCCGATGCTGAGCCAGGCTGGAGAAGGCGTGCAAGCCCATGAACGACAGGAAAGGGCTCGCGACCAGGATCCTGGCCAGATCGACCGCCTCCTCGGGGCTCTCCACGCCGGTCCGGTTCTGCCCGAGATCGACGTCGACATAGACCTCGACGCGCGCCTCTTCGGCCTCGCACACCGTGGCCAGCTGGCGCGCAACGTCCACGTTGTCCACGCACACGCCCAGCCGAGCCGGAGCGTACGCGCGCGCCAGCCGCGCCAGGCGCCGCAGCTTGCGCTCGCCGACCACCTGGTTGGTGATCAGCACGTCGGTGATGTCGCCCTCGAGCATTGCTTCGGCTTCGCCCAGCTTCTCGCAGCAGACACCATTGCCGAAGGCGGCGACCTGGCGCCGTGCGATCTCGGCACACTTGTGGGTCTTCGCGTGCGGACGGACTCGCACCCGCGCGCGCGTCGCGAAATCCGCCATGCGCTTCAGATTTTCCTCGAACTTATCCAGGTCGAGGACCAACGCGGGCGTGTCGATTTCCCGGATCGGGTCTCCCGGCTGGGCTGGTATCCAGTCCATCGGGGCGGCGCGGCGCGCGCCGGCATCCAGCGGCGCGCCCGGGCGACGGGAGCGGCTCCAGTCCAAAGGCATTTTCCGATTCCGGTTGGGGGTCTACGGCGGCGTGGAGCCCTCGATCCGACCCTTTTATCCTAGGCGCGCCATCAACGCAAGTCCTGTCGCTTCTTGTATCGTCTTTACCATGACCGTCAAGAGCGACCGCTGGATCCGCCGGATGGCCGCCCAGGGGATGATCGAGCCGTTTGAGCCGACCCAGGTCCGCAGCGTCGGCGGCCACCGGGTCGTATCTTACGGAACCTCCAGCTACGGTTATGACATCCGCTGCGCGCCCGAATTCAAGATCTTCACCAATATCAACTCGACGATCGTAGATCCGAAGGCATTCGACCCGAGCTCGTTCGTCGACGTTCGGAGCGACGTGTGCATCGTTCCGCCCAACTCGTTCGCGCTGGCCCGCACCATCGAATACTTCCGGATACCGCGCAACGTGCTGACGATCTGCCTGGGCAAGAGCACGTACGCGCGCTGCGGCATCATCGTGAACGTGACCCCGCTCGAGCCGGAATGGGAAGGCCACGTGACCTTGGAGTTTTCCAACACGACGCCGCTGCCGGCGCGCATTTACGCCAACGAAGGCTGTGCCCAGGTGATCTTCATCGAGTCCGACGAGGTTTGCGAGACCTCGTATCGCGACCGCGACGGCAAGTACCAGGGGCAAACCGGGGTCACGCTGCCCAAGACCTGAACGGGGTCGGAGTCGCCACCCGGACCTCGCCCTGACGGCCGGACCGTCGGGCCGACGTCCAACCCGGACAAAGCCCGCTGGACCGGTGGAAAGGCCCGCAATTCGCAGTGGGGCTTCAGTTTCCGCGTCCGCCCGTCGTTATCAGGGTCAGGTCCCGTCGCCCGCGGGACCGCACACGGGCAGGGCAGGACAATGGACCTTCGGCGTCCGCATAGCGCAATCATCGCCGCCTTCGCGGCCGGCATGGTCGTGATCGCCGCGTTTGTCGGCCATTCGCTGTGGCGGACCCACGAGCGGTTGAACCGGGAGGCGGCCATGGAGGCCGACGGCCTGGCGCGACTGCTGCAGCAGTACCTGTTCGCAACGATCCACGAAACCGATCTGGTGCTGTCCGCCGCGGCCGACGAGTTTCGGCTGCAGGCCGCCGACATGCACCGGCCGGCGCAGGCCTTCAACGTCTACCTTTCCAAGCAGCAGGAACGCCTGGGGCAAGTATCCAATCTGCGAGCCACCGATGCAGCGGGGCTGATCAAGTTCGGAGCCGGGGTCGACCCGACCCGACCGGTCGACATCTCCGACCGCCTCTATTTCCAGCGTGCGCGCGCCCGGCCGGACCTCGCGTTCGCGCCGCCGATCCTGGCGCGCACCACGGGCCGCTGGGAGTTCCCGATGGCGCGCCACCTCGAGTGGCCCGACGGATCGTTCGCGGGCGTGGTGCGCGCCCTGATCAGCACGGACCGGCTGTTCGACGTGATTTCCTCGGTGAAGGTGGGCGACCACGGTTCGGTCGCGTTGTTCGACGCCGAGCGCAACGTGCTGGTGCGCTACCCCGAGGTCAACGGCTCGACCACCGCAGGCGGTCTGAAGGTCGGAAGCCCGCAGCTGCTGGCGCGTCTGCGACTCAATGACTCATCCGGCACGTATGAGGCGCGCAGCGTGATCGACGGCGAATGGCGCACATTCTCATTCCATCGGATCGGCAGCTATCCGCTGTACGTCGTGGTAGGGCTGTCGCCCCGGGACTATCTGACTCCCTGCTACAACGAGGCGCTGGTCGATGCCTCGTTCCTGGCCGCGATATGCGCAGGCGGTTGGCTGTCCCTGCTGCTGCTGCGGCGCGCCTGGCGCAGGCAGGAAAGCGCGATCGAGGAGCTGACCCGCTACCGGGCCGAACTGGAGGACACGATCAGCCGCCGCACCCAGGCCCTGGTCGATGCGAAGCAGGTAGCCGAGTCGGCCGCGCAGGCGAAGTCGGCGTTCCTGGCCAACGTGAGCCACGAAATCCGAACTCCGATGAACGGGGTACTCGGAATGACCGAATTGCTGCTGGACTCGGACCTGGGCGAGCAGCAGCGCCACTTCGCGCAGACCATTCACGGCTCCGCCACGGCATTGCTGTCCTTGATGAACGACATCCTGGATTTTTCCAAGGTCGAAGCGGGCAAGCTGCAGCTGGAGAGAATCGAGTTCGATCTGCGCGACCTCGTCGAGGAAGTGGCGGCGGCGTTCGCCGAGCGCGCCCAGCGCAAGGGCCTTGAGATCCTGGCCTGGATCGCCCCGGAGCTGCCGGACCGGCTGATCGGCGATCCGACCCGATTGCGCCAGATCCTGACCAATTTCGTCTCCAACGCGATCAAGTTCACCGAACAGGGCGCTGTGCTGATCGAGGTATCGCCCGCCGAGCGGGCCGACCACCTGCGACCGCTCGGCACATCGCTCGCGCTCGAGCGGCCGGCGACCTCTTGCGACGCCGTCGCGAGCTCGATCTGCCATTTGACGCTGGCCGTGTCGGACACCGGAATCGGGATCGGGGCCGACCAGCGGGCCCGGCTGTTCGCGGCGTTCTCCCAGGCCGACGATTCGACCACGCGCCGCTTCGGCGGTACCGGGCTCGGCCTGGTGATTTCGCAGCAGCTGACCGAGCTGATGGGCGGCGAGGTCGGTTTCGCGTCCGAACCGGGGCGGGGCTCCCGGTTCTGGTCGACCCTGAAGCTGGCTGCGGGGTCGCCAGTTGGGTCCGCGATGCCCCGCGAGGCCGATTTCCGTGTGCTGATCGCGAGCGACCATCCGGTGTTGTGCGCGATCGTGGGCCAGCAGCTCGCACGGATCGGCGTGCAACATGTCCAGCAGGTCGAGGTGGCCGAGGCATTGGAGCAGGTGCGGGGCGCGGTGCAGCGCGGCGTGCCGTACCGGATGCTGCTCGCGGATTTCGACTTCGCCTCGGGAGCGAGCCAGCGCCTGGTGAGCGCGTTGCGCGGCGACGCGAACCTGAAGGAGCTGTACCTGGCGCTGTTGGCGCCGGTGACCGCGCGGCTGGAAAACGGTTGGAAATCCGACTCGGACCGGATCGTCTCCCTGAACAAGCCGGCGCGGCTGTCGCAGCTTGCGCGCGTGATCGAGGACTGCATTACCGGAACCTGCAACTGGCGCCGCCGCACGGCCCATAAGCCGGCCGCGGTGCCGTGCTTCGCCGGCCGGGTCCTGCTGGTGGAGGACAACCCGGTCAACCAGGCGGTCGCCGAGCGGATGCTGCAGCGGGTCGGACTGGATGTCGAGATGGCGACCGACGGCCGCGCCGCCGTCGGCGCGGTGTGCGATCAGGCGTACGACCTGGTGCTGATGGACGTTCAAATGCCGGTGATGGACGGGCTGGCCGCCACCCGCGCGATCCGGGCCCAGCAGGCCTCGCAGGGCGCGCACACGCCGATCATTGCACTGACCGCCAACGCGATGCCGCAGGAGCGCGAGCTGTGCCTGGCCGCCGGCATGGATGACTTTCTTCCGAAGCCGTTTTCCACGTATCAGCTGCACCAGCTGCTGGCGCGCTGGCTCGAGACGCTGCCGGCTGTGCCGGATGCCGCCGCTGCACACGGAGCGGCGCGAACGCGCAACGCGCCGGGCGAGTATCGGCGCTTCGAGGCCGCGGTGCTGGACCGGAGCGTGCTGCAACGGATCCGCGAGCTCGGGGGCACCGATAAGCCGGACCTGCTCTCCAGGGTGCTGCAGCTTTCCCTGCAGGACGTGCCGCGGCACCTGGCCGCGATCCGGCAGGCCTGTCAGCGGCGCGATCCGAAGCTGCTGGCGACCTCGGCCCACGGTCTGAAGTCCTCCAGCGCCCATATCGGCGCGATGAAGCTGTCGGCGATGTGCGCAGCGCTCGAAGCGGACGCCCGGGCCGGAGCGCTGGTCCGGGCCGAACCCGCGCTCGCATCGCTCGAAGGCCAGTGGCGCGCGGTCCGCAACCAGATCGAAAGCGCAATGGCCGAAATGATCGGCTGATCCGGCTCCCCTCTCACAGCGGGACAGGGACCCGGCTTGGCCCGGCGAAGCCAGGGGTAAGGTTGCCTCACAGCTGGAGTGAGGTTGCGGATAGTCGATAATCTGCAACCTCGTTTCGCCCGGCACAGGCCCGCATGCTGAAGCGCACCGCGCTCTACGACGCCCACGTTGCGGCGGGCGCTCGCATGGTCGACTTCGGCGGATGGGAAATGCCCTTGCACTACGGCTCCCAGATCGAGGAGCACCACGCCGTGCGGCGAAAAGCCGGCGCCTTCGACGTCTCGCACATGCGCGTGGTCGATATCGCCGGTTCCGATGCCAGAGCCTTTCTGCGCCAGCTGCTGGCGGCCGATATCGATCGGCGCCGACCCGGGCAGGCGATGTACTCGTGCATGCTGAACGAGCGCGGCGGGGTGGTGGACGATCTGATCGTGTACCGCTGGGGCGAGGAGGTCTCGCGCTTCCGCGCGGTGCTGAACGCGGCCACCGCGGATCGCGACTTGCAATGGATGAAGGAGCTGGCTTACGGCCACGACCTGCAGGTCGATTGCCGATCCCGGCCGGAGCTGGCGATCATCGCGCTGCAGGGCCCCGCTGCCGCTGCCGTGCTGTCGCGCGCGCAGCCGGCGCTCGCTGCGATCGCCGCACCGCTGCCAGGCTTTCATTCGACGTGGACCGCGGCCGCGTTCGTCGCGCGCACCGGTTATACGGGCGAAGACGGCTTCGAGATCATCGTGCCCGCCGACCAGGCGCCCGCGCTGTGGCGCAGCCTGCTCGATGCCGGCGCGGCAGCTTGCGGACTGGGGGCGCGCGACACGCTCAGGCTGGAGGCCGGCATGGCCCTGTACGGGCAGGACATCGACGAAAGCGTCACGCCGCTGGAGTCGGGCCTGGCCTGGACCGTCGATCTGGACTCGGACCGCCCCTTTGTCGGCCGCTCCGCGCTGGAGCAGCAGCGGGAAGCGGGACCGTCGCGCCAGCTGCTGGGCCTTAAGCTCCTCGAAAAGGGCGTGCTGCGCGCGCATCAGGCGGTGCAGACCGCGCACGGGGACGGTCAGGTCACCAGCGGAAGCTTTTCGCCGACGCTGCAGGTCTCGATCGCCCTGGCACGGCTGCCGGCCCAGGTGCGGATCGGCGAGGCCGTCACGGTGCAGCTGCGTAGCGGGACCGGACCTGCGCAGGTCGTGAAGCCGCGCTTCGTGCGCCATGGACAGCCGCTCGTATGACTTCCCTCGGAAAGGACCTCGCAACATGAAAGTGCCAGCGGAGCTGAAGTACACGGACTCGCACGAATGGGTGCGCTGGGAAAAGGACGGCAGTGCAACCGTTGGCGTCACCGACTTCGCGCAGGAGTCGCTCGGCGACCTGGTGTTCGTCGAACTGCCGCAGGTCGGCCGCGCCGTGAAGGCGGGGGAGTCGTGCGCGGTGGTCGAATCGGTGAAAGCGGCGTCCGACGTGTACGCGCCCATCGCCGGCGAAGTGCTGGCGGTCAACCAGGCCGTGGCCGACAAGCCCGAGTCGATCAACGCCGATGCGTACGCCGCCTGGCTGTTCCGCCTGCGACCGCTCGAGGCAGGCGCCAATTCCCGCCTGCTCGATGCCGGGCAGTACGAGAGCAACGTTGCGCAGCACAAGTGACATGGACGACATCGCTCGCCCCGCGGCGGCTCGCCAGGCGGAGCTCGAGGACGACCAGGACTTCATCGGACGGCACATCGGCCCGTCCGAGGCCGAAATCGACTCGATGCTCGTCAGCCTGGGTCAACCGAGCCTGGCCGCGCTGGTCGATGCGATCGTCCCGGACTCGATCCGGCTGAAGACCCCGCTCGCACTCGATCCGCCGGTGGGGGAAGCGCAGGCGCTGGCGCGCCTGAGCGAGCTGGCCGCCCGCAACCGCATCTTTCGCAACTACATCGGCATGGGCTACCACGCGGCCCGGCTGCCGCAGGTGATCGCCCGCAACGTGCTGCAGAACCCGGCCTGGTACACCGCGTATACGCCCTACCAGGCCGAGATCTCGCAGGGACGGCTGGAAGGGATGCTGAATTTCCAGACGCTGGTGTGCGACCTGACCGGCCTGCCGGTGGCCAACGCCTCGCTGCTGGACGAAGCCACCGCGGCGGCCGAGGCGATGATGATGAGCCGGCGCATCAGCGGCAACCCGTCGCCCTCGTTCTTCGTTTCGCTCAGCTGCCACCCGCAGACGATCGCGGTGTTGCAAACGCGGGCGCAGGCGGTCGGCATCGAACTGCAGGTGGGCGAGGATTCGGCCGCCCTGCAGATCGACGCGTTCGGGTACCTGTTTCAGTATCCGGCCTCGACGGGAGAACTGCCGTGGGCGGATGTGTCGGAACTGACGCGCCTCACCGACGGCGCGCACTCCCGCGACGCCCTGGTCGCGGTCGCGGCCGATCCGATGGCGCTGGTGCTGCTGACGCCACCCGGCGAATGGGGCGCCGATCTGGTGATCGGATCGGCCCAGCGTTTCGGTCTGCCGCTCGCCTTCGGCGGGCCGCACGCGGCTTTCATGTCGTGTCGCGATGCCCTGAAGCGGTCGCTGCCCGGGCGGGTGGTGGGCGTCTCGGTCGACAGCCAGGGGGCGCCGGCGCTGCGGCTCGCGCTGCAGACGCGCGAGCAGCATATCCGCCGCGAGAAGGCGACCTCGAACATCTGCACCTCGCAGGCGCTGCTGGCGGTGATCGCCGCGTTTTATGCGATCTACCACGGGCCCGAGGGCTTGCGCCGGATCGCGCGGCGGATCCACCGCAGGGCGGTCGTGCTGGCGGCCGGACTGCGTTCGGCCGGCCTGCGGGTGAGCTCGAACTTCTTCGACACGATCACCGTCAGCGGGATCGATGCGGACGCGATCCACGCTGCCGCTCGCACGCACGGCGTGAACCTGCGCGACCTGGGGCCCGATGCGGTGGGCATCGCGCTGGACGAAACGGTGGAGCGGGCCGATATCGAGACCTTGTGGTCGCTGTTTGCGCTGTCCCGGGACGCGGGGCGAATCGATGCGCTGGATGCCGCCACGCCGGATGCGATCCCTCCCGATCTGGCGCGCCGCGCGCCGATCCTGTCGCACCCGGTGTTCAACAGCTACCACTCGGAAACGGCGATGCTGCGCTACCTGCGCCGGCTGGCCGATCGCGATCTGGCGCTGGACCGGACGATGATCCCGCTCGGCTCCTGCACGATGAAGCTGAACGCGACCTCGGAGATGGTTCCGATCAGCTGGCCGCAGTTCGCCGACGCGCATCCGTACGCGCCCGAGGATCAGGTGCGCGGTTACCGGCAGCTGACCGATTCGCTGGAGCGCTGGCTCGCCGAGTGCGCCGGCTACGACGCGCTGAGCCTGCAGCCGAACGCCGGCTCGCAGGGCGAGCTGGCCGGATTGCTCGCGATCCGGGCCTGGCATCGCTCGCGGGGCCAGGTGCAGCGCGACGTGTGCCTGATTCCGGAAAGCGCGCACGGCACCAACCCGGCATCGGCCCACCTGGCCGGATTGCAGGTCGTCGTGGTCGCCTGTGACGCCGGCGGCAACGTTGATCTGGCCGACCTCGAGGCCAAGGCCGCTCGCTACTCGGAGCGGCTGGCCGCGCTGATGGTCACCTACCCGTCCACGCACGGCGTGTTCGAGGAGGCGATCGGCCCGATCTGCGACCTGGTACACCGCTACGGCGGGCAGGTGTACGTCGATGGCGCCAACCTGAATGCGCTGGTCGGACTGGCGGCGCCGGGCCGCTTCGGCGGCGACGTGTCCCATCTGAACCTGCACAAGACCTTTTGCATTCCGCACGGCGGGGGCGGCCCGGGCGTCGGTCCGGTCGCCGTCAAATCGCACCTGGCGCCTTTCCTGCCGGGCCGGGTCGGCGTTCCATCGCCCGTCGGTCCGATCAGTGCGGCGCCGTACGGCTCGGCCGGGATCCTGCCGATCGTCTGGATGTACATCACGATGATGGGAGCCCGGGGACTGACACGGGCCACGACCGTGGCGCTGCTGAGCGCCAACTACGTGGCCAGGCGCCTGGCCCCGCACTACCCGATCCTGTACGCCGGCCGCAGCGGCTTCGTCGCGCACGAGTGCATCATCGATCTGCGCTCGCTGAAGGACACGAGCGGGGTCACCGCCGAGGACGTGGCCAAGCGGCTGATGGACTACGGGCTGCACGCGCCGACCGTGTCGTTCCCGGTGGCCGGCACGTTGATGATCGAACCGACCGAATCGGAGCCGAAGGCCGAGCTGGACCGCTTCGTCCAGGCGATGGTCTCGATCCGCGCGGAAATCCAGGACATCGAACAGGGGCGCATCGACCGGGCCGACAATCCGCTGAAAAACGCGCCGCACACGGCCGCGATGATCGCCGCGGACTCCTGGTCCCATCCGTATACGAGGCGACAGGCCGCCTTGCCGCCCGGCGTCGATGCGCGCGCCAAGGTGTGGCCCGCGGTGGCGCGAATCGACAACGTGTACGGCGACCGCCACCTGATGTGCACCTGCCCGCCGTTGTCGGCCTACGAAACGGCCCCGGTTCTGTAAGCTTCGCCCCTCGAAAACAGAGGGTGATCATGCAGTACGTTTACTCGATGCGGCGGGTCAGCAAGACCGTGCCGCCGAAGCGACAGATCCTGAAGGACATTTCGCTTTCGTTTCATCCCGGCGCCAAGATCGGCGTGCTGGGGCTGAACGGATCGGGCAAGTCGAGCCTGATGCGGATCATGGCCGGCGAGGATGCGAACTTCGACGGCGAGGCGGTCCCGATGCCGAACCTGAAGATCGGCTACCTGCCGCAGGAGCCGCACCTCGATGCCACCCGCACCGTGCGCCAGTGCGTCGAGGAAGGCCTGGGCGAGCTGATCGAGGCGCGCACGCGCCTGGACCAGGTCTACGCCGCTTACGCGGAGCCCGACGCGGACTTCGAGCAGCTCGCCGCCGAGCAGGCCCGCTACGAGGCGATCCTGGCCGCCGGCGGCGAGGATCTGGAACACCACCTGGAGATCGCCGCCGACGCGCTGCGGCTGCCGCCCTGGGAGGCCGTGATCGGGAGCCTGTCCGGCGGCGAGAAGCGCCGCGTGGCGTTGTGCCGTCTGCTGCTGTCCAAGCCCGACATGCTGCTGCTGGACGAGCCGACCAACCACCTGGATGCGGAAAGCGTCGAGTGGCTGGAGCAGTTCCTGTTGCGCTTTCCGGGCACCGTGGTGGGAATCACGCACGATCGCTATTTTCTGGACAACGCGTGCCAGTGGATCCTGGAGCTGGATCGAGGGCGGGGCATTCCGTGGCAGGGCAACTACAGCTCCTGGCTGGAGCAGAAAGAGCAGCGCCTGGAGATCGAGGCCAAGCAGGAAGCCGGCCGCATCCGCGCCATGAAGCAGGAGCTTGAGTGGGTTCGACAGAACCCGAAAGGGCGCCAGGCGAAGAGCAAGGCGCGTCTGGCCCGTTTCGACGAGTTGAGCTCGTTCGAGTACCAGAAGCGCAACGAGACGCAGGAAATCTTCATTCCGGTGGCCGAACGGCTCGGCAACGAGGCGATCGAGTTCAAGGAGGTGAGCAAGGGCTACGGCGATCGCCTGCTGATCGATCGGCTCTCGTTCAAGGTCCCGCCGGGCGCCATCGTCGGCATCATCGGGCCCAACGGCGCCGGCAAGTCGACCTTGTTTCGGATGATCAACCAGCGCGAGCGCCCCGACCAGGGCGAAATCACGATCGGGCCGACCGTGAGAATCGCGTTCGTGGATCAGTCGCGCGAAGCGCTGGGCAACGACAAGACCGTGTGGGAGGAGGTCTCCGGCGGGCAGGATGTGCTGACCGTGGGCAAATTCGAGATGCCGTCGCGCGCTTACCTGGGACGCTTCAATTTCCGGGGCGCCGACCAGCAGAAAATGGTGGGCCAGCTCTCGGGCGGCGAGCGGGGTCGACTGCACCTGGCCAAGACGCTGATTGCGGGTGGCAACCTGCTGCTGCTGGACGAGCCGTCCAACGATCTGGATGTGGAGACCTTGCGCGCGCTGGAGGATGCGCTGCTCGAGTTCGCCGGCAGCGTGCTGGTGATCTCGCACGACCGGTGGTTTCTGGATCGGATCGCAACCCACATCCTGGCCTGCGAAGGCGATTCGCAGTGGGTGCTTTACGCCGGAAACTATCGCGAGTACGAGGACGACAAGAAGCGGCGGCTGGGCGAGGAAGGTGCCAGCCCGCACCGGCTTCGCTTCAAGCCGCTGAAGTGACCCATATCACCCCGAGGACATCATCATGCGTCGATTCGTATTGCCGTTCGCCGTTTCATCGCTGCTGCTGCTGGCCGTTGCCGTGCGGGCCGGCGCGTTCGCGCTGACCAGCCCCGAAGTTACCGAGGGCGCAAAACTGAGCCCGGCCCAGGTGTTCTCGGGATTCGGCTGCAGCGGCCAGAACGTGTCGCCGGCCTTGAACTGGAGCGGTGCGCCGGCCGGCACCAAGAGCTTTGCCCTGACCGTGTACGACCCGGACGCTCCGACCGGCAGCGGCTGGTGGCACTGGATCGTGTTCGACCTTCCGGCCGAAGTCAGCGCGCTGCCAAGAGGCATCGGGCGCGTCGCCAAGTTGCCGGCCGGGGCGCGCCAGGGGCGCAACGATTTCGGAACGGGCGAGTTCGGCGGCGCCTGTCCGCCGGCCGGCGACAAGCCGCATCGCTACATCTTCACGATCTACGCGCTGAAAGTCGACCACCTGGAGCTGCCCCCGGATGCCAGCGCGGCGCTGATCGGCTTCAAGATCAACGCCAACCAGATCGGCAAGGCGTCGATCAGCGCGCGCTACGGCCGATAGCCGTTCGCGCCCTCAAATCCCCGCGAGCGCCAGCGCCCCGAATGCGGCGCCGATCGCGGCCACCGCGTACACGCCGTACACCAGCCAGCTGCGGCGGGTCAGCAGCGCGATGGCCGACAGCGCGATCGCGATCTGCATCGCGGTGGCGGCCAGCGCCCAGCGGTGATGCAGGTGCATCTGCTCCTCGCTGCGCTGGTCCCATTCCTTCGATTCGGCCTCCAGTTTCTCGGCGGCCTGCTTGATCTCGGCCTGCTCCTTCTTGTAGCGTTCGGTTTCGCCCTGGTAGAACTGGACCTTGTCCGGCTGCGCGACCAGCGTAGCCGCCACTTCGGCCAGGTTCCGCTTGTTGCCCTTGGCCTGGTAGTACGTCCACTGGTCGTTGGCCTCGGTTTTCTTGATCGCCGCGTTGTTCTTGAATATCTGCGCCTTGGCCTGCGTATCGCCGCCGGCGAACGACATCAAGGCGCCCAGCGTGGCCAGGATCGCGGTGGTCACCGCGATGCGGCCCGAGAAGCGGTCGGCGAGCCCGTGCTCGGCCGCGTGCTCGAGCTCGTGATCGTGCGCGCCGTGGACGTGAAACTCCTCATGTGGCATTGCTCGCTCTCCTGATCAGACAACCGCTGCGGTGGCTTCCAGCGTGACGAAGTCGATGCCGAACGGCCGGCCGGCATCCTGCGCCAGGTGTTCGCGCGACGTCTCGCGCCAGGCGGCCGGGTCGATCGGCGGGAAAAAGGTGTCGCCTTCGAAATCGGCGTCGATCTCGGTGACGAACAGCCGCTGCGCCTGCGGCAGCGCCTCGGCGAACACCGCCGCGCCCCCGATCACGAACACCTCGGCGGCGCCTTCGCACATGGCCAGCGCTTGCGCCAGGCTTGCGGCCGTCTCGCAGCCGGGCGCGCTCCAGCGCGGATTGCGTGTGAGGACGATGCTGCGCCGGCCCGGCAGCGCCCGCCCGATCGACTGCCAGGTCCTGCGCCCCATCACGATCGGGTGCCCGATCGTGGTCCGCTTGAAGTGGCGAAGATCCTCGGGCAGATGCCACGGCAGGGTGCCGCCGCGCCCGATCACGCCGTTGCGCGCCCGCGCCACGATCAGGTTCAGCCGCGGGCGCTGCACTGGCACGGATCGGACGGTCCCCGTTTGATCATCGAGCCGCGCCGTCGAGATCCTTCAACTCGAAGCCCGACGAGATGTATTCGATGTACGGTACCACGCCGAGCGACCTGACCTTCTCGAACGCCTGGTGCGCGCCCGGGCGGTCACCCAGCATCAGGTAGTGCTGCCCGAGATAGAAGTAGGCCTCGGTCTGGGTTAGCGCCAGCTCGTCGCCGGTTTTCCGGTTCACGATCTTCAGCATTTCCTGCGGCGACATTGCGCCCGTGAGCATCGCCAGGGCGGGCCGCGGCCACTCGCCGCCCGGATGCTCGGCGGCGCGCCGGGCGATGTCCGCCGGCAGCGCCTTGCCGGCGCGCCGATGTGCCCACACCGCCCACAGGTCCGTGTAGGTCTGCGCGCTGGTGTCGCGTTCCAGGCTGCTCGCGCGGGCGAAGTCGTCCGCCGCGTCGGCGAACCGCTTCAGATAGAAGCGCGCCTGGCCGCGCTGCCGCAGATAGCGCGCCTCGCCCTCGCCCAGCAGCACCGCGCGCGACGCGTCGGTGACGGCGTGCGTGAAATCGCCCGACGAGAAATACGCCTCCGAGCGGCACGCCAGTATTTCCGCATCGTTCGGCGCCAGCTCGACCGCCCGGTTGGCGTCTTGCAGCGCCTTGTCGAATTCGTCCAGGTAGTAGTAGGCGACGCTTCGCTCGCAGTACGCCTTGGCCAGGTCCGCGCCGCCGAGTTTTTCCGACTTGATGGAGGCCGTGTACTTGGAAATCGACTCGCGCGTGCGCTCGATCAGCGTGTCGCGCAGCGACTTCTCGCCGATGCCGAGAAACCCCGGCTTCTTGAAGTCGGCGGGCCCGATCAGCACGACCCAGCGGGACAGCTCGCCGAGCTTGCGCACATCGGACTGGTACTCGGAGACCTTCTTGGCCGGGATTTCGCCCGCCAGCGCTCGAAAGTCGATTTCGACCTTGGCCCGATTGCCGCGAAACGACTGCGTCACCGAGTAATCGAAGAACGCCCCGTTCAGCCGTTCCGTGTTCGGATCGCGTATCGCCGCCACCTCCTGCGGCAGCTCCAGGTCGAACGAGTAGCGGGCAATGTACGGAAACGACTGCACTTTCATCGGAAAGCTCCGATTGCTCGAGCTTTGCGCGTTGACGACCCCGATCAGGTTCTCGGGCCGATAGGCGATCACCCAGCTGGTGCCGGCCTTGCGGGCGAATTCGGGGATGTGCAGCCGGGACGTGAGGACGACCCGGTTAAGGTCGGTGTCGTCCTGCACCTCGATCGGTCCGCTCAGCACCGCGCCCGGATAGCTCTTTTCGAAGGCTGCCCCGATTTCCTTTTCGATCGCCTTGAGCTCGACGCGCGCCAGAACCGCGCGCATCAGGGCCGCGCGCACCCCCGTGAACGTCTGCCTCGACACCAGCTCGCCCTCGCCGTCGAAGCGCTTCAGGACCGCCTCGTCGTGCCGTTCGCTGGTGTCGAGGTCGGCGGGCGATAAAGGGATGGTCGTCAGGCCGGTCGTGTCGGCGCTGATCACCAGCACCTGCGCCTGCTCGTGCGCCTGGCCGATCCGGTCGATCCGCCCTCTCTGCTCGAAGATCGTCGGATCGACGAAGTAGACCTGCTCGCCGATCCTCGCCTGCACGATCACGTGGTCGAAAGGGCCGGGGCCCGGCAGCATCAGCTCCTGCCGGGACCTTCGCTGCGTGCTGAGCAGCACCGGGTGCGCTTCGATGCCCACCGCCTCGAGCAGCGTGATAAGGAAGTACGACTTGTCCTTGCAGTCGCCGAACCGGCGCTGCAGGACCACTTCCGGGGAAGCGGGCCGATGCGAGCTTTCCCCGAACGACAGGGAAAGGTAGCGGATCTCGCGCTGCGTGAAGGCCAGCGCTTCGGACAGGCGCGCCTCCGGCGTCGGCTTGGCGCGCAGCGTATCGACCAGCGCGGCGAGCTCGGGCAAGGTGGCGGGCCGCGGGGGAAACAGGCCCCCGGCCCACGCGTTCACCTCGGACCAGCTCTCGAACTCGGAGAACTGGATCCAGCGAAACGGCGCATAGCTGTTCGGCGTCAGCGTCTCGACCGTTACCGGCTCGAGCGAGCGCTCCTCGAACCGCAGCGTGCGCACGCCGTCGTGGACCGAAACCTTCGGATCGGGGATGGCGGCGCCGAAATCGCCGATCGGCTTCCACGCGATCGGGCGCGATTCCGGGGTGCTGAAGACGACCCGGCGCAGCTCGACCGGATCGTCCCCGTCCCACATGGCCCCTTCGAAGTACTTGCCTGCGAAGACCGGGTTTTCCCCTTCGACCGTGTAGGCGTACTCGACGGTGTCGCCGACCCTGACATCGTCGATCAGCACGGCCGCGGTCACGGAGCTGGTGTAGGTGCTGCTGGCGAATTCCGAGCTCGGTTGCAGGAAGCGGATGTTGGCCGACTGGGTGCGGTCCAGCTTCTCGCCGGCGCGCAGCACGCTGATCGAATGCAGCGTCAGGCGCTGGTAGTCGGGGACGAAATAGATCGGAAACTCGCCGATCTTCTTCAGCGTCGACGAATCGTTCGACTGGATCGCCCGGTGCACGAAAACGGCCGGCGTCGGGGCCGCGCGCAGCTGGGTGTCGGCCAGGCGCACGAGGACGGGCCGCTTGCGCGCCGCTTCGGGCACCGGTACCGGCTCGACCCAGTCGGGCACCGGCGCGCCGCGCGAAAACGCTTCGGCCGCGACCTGCACCTCCTTGACCGCGGGCCGGCTCGCGGGCGCCGTCACGCTCGCCTGTCCGAGCGCCTGGCCGCAGCAGGACCCGATCAGGATCGCCGCGATGGCGCTCAAACGGGCACTCAAAAGGGCGCTCAAACGGCCACCTCGCCCCGGATCGGCGGATGCGATTGATAGCCCAGGATCTGGAAGTCCTCGAATACGTAGTCGGAAATGGACGGTGGCCGCCGCGTGATATGCAACTGCGGGTAAGGGTAGGGAGTGCGCGACAGTTGCTCGCGCACCTGCTCCAGGTGATTGTGGTAGATGTGGCAGTCGCCGCCCGTCCACACGAAATCGCCCGGCGCCAGGTCGCACTGCTGCGCCACCATGTGGGTGAGCAGGCTGTAGCTGGCGATGTTGAACGGAACCCCGAGGAATACGTCGCAGCTGCGCTGGTACAGCTGGCAGCTCAGCCGCCCGGCCGTCACGTTGAACTGGAACAGCAGGTGGCAGGGCGGCAGCTTCATCTTCGGGATGTCGGCCACGTTCCAGGCCGAAACGATCAGCCGGCGCGAGTCGGGGTCGGCCCGGATCCGTTCGATCACCCGCGCGATCTGATCGATCGGGCCGTCCGCGGAAGGCCAGGCGCGCCACTGCACCCCGTACACGGGCCCCAGCTCGCCGTCGGCGTCGGCCCATTCGTCCCAGATCGTCACGCCGTTGCGCTGCAGGTACTCCACGTTGCTGGCACCCTTCAGGAACCACAGCAGCTCGTAAATGATCGATCGCACGTGCAGCTTCTTGGTCGTCACCAGCGGGAAGCCCTGGCCAAGGTCGAACCGCAGCTGGTAGCCGAACACGGAGCGCGCGCCGGTGCCGGTGCGATCGGCCTTGTCGACACCGTGTTCGAACACGTGCCGCATGAAGTTTTCATACTCGTGCATCACATCATTTTATCGGCAACGCGATGCCGGCTGCCCGGCTCAAAGCGAAAACTGCAGCGCCGCCAGGCGGCTGTACAAGCCGGCTCGCGCCGCCAGCTCCGCGTGCGAGCCCGAGTCCACGATCACTCCATGATCGAGCACGAAGATCCGGTCCGCGCGCTGCACCGTGGCCAGCCGGTGCGCGATCACGATCGTCGTGCGCCCCTGCATGGCCGTCTCCAGTGCCTGCTGCACCGCGCGCTCGCTTTCGGCGTCCAGGCTGCTGGTGGCCTCGTCCAGCAGCAACAGGGGTGCGTTTTTAAGGATCGCGCGCGCGATCGCGATCCGCTGGCGCTGGCCGCCCGACAGGCGCAGCCCGCGCTCGCCCACGAACGTGTCGTAGCGCTGGGGCAGCTGGCCGACGAATTCCTCCACGTGAGCCGCCTGCCCGGCTGCCAGCGCTTCCTGCAGGCTCGCCCCGCTGCGGCCGTAGCGGATGTTGTCCAGGACCGTGCCGGAGAAGATCACCGGCTCCTGGGGGACCACCGCGATGCGCCCGCGCAGGTCCGACAGGCGCAACTGGCGCACGTCGATGCCGCCGACCAGCACGCTGCCGCGCGATACCTCGTAGAAGCGCTGCAGCAGCTGGAAGATCGTCGACTTGCCGGCGCCGGACGGCCCGACCAGCGCCACGGTCTGGCCGGCGTCGATCACCAGGCTCAGATCGTCGAAGACGTTGCGGCCGGGACGCGACGGGTACGCAAAGCTCACTTCCTGCAGGTCGACCCGCAGGCCCGTCCTCACCCGGCCCTCTCCCACGCCGTGAGAGACGGTCGTTTTGCTCCCCTCTCCCACGGAGTGGGAGAGGGGTCGGGGGTGAGGGTCCGCCCCTGCGGGCGCCGGCGGCAGTTCGCGCGGCGCGGCCGGATCGGCGATGGCCGGGCGCGTTGCCAGCAGCTCCGACAGCCGTTCGGTGGCAGCGGCCGCACGCAGCAGATCGCCCCAGACCTCGGCCAGCATGGCCACGCTGGAGGCGGCCAGCGTGATGTACAGCGCGATCTCGCTCAGCTGGCCGGCCGTGATCGTGCCGGCCAGCACGCCCCGCACGCCGTTGTGCAGTCCGTTCAGCAGCGAGGCGAACACGCCCACGATCACGAACGCGGTCAGCAGCGCGCGCGTGCGGGTACGTCGAATCGAGGTCAGGAACGCCGCCTCGTTGGCGCGGTGGAACCGCTGCGCCTCGGCCTGCTCCTGCGTGAAGCTCTGGACCACCGGGATCGCGTTCAGCACCTCGCCGGCGATGCCGCTGGTGTCGGCGATCCGGTCCTGGCTGGCACGCGACAGGCGCCGCACCCGCCGCCCGATGATCAGCGCCGGCGCCACCACCAGCGCGATCACGCCGGCCACCGTCAGCATCAGGCGCGGGCTGGTCGCGATCAGCATGGCCAGCGCGCCGACGAACAGCACCGAGCTGCGCAGTCCCATCGAAACGCTGGAGCCGACCGCGTTCTGGATCACCGTCGTATCGGTGGTCAGGCGCGACAGCACTTCGCCGGTCTTCAAGGTTTCGAAGAACTGCGGGCTCTGGCGCAGCACGTGCGCGTAAACGGCCTGGCGCAGGTCGGCGGTCACGCGCTCGCCGATCCACGTCACCATGTAAAAGCGCGCCGCGGTGAAAGCCGCCAGCCCGACCGCGTTGACAAACAGCCACCCGAACTGGTGCTGCACCGCGATCAGCCGTTGCGCGATCCCCACGTCCGAAGGAAGCGCCAGCCCCCGGTCGACCAGCATCCGGACCGCGTATGGCAGCGCCAGCGTCGTCAGGGATGCCAGCAGCAGGAACAGCAGCGCGACCGCGATCTGGCGGCCGTACGGCACAATGAAGGGCCACAGCGCGCGCAGGGTTCCCAGACGCCGCACGGGCGTCTGGGCCTGCTGCCAGGCCGTTGGCTCGACCTTCAGGTCCATGCGAGGGTGCGCACCCAGCCCACCGCGGATCCGACGATCAGCACCGCGAACGCGAGAAAGGACAGGCTGAACCCGCCCGATCGGTGCTTCGGACGGTGCGCGTACGAGCGCGCGTACCAGATGCGGCCGGCCAGCCAGGTCGCACCGCACACGGAGGCCCAGGTCGGATTCCAGTACCACGCGGCCAGCCACAGGGCCGGCAGGAACACGAGCGCGTTTTCCAGCGTGTTCATGTGGACCCGGTAGATCCTTTCGAACTGCTCGTCGCCGCTCGTTGACGGCGCCAGGATCCCGTAGTGGGCCCGGGCGCGGCTGACGTCGAACGCCAGCGCAACCAGCAGGATCAGCGTGAGCCAGGTGATCAGCGAAGGCCATTGGATCCAGGTCATCAGGTGCTCTCTTCAGTGGGCAGTTGGCGCAGTTTGAGGCGTTCGGCGCCCGCTGAGCAACGGCCGCCCCGGGGTTGACGCCCGGTCGCGAGAAAAATGCTACGCGGAATACACTCTGACACCGTGCTCGCCGAACCGCATCCCCAGCCCCTGGCGGGGCTCAGGCCCACGTCGGACGACATCCGGCGCGCCGCACAGCGGATCGCCGGCCAGGTCGAAGTCACGCCGTTTCTGCACTCGCGCACGCTGTCGCGGATCGCGCAGGCCGAAGTCTGGCTGAAATTCGAGAACCTGCAGTTCACGGCCAGCTTCAAGGAGCGCGGCGCGCTGAACCGGCTGAGCACGTTGAGCGCGCAGGAACGCTCGCGCGGAGTGATCGCGATGTCCGCCGGCAATCACGCTCAGGGCGTTGCCTTTCACGCGCAGCGGATGGGAATTCCGGCCGTGATCGTGATGCCGCGCTTCGCCCCGTCCGTCAAGGTCGAGCGCACGCGGGGCTTTGACGCCGAAGTGATCCTCGCGGGAGACACGTTCGACGACGCGCGCGTGGAAGCCGAACAGCTGGTGCAGTCGCGCGGGCTGACGATGGTGCACCCGTACGACGACGTCGACGTGATCGCCGGGCAGGGCACGGTCGGCGCCGAAATGCTGGCGGCGCAGCCCGATCTGCAATGCCTGTGCGTGGCGGTCGGCGGCGGCGGCCTGATCTCGGGCGTGGCGATCGCGGCGCGGTCGGTGCGACCCGACATCGAAGTGATCGGCGTGCAGACCGACCGCTTCCCTGCCATGTATGCCGCGGTCAAGGGCGTGACGATGCCGTGCGCCAGCGCGACGCTGGCCGAGGGTATCGCGGTCAAATCCCCGGGGGCGCTGACCACCGCCATCGTGCGCCGGCTCGTTGACGACGTGCTGCTGGTCAACGAGGGCGATATTGAGCACGCGATCGTGCTGTTGCTGGAGATTGAAAAGACCGTGGTCGAAGGGGCGGGCGCGGCCGGTCTGGCTGCGCTGCTGCGCCATCCCGGGCGGTTCCGGGGCCGCCGCGTGGGCCTGATCCTGAGCGGCGGCAACATCGAGCCGATGATGCTGGCCGACATCATCGAGCGCGGCATGGTGCGCGCCGGGCGCCTGGCGAGGATTCGCGTGACGATCCGTGACATTCCCGGCGAGCTGGCCCGGGCCGCGGCCATCGTGGGCCAGGCCGGGGCCAATATCGAGGAGGTCGCGCACCAGCGCGCATTCACGACGCTGCCGGCCATGAACGCCGAGCTCGAGATGGAAGTGCAGACCCGTGGGCCCGGGCACATCGAGCAGGTGCTGCAGGCATTGCGGGCGGCCGGCCTGCCGGCCGAGCTTTACTCAGGCTAAGAGACGGCCGGCCGGTTGACCCGGAACGTGGCCCCGCAACGCGACATGCAAGGTGGCCCGTTGATAGCGGGGGCAGATCGCAACGTCCACGAGGGTCAACCGTTTCGGCGACGAAGTCGTCCAGGACACTGCCCTTCACTTCGCTGGCAGCCGGGTTATTCTTAGATTGCTGGTAGTCCCACCGCAGACGATGCAGGCCCTGAAGGCGGATCGCGGTGGGGTGCCTCGAGGGCACCGGTCAATTGAGGGATCGAGTCAGGAATCGGGGCCGAGTCTGTCGGGGTTGACTGACGGAGGGCTTTGTAGGATCAGGGAAGGGGGCTGCGATACGCCCGGAGGCGGAGGCGGGACGATCCCGCGGACGAGCCACCGCGTGCACAAGCCCATCAGAGGGGAGAGAGCGTCACGATGTCACCGTGTCCGCCATCGCAGCGAGTCGGCCCGCTTGCCGCCACGCAATCCATATCGCTCAACCCGAAACGCCCGCCCGGCGTTGCCGGCTCAACGCCCGCGTCTCGGTTCAGTGACCGTCCGGAGCAACCGTCAGAGGATGATCGAAGCCTCACCTCCACCAATCAGCGCCAGTTGAGCGAAGTTGAGTTCGACGATCTCTTGCGCGTGCTTCGTGGCCAGGGCCTGCAGGTCGGTGGCTTCGAATTCGATGACGTTGGCGTCTACAGTGGTCTGGTTCATGGTTCGCTCCGCCCGATAAAGTGTTGAAGTGTTGTGGTGTACTCGCGCGTTATTGCGCCGTGTAAATTCATGGTGATCTAATTGGCACATGTTTTCAACTACTCGTGTCAGTGACGCGCACTTGCGGTGTGTCAACTGACCTGGACGCGTACTTGGATGCGTCAACTGGAGTGCTGGACGCGCACTTGCGTGCGTAAGTCAGACAACTGGACTACCGCCGATGCTAGAACTTTTGGATCGAATTGAAGCGATAGTCGTATCGCCCGGGGCGGCACCGGACGATCGCGCGCGCGCCCTGGCCGAGCTTGGCCGCGCGGTGGATCCGGAGTTGTCGACGCCGTCGCCTCAAACCGCGCAGGTGTTTGCGCGCGCGCTAGATCTGATTGGCCGGTTAAAGGCCGACGCGGAAGGGCTGGCGCTGGCCGAATGCCTGTTGTCGATCGCCAAGTACGCGTACGTGTCCGGCCATGCGCTCAGGGGCCTGGCGCTTTCGGAGCGCGCGGTCGAGCTGTTCCGCCGTCTGGATGCGCGGCCGCTGCTGCGCAGGGCGTTATCGGTTCGCGGTGCGCTGTTGGCCGACACCGGTAACGTACCTGTCGCAATCGAGGCATACGCCGAGGCGGTCGAAATCGCGATCGAACTGCGCGATCCGAACGCCGAGGCGGCGGTCTGGAACAACCTGGGCGGCGCGCTGATCTACGCGGCCCAGTACGAAGATGCGATCGCCTGCCTGGAACGCGTCGTGTCGCTCACCGAAGGCAACGACCAGTTTCGATCAGTGCTCGGATCGGCTCAGGCCAACATTGCGCTGGCCTGCCTGCACCTGGAGGATTACGCCCGCGGCCTGCGCGCGGCCAAGGCCGCAGTTGAATTGCAGGAAAACCCCGGCAATGCGCCACAACGCCTGATGCGGGTGATCGCCGAAACGCATTACACGCGGCTGCTGCTGGAAGTCGACGCGCCGGACGCCGCCAAGCAACGCTGCGAGATCGCCAAGCGGATCGCGCACGAGTCGGGGCTCGAGCGGGCCGAGTTGCTGTCCGGAATGGCCGAAGGGCTGTGCGAAGTTCACGCCGGAACGGTCGACGTGGGCCTGTCGCGACTGTCCAAGGTGCTGGAGCGCGCCCGGCTGCGCAAGGGCACGTTGCGCGATGCGCTGATCGCGATGGTGAAGGCCAACGAGCTCGCCGGCCGCACCGACATGGCGCTGGTGTACCTGCGCGAGCTGATGATGCACACGAAGGAGGCGCAGCAGGAAAGCGCGCTGCTGCATCACCGCCTGCACCTGGAGAAGATGGAACACAAGCAGCAGCCGACCTCGTCCCCGGACGTGCTGATGGCCCGGCGCGAGGTCAAGCTGCGCGACCGGCTGGTCGAGCAGGTCGCGCACCAGGAGCTGATGAAGTCGCGCATCGAGATGCTGGAGCGGCTGGCCGTGACGGCCGAGCTGCGCGACGACACGACCGGCGAGCACTCGTACC
>WNFS01000100.1_pt1 | contig 76597 bp, 68 predicted proteins | sample 5400141 | NCBI WGS metagenome assembly WNFS01 (sample SAMN13153358, study PRJNA577476) | soil metagenome | isolation source: 60 cm saprolite under Madrone tree | place: USA:California | collected 2016-06-14 | reverse complement strand
AGCCCGTTCCGGTTCACAATCACGGCCGATAGCCGGCCATCATTCCAGAGGTCGCCAATCGCCAGTCCTCTCGCTGGGGCCGGTGTGTTGATGCCCGGCCCTGCCGTCTTCGAGATATCAGTAAACTTGCCATCGCCATTGTTGTGAAACAGCAACTTTGGTTCGCTATAATCGATGCCAAGCTTCAGATCCTCTACCTCCGGATAGACATGGCCGTTCACCAGCAGAAGGTCGGGCCAGCCATCGTTGTCAAAATCAAAAAACATAGTGCCCCACCCTAGGTACCTGGTACTGGAGCCAAGCCCCGCGGAATATGTCACATCGGTAAAAGTGCCGTCGCCATTATTGTGATAAAGCGTGGGGGTGTCGTCGGAGAAGTTCGTGCGAAAAAGATCCAGATTCCCGTCGCCATCGTAATCGGCAACCGTGGAGCCCATGCCTGCCTGTTCGCGGCCATCCACGTTGTAGGCCACGCCCGAAAGAATACCCGCGTCCGTGAAGGTTCCGTCTCGATTGTTGTGGTAGAGGATGCTTGGCGCGCTGTCGCAGGACATGTAGATATCAGGCCAGCCGTCATTGTCAAAATCAAAGGGTGAAACGCTGAAACAGTAGTGGCCCATCGTGCGGTCAATGTGTGCGGAGAGCGTGACGTCTTGGAAGCGGCCTTTGCCGAGATTGCGATAGAGGATATTTGTGCCGCCAGGCAGGCCCCGCGGCCCGCAAAAGACAGCAATGCCCTTCCACAAGCAGGTTGCATATTTGCCAGGGGGAGCGGCGTGTGCAAGTTCGAAGTTCGCATAATTCGCAACGACCAGATCGAGCTGCCCATCCCGGTCGTAGTCTAGGAAAGCGCAGCCGCTTCCCCAAGTCTTTCCATCACCGGCAACGCCCGCTGTGTCTGCCACCTCTTCGAAGGTGCCGTGGCGGTTGTGGTAGAGCCGGTTTTTTCCGTAGGATGTGACGTAAAGGTCGTCCCAGCCGTCGTTGTCGTAGTCACCGACACACGCGCCTTGCCCCCAGCCGCCGGCGAGCAGACCAGCCTTCTCTGTTACATCTGTGAATGTTCCATCATGGTTGTTGCGGTAGAGATGACTGGTGGGCGCACTCTTGGTGTCAAAACCATCAAGCCTGGTGCCATTCACAAGGAATATGTCAGGCCAGCCATCGTTATCGTAATCGAAGATGGCCGCGCCGGTGCCTGTGCTCTCCAGGATGTATGTGCTGCTCTCTTTTCCTCCAAATACATTGCTCGCTGAAAGCCCAGCTGTCGAAGCGATATCTATGAAATCCGCGATCGCCGGAAGCTTGCTTGTTGCAGAGATCGTCTGCTCACTGAGTGTATGCGTCGCGGCAAGTCCTAAAATAAGGAAAACAGCGAAGAGAGTCCAGCCTCGCACCCACAGTGACCCCCTGTAGTGGCTTCGTGCACGACTTCGGAAATGTTCATGCATGGCGCGGCCATACTTATATCGCGAATAGACTGACATTGGGAGTGCGATCTTGGCCAGCTTGGGTTCCTAGTCAAGAAGATGTGAGACAGTCTGTATCAAAATCGGCACGGCATTCTTGATCCGCGGAATGGAGAAGACTTGAAGTCCCTATTCAACGCAGCGTAGTGGTCGGTCGATTGGTCGAAGTTAACCCGGGTCGAGGGAACCGACATTGTTATGAAATCAAGTGCTTCTTGGCGTGAGGACTCTCCGATCAAGCAGCAGCCAACCACTTAAAGCGATTGAGCAGACATTCAGTCCACTTCCCTCACCTGGCGCCATTCCCGCCAACGTGATTCCGGGCGCGGCGCTACGAGAGAGCGCCGTCATGGCCTCAACCAACCGTGTCGCCACTGGTAGACAAAATCATCGTCATTTAAATGAGGATATGCCTTAAGCACCCGGCTGATCTCGTCTTTCTGGCCGGGGCTGAGCGTTTCCCGGGGATCCAAGCACCAGATTCCTTCCAGCAGACCTTGCCGCCGCAAAACCTCATGCAGGCCGGCGATGCACCCGGCGAAGTCGTGTGCGGCGTCGAAAAATGCGGCGTTACTGTCTGTTATTTCGGCGCTCCTTTGGAGTAAGTCTTTCGAAACGGCTCCACCCTCATGCGCAACGGCATGGCACTGATCCAGGAACTCGACGGCGCGCCGAGTCCAGACTGCCCAGTGACCCAAGAGCCCTCCTACAATGCGGCGTTCCTGTACACGCCCATTGACTTGGATGACGAAAGGGGTAAGAAGGTCCAAGGCGATGTTGTCGTCGTTCCCCGTATAGAGCGCGATATCGCGCCCCGACTCTGCCACGGCCCGAACGACGTCGAGGGTCTGGTAGCGGTTGAACGGAGCAATCTTGATGGCCACAACATTTTCAATTTCCGCGAACTCGCGCCAAAATCCGTAGGAGAGTACGCGGCCACCCACGGCAGGTTGCAAATAAAAACCAATCACCGGCAGGACTTCCGACACAGTCCGGCAGTGAACCAGGAGAGCTGTATCATTGGAATCCTTCATCGCGGCCAAGCTCAAGAGGCCCGCGCTATATCCCAGATCCTTGAGCAATGCCGCCTCTCGGACCGCTTGCGAGGTCGCACCGCATATGCCTCCGATGCGGATTAGGGGCTCAGCGCGATCGCAGTCGGCCTGGTCCATTTCTTCCGCAGCCAGTTTTAAGACCGGCGCGAAGAGGCCGATACGTGGCTCTCTAATCGCGAATTGCGTGGTGTGAACTCCGACAGCCAAGCCGCCGGCGCCGGCGGCAACGTAATAACGAGTGAGAGCTCTCTGGCGTCTCTCGTCGAGCCGGCGCTCAGCGGTGAGCGCTAAAGGGTGCGCGGGAATCACCGTGCCTCGCGTCAGAACCTGCCGAATCCTTGGATCCAGTTGCCTTGCCATCGCTAGCGCCACTACCTCCCTACCGCGCACTCTTCCTAAAAGCGACCGGCGCGTTCCTCAAAATGCGTGGGTTTTGCAAGTGTCTCTCCACCGCGACTAATCCAGTCCGCAATCCACGAGATCATTTGTTCGGCATGGACGCGAGGATAACCGAATAGCTCGTACGATTTCTTCGCGTTGCTCAAAAGAGCGTCGTCCGATTCCCGGCCTTCAAAGGAAACAGGCTTATGCAAGCGCTCACCAAATTGCTCGGCGATGCGGCGCACACTTAGCAACTCTGGTCCGGCAATGTTGATAACTAGCGGCGGCGCAGACGCGCAGGCAAGTGCTTGCAGGCTCATGGCGCAGGCATCTCCCTGCCATATGGCGTTCAAATAGCCCATGGACAGAGGCACCGATTGCCCAGAGTAAACTTTGTGAGCGATGTCCACGAGCACGCCGTAGCGGAGTTCGGTGGCGTAGTTCAGCCGGAGTATAGACACCCTGGTTTGGTTCGTGCGGCTAAAGTACTCGAAGATCCGTTCCCTTCCGAGACAGCTCATCGCGTATTCGCCTATGGGATTCGGCAAGTCCTGTTCCGTGGAGCCGCCAAGAGAAACGGGCGAGAGCTCGTAGACATTGCCGGTGGAGAACGCAGCGATCCTGCTCTGTCGATATCTTTCGCTCACGAGGCCAGGCAAGAAACTATTCATGGCCCAGGTCATCGATTCCTGCCCCGTAGTTCCGAACTTCATTCCGGCCATGAAGACAATGTTGGGGGCGTCGGGAAGAGCAAAGAGCGATTTCGGTTCCAGCAAGTCATAGCGCACCGTCTCCACACCCCACGTGTGCAGCTGCGACTCCAGCTTGGCCGATGAGAACCGGGACACGCCGATCACACGGCGCGGAACTTTCGCGATTTCCGACGCCCTTTTGGCCATGCGCGCGAGAGTCGGTCCCATCTTCCCGCCCACGCCCAAGATGACAATGTCACCATCGAGGGCACCGAGGGCGCGAACAACCGCCTCAGTCGGCTCGCTCAGAAGCTCATCCAGATCGTCGATATCCCGGAGGGAGTTCTTCTGGGGTACTTGTGCCATTCGATGTTCTCGATTCAGTCCAATCAGCGTGCAAGCAATACCTGTGAAGACTTCCGAGCGCGATTGTACCCGAATCATGGATGCATCGTCTTCCGCGTTTGAACCTCCGTTTCAGGAGCCGTCTTTTGCTCCCCAGATTTCTCGGATAGCAATTCGAATGGGTTTACAATCTCAGGCGTGGATTCGGCAGCGATACGATTACGCGCGATGACCAAGGCGGACATCCCGGCGGGAATCCGGCTGAAGAAGATTGTGGGCTGGAATCAGACCGCAGCAGACTGGGAAAGGTTTCTCGAAGCTAGCCCGGAAGGCTGTTTTGTCTCGGAGCACGATGGACAGGTATGCGGCACGGCAACCACCATCTCGTTCGAGAATCGAGTTGCATGGATCGGCATGGTATTGGTTGACCCGGAATATCGCAGCCAAGGTATCGGAACCAAGCTTCTTGCAAGAGCGATCGAATATCTGAATGATCTGCAGGTCACGGCCATCAAGCTCGACGCGACGCCACAAGGAAAACCGCTCTACGAGAAATTGCAATTCGTGGCCGAATACGAGATTGAGCGATGGACGCTGCGGCGATCTGCGTCCGACATGGTGAAACAGTCCAGTTTCGGTTCGCGGGAGCCGTTATCGCAGGAACTCCTGGAATCTATCTTTGAGGCCGATAAAGAAAGTTTTGGCGCAGACCGTGGCTTCCTCTTGAAGTCTCTCCATAGGGATGCACCTGAGTTCACGACGGGGATTTGGAATGCCCGTGAGATCGAAGGCTATGCATTGGGGAGGCGAGGCTCGTTCGCGGATCATCTCGGGCCCTGGATGGCAAAAAATATAGCAACGGCTTGCAGTCTGCTCGAGATATTTCTCGCACGATCCCCTCGCGAAGTCGTGGTGGTGGATAGTTTGAAATCAAATGCTGTCCCAGGCGAACTGCTAAAGTCATTTGGGTTCAGCTATTCCCGGCCGCTCACGCGAATGTACCGGGGACGGAATGATCATCCGGGGCGGCCAGAACTCCTTTGCGCGATTCTGGGGCCGGAGTTTGGGTGAAAATACCGAGCCCCTGGACGTAGAATTCACAGTCTCTTTCCAGAACGTAGCTCTCGGCTTTCACAGGAAAACGGGCTTCCATGGCGAACCATCGATCAACGCGCATGTTCTACGGTTGGTGGATTGTTGTTGCCGCGTTTCTGAATCTCTTTTTTGCAGTTGGAATCATCTTTTATGGATTCCCAGTTTTCTACCCCGCGTTTGTGGAGTCCCTGGGGTTCACTCGCGCACAAGTTACGCAGGGCTTCCTCCTCGGATTTCTTGTGGCGGGCCTGCCGTTTGGCTTCCTGGCCGGAGCGATGATCGACCGGATAGGGGCGCGATTGGTCATTCTTTCGGGAGCGGGCCTGGTCGGAATCTCCTTGCTGCTGATGGGATTCATGACCAAGCTGTGGCATTACGAATTACTTTGCGTCATGGAAGTTCTGGGCTATGTGCTCGCGGGCCCCATTGCCAATCAAGTCCTCGTCGCCCGCTGGTTCCGAGCCCGGCGCGGCCGTGCGATGGGCTATGCGTATCTCGGCTTGGGGCTGGGCGGGGTGCTTTCCCCGCTGTTGGTTAATTCCTTGATACGAAGCTTCGGCTGGCGCAATGCCCTGGAGATAGTGGGCTTGCTCGTCCTGGTTGTGCCCTTTCCAGTAGGGATCTGGATTACGCGCTCAAGTCCCTCCGAAATGGGTCTTCTGCCGGACGGGGCCGAAAGCGGTGGTCTGGAGGAAGTGAAGAGCGCCACCGATACCGCCGCCAGCGGAACCGCAACTGCTGTGCGTTCGGCGAATTTCTGGCTCATCCTGGTGGGATCTACGCTGGTTGTCGGCGCCATCGGTGCAGTAATTCAACACTTCATCTTCTTCCTCACAGACCAGGGTTTTTCACCAGCGGCCGCCTCTCGATTTTCGACAGCTTTGCTGGCGGCGAGCCTTGGCGGCCGCGTATTTGTGGGCTATATTGCGGACCATTTTCGAAAGAAGAACACCATGGCGCTGTTCTACGCATTGCTTAGCGCCTCGCTGCTCTTGCTCGGTACGGCCCACCAGACTATAGCTGTCTGGACTTTCGCCTTGTTCTTCGGCTTCTCCATGGGCGCGGACTACATGCTGATTCCACTTGTCACGGCGGAATGCTTCGGGACGGCGTCGCTTGGCAAGCTTCTGGCGCTGATCATCATGGGATATTCCCTTGGTCAGTGGGGAATGCCCTGGATCGCGGGAAGAATTTTCGATGCCCAGCACAGCTACGAGCTTTCATGGAGAATCATGGCGGTAGCAGGATTGCTTGGAGCCGCGGCGATATATGCAGTCTCGAACCCTTCACCGAAGACGCCGGCGTAGCAGTTCGATTCTGGCCCACGCGTGCGAGCGCTTCTTCCCCGAAGAAATGTATCTTTCCGTTGGCTTTGAAGCCGGTCTCCGGAAACGTATAGGAAGCGGCACAACAGTTCCGTGATGCCGGCGTCGTGGCCGACCTCGTCGGGCGCTGGGGAATTGCATACACCGACCGGCCAGCATGTTTCCAATACTGCCGTAAGTCTTCATCCCGAAAGATGTACCCATGGCCTTCGAAACTGCAGAAGGGCTAGTTTTGATTTGACAACATCACGCTGAGCACGGATGCCGGAACCAGCGTAAACGTTTTCGAGCTGGCTTCAAACAGCTAACTTCCGGGATCCCCTGCTTGCGCGACCTCGGCGAGGATGTCCGGTTAACGCGTCAATCAGGCCCGACCGCTTGTGAAAGTCTGGCTGTATTCTCGTTTTGTGTAACCGTGAGCGTCAAGGCCTGCCTCCATTCGTCTTGTTCAGGCTAGGGCGCAATACAGGTTTCCCAGCAGCGGGCAGATCGGCAGTGAGCTTTAGCTTTTCTTCTCCGGATGAAGATGGTTACGGTTCGGGCGCCAGACCGCTTTCGGGATCTACGAACAGCCACGCCACGGCACCGAGTGCCGACAAACCCGCAGCCACAAAAAAAGACGTGGTCCAGCCAAATCGAGACGCAAGAAACGGAGTCAGTGAGGCGGTGAGCGCTCCCCCGAATTGATTGCCCATGTTCATGAAGCCAGAGACGGTACCGGAGGAACCGGAAGCTATATCGGCCGTGACCGACCAGAAGGAGCTTTGGGAAAGATAGAGTGCGCCCGCACCTCCGGCGAGCACGATGCTGGCCAGCCTGGCGCTCTGCACTTGCGAACCAAACGAAAGGAAGGCAGCGGTCAAGACGAGCGCGAACACGGCGATGCCGCAGCGTCCAGCACGTTTTCCATAAAGCTTCGTGAGCTTGTCGCTGATCGCGCCGCCTAGCGGGCTGCAGGCGGCCATGGAGAGGAAGAGAAGTGTTGTGTAGGAAGCACTGGCCTTCAGATTCAAGCCCCGTACTTTGGCCAGGTAGATGAAGAACCAGGCAAAGAAAATCCACGCGATATAGCCGAAACAGAAATAGGCGATGGTGACGGCCCAAACATTCTTTGAGCAGAGGATGTTCATCCACGGAATGCGGTCGCCGGCTGCGACGCTTCGTTGATTCGATTGTTCGGCTGTACGGGAGGAGGTCGAAGGCCTAACCGTTCGCCCCGCCTGAATGAATTCTAGTTCCGCTGGCGAGACTTTGGGATGCTCTTCCGGCGTATTCCGCGCAAAAAAGTACCAAATTATGCCGACAACGAGCCCAATAACGGCGCTCAGCCAAAACGACCATCGCCAATTGTAGTGAGTCATGATGTAAGTAATGAGGAATGGCGTGGCACCTGAGCCGATGCCCACGCCAGCAAAAATCAGACCGTTGGCTCTTCCCCTCTCTTGCCATGGAATCCAACGCGAAACGAATTGGTTGGAGGCGGGGAACAGCACCGCTTCCCCTGCTCCCAGAAGGAATCGGGCCGCTGCAAGAACCAGAACCGCTGACATCATCCCGGGGGGAATGGCGGCAGTAAGAGAAGTGAAAATTCCCCACCATACGACGCCGACGGCGAGTACGTGCCGCGATCCGAGGCGGTCGGCGAGCCACCCTCCCACAGTTTGGAAAAACGCGTAGCCGAGCAGGAAGGCGCTGGTCAGCGAACCCAGCTGAACGTTGGTAAGGTGGAATTCTGCGGCGATGAAACTTCCGGCGATGGAGAGATTGATCCGGTCGAGGAATGCGACCGCACTCAGAATAAATAAGCAAAGCACCAAGAACCAGCGCACGCGACTCTTCGCTCCTTCAACCATGCGGACTCCCTCGATGCATAGTGATAATCGGTATGCGGAGGCTCCCGAAAAAAAGTTTCACCAGACGAGAACGAAAGCGCTGATTCGTTTACGCAGCGTGTGCCTTTAGGAATTTCACCAATTCCTGGGCGATGATTTTTTCTTCCCCGGGCTTCAGCATGAAGGAATTCATGGACAAGGCTTCCCCATGCTCTCCCGAAGAAAGAACGATGGACGGTTTTGCGGCGCGTAGGGCAGTGGTGACTTCGTGTGGCGTAAGTTTGATGCGAGCGGAATCCCACTTGATGTGCATGTGGGGCACATGGTTGGCAATTTCGGGAGTGGGGAAAGAGGTCGTCACCCCGGGAATTTTTGTCACCTGGCTGGAGACAAAATCCAGGCGGCGTTGCCATTCCTTGTTCAGGGCTTCGTGGTCTTCCTTCAAGTAAGATTCGAGCGCCTTGACCATCCCGACGATTTCTTCCTTGCCCACTTTCTGGCTTCGGCCGAGCGTATCTTCGTGCGGGCTATTGTTGAGCAATGCGTAGGCGACTAAATCTTTCTTTCCAATGAGCAGCCCCGCGCATTGCGGCCCGCGAATCGCTTTTCCTCCGCTGAAGGCGATGAGGTCGTAGCCCATGTTTGCGTAGTCCCAAAGGCGCGAGACGGGAGGTGTGTCTGCGGCCGCGTCAATGAACGCCGGGATATTATTTTCGTGGGCTAGCTTGACCCATTCTTCCACTTTGATCTGTCCCTCACTGTCGGCAAAGTTCGAAAAATGCATCATCGCTGTTTGTGGATTGATAGCCTTTTTCAGATCGTCTCGTGATTCGACGACCATGAGTTTTATGCCGGTAGCGCGCAACTGATGGTCAAATGGATTGCGATGCGATTTCTGGATGATGACTTCCGATTTCATCCCTGTTAAATCGGGCAACTGCTCGATGAACTTCGCATTGTCCCCTGTGAGGATGCCCGCAAGACCGGACTGCATTGCGGCAGCAGCGCCCGACGTGACAAGCGCGCCGTATCCCTCCGGTAGTTTGAGCATTTCCGCGATGCGCTTGCCGGCAGCGACTTCCAAATCAGGTATGCTGACAAAATGTCTCCCGGCCATCGCCATCACTGCTTCGACTTCGGGACGCATCATGGAGCCTCCCAGAACAGTCATGGTTCCCTGGCCATTGATGACCGTCGTCACGCCCAATTCCTCGTAGACGTTTCCGGTCGCGCCGAAACCAGTGACGGCAGCGGCTTTCACACCGAAAGCAGGCGGAAAAGCAAAAGCCTTTCGCCCGCTGAAAATCGTTCCCGCAAGCGCGCCGAGTGTGCCCAGAAAAGTTCTGCGATTCCAGTTATCTTTGAATGCCATCGGTCTAGGCCTCCTTCTTTACGTCGCGCACCACTGCAGCAATACAGTTGATCTCCACGAGCGACTCGCCTGGTAATCCAGCTACAGCCACGGTAGTCCGAGCGGGGCCGCCATTCGGAAAGTATGTCTTGAAAACCGAGTTCATGCCGTCGTAGTAGTCCAGCTTGGCAAGATACACTGTGAGTTGGAGAATGCTGTCCATAGTTCCACCGCCTGCTTCCACGACGGCCTTTACTCCGTCCATCACCATTTGCGTGTGCATTTCGATCGTCGGTGTTTTCCCGGCGTCCGATTTGTTGCCGCGCGAGTGTGCGCCTTGCCCAGCGATGTAGATCAAACCATTGTGAATGATAAGGGGCGTGATGAAACCCTTGCCGGCAGGTTTGCCGTCGCCGTCGAGTTTCTGGACGGCGCCAGTACCCTGCGCGGCTGATGCCGGCGTTTCACCCCTCATTCCCGCGAAGCCGAGGCCCGGCAAAAGCGCGGCAAGGCGAGCGGCAAAAGCTCTTCTCGTACTGCGATCGGTAAACATTTCTGATTCCTCCCTCGAGTGATCATGATTTGAAATCATTCGTTCTTCAGGGCAACCCAAAACTAAAAATGTCGCTTCCCGCGGCGATGGCCACGTATTGTTTGGCCTTCACCGCGTAGCTCATTGGTGAGGCATGGATATTCTGACCCGTATTGAAGTGCCACAGGGGCTTACCTGTTTGCGCGTCAACGGCTTCAAAGGACTGGGCATCATCGCCGAAAAAGAGCAGGCCGCTGGCAGTGGTCATAACCCCACCGGAAGAATGCCCCGGTCCTGCTTGGGGATAGCGCCAGGCAGGTTTGTCGGACTCAAGACTGAAAGCGAGCAAACTTTTCTGGGCAAGATCCCCGGGACTGCGGCGAGCGCCTGTGGAATAGTATGTCTTTCCTTCGGAAAATTCCTGTGGCTTTAACAAAAACACATCGCAGTTTTCGCTCGCCAGGAAATAGAAAAGGTTCGTCGAGGGATTGTAAGCAGGCGAGTACCAGTTTGTGGCCCCGACGAATCCGGGACAGGTGCGTGTGCCCCCAGCCGTGGGTTGCACTCCGGTTCGAATCGGACGGCCCTGCGCATCAATGCCCTTCGCCCAATTGAGCTTTTCCACGAAGGGAAAAGCGGAGAGGAATTTTCCATGAGTGCGGTCCAAAACGTAGAAAAACCCGTTTCGATTGGCTTGGACAAGCAGCTTTCGCGGTTGCCCCCGATAGTTCGCGTCGACCAGGACAGGGGTCTCCGTCGCGTCGTAGTCATACAGGTCGTGCGGCGTAAATTGAAAATACCATTTGAGCTTTCCGGTATCCGGGTCCAAGGCCAGCACGCTGGCGGTGTAAAGATCGTCTCCGGGGCGCGGACCGCCATCAAAATCAGGAGCGGGATTGCTGGTGCACCAATAAACTGTATTAAGTCCGGGATCGTATGTGCCCGGCATCCACGTGGTGCCACCACCGCGCTTATAGAGTTCGCCGGGCCAGCTCTCGGAGCCAAACTCGCCGGGCCCGGGAATGGTCCAAAAGCGCCAGACTTCTTTTCCCGTCTCCGCATCGAAGGCGGCGATGAATCCGCGGACGCCGTCGTCCCCGCCGGAGGTTCCCACCAACACTTTGTCCTTCACGACCAGCGGCGCGCTCGTTGCTCCGTAATTCTTGTTTCCTTCAGCGTAAGGAACGTCCCACAATAGATGGCCCGAGCGTGCGTCCAAACAGAGCAGATGGGCGTTGTCCGTTTCCATATAGAGGCGCGAGCCGAGAATTCCAACGCCGCGGTTGTGATGTTGCGAGGCGTCGTCGATCAGTCCTTCGGTGATCGGACGCGAGTAATGCCAAATGAGGCGGCCGGTTTGCGCATCTAGAGCAAATGCATCGTTTGCGGAAGTGGCAAACATGAGGCCTTCGAAAACCACCGGCGTGACTTCCATGCTGTTTGAATTGGACACGTGGAAAACCCATTGCACGCGGAGTTGCCCGACATTTCTTGGAGTAATCTGTTCAAGGCTACTGAAGCGGCGGCCGGTGTAATCGCCATTGTAGGAGAGCCAATTCGCGCCCACTGGCTGCGCCGCGAGAGCTTCCGAAGTCACATGGATCGAAGTGGAAACGGAACTGTTTCCCGGGTCTTGCGTTTGTGCCCGCGTTTGGAACGGAAGGAAACTTGTCCAGAGCACTGCAGCAGCGACCAAGAATCTGCGCGCCAGAGCGGGAAAACCCGCTTTCTCCGCCGACTCCATGGATGTATCTGCCATTTGTTTAGAGTCTCTATACTACGGGGTGCTTCCAAGTTCCAGTCCCAATTTTAAAGTTTAAATCGAATCAATATCTCCTGCGTAGTCCCTAGAGACGCCCAAACTTCTTTACTGCTTCCTGGATGGACTTGAGCTTTTCGATCCACGCATACATCGAGTGCTCTTTGAAATCCATCTCTTGCGCCAGCGCAAGGACTTGCGGCGCACTCGCGCGAGGGACCACTACCACGCCATCGGCATCCGCGACGATGATGTCAGCAGGACTTACCTTGACCCCATCGCACACGACCGGAATGTTTGATCCGGCAAAGCGATAGTGGCTTATCGAAGTGGAGGGTACGATGCCCAAGGAGTACACCGGGAATCCAATTTTTTGCAAATACGCGGTATCTCGTACTCCTCCATCAATCACCGCGCCAGAAAAATTGCGTGAGTACATCGCCGTGCCCATCAAGCCTCCCATGCCGGCGATGTCGGCGCCGTCCTCGACAACCATGACGTACACGGAATTTGGAGCGCCCTGATCGATTGCCGCAAGCATCCCAGTGAGCGCGCCCGGATCATTGTTGCTTTCTTTTTTCAAGAGCACCGTAAGCGCAAATCCAGCAAACTTTGTCGGGAAAATGGGCCGCATCCGATGGGTCATGTACATCTTGCGTCCGCTGATTTGTTCGAGAGCATCGGATACGGAAGCCGCTTCGACATGCCGGAATCCGTCGAGTAGTGAAGCGTCGTCGCCCGGCTTCGCAGTTTCCTGGCTGGAGTTCGCGGAAGGTGGCCAGGCCCATCCTGCAATTCCCGCCAGGACAAGACTTACAGCTAGAACTCCTCCGCAGACAATGGCACGACGGAAAAAGCCGACGAATCTGTTCATGCAATCCTCCTCAACGTCAGTGTGAAGCACCGCCTCAACGAAATGGCCTGCCGTTTCATTGGGAGCGGGATTTTTTGCAAAGCAAATGATACTTTTAACTACTCAAACTTGATAGGGAGTGGTTTCTGCCCCGACCAGCCAAATGACTGACGTCCTTTCGCGAATCACGACTTGGAGCAAGGCAGGTTTTATTCTGCTTTCCTCGCGCCATTTTCTATGCGCGGCCGCTGCTTCACTATTCTTTGCTGCTTGCGTGTTGGTGTTACAGGCCGGCGGGCAGAATACGAGATCCGCAGCCAAGAAGAATCAGGCAGGAGATTGGGTTGTTGAAGATGGCCGGAAGACGTTTGAATCCGTTTGTGTCACCTGCCACGGCTTGGATGGGCGCGGCGGCGAACGCGGGCCCGACATCTCTACACGCGCGGAAGTCCAACAGTTATCCGACGAGGAGACTCTGCACGTCCTGCAGACAGGAAAACCGGCGGCGGGGATGCCGGCGTTCGGTACGCTGGGCCCACCGAAGATCAACGCGGTGATAGCCTACTTGCGCGTTCTACAGGGAGGTCGCAAACCTGGTCCTATTCCGGGAAACGCGCAACGCGGCAAATTGCTTTTCTTTGGAAAGGCGCGTTGCGCAAACTGTCACATGATCGGCGGCTCGGGCGGATTTATCGGAGCCGATCTGTCTTCTTACGGTTCGAACAGGGCGGCTAAGGAAATCCGAACCGCAATCACCGATCCCAACAAAGATCTGGAACCGCGGGAAAGAACCGTGCTCGTGACCATGCGCGACGGCCGCCAATTGACGGGTATCGCGCGCAACGAAGATAATTTTTCACTGCAATTGCAGTCGCTGGACGGAACTTTTCATCTGTTCTCTAAAGGGGACCTCGAGCATTTCGAATATCTGCCAGAATCGCTGATGCCATCGGACTACGGCTCCCTGCTGGGCGCCACGGAACTGGATGACTTAGTTAGCTATCTCGTGCACGCCGCTCGGGCGGCAAAGAAAGTGCAAGCATCCGGAACAAAATCGGAGCTTGAGAAAGAGGAGGACTGACTGCTCGCTGAGCAATTGGCGTTTTTCTTCTCGCATCTGTGTGAAATATAGAACGCATAGGACGCAAGGATATCTTCTCGGCATGGGATCTCAAAAATGAAAAGAGTGGCGCTTTCGCTTGCCTTTCTGCTGATTGGGATCGTCTCCATTGGCTCGATAAGAGCCGTCGCACCGCAGCGGCGTTTCGAGTTGCTTGCTGAATCGCCGGAATTTTGGACGCTTTTGGACCGCGACGCAAAGCTGACGACCGTCGCCACGGGGTTTGGATTTACCGAAGGGCCGGTTTGGGATCCCGGGGGATTTCTTTACGTCAGCGATGAAGAAATCAACAAAATATTCCGAGTTTTTGTGGCCGATGGGCGCAAGGAGGAAGTCATCTCTCTTGGCGATCCCGATGGAAATACGTATGACCGCGAGCGACATCTTCTGGACTGTGCCAGCGTTTTGCGCGCCATCATCCAGGTCGAGCCGGATGGCAAGTACAAGATCCTGGCTGACCGCTATCAAGGGAAACGCTTCAATAGTCCTAACGATGTGATCATTGCCCCAGATGGCATGATTTATTTCACTGATCCGACTCTAGACTTGGTGAAGGGAGAGAGACAGGAGATTCCTTTCCAAGGCGTGTATCGCTTAGATTCGAATCGCAAAGTGCGATTGCTCACAAAAGATTTGACCCAACCCAACGGGCTGGCCTTCTCCCCCGATGGCAAGAGGTTTTACGTCGATGACAGCAAGCAAAGAAACATTCGCGTTTATGAGGTCGGACCAGACGGCTCGCTGACAAATGGCCGCATCTTTGGAGAAGAGCCCGGTGGCAAAGGCGACGGCGTGCCGGATGGAATGAAAGTAGACAGAAACGGGAATCTTTACGTGACGGGACCGAGAGGCATCTGGGTGTGGGATCCGCAAGGCCATCATCTCGGCACGATCGCCATGCCGGAGCAGCCAGCCAATCTCGCTTGGGGAAACGCCGACTACGGCACGCTATACATCACTGCGACCACCTCTGTGTACCGGCTAAAAACCAAAGCCCAAGGTTTCGTCCCGTATCTTTAGAATCCACGCTGAAATTGCCGGTTGCGGGTCAGCCTTCTCATCGAATCAGCGATTGGGCCGACTGCGCACTGCAATGAGGGACACCTGCTCCAGGTCCGGATAATGGCCATCTTCATCGGGTTTTCGTTCGGCGGGCTGAATCTGTTGAACCGTCGTCTGTGCCGGCAGGGCTCCGTTGAAATATTTTCTGTACACTGTCCCAAACACCACCGATTCCGACAAATCGTCCAGGTAAACCGTCGTCGAGACAACTTGATCGAACCTCATGTCCGCCTCCTCCAAATTGTCGAGGAGGCTTCGCATCGTCTGACGAACTTGGTCCGCAGTAGTCGCCGCGTACACGCCGCCATTGGGACCGGGAATGAATCCGCTCTTAGCTGAACAATACAGCGTATCACCAGCGAAAACACACGGACTCGCGGTTGGACTTGGCGGCATATTCTTCGGGCGTATTGCCCGCCGCTGCCTTAGATCGCGAACGGCCACGCCCGTGTATGCAATATGCGCGCCTTCGGGCAGAGCCGACACTTCGATGGTGGCGCGCGCCGGCGTGTTTCCGAATTCGAAGCGCCGGGCATAGCGTTCGTTCATAATTCGCGTCGGCACTTCACGCGTCAGGTAAGGGTTCACGAACACCAGGTTGCTCATCTTCAGTCCGGCGGCTTCGACAACCGCCTTTAGGCAGTCGAGCGCAAAATCAACCTGAGCGGCCGGATCCCGCGACACCTGTCCGTTCGAAGCGTCGCTGCCCAGCATCGTGGAAACAAACAACCTGTCATGCGTCAGCATTCCAGGAGAGTAGGCCCTGCTCGGCTTGAAGCCGGACGGAGACACCGGCTGCATTCCATTGAGATCGCGGACAGCGACAGCGGTAATTTGCACCGGAGATTCAGGGATCCGGGCAACGCCCAGAACCGCACGCGCCGGTGGAATCTTGGGGAAATAACCGGCGAAAACTTTGTCCAATTCCTCGTACTGATTTATATCTTCAAGATATACCTGAACGTAAACGAGATGATCCATCGTCAGGCCCGCTGCTTGGAGCACGCTTCTTACATTCTCAAGAGACTGTCGGACCTGATCCGCAAAGTTCCTGGAGGTGCTCCCGTCCTGACGGCGGGGCCCCTGTCCCGAGACATATACATAGTCGCCCGCGTCGATTCCTGGAGTGCTCAATGCATCATGCGAAGCCGGCGCCGGTTGCGGAGAAACCGTTCGCAACTGAGCCTGCACTCCAGCTGGAAAGGAGAGTAGCGGCGCAACCAACAGAGCCAGGAATCTCATCCTACGTTTCCCTTGCGTGCCGAAGCTAGAATTGCCCGCAGCCGCTGTCCCACAATCATTTCTTCTCCGGGCTGGATCGTCATAGAAACCAACTCGATATGACTCTGTTTTTTGATCTCCTTCTTATCTGGTTTCGGCACTCCTTCGCGCACCGCATACACCATGCTAGGGTTGTCCGCACCGAGCACTTCGATAACAGGATCGCCTGCCCTTAACTTCTGAACGCAATCGCCGATGCTGAAGCCCCATGCCTGCTGGTCCCACGAAACCTTCAAGGTTGGATAGCGATTTCCTTCGCCGGGAACATAGATTTCCGTTTTCACGCCAGATACTGTCTCAACCAATTTTGCGATGCGCTCCACTCGAGTGTTCCATTCGCTGTAGAGTTTCTTTGAATCCATTTTCAGCCAGGTTTCTATGGCTGTCAGGCATCCGATCACTTCTTCTTTTCCCACCTTCATCGGACGGCATACTGCCCCCTCAAAGGGGGCGGAGTTGCTCAGGGCCGCCTCGATTAAGTCCTTTCGGCCCAGTAGCACGCCGCTGCATTGCGGTCCCTGCAGGCCCTTGCCGCCAGAAAATGTATACAGGTCAATATCCATCCCGGCATACAACTTTATGTTTTCGATCGGTGGGATACCGGCGGCATCATCGAGCAGCATGGGCACGTTACGCTCTTTGGCGATCGCCACCTCGCGCGCGAGTTTATCCCCAAGATCCGTGGTATAAATCATCGCTGTGTTGCCGGTGATGGCGTTCGCAATTTCTTCCGGCTTCTCGACGATGATTAACTTGGCCCCCGTCAGCCGGATGGCGCTGTCGAACGCACTTCGACCTCCGACCATCACCACTTCATGCTTTAGTCCCGTGGTGTCCGGGAGTTGCCAGATCTTTTGCGGATCACTGCCCGCCATGCATGCTGCCGTTGCGGCGGCCATGGCCCCCGCGGCCCCTGAGGTGATCATTCCTGACTCCGCGCCCGTCAGCTCCGCCAGTCTGCGCCCCACGGCGCGTTGCAGCTCGACCATGTTGACGAAGTATTGCGCGGCTTCCGCCTGGGCGGCGCGGGCTTCAGGAAACTGCAGCGATCCGCTTAAGTAGGTCCATGTTCCCCGGCAATTGATGACCGTCTTTACCCCCAGGCGGCTGTACACATTCTCCTTTGGGTCGTACCCGATCGCGGCAGCGGATTTTTCGTACAGATGGTGAGCCGCAACTTGGGCTAGCAGCGGCGAGGCGGCCAGCATTTTCATAAATCCGCGGCGGTTGGATTCCTGTGCGAAAGGCATGTGCTTCCTCCCGATAATTAGGGGTCTATTGGGCGAAAACTATACTTCCAAAATGTTCGGGCACGTGGTTGGGGTCCCGGTTGACAACACAAGTCGGCTGCCAGCACATGAAGTGGCGCACACGATCCTCGCCGAGCCCGTCGATGCGGTACAGGTTGGCCCGCCATTTCGTGGCGACCTTCACAGGTTTTTCACTGACCGACTTCAGCGGCACGCGTGCCGCTGCGTACCAGACGTGGTTCTTTTCGTCGATGCGCCCCTGTCGCTGCCACCCAGAATTCCAGTTAGCGTCGTAGCTGTCTCGATTCAGGTCGATGGCCAAATCGACCCAGTCGCCTGTCGGCGCGATCTCGAATTCGCGATAGTGCTTGATGTCGGTCCAATCGTCGCCCAGAAAGAACTCGACTACGTCGCGGTCCCACAGTTTGAGGCGGTCTTTGCTGTTATCCGCAGGCAGCCAGAGGTTCAGCTCACTGTACGGAGAGATAAACAGCAAGTACAAATCGGAGTCGGTCCAAAACCCGCGCACTTCAGTCTTGAGTTTGGGATAATCGACCTGCTGTGTGCAGTCTTTCTCGATCCAAGTGGACGCCGCGTGTGACCAGGTTGCCGAGTTAGGATCGGTATTCAAGTCCGGTGCTTGCGCGACATGCGGAATGGAAAAATCGGCTGTAGGAGATGCAACTTCGCACACCTCCCCCGCAAACGCTAGGGACAGCCCTAGGAGCATCAATGACAGGCTCTTTGTGAACATCATCTGTTATGGCCGCGGCGCGTTTCTTAACTCCGGCGCAATTTCGTACGCCTTGTCGAACTCTGCCTGGGCCTCCGCCTCCTTTCCTTCCTGATGAAATGCTAATGCAAGGTTGTAGTGTGCTTCCGCGTAGCGCGGCTTGAGGCGCACAGCTTCGATAAACTCCGCACGCGCTGTCCGGACGTCGCCCGACTGCAACAGTACCAGTCCGAGATTGTTGTGAGCTTCCGCGAAATTCGGATCGCGGCGCACGACTTCGCGGAAGACATTGGCCGAGCCCGCCGTATCGTTCTTCTGGCTGAGCACCAGTCCCAATTGTATCCGGGCGTCAGTGTACTTGGGTTCGAGACTGATGGCTTCATTCAATTCGTGAACAGCTTCATCCAGATGCTCGGATTGCGCCAGCGCGAGTCCGAGATTGTAATGTGCCTCGGCCAGATCGGGATCGGACATCACCGCCCGCTGGAGCTCCTCGAGCGCGCGGGCGCGATTGTTCTGACGCCAATAAAGCAGCCCGAGGCTTGAGTGGGCCTGGGCATAATCCGGTTTCAACTGAAGCGATTCCTCGTAGGCCGCCAGGGCACGCGGAGCGTCCCCCTTGCGCTCCCAGGCTACTCCCAGATAGTAATGGCTGGTAGGGAGCTCGGGACTCTGCTCGATGGACTTCTGGAAGAACGCCAGAGCATCGTCGAGCTTCTGCTGCTTCAGCGCATCTACACCTTGGAGGATGAGATATTTCGCTTGTGCCAGACGGGCGCGAAACTCTTGCAGTGCGCCTAAATCATTGAGCTCCTTTTGTGCGGCACCGGTTTCGCCCTGAGCACGCAAGGCGATGCCCAGGTTATAGTGCGCCTTTTCGAAATCAGGCTTCAGCTCGATCGCCCGCCGGAACGCCGCGATCGCACCGGCTGTATCGCCGCCAGCTTTGAGCTCCATGCCCAAGTTATATTGCACCTCGGGATCTTCGGGATCGATTTCGACCGCTTTGCGGAACTCAGCGAGGGCGCCAGCGTGATCACCCTGGCGGCGCAGCGTCACGCCCAACAGCGAGTGCGCTGCCGCAAACCGGTGATTCAGCCGTAGTGCGCGGCGAAACTCATCCGCCGCGCTTTCCAAATTGCCGAGCTGTCCTTCGGCCAGCCCCAGTTCGAGATGCAGTTCGGCAGAAGGCTTCGATTGAAGCGCCCGCCGTAACTCGCCCGCGGCCGCCAATGGATTGCTTTGCTGTAGATAAATGCGCGCCAAGAGGCCATGTGCCCCGGCGTTCGCCTGATCAAGATCTATTGCCGTTCGCAGTTCCTTGAGCGCGGCGGCTTGGTCGCCCAGATCGTACCAGGTCGCGCCTAACCCGTAGTGCGCATCGGCCCATTTCGGTTTCAGCCGCAGAGCGGCTTCGAACTCTTCAACGGCCTGCTTGGCGTCACCCTTATATTTCAGCGTCAGCGCTAAATTGTAATGCGTGTCCGGGTCGTTGGGTTCGAGGTCCAGGGCTTTGTGATAACTCGCGATGGCCTGGTCCCAGGATTTGTTGCGCGAAAGCTCAATGGCTTGTTGTCGGTAACTCTGTGCTGTTTGCGCAAGCGTTGCCGTCGACAAGAAGAGACGCAAAGTCAACAGAAATACCAAGAGCTTGCCCCGTTCCGGAAACCGCGGAATTGGTTTCATTCAGGCATAAATTAACCGCGTAGGATAGGCATTCCTGCCTGTCCCACTTGGCGCCGCATGCTTTACCAGGTGAACTTCGCGCTGATTTGCCCTTCGCGCGAGCCGCTGCCGGTGTCTCCAAATGACCTGGTACTGGTCACTGTGCCGAACGTGTCGAGGTTGTTGAAATTGCCGTGCGGGTTATTGAAATTTGCGTGGTTGAATACATTGAAGAATTCCGCGCGAATTTCGAACCCCACGGTCTCCCTGATTCGCGTCCTCTTAGAGATCCCGAAGTCTGTAACGTTGATTCCGGGGCCATGGAAGAACTGGCGGTTGGCATTGCCAAATCCGCCGTTTGGACCACTTGCAAACGCGTCCGACAGGAAAAAGCACCCCGTATGGTCTGAGGTGGGATCACCGGCGTGACAGTTGGGATTCGGATTACGCGGATTCAGGGTCACGACATTTCCTACAAGGTTGGGTACATCGGTGTTCCCACCCCCAACCAGCGAGTAATCCCCACCCTGGCTGAGCCCGACGGGCAGACCACCGGAATAGCGCGTAACGCCGTTGAGGGCCCAGCCCTGCGTCAAGCGCTTCGGCAGTTTAGCCTTAGCAAACGTGTACGCCGCCAGAAAGGTAAAATCTGCGGCCTTGCGCTCCATTGTAATCTGGCCGGCGGAGTAGCTAGAATTGGCGATGTTGGCCGTGAAGCTGTTGTTCTGACTGAAGTCTGGCCCCAAATGGTCACGCGTGCCAGGTATGCAGGTGCTGCCAACAGGCGTTCCAGCGGGACACGGGGTGGTATACGCCTTGGCCGGAGCGGCTACCCCCGGAGGCAAAGTATAGGTCTGGTTCTCGCCATTGCGTCCACAAGTAGGAGTGGCACCCAGTTGGTTGAGTTGCAGGCATAGTGCGAAGTCGCCGGGATTGGCGTCGTATTGGGAGATTAACTTGTGGCCTTGCGTTCCGACATAGGCCAGCGTCAGCACCGTCGATTTGCCCAACTCCCGCTGAATGGATAGATTGTAATGCTCCGCATAAGGCGGCCGATTGTGAATGTCGTAGCCTGGCGAAAACGAGATTGGCAGATAAATTGAATAGTCCAGCGTTTTATTAGCCGGGCTTCCGGGCTTCGGTAACACAAACGGGAATCGCTGCCCCTCTGACATTCCGTTGGCGACCTCCTGGAACGGCTGGTCGAAGTTGACCGGGTTAGGCGAAACCCAATACAGCCCAAAGGGAGCATCTCCGACCTCGTAGAACAGGTTCAAGTCCTCGATGGACGTATAGTAGATGCCGTAAGACGCTCGGATGCTGGACTTGCCGGGGCCACCGAAGATCTTGGCCGCCATCCCATCTTTAAAGCCAGGCGAGTAAGCAATGCCGAGTCTCGGAGAGAAGTTGTTGTACCGGGTCGGAGCGAGTGTGCTCGGAATGCCCGGATCTCCCGGAACCACCCAGCCTAATGGGGCAGTTGGGAACTGTGTGGACTGCAAGCCGGGCACGATGGTCTCAATCTTGCCCTGCGTGTCATACCACGGCATGCTGACTTCCCAGCGTACACCAAGATTGAGAGTAAGGTTTGGCTTCACCTTGAAAGTGTCTTCAGCGAAAGCCCCGCCATAACGCGACCGTGAATCCAGGAACTGCTGGCTGCACTGGTTATAGTTTTGCGCTGCGCCGAGCAGGTAATCGGCGAAATCGTTGCCGGTTATGCTGCCATCGAACGTGAAATCTCCGTTCGGCGCGCAGGTATTGCGCTCATTGATCTGCAGGTAGCGGAACTCACCTCCAAACTTGATCGTATGCCGGCCTTGCGTTTTCGAGAAAGTGTCGGAGACGTGCCAGGTATTGTTCGGCTGGAACGTCGTCAGCGTATTCACTCCGAGGGAGAAGTTGTTGAAGTATATCGGCGGCACCGTCTCTGGAAATCCCGCCGGTCCCGAGGGGACGATGCCGAGACTTCCTGGGCCTGTAACGAAACCGAGATCCGAGAGTTTTGCGAAGCTGCTACTAGGCTCGTCCGTATGCGTAGCTGTCCGGAAGAAGCTCAAACGAAATTGATTGACAGCGCTTGAGCCATAATTTTTGTTGTTATTGAGGACGAACTGCTGTGCACGGGTTTTCGTGACACTTGAAAAGCCTGGCACGCTGGCGTCCAGTGCATTGAAATTGTTCGCGTCGTCGAAGTGATAATAAAACGACCAGTCGCCGGTCATCTTGTTAATGAAGTCCACGCGTTGTCCGAACTTGTTATCCCGAATCCTGTTCCGTTGGCTGGCGTCTGCGAAATTTCCGTTACCATCGCCTATCGGAATGTAAGGCAGTATCTTAGTCGCCGGCAAGGAAAACGTGCTCGCCGGTATCGTAACCGTATTCGAGATCGGGTCAGTGGGAAACACACACTGGGTGGTGTCGGCGCAGGTTGGCGTGGAATAAGGTTCACCATTGACGACGGTTTGACCGGTGGTGGCGGCGAGCCGTTGCGTAAGCGTGTCGGCCCAATTCAATCCACACGTAGCGCCGCCGGGGCAAGGTTGACTGTCCACTAGTAGTGGGACGCCGTTGGAATCCGCAAAATCAGCTGGGGTGAAGGTGCCACCACGTTGGGCTGCCGTCGGCACCGACACAGAACCCGTGCTGGCCCCCCTGATCTCGCGTGTTCCCTGATAGTCCGTGAACCAAAAAAGCTTGTCCTTCCAGAAGGGCCCTCCAACGGCGTAGCCGAACTGGTTACGCCGCAGTTCCGCCTTAGTCGGGTCGAAGAAACCGCGCGCGTCGAATTTGTCGTTGCGCAAGAATTCGAACGCAGATCCATGAATGCCATTCGTGCCGGACTTGGTAATCGTGTTCATTACCGCGCCGCTGAATTTTCCATACTCGGCATCAAAGCTATTGGTGATCAGCCGGAATTCCTCCACGGAATCAAGATTGGGAACCAGCCCGGCGCCCAGGTTGCGTCCTTCGCTCACGTCGCCGCCGTTCACCAGAAACGCGTTGGCCGTCTCGCGCTGGCCATTTACGGAAAGGTTGCCGGCGTTCGGCGAGTATCCTCCGGAAACTGACCGGTCCTGTTGCATGGTGCCGGAGGTAACGGGCACCACTCCCGCCTGCAGGCCAAGAAGGTCCAGGTAGCTGCGGCCGTTGAGCGGCAGTGAAAGCATTTTCTTTGATTCGATCACGTCACCTAGCTGCGTGCTTTCCGTCTGCACTTGCACGGCGTTCGCAACGATTTCGACATGCTCCGTCACGCTGCCAACGTTGAGCGTTACATCGAAGTGGAGTTGGTCGTTTACCTTTACTTCGATATCCGTCTCGGTGAACGTGCGGAATCCAGCGGCTGTGACCGTAAGCTTATAGCTTCCCGCAGGCAAAGCCAGCATCCGGTACGAACCGTCCGCAGCCGAAACGGTTTCCTGCTGCAAATTGGTACGCACATTCGTGGCTACGACACGAGCGCCCGCAACGACGGCTTGCGTGCTGTCGCGCACTACACCCAGAATCGATCCGGTCACGTCCGCACGCAGAAGATTTGGGCTGACAAGTGTTATGAAACCGAGCAAGAGAGCCAAAACTACATGTTTAAATCGATTTTGCATTGGGCACCCCCGGTGCGCGTAGCATGTCACGAAATGCCAGAAGCAATCAAGTAGGTTCATACGCGGCGGCGTTCGACATAGCCTGGGTTCGCGGTTCGTGGTTCTGCGGTTACGCGTTGGTGGGCCGATGACAGAATGCTAAAGGCAACTCAGGTAGCAACTTGTGCCCGATAAACGACTCTAATCGTCCAGGTGGGGCCGAATTGGGATCGGTGCGACTTCCGCAGAAAGGATGGCCACCAGCCTAAAATGAACCTGGTGCGAAAGGCAAGATCATTGGGGGCTGAAGGACTTGATCCGAGCAATGGTAGCAGCGTCGAGCGAGTGAATTAGGGCGACGACGAGGTCGACGGTGCGGTCGAAGTCGGAGCGGTCGATGATGCCGTTGTGAGCGTGGGTGGAGCGAGCGGGAACGAGAATTGTGGTGACGGGGACGCCGGTGTTGTTGAGCTTGATGGCGCCGGCGTCGTCGCCGAAGCCGGGAACGAAATCGAATTGAAGGGGAATGTGTTGCGCGGCGGCGACTTCTTTTACGTGTGAAACGAGTTTGCGATTGGGGAGTTCGCTGAAAGTGTAGAGCATCATGCCGGGACCGCCGCCGAGAACTTCCTGAGCGGCTTCTGGGCCGGGGCCGGGAACATCGTTCGGAATGCCAACTTCCAAGCTGAAACCGATGTCGGGATTGATGATGCGGGCGGAAGTCTGCGCGCCGCGCATTTCGATACTGCCTTCTTCCTGAACCGTGGCAGCGTAGAAGACTTGATTGGGATGCGGAGTTCTTGCTAGACGGCGAGCGACTTCGAGCATGACGGCGCAACCGACGCGGTCATCCCAAGCTTTGGCGAGATAGCGGTTGTTGGCGAGAACGGCAAAATCGGAGACGGGAACGACGGGATCCCCCGGCGTGATGCCGAGAGCGGCGTCCTCTGCGGCGGAACGCGCGCCGGTGTCGAGGTAAAGATCCTGCTGTTGCGGGTGGCCTTGCGCGTCGTGCGGAGCGATATGTGCGTCCCAGATATCGGTGACGGCGAGGACGGGGCCCTTCGAGCCAATGATGACCCAGCGCTGATCGGGAAGGGCGGCGCTGAGCCAGTAGCCAAGCATTTGCATGGAAATGAATCCGTCGGGGCGGATGCGGCGAACCATGCCGCCAAGCTCGTCCATGTGCGCATCAAGCATGATGCGCGGGCCAGAATTGCCTTGCTGGGCGATGACGGAGCCGAGGCCGTCGTAGGAGACACTGTCGGCGAAGGGCTTTATGCGGTCAGTGAAGAGTTTGCGAACTGCCTCTTCATAGCCTGGAGGGCCAGGAGCTTCGGTGAGTTCCTTGAGGAGCTGGACAAGACGGTCTTGCGCCGGCGGCTGCCCAGAGGAGGGCATCTGCGCGCGGAGAGGCAGCGCGAGAAGGAACAAAAGCAAACAAGAAAAGAGACGAGGCATGATGGGATCTCCAGGGAGCGACAATAATAGCGCAAGGAGGAAGCCAGTGCGGAGAATTCGTTTGCAAATTCTCGCAGCATGAAAAGAGGGGGAGAGTGCGGTAGAGTGGCGGCGATGGCGGCGAGCAGTTATAAAGTCGAAGCGCTATTCGCCGAGCTCAAACAACAAATAAAACTGCGCCGCACTTGCGACGATTATGGAATTGGCGGAGCAGTTCCACCTCGCGGCCATGGCCCAAAATCTGAAGGGCTGGCGCGCCACCGGGGTCAAAAGCGATCGCAAGAACTCAGCACGATCTGAGCGTTTCAGAAACAAGGAGCGGTTCGCGACGATTTAAGTTTTTGAAAAGGGTACCAAAAGCGCTGAAGGACATTCCCTCCACAAAACTGAGTTCTCTCGCGTACTTGATTTTTCGACAAACTCAGATGTTTCTTGACCGCGCCTGTGGACCTTTCACTGAGCTAGCCAGCAGGGTGGTAACGACTCAGAAGATTCGATTCATATCCACAGCAATTCTGGCGAGTTTCCACTTAAAATGACGGTTTCTGACGTCTTGCTGGATTTAGCTGGAGATGGAATCTGCAGCTTGTCCTCGGCTTAGGCACCCACAGGAATGGGGGCTGGCATTCAATTCAATCCGGAGGGCAGAGGATGTCTCCGCCACCCAGCTCTCGAGGATGGAAACTCCGATACGGAATCCAAAGGTGAGGAGCACCCGATATACTTCATACTGTCAGTCCTCTACATCTACCCTCCTCGGCGCTGAATTACCGTCGAACGTCCGAGCAATTGAGCGTCCTCCCCGATGTACGGAATGCCAGTATTCGTTCCTCTTACTATTGCTTTCTCTCCGTTCTGAATTTGTGATCGTACCCGCCAAGGCTCTGTGTCCGCGGGGCGGTACAGCGGTACAAATGACTCGGCGAAACCATGCTAGCTCTTGCAATCATCCAGCCCTTCCCTCCGGCGGCAAATCAGGCCCGGCGGCAAGAGAGCGTTGCATGAGCTGTCACAGGCCAAGATAGAATTACCAGGCGCCGGCTTGAGTTTACAGACGACGCATTCGAGTCGCACCGCAGAGGGAACCGTATCCTCAACTAGGGTCTCCGTCGTGAATCACTTGATCCCGGAACCCTCGACGATGGTGATGTAGCGGTCGATCGGAAGATCGGTGAAGGTTTCTGTGCGTCCACTGGGTTGAGGCCAGCGGACCTCCAGTTTGTCGATTTTTGTACGCTTACCAACGCCCAGCACCTCGCGCGGATCATGTGAAGAAAGATAGCTGCCGCCTCCCACCTTTAGTTTGCTGCGTTTCAGATCGCCTGCCCGCCAGGTGACCCTCGCGCCGATGGCATCCGGGTTCGATTTCTTGCCGATGAGGCGCACACCGAGCCAGTGGTTTTCGGGCGCCGAAACATTTTTGAGAAACACTGGCGGTCCGCCGTTGACTGCGACCAGCACATCGAGCGCACCGTCATTGTTGAAATCCCCGATGGCCATGCCGCGCGCTGCAAAGCTCTTCGCGAATGCGGGGCCGGCTACACCACTCACGTTTTCGAGGGTGCGCCCGTTGTTATGAAAGAGCAGCAGAGGTTCCTTGTAGGTGACATGGCTCGAATGCACTTCGACCTTGTCATCGGGATGGCCGTTGGCAATGAACAGGTCAAGGTTGCCGTCGTTGTCGTAGTCAAAGAATTTCACGCCCCAGCCGCTCATCAGCCGCGTCAAGCGCCCAAGGCCCATGGTTCCAGCCATGTCCTCGAAACTGAGGTCGTGAGTGTTGCGATAGATTGAATACATTTCCTGATCCACGTTGGTTACGAAAAGATCTTGCCAGCCATCCTGATCAAAATCCGCCGAATCGACGCCCATGCCGGATCGTTCGCGTCCCTCCTGGCTGTAGGCTACGCCGGCTTCGAGCCCAACGTCTTCGAATTTTGCATTGCTCTTGTTGAGGAATAGAAAATTGGCCACTGTGTCGTTGGCCACGAAGAGATCCATCCAACCGTCATTGTTGATGTCGGTCGCAACAACGCCCCAGGCCTTTCCGAGTACTTTTGCGATGCCGGATTCCCTGCTAACGTCGGTGAATGTGCCGTCTCCGTTGTTGTGGAAAAGCCAGCTCGCGGTCGGAGAGTAGATACGCGGAATGCAGTAGAAGCGTTCTCCGGTTTTCTCGTTGCCGCAGAATTTGTTTTTGGATTTATCGTAGTCGACGAAGCGGCACACGAACAAATCTAGGCGTCCGTCATTATCATAGTCAAACCACACGGCGCTAGAGGCCCAGCCCGGGGCAGCCAAACCGGCCTTTTCGGTTACGTCGGTGAACGTTCCATTTCCATTGTTGTGGAAGAGGATGCTGCGGCCGTATTGGGTGACGTAGAGATCGGGCCAGCCATCAGCATCGTAGTCTCCCACGGCGACACCCATGCCGTAGCCGCCGCCCGAAACGCCAGCGGTTTCCGTCACGTCGGTGAAGGTCCCATCTCGATTGTTGCGGTAAAGCGCGTTGCGCAAGGGGGGATTTGGCTTGAGGAAATCACAATTGCCGCTGTTCACCAGATAAATGTCGATCCAACCGTCGTTGTCGTAGTCAAGAAACGCGCAGCCGGCGCCAGTAGTTTCGGGCAGGTAGTAGTCTGGGGAACGGCCATTCTCGTGGCGCCAGGTGATGCCGCTGGCGGCCGGAGGAATTTCTTCAAAGAGAGGCTTCGGAAGTGTTTGCGCTGAACTGACTGGAGAGATGGAGCTAATGCCGCGCCATGAATTAATACTGCAAAGTTTGGCCATACAAGCGCTGCTGGCCAAACCTAATCCCCTGACAAACTGTCGTCGCGTCCATCCGTTCATCAGCAGTTTTCCCGCCGCGATGTAATCTGATGTGCGGTTCGCGGGTCTCCCGAACCAGAGTTTTTCACGGAGCACGAATCATCATACTGTAGCATTCGATCAAGACGGAAACTGCGCGGTACGCGGGGGTCCAGTCCGCGCACCTCTCCTACCTCGGGATCATTCCCGAGGAAAGGGCATCGCTAGTCCGCTTGTTGCAAGCCAACTTCTACCCTGGGCCTCAATCGACTTACATCTTCTTGACCTGAAAGTGTTTCCCAAGCACTGCGCCAAAGGCTCCAATAGATGAAATTTCCAGACGCCTCCGCGACGGCAAAAAGCAATAAACTCGGCAACCAATTCTGTAGGACGAGTTCCCCGATTCCGAACATGCGACAATAGACTAGCGTGCATTGATCCAGTCGATGCGTTTGCCCCTAAATCGCAGACCGGCTTGGCCTCAGGTCCCTTCTTGCAGCATCCGCAGAACCGGATTGATGAATTTTAGGGCTGCGACTCTTTCCTGGAAGGTTTAGCACCCAGGCGTTTTCCGGTGTGTGCAGGGGACGAATGTCGAACGATGCGTTGCAGATCCAACTGGTCCCGGCCTTCCTCGATCAGATAGAACTTACCGGCACCCACATCATGGAAGACTTGCCGCTGTCCGCTGGGCCACTGGACCTCAACGGTTTCCGCCCGCGTCGCTTTGCCCAAACCAAAATGGAGACGGAAATCGCTCTGCGAAATGTAGCCTCCGCCGCTACGGACCTCCTGCAGCTGCTGCTGACCATCGATACGTACGGTGACCCGCGCGCCAATCCCACTGCGATTGGACTTTGTCCCAACAAGTTTCAGCATGACCCAGTTTCCGTGCTCTCCGTAGTTCTTCAGTAGGCTGGGCGGGTCATGGCTGTTGTTCACTAGAATCTCCACGACACCGTCGTTGTCGAAGTCCGCGGCGGCTACGCCGTGGCTATTGAACGGCGTGGTGATGCCCGGACCAGCCTCGAGGGAGATGTCTTTGAACTTCCCGTTGTGTTGGTTCCAGTAAAGCAGTTTGCGCTCCCGGAATGTGCTGCTTAAGCCTTTGTTGTCTACCTCGGGATAGACATGGCCGTTGGCCATAAATAAGTCCGGCCAGCCATCGTTGTCAACGTCGACAAAGAGTGTCCCCCATCCTAGGAACTGTGTATTGACGCCGAGCCCCGCGAGGTAAGTAACATCGGTAAAAGTGCCGTTTCGATTGTTGTGATATAGCGTGGACGTCTGGTCAGAAAAGTTTGTCCTGATGATGTCGAGCCAGCCGTCGCCGTCATAGTCCACCGCGTCTGCGCCCATCCCGGCTTCTTCGCGCCCATCTTCGTTATAGGCAACGCCGGCTTTGACGGCAATTTCCGCAAATGTGCCATCGTGGTTGTTGTGGAACAGGAGGCTCGGGGTTGAGTCGCACGCCACGAAGATGTCTGGCCATCCATCGTTGTCGAAATCTCCGGTCAGGGCCGTAAAGCAGTAGTAGGGATCGGTTTTGGAAATTCCAGACTTTTCGCTGACGTCTGTGAACGTTCCGTCTCCGTTGTTGTGGTAGAGCTCGTTCCGTGTGCCTGTCAGGCCCCTTGGGCCGCACATCACCGAGATACCTTTCCACTGGCATAAGGAGCTGCTGCCGGGTTCCGGCGTATGCCTTGGGTCAAAATCCACATACTCTGAAACGAACAGGTCCAGGCGGCCGTCGCGGTCGTAGTCGAGAAAAGTACATCCCGTGCTCCAGCGTACATCTTCGCGCCAAAGCCCAGCCCTTTTAGTGACGTCTGTAAATGTTCCGTCACCGTTGTTGCGAAGCAAGATGTTGTGACCCCAGAAAGTGACGAGGAGGTCTACCCAGCCGTCGTTGTCGTAATCGCCCGCACAGACCCCTTGACCCCAACCCGTCAGCGCGACGCCAGCCTTCTTGGTTACGTCAGTGAAGGTGCCATCACCGTTGTTGTGGTAGAGGTGGCTGGTAGGCCCTTGCCCTCTTGGAAAACCCGCCAGGGTGCTGCCATTCACCAGGAAAATATCGGACCAGCCATCATTGTCGTAGTCAACAAAACCAGCGCCGCTGCCGGTCGTCTCGATGATGTATTTTTTCCTCTTCTCATCTCCGGCCACGGTCCTGGCGGTCAGCCCCGCACGCGCGGCGATATCAACGAAACTAACTTTAGGAGGACTTGGGAGTGCGGTCTGGGAAGGTGCACCTTCGCCCTGTTGTCGGGCAATAGTCAAGCCCGCCAGGAGCAAACTCTCCAGTGCCAGCGTAGCTATCGATAAATACAGTTGTTCTTTTCTCATGGATGCGCCTTCGAGGATACTGCATGTTCCGCAGTCGCCGCATCCCCGCCACACGGTTGTATAATCGGAATCGGTAACCACACGGATTTCGCCGCGGCGTCCCAGGGTGAAGGCTGGTAAATCGCAAACATGAATCAAGACTCCACCAGCGCTTGGTTCTTCAGAAGCTGCCTGGCACTCTTCATTATGTTCTTAGGACCCTCGTTTCGTGGGCAGGCGCGCTCCCATGAGCAAGATGCATCCTTCAGCCGGGAACTGGCCAAGAAGTTGCAGCAGGAGGCCGCCACTGCTGAACTTCAAGTCACCCTGGCTGGCGATCTCAAGGATTTCAGCGTTGCAACGGGCGGAATCGGTAGCCAAACCACCCTAGGTACGCAGCAGAATCAAGTCCGAGCCGCCGTTGCCGCATTTCGTGAATCGCTCAAAAATGACCCTGGCAATGCTGAACTGCATTTCGATCTCTCACTTGCTCTCTCAAAACTTGGTGATGCCACCGCCGCTCAGGAAGAGTTGGAGACGGCCGTCCGGTTGGATCGCCACCTCGCCAAGGCGCGCAATCAACTCGGAATCTGGCACCTGCTTAATAAGGAGAACGCGAAAGCAGAGGGCGCGTTCAAATCGGCGATCACATCCGATGCGCAATTTGTGGAAGCCAAGAACAACCTGGGCGTCTTTTACGCGTTGTCGGGAAAAGATCTTGAGGCTCTTGAGCTATTTCACCAAGCGATCCTGGAGCGGCCGGATTATTCTTCGGCTCACGTGAATCTTGGACTTGTGCTGGCCTCAGAAGGCAAGAACGCCGAAGCCGAGAAGGAGATTCGAGACGCTCTCCGCAATTCTCCCAAATATCTCAATGCATACAACGCCTTGGGAATGATTGCGGCCAAACTCGGCCGCGGAGATGAAGCCATTGAGATCCTGCAAAAGGTTGCGCAGATTCAGCCCGGCTCCGCTTCCGCGCATCTGAATCTTGGGATGGCTCTCTCGGGTGATGGATTTGATTTGACGGGAGCTCTAAATCAATTCTCCGAAGCGATTCGGCTCGATCCGAACTCCGCCGCTGCCCATTTCAGCAAAGGGCGAGTTTTGTTCGAACTGAGTCACTTCGAAGAATCTCGTGCAGAGCTCGATTGGGCCTGCCGGCTGCAACCAGACCATGTACAAGCTCTATACCTGCTGGCTCAGGTCGAAAAAAAAATCGGGAATGTTCAAGGCTCCGCCGAACTCCTCGATCATCTGGTTACGCTGGAACCCAGCAACTCGGATGCTCAGCTCTTGCTGGGCCGGAATCTGCTCATCCTCGGGCAAACGGATGAAGCGATTCATCATCTGCAATTGTCAGTTGGAGCCAGCCCCAACAATGAAGATGCCCTCTATGCTCTTGCCCAGGCGCTCAGCAGAGCGGGCAGCCCCGATGCAAAGGTATTCCTCGAACGCTTCCAGAATCTTAAGCAGCAACGTGAGGTCAATGACCGAATTCAAAAATTGGGCAGCTACGGCCTGGAATCGGCGAATGCCAAGGACTGGCCGCAAGCCGTCAAGAATTTCAAGGAAGCTCTGGAGTTGTGCGGTCTATGCGCTTCCGCCGAAGATTTGCATCGCAACTTGGGATTGATTCTTGTGCTCAAGGGCGAGATCGAAGTGGGACGACAAGAGCTCGAGAAGGCTCTAAGACTCAAACCAGACGACGCCGACGCGCGCAGAGCCCTGGAATCTCTTCCCAAAAAAGAACCCCCGCCTGATTAGACTTCGCTCGGGCTGGAGATGCATAGAGCCCGGCCTCGAAGTTATTTTCTGAAGGAATTACTAGTTCCAGGTCCGGCTCGTTGCTCCGGGCTTTGTCACTGAGGAGGCGCCGGCTCCGGCGTTTCCGGGCTGCCTGGCCGTGCTCTCTTACGCTCCTCCTCCAAGGTCTGCTTATGGAGGACAGCTTCCCTTTCTGCATCGTTCTTGCGCCCCACGCGGCCATAAGCAATCGACAGGTAGTAATGACCTGTGGAATTCGTCGGCCGGAACTTCTCCACTATCTCAAGCGCCGGGATCGCGTCGGAATACTGTTTATTGAAAACCAAAGCCATCCCCAGCCCGAGAAACGCATCTACAAACCCGGCATCGAGCCGTGTGGCCCGCGTAAAATGTTCAATGGCCTCGGGAATCTGTTGCGCTTGGCGGGCAAGCTCTCCAAGCACGTACTCCGCGCCGGCGTTGGTGGGGTCAATCTCTAGTTCCAGGCGAAATTCCTGTTTGGCCTGCTCCGCGAGTTTGCCATCAGGATCCTGCTGCGAGAGCAAAAGGCGTCCCAGACGAAAGTGAATGCCAACGGCACGGGGAGTGCCCTTCAGTATCCGTTGGTACTCCGCCGCAGCCTCCTCCCATTTGCCCTGAACTTCCAACGACTCGGCATTAAGCTGATGGGCCTCGTTGGAAGATGGCGCCGCTTCGGCCAATTCTTGGGAGGCTCGCAAGGAAAGATCCGAATAGATGTGTACGGTTAAATAGAGAACTTCCGGTGCGCGCGGGAATTGACGGTTCAATAGGCGCAGAAAGTCCACTGCTACGTCTGGCTGGTTCAGAGTCATGGCGCAGCGCACAGCGTCGAACCCGAGTTTGAGCTTGAGGTCTTTGTCCGCAGTGAGTGGGAAGGATTTTTTCAAGAGCGGCATCGCTTCCGCGCAGTGCCCGGTTTCGGCAAGTTTCGCGCCACGTTCGGCCACGACGGAAGAATCAGCCGCCGTGGCGGCCTTCTTCGCGACCTGAGACTCCGTAGCGCCCGCAATCAACGCGAGAAAAAAAACAGTCAGGATTGTTTTTGAGAGATAGCGCATACACAAAAAGAAAGGCAGGCACTCCTCGTGCCTGCCTCCTTAGTCTACACTCCGGTTAAGGTTAGAAGAAGAGTTTCAGGGCCAACTGAATGTTGCGTTCGCCCTGCGATGAGGAAATCCGACCAAAATCCCCGCTGCCAAAGAAGACCTGTGGCGAGTTTAGAATCTTCGTATTGGTCAGGTTAAGGAACTCCGATCTGAACTCCAGCTTTCGGGCCTCTCCCAGGGAGAAGTCCTTCTTGATGCCCATATCGAAGTTTTTGAGGCCGGGACCACGCAACTTGCCGTTGCTGCATTGACCGAACGTGGCGGCCGCCGGTGCTGTGAAATTGCTGGGATCAAACCACTGTATGCCCAAGCCTCCAGCGAGTGCGTTCTTCGGATACTTGATAGATGACGAGCAGTTGGTTCGCGTAACCCAAGCACCCGTACCCGAGGGGTCTCCCCAATTGTTGACGGTCATGGCAAATCCGGTGTGCATGGTGAGAATTCCATCGACTTCCCAGCCGCCTATGACGGCATTCGCTGCCTTATTCATGCCGCTGCCATACTTCTTCCCTTGTCCAAAAGGAAGCTGATAGAGAACGTAGCTGGTAAGGTTATGCGTCTCATCGTAGAAGCACGGCCCCTTCTCCGTCTTGCCGTCATAAACATTTTGCCAATAAGGCATGCCCGGAGATGCTTGACTACCCCAGGTACCGTAGTATCCCGCTGAATTCGTGAGGCACTTGGAATAGGTGTAGGCGACCTGACCCTGCAACCCGGTGCTCATACGCTTTTGCAAGACGGCCTGGAGCGCGTTGTAGCCCATCCAGGCATTGGAGAAGGTCCCGCGGATCGAGCTTAGTTCGCTCTTCAGTGCAGGATTGCCCTGCATGTAAGGGCCGGGCGTTGTTTGAATTATGAATTGTCCGGGATTCTTCGGATCAGGTACAAGTACCGGATCCATGGATTGGATTAACCACATCGGGTTGGCCAGGTGATTCGCGTACTGTCCCACATAGCCAATCTGGACCGACGTGCTGTTGGTCAGTTGATGCTGAACCGAGAAGTTCCATTGCCTCGCAATGGAAGGCTGGAAGTTGGGCTCCCACAACCGAACGCTTGCACTTGCATACGGATCGCCCGGCACCGACCCGACAACACCCTGACCTGTTGTTGTGGCAGGTAGGGCAACATTATTGTAAACCGTTCCGATCTCGGCGGGAGTCCACGGTGGATTCAGCGTCAACCGCAGGTTGGTGCCTGTGCCCTCAAGGTAAGAGGAGACGGTGAAGGCACCGCGGACAACAGTTTTTCTGTTCAACACCCCAGGCGTCCAGGCAAAGCCAAGCCGCGGCTGGAAGTCCCGGCCGCCGTACTGTCCATTATAGAGCCCCCGGCTGTTGCCATTCTTGCCGGCAAGCTCAATCGCGCCGCTGAAAAGTCCGTAGTTGGTCTGCCTGTCGCTCTGTTCCACCCACGGAGTGTGGGCTTCGTAACGCAGACCTACGTTCAACGTCAGGTTATTGGTAACGCGCCAGTCGTCCTGAACGTATCCGGCAAAGGTAGTGGAGCGCTGTCCCCAGCCGCCCCCGGCAATACCACGTTGGACGTTTTGCGGCAAACCAAGGAAGAAGTCTGCATCGCCAGACCCGGTGTTGGGGAGAGCATTTGTCACCGCAGAGGAGGTGAAGACCCCAGCGAAGCCTATCGATCCGAGCCTTCCACTGTTGCCTGAATAAAAGATGTTGATGCGGTCGCGCCACAACTCAAAGCCGGCGTGTATGACGTGCCGACCGTGTGTAATGACGACGCCGTCCGAGACTTGAATCACTGTGCTGGGGAATCTCTGCTGGACTTCGCCATCACCGACGCCGCTGACAAAGCTATTGCCGCTGAAGCTCAAGCCGAGAAGCCCAGGAATGGCGACGCCGTTATTGTGGTTGCTATTGGCAATACCCAAAGTCTCGCCGACGTTGCCGACAGAACTGTCAAACGTCGAGCCGTTGTGCAGACGGACATAGTTGGTCCCCAACCGGAACTCGTTCATTAAGCTCGGTTTGAAAGTATGGACCCAGTTGACCACATCGCTGTAGATGGGAGCTTCTCCGAAGCCCGAGCTAAAGAGCTTGTAACTGTTAAATGTTGGGTTGTTCTGCAAAGCATGCGAATAACGGCCGAATAGACGGTCTTTTTCAGAGATGTTGTAATCAACCTTGATGTCGTATTGGTTCGAATTGAATTTATTGGATGAAGTATTCAAAGCGTTGTTCTGAGGATCTCCATTTATGGGAGTCGGATAGAGAGATGAATTAAACAGGGCCTTCGCCACCGGATCTATCATGTTAGGATCAATCTGGTTATTTGCGAACGGCACCCGATTCGCGGCGGCAGTGCAAGGCGTCCCTGACACTCCCGTTCCTGCATTGCACGGGTTATAAAGTTGGTGCGTTATCAGACATCCGGGCGTTGCGCTTCCCGGCGGACACGTTGGTGGAGTCGTGAGTGTGGGATCGGGAGTCCGATCGTTGCAGACCCCATTCGCAGCGAAACCGCTTATGCATATGGCCCCGAAATCGCCATTGCGCTCTCTAGTGGTGAAAACTGTAAATCGACTGAGGCTTGCCGGATGGTCAAAGCGCTGACCTTGATAGTCAAAAAAGAAAAACAGCTTATTCTTCTTGATCGGACCACCGACCGTGCCCCCAAACATGTTCCAACGGAGCTTGTTCTTGGCCAAACCGGTTAGGTTGTTTTGCCAACTGTTGGCATTCAGTTTGTCGTTGCGGAAGAACTCCCAGACGTCGCCGTGGAACTGGTTGGTTCCGGACTTGAGGGAAACGCTAACGATTCCACCTTGGAAATTGCCGAATTCGCCGGAGGCGTTCTGTGTGATCAGGTTGAATTCCTGGATGGCATCGGGCGCCGGCGTGTATCCCAAGAGGTTGTCGGAGACCTGGTTATTGTCCATGCCATCGAGAATAAAGTTGTTGGATTGCTCGCGGTTTCCGTTGATGAACGGCCTGCCACCGCTGCCGACGTTGTCGCCCGTGTTGAAGCTCTGTGGATTGGGCGTGACCGCCCCGGGCGCGAGCAGCGTCAACTGCACGTAGTTACGAGAGGCCAGAGGCAGGGCCTCATTGGTCGCGGAGTCAATGATGGTGCTGACCTCGGTCGTGTCCGTCTTGAGGATCGGCGCCTCGCTGGTTACCTCGACCGTCTGCGTTACCTGTCCCACCTTCATCTGCACATCGATTCGGGCGGTTTGATTCAAGACCAGCGTAACGGACGAAACGACAGAAGTTTGAAAACCCTTCATCTCCACTTTCACGTCGTAAGTTCCTACCGGGATCCGCACGATGTTGTAACTCCCCAACTCGTTCGTCTGGCTAGTGTGAACTGTTCCGCGATCGGTGTCCTTCGCGGTCACCGTGGCCCCAACAATCGGCGCGCCGCTCGGATCCGAGACCGTACCTGTAATCGTCGCGGTTACATCCTGACCCCAAGCTGGATTCGCACTGCACAGCAGCGCCGCCAGCGCCACAAATACCAGGCCCCACCCCAAAGACTGCATCTTTCTCATGTTGATTCCTCCGATTCGAAGCCGCCGGCCGTCCAACAGCTTCTCCTCTTGGCTGAAATTCTCGACTGGAAACGTGCACCCCAGACCAGCTATATGGCCGAATGGCGTATAGCTATATAGCGGTATTTTTCGCTTGTCAAGAGAAAAATTGTGATTTATACAGGTTCCATATGGTGCGACCTATAGCAGCTGTTCTCCTCCGCTGTATGACACTGCGGGCTTCTGGTTCGAACGCGGCGCACTTTCCGAGCTTGCTGGAGAGGCGGAACATAATATCGTTCGTGATATGAATCCAGGTTCCATGAAGGTGCCCACGAAGCAGTCCCGTGCCAATTCGGGAGTGAGCGTGCCAGCGAAGAAAAACAATGGTTTGCCCGCTTACCAAAGAATTCAATGCGGCATCCGCAAGCGCATCGAGTCCGGCCATTTGCGTCCGGGCGATGCGGTCGATTCGGAACGTGACCTCGCGAAGATTCATCAAGTCAGCTTGATGACCGCCCGCCACGCGCTGGCCTCCCTCGAACGGGAAGGATTGGTCGAGCGCCGTCGCGGCATTGGAACGTTTGTTGCCCCTCCGAAAATCCACTTCAATAAGCTGATGAGCTACACCGAACAGATGGCCGGCCGCAGCCTCATCGCCGGCTCCAAAGTTCTTTTCCTAAAAGCAGTCGCTAGCGACCACGAAGCAGCGGCGCGGCTCTCCCTCCCCCCGACCAGCAACGTGATCAAACTCGAGCGTTTGCGCCACGCTGCTGGAGAGCCGCTCGCTTTTGAAACCTGCTACCTCAACGGCCCTGAGTTCTCTGGGCTCCTGGATGCTCCTGTCGGTCGCGAGAGCCTATTCGCACTGCTCGAACGCAATTACAAAGTCGAACTCGGTTACGCCGACGAAGAGATCGATGCAACAGCCGCCGATCCCAGGATCGCAGAGCTTCTCGCCATTCCGGGCCGCGAGCCACTGCTGCGTATTCGCCAAGTCATTTATTCAACCAAAGGCAAAGCAATTATGTACGTCTTGGGCTTCTATCGTTCCGACCGGCACAACCTTGTAATTCGCCGGTTCCGGTAGCTGCCTCCCAGGCAGAAATTTGTCATTGTCCGGTAATCCGACTTCCATGATACGTCTTTGTCAAGTGGGCAAAAGCTCTCCCGACGCGCTGTTTTCTTTAGCCAAAACGAAGATCGTATCCTCCGGCAGATTTGGGCTCTAGTAAGTCTCCAAGGACACCAAGGCTTGCTTCGTCTTGTCACTGCTTGTCACGTGGAAACACCCCTGTTCCGGGATGCAGGATCAAACTCTTGCGTTTTCCGGCTGCTTCCACTTGCGCGCGACAATGTCGTAGCACAATCTGGGTATTTTGCGTGGAGAGTTCCTGGCCGACGAAACTTCCTCCGTCTGCTGGAAGCAAACCGACCACGTGCGAAAACTCGTGCAGGAGCGCAACCACCTGTGCGTGAAGCGTGCCTCCTACATAGACTGAGCTGAAAGCTCCTCTGCCGTTGATTGTAATCGTGGAGTTGATGCTTGCATCCTCCATGGAGCTCGCCACATAGGGCTGCTGATAGTGCCATCCCCCGTCAGCGCCCTATATTTTCAAAGCGTATTGGGGATCGGTTTCGTCGATCGTGTAGCGTTGGGATCGGAATTTCCTCACGGCATCGGATTGGGCTTGCTCGAACCAGGCCGCGCATCGGTTTTGGCCATGCAGAATTTCGACAACCTCTTCACGCGCGCGCATGATGATCAATCCCTGTTCGCCCATCCCCTTCAATTCCTCCAGAGCAGGGTCCTCGCCTTTCTTTTCCCGAACTTCTGCATGCCACGGTAAGGCGTTCGCGTTGTGATCGAATCCTATCTCAGCGCAAAGTTTGTCCCCATGGTCCGCCTCGACCACCGAAACTCCCTCTCGTTGAGTGTAGGGAACCGGCCGCCGATCCACGCACAGTCGCGGAGTGACCGTTGGATGATCCCTTGCCTACCGAGAAGCAAACGTAAGAATAGCTTCGTCCAGGCGAACTTGGAATCTCTAGTCAGCCGGAAATATCGTGCCCCTGCTAGCCAAATTTCTGTAAGATGCGCTCGTCCAAACCTGTGCGGAGGGAGAGGCCGATGAAAAAGATCCGTACGCTTATTGTGTTGTTCTTCGCCGCCCGCGTTTTAGTAGTACCAGCACCCGCAGGAAACGGCGAAAAGGGCCTCCTCGCCAAACCGATGTGGGAAATGCCCGCGCTGTTCACAAGAATGTTGATGGGCTTCTTACTGGCCAGTTCTTGAAACATTTCCGTCACGCATTGCTGATTCGAAACATCGCACACGTGAGCCGTTGCGTTGCCTCCGCTCCCGGTGATTTCTACCACAGCCTCGTTTGCTGCTTTCTCGTCGATATCCACGATGCGCACCACGGCGCCTTCCAGCGCAAATCGCAGCGCGATGGCGCGCCCAATACCGCTTGCCGCGCCCGTCACAACGGCGACCCTGTCGTCAAGCCGAAATCGGTTCGACTGCTTCTGACTTTCTTTCAGAGCGAGACTCCCTTCTTCGTCAGCGCGCCTCGCCACAAACGCGGTTCGTCAAGGTTCCAATCTCCTGAATCGTGATGCTCAGCTCATCGCCGTCCTTGAGCCACAACGCCGGATCCTGCACCATGCCGACGCCACTGGGCGTGCCTGTAAAAATCACGGTGCCGGGCAGAAGCGTCGTGCTTTGACTCAGGAAAGCGATCAGCGCTGGGACGTCGTGAATCATGTCACGCGTATTGGCATCCTGCATGACTCTCCCGTTGACACTCGTCTGAATCTGCAGCTTTCCGGGGTCACCAATGGAATCCGCAGTCACCAAGCAAGGCCCGATGGGCGCAAACGTGTCAAAACTTTTCCCGCGGCACCACTGGGTTCCGCCCATCTTCAATTGCCAGTCGCGTGCACTGACATCATTTCCGCAAGTGAAGCCGGCCACGTAGTCGAGCGCCCGTTCGCGAGAGACGTCCTTGCACTTTTTCCCGATGACGACCACAAGCTCGCCTTCGTAATCAACTTGGCTGCCTCCAGCACTCGTGGGGATTCGAATCGGCGCTCCCGGATCCTGAATCGTGTTCGTGCCTTTGGCGAACACTACAGGATACTCGGCTACTCCCATGCCAACTTCATCGGCATGCCGGCGGTAGTTTTGACCGATGCACCAGATCATGACAGGAATGACTGGAGCCAGTAACTTTCGCATCGCTGCTGGCTCGCTCGTCACCCGAAATCCATCAAACAGCTCACCCTCGACACGCCAATAGGAATCGCCTTGCTGCTGAGCAGCATAGTGAATTCTTCCGGAAGGATCTTCGTATCGGGTGATTCTCATGCCTGTCTCAAAGAAGCCTCATGCTGTCAGGAGAAAGCCGATGGAGCAAATCGGAAGCTCAGCTTTTCGTCCTCCCGTCTGCGGCCAAGGGCCGGACCGTGGAGAAAACGCGGTGGAATTCTAGCAAGAACTTTCATTTTAAAAACTGGCATCTGTGTTTTATCATTCAAAATACTTAAGGCTGATTTTTTTTCGCGCGCGAGCCGCAAATTTGACGCGAGCGCTTCCGGGCAGTATAGAATCGCCACGCCATTTTGTGATTCAGCTTCCCGTTCATGATAAACGCAGGCGCGAACGCTCGCCTGCAAGGGAATGTGCGCCTTTCTCGGAGAATGCAAATGGATGTCCATCAACTGAAACTGTTCCTTGCGGTCATGGATTCGCCCAGCATGACCCGGGCGGCCGAGAAAATCCATTTGTCCCCTGGCGCCGTGAGCCTGCAGCTTCACAACCTTGCCGACGAACTCCATACTGAGCTATTCGTTCGACGCGGAAAGCGGCTGATACCCACGCCCGCCGCGCTTCGGCTTGCGGAACGCGCCAAGGAAATCGTTAAGCTGATGGGACACATCCAGCAGGAGTTTGAAAACGATGTAACCAAGGATATGCGCCCTTTCCATTTCGCAACTGGCGTCACCACACTCATTTACCAGCTTGGCCGTCCGCTCCGGCAGTTGCGCGCCCGCTTTCCCAATGCCGAGATTCGTATCACCGTAGGCGTAACTGAAGAAATGGTCTCCGGTCTACTCGATCGGCGCTTCGATCTGGCGCTCATCTCTCTCCCCGTTCCCGAAGACAACCTCCAGATCATTCCGCTCTTTGATGAAGAGCTCCTCATCGTCCGCCCTTCGGTGAAGAAAACAGCCAGCAGTCATATTGGCTCCTTGCAACCCGCAGAACTGGCTAGCGCGTCATTTCTTCTTTATCCGAAGCGCAGCAACGTGCGGCGGGTCATCGATGGATTCTTGAAAGAGATCGGCGTCCAGCCAAACGCGCAGATGGAAGCGGACGATACGGAAGCCATCAAACGGCTCGTGGAGTCAGGGTTTGGCTATTCGATCCTCCCCGAACACGCCTTGCGGGGGCGTTCGCACTTCTTTCAAAAGTTCCGTGTAGAAGGGCATCGCCTGACAAGAAAGTTGGCGTTAGCAATGGTTCGTACGGATAGTCCACGCAAGCTGACAGAGTCCATCGCGAACTTTCTCCGTGCGGCGCTGCTCGAACAAAAGTGATGCTTTTTCCGCTCGCCCGCTGAAAACGACAGCTCGAGCCTGAGCGCGCTTTCTGTTTTAGAGGCCGGGGACTAACCTGCGCGCAGTCCTGTCCATTTCTCGAAATTCGTGCGGAAGAGCCGGTTGACGTCCCTCTGAATCCCCTGCCGAGTGATTTCCGCGCCGTCGGCATGAAGCAACTGATACGCATTCGCGAGAATCGGGGCGAGCGTGCGCCGCGTGTTGCGCCATTTGTAGATGACTTGTTCCAACACACGGGCGTCGGAGTGCTGCGGAATGAAGCTGGTTCCCAGGAGTTCGATCCGTTCCCGTGTGATTTCCTCCACGATGGACGGATTGTTCATGAACCACCAGCATCCGAACGGCATCAGGTTATTAAATTTACGCGCATAGACGGCGAGTTCGTGCTGGTTCTCGCGGCTGAGCACGCTCACCAAAAATCGGTTGTCCGGAAAGCTGCGGCAAAGGTTCTCGACCGCACGAAGGTCTGCCTTACCTACGGCATCGCCGGCAAGGCGCAGCCTGGGATTGACCTGGCGCCGCACGCCGATCATCAACGACATGGGCAGCCCAAATTCGCGGCAAGAAGGCAGCACGGCTTCGCTCAGCAGTTTGCCCATGATGCTCTCGCCCGGAAATTGAAATGAATCCGGCAGCGAGACCGCCATGTACAACGGCCGTATGCGCTTGTGCCAATCGGCCAGGAATCGCCGGACTTCGTCGATCGATTTTCCCGATGCACTCTCGTCCACAGCGTAGCCTTCACTCGCTAACTGCCGCCAGTGGTTCGGCCAGCCCCACAGGATGCGGTCCAGCCGCAAAACCCCGTGAAACTGAGGATGATTCTGTCCGCAATTCATCCAAGCGGCGCGCTCGTCCGGGTCGAGCGGATCGTTGGTCATTACTACAGAACTCACGCCAGCCATTTGAAGAACCTTACGGATGTGCGGCTCAATCAATTGAGCCTGAAAGAACCGCCGTGCCTCCTGCAATCCCGAAGCGTCGGTCGGCAGGTCAAACGCGCCTAAAACCGCGATAATTCCTCGCGTGGATTCGGAAACGGGGCTGTTTTCAACAAACAACGTTTTCCAGATAGCCTCGGCACGTTCGCTTTTGGAAAGTTTCCAGTATTCCTCCGGCGTAGTGTCTGAGGAGCGGAAGAACTCGGCTTCGAGATAGTGATAGGTCAGAAGCTCGTCGATCCCCCACAAGCCAATCTTGCCGAACGCGGGCGGAAACAAGTGCGTGTGAATATCGATGAACGGCGTCGACGCCAACACATCGTGCACTTTCGATTGAATCTGGTCGTGCTTTAGGCCTCGAGCGGAAGATGAGCCATCTTTGCGGTTTGGCAATTTGAGGGAAGTGGTTCCCATAGAGCGTACGCTCAACGGACCCTTGAGCAGTCCTTCCAAAGGATGAAAAAATCACCGTGACGTGCAGCCGAGACCGCCGCCTGCAATTCCCGTAGTCAGGTAAGAGAAAACGCAGAAACGCAGCAAAATATAGAAACTGGGGCGAAGAGTGTCAAACCGGAAAAACTGAAATGAGCTTTCAGCCAGGCTTAACGTCGGACCGGTCATTTCCTTTACTTCCCCATCCATGGATCCTACGACTGGCCGGAATAATTGAGCCTGCGCGCGATTCGCGCTACTAAACAATGCCTTTAGGAAGTCTCAATACCACAAATCCTCGTCTTGGATTAACATTGGCCCGCGGAGCAGACAGAAGCACTCGCTCGCTTCGGCACACTGACTCAGTTGTGGGAGCGGCGGGTCGCAGGGGTTCCTATGTTCTTATCGGTTTTCTAGGAGGTTGTATGTGCGCGTCAACAGCTTCTCGTAGAAACTTTCTCAAACTTACGGGCGCGGGGGTTGCCGGTGCCGCATTGACCTCTACTGCATCGGGTTACACGCGAATTCTGGGCGCGAATGACCGCGTCCGGGTGGCAATCTGCGGCGTGCGAGGTCGCGGCAACGATCACATCCACGGCTTCTCGCGTGTTCCAAACACAGAGATTGCTGCTCTCTGCGATGTGGATGAAAGTGTGTTAAGCAAACGCCTCGACGAGATCGAGAAGCGCGGATTGCCAAAGCCCAAATCCTACGTCGATGTTCGCAAGCTGCTTCAGGACAAAGACATCGACGCAATCTCCATCGCTACTCCCAATCATTGGCACTCGCTGATGGCTATCTGGGCGTGCCAGGCCGGGAAAGACGTCTATGTGGAAAAGCCGTGCTCCCATAACTGCTTTGAGGGCGGGCAACTGGTGCGTGCAGTGAAGAAGTACAACCGAATCTGCCAGCACGGCAGCCAGTGGCGATCCAACCCAGGCATGCTGGAAGCCATGAAGCATCTGACTGACGGCACGATCGGTGACGTCTACCTGGCCCGCGCGCTTTGCTACAAATGGCGGCCCTCGATTGGGCACGCTCCCGAGGAACCCGTTCCGGCCGGCGTGAATTATGAGTTGTGGACAGGCCCGGCGCCGCTGAAACCGTTTACCAAGAACCGGTTTCACTACAACTGGCATTGGATCTGGGACACCGGCAACGGAGAGGTGGGCAACCAGGCGATCCATGAAATCGACATAGCACGCGCGGGATTGGGCGTTGGTTTCCCCACAGCGGTTAACGCCACGGGTGGACACTTCATGTTTCAGGACGACCAGGAGACACCCAATACGCTCCACGCCACGTTCTGTTTCGATTTTCCCAATGGCAAGCGCAAAATGATGGAGCTCGAAGTCCGTCATTGGATTACCAATCACGAGGCGGAGATTGGCACTGGCGCTTACGGAGCCAGCGGTGTGCCCCCAGCGGGACTGGGCGCCGATGCAAACAAAAAGCCTTCGACCACACAGTCCCTGGGGCCAAAGGATGCAAAGACCAACACCGTCGGCAATATTTTTTACGGCTCAAACGGCTACCTCGCCGTCGACGGATACGACTCCTACAAGACTTGGGTAACGGATGAAGTCACGCCTGGGCCATCCGGCAAAGCCTCCGGTGACCATTACGCGAACTTCATTGATTGCGTTCGCAGCCGGCGCGCCCAGGATATTCATTCACCGATTGAGGAAGCCCACATCTCGACGACGCTAGTGCATCTGGCGAACGCCTCGTATCGCCTGGGACGCGCCTTGCGCTTCGATACCGCGCAAGAGTCTGTCATTGGAGATGACGAAGCGAATCGTCTCCTGCAGGGGAGCTATCGCGCGCCTTATGTTGTGCCGCAAGAAATTTGAGCCGCGGAGGGTAAAGACAACAAATGATGCGCATCCCCCTTGTCAGTGCACCACTGTTCCTGAGTGTGTCGGCCGCGCTTTTGACGTCTTTCGTCTCCGCCGGCCCTTATCCCGGTGACCGCATCTCCGTCACACTAAACGATCAGCAGCGCCGCGTGGACGTTTCCATCGACGGGCAGCCCTTCACCTCTTACATCTGGCCGTCCAAGCTTGCGAAGCCGGTCCTTTATCCTTTGCGGACTGCCCATGGCACGATCATCACTCGTGCTTTCCCACTGCAGCAGCGGCCCGGCGAACGAGTGGACCATCCACATCATGCCGGGTTGTGGCTCAACTACGAAAGCATCAATGGAATTGATTTCTGGAACAATTCCGAAGCCATCAAGCCGCAAGATGCTCCAAAGATGGGCACCATCGAGCAGCGTTCCATCGTCTCGGCCAAAGGAGGCTCCGACCAGGGCGAGCTGGAAGTGGAAGCGGATTGGTTGACCTATGACAAGAGGGTTTTGCTCAAAGAACACACGCGCTTTGTCTTTCGCGGCAGACCCAACTCTCGCAGCGTAGATCGCATTACCACTCTGCAAGCCCAGGGTGAAAAAGTCGTTTTTGCCGACGCGAAGGACGGCATGCTTGGTCTTCGCGTGGTTCGCGCGCTGGAAGCTCCGTCGGACAAGGCCGAAGTGTTCACCGACGCGAGCGGCCGCACCACGACGGTGGCGAAGCTTGACAACACCGGCGTCAACGGAGTTTATCTGACCAGTGAAGGCAAGAAGGGCGACGCCGCGTGGGGTACCCGTGGGCGGTGGTGCAATTTGAGCGGAAAAATCGGAGACGAGCCGGTTACTATTTCGATTTTCGATCATCCCGCGAATCCCGGCTTTCCTACCTATTGGCACGCGCGCGGATACGGGCTTTTTGCGGCCAATCCTCTGGGCCAGAAAGTTTTTAGCAACGGCAAGGAAGAGATGAACCTAACGTTGGCGCCAAATCAGAGCGTGACGTTCCGCTACCGCATCCTGATTACTTCGGAAATCGCTACGCCGGAGAACACTGAAGCGGCGTACAAAGCTTTTGTCGCTGCCTACCTCTGATGCTTTAATCTGATCAGCTACCAGCGGTTCGCGTGGCATCACGGCAACCAAGTTCCAGTCGTCGGGCGCAATCGCGCAGCATTTCCTCTTCCCATAGGGGCCGCGTGAGATTCTTCGGGTGCGTATGATCCGCAGGGATGCGCCCCGTCAGGTGAAGGAAAATCGCCGCGGAGTGTTTGTAGGCAGGCACCGGCTCACGGAACGCTACATTCCCAAGGTATTGCAAAGCGTCTGAGAGACTGTAATATCTTGGGTCGCCTGCTTCCCATAAACCGTCGCGCTCGGCGAATTTCTCCGGCGCAAACGTCGCCAACCCCAGCAAATAATCCGAGCCGTACTCAATCATGTCGATTCCCAGGTCATTGCCAGTGTAAATGCGAAAGTCCGGCCGATGGGCATCGCGCAGTTCGAGCCGCCGCAATTCGCTGATGCGATCCAGCGAAGAATGCTTCATTCCTTTGATTTCGGGAATGTCCATCAAGCGGCGGACTGTCTCTTCATCAAAAACCTCACCGTTTGGTGCAAACATTTGTCCCAGCTCGAACGCCAGCACTTGAGGGTATCCCCGGCACGCCCCTTGATAGATCGCAGCCTTCTCCTTCGCCGGCTTGCCACGCAGTCGGCTTGTCTGAAACAAAATCGGGGTCCCGCCGCATTCGGCGATAATGTCCATCTGTTTTCTGTAGAGGTCAGCGACCTCGCCGGTCTGCCCTTCGATGTACGCACCCGCCACAAACGGCACATCTTTCCCCAGCGCCTCGGTTGTCCAGCGCAGCACGTCCCTCCTTTCGGCTTCATCTAGGTAATTGACGTACCCGGTGTCCATGTTCACCGCATTCATCAAACCTGCCCGATCAGTAGTCCGAAGATGTCTCTGAAAGTCCTCGACAGCCACGCGCCCGTCCGCCGCATACGGCAATAGGGCCGCAGCGATTCCGCGCACCTTGCGCCCCGGCTTCTGCTTTTGAAGAAGTGATGCGATGGTCATGGTCATTGCCGCGCCTTTGCGGTCTTCAATCGTTTCCCCAACTCGGACATTTTGTAGTACTTGTCCAGAGGGTAGCATCCCGAGGGCAAGCCTTTTCGCGGGGCGGTGGTGCAATCGCTGAACGTTCGGCAAATCCGCTTGCGCTGAATGGCGGTTCCCCGGGCGGCGTCCCACAGAATTTCCGGGTAGGTCAACGCCATTCGCCCAAGACCGACGGCATCGACCCATCCTTCGCGCACTGCCGCTTGCGCCACGTACGGCAGAAAATCTTGCAAGTAACTATAGGCGCTTCCCACGAAAATCAGGTTTGGAAAGAGTTGCTTCAGTTGGTGCGTGACGTTTATCTGTTTCGCCACGCCCACCAGCGGATCCTCAGGCGGCTGATATCCGTCCGATGGCGGATAGAGCGCCGGCCTTTGAATGTGTGGATTGTAATAGGGACTGCCGGCCGTGAGATTCACGAGCCGAATGGCCAGTTTTTCCAGCAATGACAGAAATTCGATCGCCTCGGTCAAATCCATTTGCGTGGGGTCGTTTGGGTTCACACCGAACCCCCACTGGTAGGGAATCCGGCCGCCATACGGTTCGGGAATCCCCGAGCCCAATTTTCCATTCACTGACTGTTCGGAATCGGGCCGGAATGGAATGGTGTCGAATGCCGAAAGTCGCACCGCAATGTGCAACCCTGGAGCATTGACCCGAATCCCCTCAGCCACCTCCCGCAGGAATCGTGTGCGATTCTCGAAACTCCCTCCGTACTTCCCTTCTCGTGTGTGCGCGCTCAGAAATTCGTGGCCAAGATATCCGTGGCAATGCTTGATGTCCACGAAATCAAATCCCAATTCCCACGCCATTTTCGCCGCGCTATGAAATCGTTCAATGATCTTGGTGATTTCGGTGTCGGTGAGTAGTGGATAGTCGCTCGACAATCCAACTTTGCCATCCAATATCGGATGATGATACAAAATGCGCGGTTCTAAGCGGTCGTTTGCATTCGGCTTGCAGAATCGGCCGGAATGAGTCAATTGCAATCCGACAAGAAGTCCGTCCTCCGAACCCGTCGTGCTCTTATGTTCTTCGAGAAGAACGTTTCGCAGTTCGGCCAGACCCATGCGCGTGTGGTCAGCCATCACAAGTTGATTCGGATTAGCGCGTCCTTCATGCGAAACCGCAACCGCCTCCCCTCCCCAGATGAATTTCGCTCCACTCTGTCCAAATCGCCGCCACCGGCGAATCGTATGCTCGCTCGGAGTTCCATCCGTGTGGCCATCCCACCCTTCCATTGGATGAACAGCGATGCGGTTTCCGATGCGGATTCCTCCGCGCGCCAGCGGCAACAACAACGGGGATTCCGCTCCATGAACGATTTCCGTGTCACAAGGGATGGCCAATCCGAGTGACTGGACATGCCCCGCAAAATGCTTTACGTCCTTCACACTCCCAAGATGTAAAATAGGGCGCCCGCTCATGTTGGCTTCCGTCCCTTGGGCAGTACGGCCGCGGCGACAGCACCCAGCAATCCCATCCCAATCAACAGCGAAAAACCTGCCGCATAACTTCCCGTCGCGTCCCGCATGTGTCCAACCAGCCAAGGAGAAGCCGCCTCTGCGACGCCATTGGCTGTCAAGATCACGCCCAGCAGCAGCCCCAGCCGTTGGATGCCGAAAATCTCCGCCGTCACCAACGGAACAATCATGTAGTCTCCGCCCAGCCCGATCCCGAAAACCAAAGCGAACGCATAGACGCCGCTTCCGACTGCCCCGCAAACAGCAAAGGGATGGCTCCCGCGACGAGCAAATAAATCAGCACCATCACGTATTTTTTGGCGAAGCGGTCGGCGAGCCAGCCCATCAGCAAGCGCCCCGCAATACTAAACGCCAAGACCAGTGAAAGCACCTGCGCTGCCTGGTTCTGCGTAAAATGCAAATCCAAACTCAAAAAGAGCTTCAGATTCTGCTGCGTCCCGCTGACCGCCGCTATCGAAAGCATGCTGCCAAGATTCAGCACGTAGAAAGAAAGCTTAGTGAATGCCCTTCGTGACTCCGCCATCACGGGGGCCCTGGAGTTTACTTCCCGAAGCGGAGGTTCCTTAGCAAGAAAAGCGGCGGGAAGAGCGATCACCAGGATCAACAACCCCAGCGCGCGAAGCGCGGCTTGCCAGCCAAAGTGCTGCACGAGTGCGTGCGAAATCCACGGCACCGCCGCGCCACCGAATCCAATTCCCAGGTAAGCGAAGCCCATCGCTTTGCCGCGCGACTTGTCAAACCAGCGCGTCAGCTGCACCTGAATCGGCAGCAGCCCGCCACAGACGTATCCCAGCGCATTAAACACATAGAACAAATAAAACATTCCCAGTGTGGAGATACTGCCCAAGCCGATAAGCGCCACGGCCGCCATGACAATTCCCGCTACCATCATGCGTCGCGGCCCAAACGATCTACCATCCACCCAGCGATAAATCCAAACACCGGCCCCACTACCAGTTTGCTCAGCGCATTGCCGGAAGTGACCTGCGCGCGCGTCCACCCAAACTGCTCCACCATGAAATCGTAATAGAACGGCAGTCCCCACAGCGCCATGCCAACGACACAAAACAGCACGACGAAAGCGGAAGCCGTCACTTGCACCGAACCGCGGCTTATCTCCTGCTTCGGAGGGAATCCAGGCCTCATAGAATCAAGGGAGTATTGTAGTTGAGTCTTCGGCAACGTTCGAATCGGCTCGCTCACGGCGCAGCCTGGCCGGTCCCTAGTAACCCTTCGCCTTTACCACGAGATACGTAAAATCGTGCCCGCTATCCAGGAGCACTTGATGCGGCACCTTTGCAGGAATCCGAACTACATCGCCGGCCGCAAGCTTCTGCCGCACTTCGCCTTGAATCGTGCCGTTGCGCTTTTCATGGGGCGCAACGGTCTCGCCATTCACGTAAGTTCCGCCGACCAGCAAAGTCGCCGTGCCTGACTGCACAAAGAAAATATCACTCTGCGTTTCATGCCATTCGATCTGCCCGTCGGCCTCTCTGTGCACCTCCAGGATAGATTCGTTCGGAAAGTCGGCGAGCTGCTTCATGGCAGAATGGTGAGCATCCCTTGCCGCTTGGCTGGTGAGTGCTTGGACCACTGGCTCCAGTGAAGAACTCGTCCAATGTTCGAATCCCACCGGAACCGGGTCTTCCGGTCTCACGCTTAGAAGTGGAATCGAGAGCAAGGCTAGCAGACTAATGAAGCAGAGTCGTTTCATCTCTTTTCACCTCAACGTTTCTTCCAGGATTCCGCTGCGAGCAGCATCCTAACTTATCCAGGACAGAGACTGAAAAACAAATTTGGGGCGCCTCTTCGCAAAGGCGCCCCGCGTGACGTGTTCCTTTTGGGGGTCAAAAAAGCACTTTTGCAGCTAGTTGCGCGACGCGCGGATCACCCACCTGTCCAGCCCTAAATGTGCCAAATGCCGCATTGCCATTGATCTTGTCGAAGGCGCTGATTTGGTCCGTGCCATTTACGGCACCTGTGCTAATGCTCTCCGGTGCGAAATTCGGGTGGTTGAGGACGTTGAAGTATTCGGCGCGAATCTGGAGCTTCCAGCGCTCTGTGAAGTTGAAATACTTGGAGAGCTGAACATCCCAGTTGGAAGCCTTCGGGAGCCGAAGAACGTTCTTGCCGACGTTGCCGAACGTGCCAAAAATCGCCGGGTTGTTGCAGCTTGTAGCCGGCGGCGTACAGCCAGTGGTGACTTTGGTCGGCTGAAACGCAGCCGGAGTCAGCCAACTGACACACCTGGCGGTAACGCCTGCACAGGAGTTAGAGCTGTAGGGGTCTACACCCGAAATGAAGGTGCCGCGGTCTTGGCCAATGCCCGTGCCCGAGATTTCCGTTCCCTGCAGCACGGTGATGGGACGCCCACTGGCAGTGGAGACGATGCCTCCAATCTCGTAGTCCCCTAACAAATAGCGAAGAAACGTGCTGGAACTCCTGATGTTGGGAGAGTGCCAGACGTAAGACGCTGTGAAGACGTGCGTGTGGTCAAAGCCCGATGGTCCGTAGTCAAACTTGTGGCGGCCCGGGGCATTAAACGGCAGTGTCGAATACCCTGTATCAAAGCCGGAGACGCCTTCGCCGAAAGGCAGGTCATCCAAGCTCTTGGAGTACGTGTAGTTGGCCAGGACAGTGAAGCCGTGAGACATCTGCTTTTCGATCGAAGTCTGAAGCGCATGGTAGCTCGCGTTGATGTCCGTAATGTCCGATTGAACGGTAGACGAAAAGGTGTTGGGCTTGAACCCTGCGCCGCTCGTGTTGGGGTTGCCGTTGCAGGATGCCACGGTGCCTCCGGTGGCCTCGCATACCGTGAGGTTTGCAAGGCCGACGTTTGCCTTGCCATTGCAAGGTACTGCGCTCGCTGGGTCGTTACACGGAACGCCGGCGTTGTAGTACTGAGTTTCGAGAATGTGGAGAGTGCGGGAACCGACGTAACCCATCCGGAATAAAATGTTGGAAGGCAACTGGCGCTCGACGGTCAAATTCCATTCATAAGTCGTGGGAACGTGATAGTTGCCGCTAGGGTCGTAGCTCACAGCGATCTCGTTGAACGGCGGAATGTAGGCGAAGTTTGTAGGAGCAGGAAAAGGGCTCGGGAATTTGGGATAGTTCGCCGCCTGCCCGCCATCGCAGTGCAGGGCAGCTTGAGTTGAGGCTTGCGTGCAGAGCGGATCGCTGAAAGAACCGGGACTGGAGGAGGTGGTCGGGGCGCTGTTGCCAGCCGTGGAAAGAATAAACTGTGGGCTGAAAGGCCACTCGTCCACGAAGCGGTTGCTGAGCATGCCCATAACGCGCGTGTCGTAGAAGATGCCCCCGCCGCCTCGGAGACTAGTCTTGCCGTCGCCAAATACGTCATAGGCGAAACCGAGGCGGGGAGCGAGGCCCGTCCAGTTGGTGTTTAAAGCATTCTTTGGCATGCCAGGATCGCTGGCAATTCCGTTTTGTGCAGAAAAGAAGACCCCTGGAGGCGCGTTGGGATAGACCCTTGAAACGGTGCCAGCGGCCATAGCGGCAAGGTTTACTTGAGCCCAACGATCTCCGGTGTCACTCCAAGGAAATGCAGGCTCGTAACGCAAGCCGAGGTTAAGAGTGAGGCGCCGAGTGATCCGGTAGTTGTCCTGGACATAGACGCCAACGAAGTTAGCGCGATTGTTTTTGAATTCTCCTGCGCCTTGCTGCAGAGCGAAGCCATTGCCGACGCCGGCGCCATCCGAAAGAATGCCTGCCAGGAAGAGCTGATACGTAGTGAGGCTCCCTGAAGGCACTGCATTGATCGAGGACTGAGACAGGTAGTTATCCGAATTGCCGAAGCCAAAGATTCCCGGCTGGTTGAACTGATTGTTCAGATCGACCAGGCTGCGCTCAACGGACGCGCCGAAGTGAAAATCGTGCTTGCCCCTTTCCCAGCTGAGGTCGTTGGCCCAAGTATAGTTGTTGCGAGTGAAGAAGGCGGAGGGATTGTCTCCGAAGGAGAAGCCCCCTTGGACACCGACGCCCTGAATAGCATTGGGAGTGGGTTGGAACGGGAGAGAAACGCCAAAGGCTGTGGCATTCACGACATTGGATCCAGGGCCTCGGTGAGAGACTTCGCGCGAATAGCTGAAGCGGAAATCATTGACGAGGCGCGTAGAGAAAACATGGGTTTCGTGGGCCAGGAAGTTTTGCGCGGTGATCGCGAAGGTAGCGTCCGTATAAGACAAGAGCTGCATTGGATTAAATACAGCCGCCTTTGTAAAACGATCGAATTCGTAACGGCCGCTCAGTTTATCGTTTTGTCTGAAGGAGTGATCGACGCGGCCGATGGCCGAATCGAAGTTCTCGGTGTCCGGCTTTGAGAAAGGCACGGTCGGGTTTGCGCCTGTGGGGATTGCACCAACGAGCGAGAACTTGGCATTAGGATCAGGCTGACCAGCATTGGCATTGAACGCGGCGCCACAACCCGCGACATTACAGCCTGGGACCACCCCGAGCAAAGTAGCAACGGCAGGATCGATCGTTCCAGGGAGGTGCGGGCCGGTTGGATTGGCGGGATTCAGGAAGGGCCCTGCCGCAAGAAAGTTAGCAATATCTGTCTGACCGACGACCTTTTGGCTGCCGAGGACGAAGTTACGAAACGTCGTGCGTTGATAGCCACCAAAAAAGAAAGTCTTATCGTGCCGGATTGGACCACCGAGAGTGCCGCCGTATTGGTTGCGCTTAATGCGATCCGGTGTGGTCGGAGTGGCAAAAAAATTCTGAGCGTTGAAGATGGGATTGCGCACGAATTCGAAGGCGTCGCCGTGGAAATTGTTGGTGCCGGACTTGGTGATGACGTTAACGACGCCGCCCGCGTTGGATCCATACTCCGCGCTGTAGTTGCTAGTTTGGACGCTGAATTCCTGGAGCGCGTCCGGGAACGGAAAAGGCTGATTGACGTTGGTGTATTCGTCAACGTAGTTGCCGCCGTCCAGCTGGTAGCTAATCGAATTCTGGCGGGCGCCATTTGTGGAGAAAGTGACAGCGCCGGGGAAGGTCTTGGTGGCACCCTGGTCGGCACCACCGTTGGGAGAGTTAACCGCTCCCGCAACCAGCAGCGTAAGCTGCGCCGCGTTCCGGCCATTGAGAGGCAATTCCGAAATGCGTTGCTGCTCGATCACCTGTCGGAGCGTGGAAGTGGCTGTATCCACCTGAATCGCATCTCCTGCTACTGTGACGACTTCGGTCGTCATGCCCAGCTTTAAGCTGAGGTTCACAGTCAACGTCTGATCCGCCAGCAAGGCAATAACGTTTTGCTTGACGGTACTGAAACCTCCGGCCTCAACAGTCAGGTTATAGTTCGAGGGCTGCAGGGACGGAATCACGTAGAGCCCTTCTGCATCCGTAGTCGCAGTGCGCGAAAATCCTGTACTCGCTTGGACAGCAGTCACCTTGGCATTCGCGATGGCGGCTCCGGAAGGATCCGTAATTCTTCCGGCGATGCTCCCCAGACCTTGCGCGGATGAGCAAACCGGAAGAAACAGCAAAACGGAAAGAACCAGTGCAAGCTTCTTCATTTCTGTTTTTCCTTTTCCCGGCGCGCACGGGGGGACGGCAGCCCCGGACTCGCCCGACAGTTTCATCGCGCCGTTGCCTCGAACACACCGCCGCTCCTGCCGCACCAGAATTCCCTACGACGCTTGACGATTCGATCCCTCGATAGTTGCAATCGGTCTTTTGAGTAGACTTGTTGCGACGGACATTAGGAGCCGTACGAGGTCGTGTCAATCTGGAAAATTTAAAGCGGTGGTTTAGCAGGACTAAAACTGGTATTAGCGTCCGCACTTCCCATTGTCCAGGGAAAGGTGCTAGATTAGACAGCACAGTACCTCTTTCCAATGAGTTTATCTCCGAGGTGATCTATGTACTACACAGCCGAGGAGCGTGAAGAGAATGCCTATCGCAACACGATATTCGCTCTAACGCTATACAAGATCGCTTCGCTCTTTACAGGTACGTTTTTCGGCTACATGGGCTACCGGCTATTTCTGGCAGGTGTCATTGAGAAAGCCGGTGAACTGGAACATACCTTTGGCAAGGAACACCTCATTCTGAAAGAGGCCGCGCCCGGCACTTTTTTTGCGCTGTTTGGATGTGTGATTGTCGTTATGACACTAGTGCGCGGCCTGAAGACTCCAAAACTAAAGGTGTCGCGACAGCAGCAAAACGATTCCTATGTCTTTGATCAGGGTTCGGGCGGCGCGGCACCGCCCACAGTGGGGGCCTAGTCGGGCCAGTTTCCATCAATCAATTCCAGTATATGCGCTGCGCGCTCCATCGCTTTCTTTACGGCGATTTCGGCCCAAACTTCCGTCCCCATGTTCGGCTTCGATTCCTTGTCATCTTCTTCGAGAAGTGGCTGTAGCCTTCGCGCCGTCAAGATCACAGTCGCCAGTAAGATGGCGTGCTTCCGCTCTTCGGTCATGGAGTCCCCGCAGTTTAGGATTGAAATGCGGTAGAGGCAGGAGAGGGATTCTATGCCCATTTTTCAATGGGCAATCTGTCTTGCATTGAACTAAAAAAGCGAGTACGTTTTCTCGTAGGCCGGGTCGGTTCTACGAAGCGCGTAGCGCAACCCAACGATGTTCCGAGACCGGCGGGCAACCTCTGTTGATGTTCCCGTCTTGTGTGCTTCCAAAGACACGGCCAAAAGATAATGGGCCTAGAAAGCAAAAACCCGGCTAGAACCGGGTTTGCGCTTTCGAACTTTGGAACGGACTGTAACAATCCCATCCTAGTTTTCCAGTTCCCCATTGTCAAATTGAAGTTGTGTCTCTATGAGTTTTCAACTCGCGGTTGGAGTTGGATTAGCGTGAGGTCGGAGTTTAAATTCAGGCGAGAGGAGGTGAAAATCATATTTGCCAACTGCGAGGGATCGCTTTTGCCTAGGCGTTGAATTCCCGGATCGCATTGTTAAATGGGGTGAGCATTCCAGTGCCTAGCGCAGTCGAACCTGCCCCGTGCCCGGCTTCTTAGTGGTGGCGTGCAATATGAGCGACCAGCTCACTAACACAAAACGATGGTTAAGGGAGCGGCGCAGCCAGCGGATTGATTTGACCGTTCCAGTTGTCGTTCACAGGCCCCCAAACGAAGGCACGCAGTTCTATGAGAGAGCGCAAACGTTGGTTGTCAACGCGCACGGTGCGTTGATGGCCTTAGCGGAAAAAGTAACGCCTAAGCAAAGGCTCCTGATGCAAAACATAGATACCGGGGAACAGAAAGAATGCCGCGTGGTCTACGTGGAGAAAGAGCTGGCGGGACCGACTAAGGTTGCTGTGGAATTCACACGGCCCGCGCCGAGTTTTTGGCGCATCGCGTATCCGCCCGCCGATTGGACTGCCAGCACTTAGAAGTAGCCGAGCGCAACAAGGAGATAGGGAGTAGGATTCAAAGCACCAGCTCTCCTTCGCCCAACGATTATCGTGAGAGGCGACAATATGTACCCGCAATCCGGCTCGAATCTTTGGCGCAATTTCTACAACGAAGCATTTTGCGAGACTGGTGATAAGACCGCTCGGCTGGTCAAGGTCAATCTTGCGATAAGCATCTGCCTTTGGCGTCTAACGGCAATTTCACAGGAAGGATCATCTGAGTGCGAGAATATCTTGACGGCACTGGATGACCTGAAGATTCTCAAGAGCCTATGCAGAAAATGTGCCTGAATCAATGGCTTCTAAGGGGAACTTCAGTGGCCCTTGAATAGTAGGCCCACGTCAACTTTCAGGGCACGGGCGAGCTTCACGACATTTTCAATTCCGAGGTTGGGGAACCGACCTAGAAGACAAACCGGAGGGAAAATGTGGCCGAGATCACTTATCAGAGGAATGCTGTTGGGAGCAATAATTTTTGCGACCTTTTTATTCGTGCTGGTGTATCAGAGGTGGACGCACGGGCTTTCAACGCCTCTCTTGATTTTGTGGCCGGAGTTTATTGTATGCTTAGTAGCAGGCTGTCTAATTTACTATCTCATTTCTCAGTTCCTCAAATATCGCCAAAAGAAAAGACGTCCCGCAACTTTTCAATAAGTTGTCAATAGCCGATGCTAGAATGGGTCATCTTCGTTTTAGCTGTTTTGGGTTTCGCCCGACCCCATATCCGTGTTCGCTCGCCAAAATAATAGGCGCGTTACGCCTGCGGTACAGATTTCTTAATCTCCATTACGAAGCAGCTTGGACCGACAGTTGGACTCACCGCCGCTGCCTGCACGAACACCAAACATTAATAGAGGCGGCTAGGTGTGCCATGCCTCGTGGTGCGGGATGGTATGTATTTGCCGTGGAACAGGACACGCCCCGACAATTGAGTGAGACGGAGGACCGGATCGTGGATGAGTTCCGCTTCTGCGAACCTTCCCGAAGGTAGGGCGCGGCGCAACTTCACATCACCAACGGCCATCGCCAAAGAGCCGAGCTGGGGTGACATTCAATCCGCGAGCAATTTTCACGATGCTCACCTGGGTTTTTTCTTCCAATGGGTCCACTTGGAACTTGACAGCCCCCGCGAGCGTCACGGCTACATTGACGCAAAACAATACGCAGACCTGGACAATCTCCTTCCAAAATGGCGAAAAAAGAGTTTTTAGTTATACGAGCGGGTCACTGACTTCCATTGCCGATCCCAACGGCAACACAACGTCGCTTTCCTATGATGGCTCCAATCGTCTTGCCACAGTCACGGACCCAGCTTCGCGCACTCTGACCTTCACTTATGGCGGCAGCTTCACCAACCTCGTGACAAGTATCACTTCAAGCGTGGGAATCTCGCTGTCATACGCCTATGACACTCAACAGCGCTTAACGCAAGTCACGAAACCTGATCAAACTACGCTCTCTTTCACCTATAACGCCCAGTCCCTGATAACAGCCGTCACGGACTCTCAGGGGAAGACTTTGGAATCCCATACTTATGACACCAACGCGCGAGGTTTAACCTCGTCACGATGGCAGAGCGTTGATAGCGTCACTGTCAGCTATCCCAATCCATAAATCTTTTAAGGGACTTTTTCTTCACTGCGAGCAAGTCCCTTTCGGATCAGTTCGGAATCAGAAATCTCGGAGGCGACCTCATGCGCATGCGAAACCAGAAGCCGGTCTTATTCTTCGCAATCAGTTTGCTATTCCTCTTCGTAGGCCGCACTCAGGCCGCCAATCCGACTATCAGCACTCTGTCGCCCAACTCCGCAGGCGTGGGGACTTCGGTCACGATCAGCGGATCGAACTTTGGAAGTACTCAGGGTTCCAGCACGGTGACATTTCATGGGACGACGGCCACGCCAGCGAGTTGGAGTGACACGAGCATTGTTGCGCCGGTTCCTTCAGGAGCAACGACGGGTACTGTAGTCGTGACTGTGGGCGGGATCGCAAGCAACGGAGTGAGCTTCACCGTCAATACACTTCCCACAAGTTGGGCAGATGTAGACGTGGGTACGGTGGGCCTAGCCGGAAGTGTGAGTTATGCGAACAACGTTTTCACGGTGCAAGGCGCGGGCTGTGGTTTCAATAACTGTGGTAACGGCGGGGCGGTAACGGCAGACGCTTTTCATTTTGTATACCAGCCACTGTCGGGTAACGGAACGATTGTGGCAAGAGTGGTGAGCACAAGTAGCATCTATTTTGCGCAGGCCGGAGTGATGATTCGCGAGACACTTGGCGCTGGCTCCACAACCGCGTTCACCATGAGCCTCAATAGGGGTATGTATTTCTATGACCGGCTGAGTACCGGAGCTGCCTCCTCAACTCAGACTTTCAATCAATACGCGAACCTGCCTTCGATTTCCACCGCACTGCCTTACTGGGTGAAAGTCGTCCGCAGTGGGAGCATTTTCAGCGGGTACATGTCGTCTGATGGCATGAACTGGCTGCAGGTAGGAGCGAGCGCAACGATCAGCATGGCCCAGAATGTGTACGTAGGGCTGGCAATGAGTAGTGGAAGTACAGGAACTTCGTATACAGGGACGTTTGACAACGTATCGGTCGGCAATTTATTCCCGATGATTACTAGCGTCTCTGCAACGACCGGATCGATTGGAAACCAGGTTGTGATCGGCGGGGTGAACTTCGGGACCTCGCAAGGGACGAGTGCTGTACTGCTGAACGGGTCAGCGGTGACTATCAACTCTTGGAGCACGACATCGATTACCTTCACGATTCCAAGCGGGGCGACTTCAGGGCCGTTAGTGGTTTCGGTTGCACCCAGCATGAATGACAGCAACGCGGTGGACTTTACGGTGACATCAACACCGCTACCATCAGGATGGCTGGACCAAGACATCGGAGAAGTGGGTGCGGCGGGCAGTGCGGGCTATGCGAACGGCGTGTTCACCGTGAAGGGTGCAGGCTGCGGTGTGTACATAAATTGCCTCAACGGCGGAACGCCCGCGCCAGATGGGCTTCACTTTGTATATCAACTGTTGTCGGGCGATGGAACGATTGTCGCGAGAGTGGTGAGCAGAAGTACCGCCGGTTCACAAGTAGGACTGATGATTCGCGAGACGATGGATGCTACTGCAAGAAGCGTGTTCGTAGCTGGCAACTCAAGTTCAGCTTATGCGTACTATCGTCTACTCAGCGGCGGAACCCCCAACTATGCCAATAGTGGCCAAACTGGAACCCCGCCCTATTGGGTGAAGCTGGTGCGCAGCGGAAACGGCGTAGACGTATATCAGTCAACCGACGCCGTAAGCTGGACGCCAATTGCGGGGACGATAGAAACCAACATGGCCCAAAACGTTTACATTGGACTGGGAGTGAGCGGGTCGAGTCTGACAGCTTTGTCCACAGCGACGTTTGACAGCGTATCGGTCAGTTCGACGACAACGCCTGCCCCCGTGATTACCGGGCTGTCCACGACGACGGGACCGATTGGCAGCCAAGTCGTGATTTCGGGGTCGGGCTTTGGAGCTTCCCAGGGCGGAAGTACGGTTACTCTGAACGGTGCGCCCGTAACAATCAACTCTTGGAATGCGACATCGATCAACATAACGATTCCGACAGGGGCCACCTCAGGACTCTTGGCTGTCTTGGTTGGTACTAGCCGTGACAGCAGCAATACTGTGGCGTTCACCGTAACCTCGCAACCGCTTCCGTCCGGGTGGCTGGACATGGATATCGGTCAAGTGGGATTGGCCGGGAACGCGAGCTACGCGAACGGTGTATTCACTGTGCAAGCCGCCGGAAATAATATGTCAGGCACTGCTGACGCTTTTCACTTCGTTTATCAGCCGATGATCACTAGCGGAACTATCATCGCCAGAGTAGCGAGTAGCAGCAGCTATGGCGCTTTAGCGGGCGTGATGATCCGCGAAACTTTGGATGCAAGCGCTACAAATGTGTCCGCATTCACTATCAACTACACTTCATCAATCGGCACATTCCTGAAATACCGAACGTACCCAGCAATAACCATGCTGCAAACGAGCGGCCCAAGCGGAAATCTGCCTCTTTGGGTGAAGGTGGTCCGTAGCGCCAATCAGTTCAGCGCTTATGCCGGTAGCGACGGCGTGAACTGGACACAAATCGGGACGACGCAGACTATCACTACGGCGCAAACGGTGTTCGTGGGGTTGGGACTGACTAGCGAAAGTACAACAGCCCTAACAACGGCTACATTTGACAATGTCTCTCTGACGCCGGGTGGATCGCTGGCAAACCCGAACATCACCGGAGTATCGCCCACCACAGGTGGACCTGGCCGGTACGCCACGTGGTCCCCAGATGGAAACTGGATCGCCTTTTTCGAAGATGATGGATATTATGCTATCCGCCCTTCCGGGAACGACAAGAAACTACTCTTCAAGAAGAAAGACGCTCTTACGGCTCTATGGTGGTCGCCGGATTCGCGCTTAGTTGCTTACGTGAGCCGGAACGGCTTTTTCGAGGGACGTTGGTGACCTCCCATCGAGCAGGGGCGCCTGCGCGTCAGACGGCTGGAGGATAATGCAGAGGATTGGGTAGCTAACTTATACATCGAGGGCCATGTCCCCAGCTTTCAATGGGTCCAAGGGATGGGACCTCGGGATTTCGAACGTTGAGTTCAACGACGACACAACCACGATGAGCGACATCGTCCACCAGTTACTTGTTGCATCTCTGCTGCTGGCAGCAACGACTTTAGGCACTGAAACACCAACCAAATCGCTGCTTGAAGTGGAGAAGCCTGGTATCGACAAAATCGCACAGCTTACAGCCAAGGAGCACTCCGCAATTTTGTTCGCAATTGCGGACCAGCTTATCGGCTACGCGAAGGACGGGCATATTGAGTGGATTAAATCTAACCACAACCCCCGACGTGTTACATGTGCGTGGCCGCATCCAGCTTTGTCACATGCCGGCTTGCGTGTTGCGTTCGTTTCCGACAGTGACGAGCCAAAACACTGCCGCATCGTAGTCCGCGACATCCCAACTGGAGTTCAGCGAGAGCTGATCGAAACAGCGGATGATCCGGGCGAAATTTCGTGGTCTTGGGATGACACTGAGATCGCATTTCTTGACCATGGAATCTCAGCCGTCTCAGTCAAAGACGGAGTTAAGAGGGTGATACTCCCTTCTTCCATGAGGAAAATAGGAGATCAGGAGTTCACATTCGGTGTGTGGTATCCCATGCAGTGGCTGCACAACAATGAGGATTTAGTGGTTGAGTTGAACACCGAAATTCCGACCAAGGAGCCAGGAACATACAAGCAGCAATCAAATCTGTTACTCGTAAGTGGCGGCGGTGCTCGCGTGATAGATATTGGCAGCCAACCCGCCGTCTCGCCGAAATCTGACCGCATCGCTTATTACGCTCCCGAAGGCATCCTGGCAACTAACGTCGACGCGACGGGGAAGACAGTTCTAACCAAGGCTCCTGGTGTCGTGTTTTTCAAAGATGAGTTGTTTTGGAAGATTGTTTGGTCACCGGATGGAAACCGGTTGTTTTTTGGCACGATTGTGAGCGAGAACCGAAGAGACAATCTGTATCTGCTAGACGTGAAATCCGGTCATCGCGAGCAATTCCTGTCGCATACTTCCATCACGATTAGGAGCTGGCAGTAGCTGCTCCTTCTGCTCGTTCCCCATCCTTTTCAGCTTTCCCCGTGAGGGTCAGCCGACGTATAACGCCCTTATGGAAGTCGATTTCATTTCTCCGGCGAGCCGGTTTCTCAAAGGTAGTAAAGCAAGCTATGCACAACCGAGTCGTACATTTCCTTAAACTCGGTCAATTGTTCGTGAGTGAAAGTCTGGGGACTAAAGGACTCCTTTAAGGCGCGGGCCGGATGAACCAAGTTTCGGAACTTTCTAATTTTGTCGACCACGTCTTTTGCCACATATTTTGGTGGGGTTTCATCTTCGTCTTCGCCGGTGTGAGATGGAACATTGATCGGCGCATTTAAAACATCGATCTCGTTGGCAGCCTCGATTAACTCTGACATGTTAACCGAGTCTGGGATCTTAAGCTCGCCGCCACTATCCTCGCCGAACTCGACTAGGAGGTAGGTCAGAACAGCGGTCTCAAGTGCAAGCGCCAAGGCGACCGCCGCCATAAAGTATTGACCGGACTCCTCTAGCTGGCGGACTTTGTCCGTGTAAAACCCCAGAAGTTCGTTCGCGGCATTACCGTGCCGAGTTCCCGTTAGCTTTCCCATGAAGTTGCCAACTCTCCCTCCCAATATAGCGCGTCACTGGACGTTCTTGGCGGGTGGCGGCGGAGGAACAACATACCGGGGAGGCGGGCCTCCGAATCGAAGTGTCTCAAATATCTTCAGCGCCAATTCTTGTTGTGTGGGGGTAAGGTCTTTCCCAAAGAGGGTCAGCGCACTCGCGTTACCCGCGTTGCGGAAATATACGCCCGTAATCCCGTGGCCCGGTGTTCTCGGACTGACTACCTTTGCGCGAAACCCACCGATGGACTTATGAATGACGACGTATGCCGGTTTCTTCTCTTCTTTAAGAGGGTTTGAGTATCCGCCGAAATCAAATGTGAGCGCGACGCCGTTGCCAACAAACTCGCCAACATACGAATCGACCCCCGCGAGCTGGTGAAATTCCCATCGCGGCGGAGCCAAGATCGAAAAGGGACCCGCATCAAGCTTGTGCCAACTGGCCGGAGGCGTACCTGCTCTGAGACTGTCGTCGCCCTCTGCTTCGGAGGCGTTTGCTACCCGCTGCGAATCCACAATCCTTAGAGTGTTCAGATCAACGGTCAGTCGGAGGCTAAAGGGCCTACCGCTGCCAGCCTCCCTCTTCCGAACGAGTGGCGCATCGGCGACCACAACAATTGTGGAGGAGTCGTTGGCCGCGAAACAGACCTGCGGGTAATACAGCCAAAGCGTCGTATCGGCTTCTGCTATATGAGCAAAAATTGCCTTGCGGAGTTTTGGGTCGAGCCCCTTAATCTCTCTCGGTGCCGGTCCAGTTACATCAAATATCCGAATCTTCGTATCGTCGGCTGCGTACTCGTCTCGCAGAAACAAACGCTTGCTGTCGTCGCTCCAAAACGCAGTTCCACTGCGCTCGATCCATCCAACATTCCATTTCCTAGAACTGTTGACGTTCTGGATGTATAAGAGGGCTTTTTGCTCAGAGGAGTTAGGCCCGACACTAATGAATTTCCATTGATGGTCTGGCGACGCAAGCGAGTGCGCAGACCACAGGTTGAGATTTATCTCCTTGTTGGCAGACCTGTCGCATTCAGTGGAAAAGGCGACGCCTTTCAAGCAGACCCAGAAAATGAATAAGAATACGAGCCGCTTCCAAAGCATCGATTTCGAGAACTGATTCAGGACGATATTCATTTTAACGCAAGCGGCGCAGTAGGTTCCTGGTTAAGGCTAACAGGGTAATCGGGCAAAGTTGCATTGCATGAGGATGTGTCCGGTTTTGCCAGCTTACCAGAGTTGAGCCCAGGAAACTGCGCTGGATTTGACTGAAGCGGTCGCGTACGTTCCTGTCCTAGAGTACGTAGTTGGTGTGACCATATGGCGAACGAGGGATAGATGATTTCCAGACGTAAGTTCATAGGCGGCTCCGCAGCCATTGTAGCCAGCTCGAGTGTGTTGAGAAGCCTTACAGCGGGACCGGAATCGATCCGAGTCAACGATATTCATTCCCAACTCAATCCCACTCAAGTGCGCGGAATCGCGCAGCCACGATCTCTGGAAGATGTGCAGAGCATAGTTCGTACGGCGCGCAACGATCGAAAGGCGCTCTCCGTTGCGGGCGGGCGACACGCTATGGGAGGGCAACAATTCGGTACCAACACGTTGCTGATCGACGTTAGAAAGTTGAACCGAGTGCTCAATATGGACCACGAACGGGGAATCCTGAATGTCGAAGGAGGGATTGAGTGGCCAGAACTCATCGATGCTTACCTCAAACTGCAAAATGGGAACAGCGAAGCTTGGGGGATAGCCCAGAAGCAAACCGGCGCTGATCGATTCACTATGGCTGGAACGATTGCGGCCAATGCACACGGCCGGGGTCTGACGATGAAACCCTTTATCAGCGATGTCGAATCGTTTGTTCTTGTGGATGCGACCGGGACCGCTCGCACGTGTAGCCGCACAGAAGACCCTGAGTTATTTCGGTTAGTTCATGGCGGATATGGCCTATTTGGAATCGTTACCTCCGTGCGCCTGCGTCTCGTGCCGAGAAGAAAGCTTGAGCGAGTAGTAGAAATCAGGATCGCCGATGACCTGATTTCTGCGTTTGAGAAGCGCATTGCTGACGGATTTCAATACGGCGATTTTCAGTTCTCCATCGAGCCTGAGTCAGGAGACTTTCTACATAAAGGCGTGTTCTCTTGTTACAGACCCGTACCGGCCGATACACCGATACCACTTGCCGAGAAGCAACTCACTGATGAGGACTGGAGGCGACTCCTATATCTCGCTCATACTGACACAAAACAGGCGTTCGAGAGGTACGCGGAATACTATCTCTCGACCAATGGACAAATCTATTGGTCGGATCAACACCAACTGAGCATCTATCCCGATAATTACCATCGTGAAATCGACGCGAAGCTCCACGCGCCTTATCCAGCGACCGAAATGATTACCGAAATAAACGTGCCAAGGCCCGCACTGAAGGGCTTCTTTGACGAAGTGAGGGACGATTTCCGCAAGAACAGGGTCGACTTAATTTATGGCACCGTGCGTCTGATCGAGCGTGACGACCAGAGCTTTTTGCCCTGGGCGAAGCAAGCATATGCGTGCACCGTCTTCAACCTGCATACGGTTCACAGCCCCGAAGGTCTGCAGCGTTCAGAGCAGGCCTTTCAGAGGCTTATCGACATGGCTGCACGGCGTGGAGGCACGTACTATCTGACTTACCATCGTTATGCAACCCGAAGGCAAGTTGAAACCTGCTACCCGCAATTCGCGGAGTTCCTGCGGCTAAAGAAGAAGTACGACCCCGAAGAGCGCTTTCAAAGCGACTGGTACAGACATTACAGGGCCATGTTGGGAGACATGCTCTGAGTTTCCCTATCTGATGGCGGCGGTAATTCCCAAGTGTAAACGCCTGCCATCAACAGTTGCTTGTAGAGAATCCACCCTGGCAACATACTGGCGTAGTGAAAACGTTGAGAAAAAAAATCGCAATAGCTGCCGTAATTTTTGCATTTGCCGGCGGGAGTTGGTTTGGCCTAAAGAAAATTTGGTGCAAGCAACGCGGTGCAGTGTTCGCACGGAGAGTAGAATCCATTAGGCAGGATGCCCACGAACGACTCAAAATCGGCACAAAAAAGCCGGACATTTCTCAGTTTTTTGTAGAACACGGCATTCCGTTTGAAATCCTGGAGTCTGAGGCAATTGGGACATTGCGGACCTCAGGATGTGCACCGCTTGGGTGCGGCACAGATTCAGCCATTATCGGTGTACGCGTGAAGCTCGACGCGGCAGGCACCGTGACCACCGAGCCGACCGTCGTTGGAATGTACACGGACTGTCTGTAAGGGGCATTCATCTGACCCGCGACGAGAACGGGGTCCACTGGGATGACAAACAAGCTGCTGACTCTGCCACTCCTTGGCGCTGCGATGCTTCTGGCGGCCTTCGAACGCACAACTGGGCAACAAAAGAGCCCGCCGCCCCGTTCCGTGCAACACATTGTTCAGCAAAATCTAACGAAGGATTTGGAAGACGACGAGGATGGAGCCAGACAATTGTTTCTCCTCGGCGACGAAGCTGTCTCTCGGTTAATTAAGTTCCTCTCCGGCCCTAATAAGGAAAAGAGGGCCAGTGCGGCAAAAGCCTTGGCTTACATTGGGAATGCGCCGGGGATGCACGCACTCCGAAATGCAGTTCAATCCGAGAGGGACAAGGAAGCAAAGTCTGTGATGTCCTCTTTCCTTGCGGGTGGGCTGGTTGGGACAACCTCAGAGAGCGATTTGAATTTTCTGAAAAGCTCCATCGAAACGGCGCGATCTGCCGATGACGATGGCGAAACGGCAATGCCCGCTCTTTCTGCGGCGCTGACCTTGGGCATGATGGGAGGAAGCGACTCGCTTCCTCTATTGCGCAAGGTCGCCAAGGACGACAACATCGGTGTTGAGGAAATTGGGAAAGCGATTCGTTGGATAGAAAACAAATCTATTCGACAGACGACGGCCCAAACATCCTCAAACGAGGAAGAGCTGGTCAAGAGTATCGTCTTGGACGGCACTTTCTTTGCGGAAGAGGAACGAAAGGAGACTTCAGTGCCGGAAGTCACCTTCAATCGCGAGCGAAACAGAGTCTTGGTTTCTTTAGAAATCTATAAAGGGCCAAAATCAGCACGGGGATACAACTTAGTTTTGTCCAAAAGGAATGGCGAGTGGAAAGTCGTCGGGATCTGGTTTGCGTGGGTTGCCTGAGAAGCCGCCCCTAGCCCGAGGAGCAACGTAACCTTGCCAGGCAAGCATTTGGCCTTCGCGGGATAGATAGAGGTGACAGGGTCTCTTCTATCTCCCCTGGACGCGGCGTGTCATCAATCGAATCGCAAAAGAACTCTGAGTGCGCCAGCCCCACGCCTGGCCTCAAAAATGTCTAGCTCACGCTCGACGACGAATCTGACGGAGGTACTCACCATCTATGAACAAGTAGGTGTCGCCGACCATAGGTCGCACTAGGCTGCAGCCCTTCCCCGGCGCGCGGTGTCGCTACGCGCGGATCGCGACCGCCGCTTTCTCGCAAGCCCACCAAATTGCTTAATTCGCACTTCCCCGGCTGGAAACTTCGCGCGAATATCCAGCTTGCCACCCATCGCCTCGATGGCCTTGCGCAACGTGCTCACAAAAACATCGGACCGGCTCTCGATTTTGGAGACGCCAGCTTGATTGATGCGCAACGCCTTTGCCAAGCGCTCCTGGGTTATGCCCATTGCTTGACGAAGTTCGTTGAGAGCCATTTCCTCGATCATCTTCTGCGTTTTGGCATCCGAGCGCGCACGGGCCCCCGGCGACATCTTCGCTTCCAGTTCTCGAAAATTCTTAGCCATCGAGCAATCCCTCCCTTCGGAGCATTTCCAAATGTTCGTCGTACAGCCTATCCGCTATCGGCACAAACTCCTTGTACCACCGGCCCTTGCCCGTTTTGTTCCCGCCGATCAGCAGAATCGCAGTGCGCCGCGGGTCGAAGGCGAACAGCACACGGTAGGGCCGCCCTCGATGCTGAACGCGTAGTTCCTTCATGTTGGCGTGCTTCGAGGACGCTACCGAGTCCACGTGGGGCCTGCCAAGCATCGGCCCGAAGCGTCGAAGCAGGTTTACCTCCGCCCTAACGTCTACTTGTTCGGCTTCGGTTAAACCGTCCCACCATCCTCCAAATTCATCCGTAAACTCTACTTCCCATTCCTCCAAAGGAATATACCTCCAAAAGCCTAACGTGTCAATGGTAGTGGCAGTGTTGCAGAATCCCTTTGACTCGTCAAGAGAAATATGGTACAGGTATGTATCATGTACTCGACGGCACAGGTTGCGCGACTTTTGAATATCGGACGGCAGACTCTGCACCGTTGGCTTAATGAAGGATTGAAGGCTCCGAAAAAGAGCAAAATTGGCGGTGTCTCTATCCGCTTTTGGACGAAAGGCGACTTGAAGCGGGCACGTCGGTACAAGGCAAAGCGCTACCACCAAGGAGGAGGTCGAATGCCAACGAAGAAACAACTGCGGATGCAACTCGGCCAGCAGAAACGTCGTAAAGAGGAAGCAAAAGCCAAAGCGAAGCGGATGTCGGCTGGAGTACCAAGATTCCCCAGAGAAAAGAAGTAGGAGACATGGGGCTCAATCCAGAAGAGCTAGCATGGCAAAGGCTCGGGACGTACCGCACTGACCTCGACGAGTTCCGTCGACTGAAACCGCTTCTCGCTCCTGAGGTCCACCGGGTGTTTTTCGCCCACTGTTCATGAAGGACATCGCCAACCTTACGGTGCGGCAATTGCCCGCTACGATGACCCGGACGAGTTCGGTACTCTCCATACGATGGATGACGGGGAAGAACTCCGCCGCGCCGCAGATGGCGTAAACGCCGTCGCGTACCTCGTGAAGGACCAGCCGTTGCGGCTGCTCCGTCTTGCAAAGCCTCTCGATTCGCAGGATGCTTGCTGCCGATTGGCAGACTGGCTGGAAGGTGTTGTAACCCGCGTCGACCGTGACGGTATGATATGGATTGCCTCGCCGAGAGCCGTCACAACGATAGATCATCTAAACGGATGGACTCGACCACCGATCAGTGAGATTTTGCCGACACTGAATCGATTGTTGCCGAGTGCCGATTCTACGACGCTCGATGCGCTGGCACGCCTTGCATACTCGTATCTTAGTCCACGCAAACTTGGCACAACCCTGCTGCTAGCCTTGACTGGCGAGCAAACCACAGATCACCAAACATCTGGGACTTCGATAGGACCGCTCGGGCTAAACGTTCGGAGGCCGGAGGACTGGCCGCTGATCGAGCAACAGTTGAGGCACACTGACGGAGCGGCTGTAGTAGAAGGCAGTGGGCTGTTGCTAAGAAAAGGGGTCATTCTTAACCCTACTGCTGTGAGTCAGACGAAGGTCCAGACCGAAGGGGGTACTCGGCATAACTCAGCGTGCCGACACACGTACGACAGACCAGATTTGGTGGCGCTTGTCGTTTCATCTGACGGGCCGGTTACGATTTTTTCGGATGGCGTGCGAGCATCTTCGTTGGCCCTCCGAGATCACGGACTGCCTTGGAACCCCAGTGGGGGCGAGATGTGGGCCGAAAATGCTACTTGCCCAACGTGCGGCGCCGGCCTGACGGTGAGGAAAATCATTTTGTACGGCTACCGAGAATCTGAAGAGGGATACTGCCCCATTTGCAGAACACAGGTTGCCTCTGTTCACGGTGGGCCGTTGAAGTGGGGCTTGTAAAGGACACACCCACGATAGAACGCCTCGTGGAATTCCGAAGACGAGGTGGAGCAGGAGACTAGGGTTCACTTTGCGACTTTCAGCGATTCTTAATAAAGGGTATCTTCCCATTCTATTCTTGAGCCGCGTCACGTTCAGAGAGCTGTTCTATCCTATAGTCGGCAACCAACCATATGGCTCTCGGCAGTAACCTCGAAACCCTTGCCCAGGCCCGCTTCACGAACCTAACTGCGGCGGAAGCCAAGATTTGTCGCGCTGCGTCGAATGGTGAGCTTGCCTTCTGCGGCACAAGCGAGGATCCAAACCACGCAACAAACGATCCGAGCAAAGCGAGTCAATGGGGCACGGAACGGCACGTCCGGGCAGATCTTGTCCGTTGGTTATGTGTTACAGCCAAAGAACAGGTCGATCCGAGCGGAATCCAGGTGTTTGGAGCGAGAATTGTTGGTGCGCTTCACCTTTCCCGTGTGACGGTCCAGTTCCCTTTGGCCTTTGCCTGCTGTGAATTCAGCGACGAGATTGTTCTCGAAGGAGCCCATACACGCACCGTGAGCTTCGTTAAGACGTTCCTCGGCTCGGTTTTCGCTGATGGTGTCGTCATCCAGGGAGCCGTTTTTCTGCGCGATGGTTCTCGCTGCAGCGGAGAATTGCGGTTTTCAGGCGCTCAAATCGAAGGACAATTCAACTGCAGCCGTAGTGTCCTAGAACGCGAGGGCGGCCCCAGTAGTGATGGCAGTCTCGCAGCGCTCATTCTGGATGGGGCTGTTGTCAATGGTGCCGTTCTTCTCCGAGACGGTTTCCGCGCAACTGGCGAGGTGAGAATGCTTCGTGCTCGAATCGGAGCGGACCTTGATTGCGAAACTGGGTCGTTCAACGGCTCCATGAATCCGAGTGGCGACTATCTCGGCCCTGCACTGGACACGGACGGTGTCACGGTCGGCGGCTCGATCTTTTTTCGACATGGGTTCAGCGCGAATGGGCTCGTAAAGTTACTGGGAGCTCGCATCGGGTTAAACCTTGATTGCACCGGTGGACACTTCAATAACGCGCCCCGTCAAGGGCTCAGCGGCACTGGAGAATCGCTTGGGGCCGATCTGGCAATCGTAGAGGGAAGTGTACTGTTGTCTGATGGATTCTCGGCGACCGGCTTGGTTCGCTTTATAAGTTCGCGTATCGGTGGTGACCTCCGCTGCACAGACGCTACGTTCCAGAGCGGTCTAGTGGTAGAGCGGACCACGATCAACGGCACGCTATACTGGCGCGAGATCGCAATTCAGGAAACCACTCAACTTGACTTGATGAACGCGACGGTTGGATCGTTGAGTGACGATGAAGCCAGTTGGCCAATTGCAGGTAGATTACAGCTTTTTGGCTTCGCGTATGGACGCATTTCTGTATCCAGCCCAAGACAGATTGACGCCAGGCTAAACTGGCTCGCCCGGTTGAATCGGTTTTCGACCCAGCCATATCAGCACCTGGCCAAGATCCTACGAGCTGAGGGCAGCCAGTTGGGCGCACAAAGGGTGCTCTTCGCTATGGAAGATAGACGCCGAAAGTTAGAAGATGAAGGCTGGCTTGCCCGCGTTTGGAGTGCTTTTCTAAAGCTGACCGTCGGCTACGGTTTTTATCCAAGCCGACCTGCCCTTTGGTGGCTCGCCGCACTAACTACATTCGGCTTCGCGCTATTTTGGGCAGGCTATAGCGCCGGAAACATGGTGCCGACCGAGAAAGAAGCCTATTCCACATTTGAGCGTGACCGGCAACCACCTGCCTATTATGGAAGCTTCCACGCATCGATCTATTCTTTCGAGAACTCTTTCCAGATTGTTAAGTTAGGACAGGCTGATCGCTGGCAGCCCGACCCCTATCCTCATAGCCTCTTGGTGCAGTGTAAGGAACCCTTAGGACGGTTTTTCCGCCCGATTATTTCTTCGTGGTTCCTCCTCAGGTTTCGCTGGTTTCAAATTCTATCCGGCTGGTTTTTTACGACGCTAGCACTCGCGGGCTTAACTGGGTTCGTCCGCAAAGAATGAGAGGCCCTCTAAGGGGGAAAGAGAAACAGAGCAGTTCCATCTCCAGGTGCCTTTCGTTGACTGCCTAAAAGACAATCTGAGAGCATGAGCCCCAGAACGGCGAGGTTGCCGCGTCCAAAATCTTCGCGAGCGCCAAACATCGCGTCCAACTGCGTCCAAAATCGTGGGTTTGAGAAAGAATTTTCGGGGTAGGAAGCCAGTAAAGCCAACTGCATCAACAGGGTTTATGGAGCGGGCGATGGGAATCGAACCCAACTCCGTTTCCGGCTAAAGCGTTGAAATCATTAGTTTATCGTTGCTCTTTTACCACCATTTCCCTCCAAAATCGGCCCGATTTTATCGGCCACTTTCTCCACCGCTTTACGGTGCGCGTCGCCGATGATGTGCCCGTAAATCTCGAGCGTGGTACGCGCGTCGGCGTGGCGGAGTTGGCGTTGAGCGACTTTGGGACTGGCACCGGAATCGAGCAGCATCGCAGTGTGCGAGTGCCGGAATGCATGAAGTCCGCAGCGTGGAATCCCTAGCGCGTCTAGAAGCGTCCAGAGATGGTATTCCACGACTTTGTTGCTTGACGGCGGCCTGCCGTTGCGGGTGACAAAAAGTAGATTTTGCGCGTTTGGTTTCCACTGTGCCCGATAGTTCTTGAGCACTGAAACCAGCGCTTCAGGAATTGGTAGGACAGTTTCACTGCCTTCGCTCTTGGCCGTCTGCAACTGCCCGTACCAGGCAGATCGCCTGATATGAAGCAGCCCACGATCAAGATCGATATCGTCCCATTTCAGTCCGAGAGCTTCGCCAGCGCGGAGTCCGTCGAGCGTGAAAATGCAGTACAGCGTTCGCCAAGGCTCTTCCGCGATTGCGAGGATCTTCTGTAGCTGCGTCACCGTGAATAACGGGGCTTCATACTTCATGCCCCGCGGCGGTAGTCGCAGCTTGCTGGTGTCGAGCTCGGCGCATGAATAGCCCCAATCTCGTGCGGTTGTCAAAATGGCCGACAGAGTTCCGAGAACGTTCAGTACGGTCTTGCGCGAGACGGCTTTCTTGCTCGCTCGCGTCGCCATTCGTGCGATGAACGTTTGCTGATTCTCCACCCCGAACTGCTCAAGCTGAACTTTGCCGAGCTCAGGGACGATGTAGCATTTCAAATGCGAGCGCACTGCTCGCTGCGAAGATGGCTTTTGGCTCGGCAGAATCTCTTCTTTCCACCGCCCCAAGAACTCATCGAACGTCGCCACACGGGAAGCACGATAGTCGAGACCGTTGATGCGTGCCAGAACGGTGTCGAGGCGGCGCTGCGCCAAGCGTTTCGTCGGAAATTCTCGTTTCGTACCGAGAATCACGTCACGCCTAACTCTCCGCACCGTGCCGTCCAAACCGATCACGTCTTCTCTGTACCGTCCAATCCACTTGTCATTTTTCTTGCCGGATAGAAACACGCTTCCTCTCTGGTAGCGCTTCCTTGCCATCGAGTTGTTCCTGCTCGATGACGCAGTGACCTCGACGGACACTGTATGTGGAGTTTGGATTGTCGGCAAGGAATTGTGTGACACAGCCCGACACTGGCTCTGCGCGGACTCGTCGCGTGCCTGCAATAGTGCCGCTTCCCGTGGTCGCTCAGTCACCCATAATCCAGTTCTTCCTTTCCTGCTTTGAAATCCCGGCGCCCACCGGGTCGCGTATTCCTACTGGCCGGCGCGAGCGGCCTTCCAACAGCCCCGAGAAAAGAAGTAGAATTGCCTTTCCTACCTCTGCCGATTCACAGAACCGAGAGCGCCAATGTCAGAGACGCGCAACTGCGTGGTGAGGGTGTATGACGCCCAAGGCGTCGAGCATCGAGTAAAGCTCCGCGCGAAATCGGTCTACGAGGCCGCGCTTGTCGGACTGGAACGACTGCAACGGTCAGACTGGAGTTGCAACGAAGTTCTCGAAGACGACCGACTTGTAACTGTCGAGGTGTGGGAGGAGCCCACGGTCCACTGCGTTCACGTCAAGAAACTAAAGCGGTGGCTAAGCGAGCCCGGGCGCCTGCCGCCGGATGAGGGCAGAAAGAAAAAGCTGCGCGCCCTACTGAAATAGCATCATCGCATCAGGCCCCGCCTCTCGAGTCTGGCAATCTCCTCCTCCACGCTGTGGGTCGTCACTCGTGCGATCTCGTCGGATTCTTCGTGGCGGCCGTTCCGCTCGGAGTCCTTGATGCGTTTCAGGAACACTTTCGGGTATTCGATCCGGTGCTCGCCGCAAAGGTCCAAGATGTGCTTTCCCCACGCCACGAAGTTTTCGTCTTCACTACGGGGGTTCGCCTCGACCACTTCAACAAAACCACGGAACCTCACCGGGAGGTTTTTGATTTTCAGCTCATCCCAGATTTTCCCGGTAAGGGTAAGTCCATTGGTCGGTCCGTCATGACTGACTTTCTGTGTAGTCTCTGTATTGTCCTTAAGGATACAAACGGTGTGATTGCCCGTTTCGGGCACTCTCACTGCCCGCAGCGGTAAATCACTAGTAGAAGTGATCGGCAGTTTTGGTAAATCACTTTTCCCCTGTTTCTGCCACTTCTTAGATTTGAGGATGGTGTAACGGTGGCCTTGGGCTGCGCGATTCACGGAAACATAGCCGCCCAACACGAGCGTCCTGCGCCAACGCCGGATGGTTTTTACCGGGAACCCAAGTTCGCCTGCAGGACGTTCATCAGAGACCGGAATGCCGCCAAGAACGCTGCCGCGTCCATCTGGCTCGCGGGTCGTGCGAGCGATGAGCCACATGAAGAACCAAACAGCATCGCGTATGAGCGGCGCGTGCTCGAAGAGGCCCTCGTAGACCGGAAACCAAAAGGCGCTTGGCTCGGAAACTTGAGAATCTTGCCCATGAACATTCTCCTTTTCCCTTGACAGGCCGTTACTTTGTGCTGCAGCGTTCTTCATACTTACAAGTTCTCCTAGGTTTGCGAGGCCAGCGTTCTCACCGCTGGCTTTCGCGTTTTAGGACCTCACTGATAGATCGGCTTGTTCCCGAGGGGTTCTTGTTCGACCTGAAGGATATCGAGCACCTCGCAGCGTGATGTTATTCGTGATCACTGCGGAAAGCGTCGCCTGATCTTTGTGCTGCGGCAATCACATGAGCTCCCACAGGAGCAAGCCCGGCTCATTCGCTCGAACTCTTTCCGCTCGATCAGCAGCCCGCTGGAATTGATCCGGGCATAGGTCGGCACGACCCGGTCCGCCCACTCCCGCAGTGCGGGATCGAGCTTCGCCCCGAGTCTTTGCCGTTCAGTCACTCATACCCCTGTCCCCTTTCGTGATTGGGATTCCCCGTTGCCCGCGAGGACCGCTCCTTACTTCTGGCCTGCGCGAATGGCACGAAAATCATTTGTTTGTGGAACGCCCTAACCCGTTTTTCCCACTCCCTCAGTTTCAGCAACTTGCGGAGACGGCGGGGAGCGAAAATCGGCGGGTTTTGGAACACTCACTGCACTACTGTGGTCCGCATCTCGGGCCACTGATCCGAATCCAACTCGCGACTTGGGAGCTGAATGATCGGTGCGTCGGAGTGCCGCACCCAAATCTTGAACCCACCCCTGCGGAACGTCTCGGTCTTAATCATCGAAACTTTCTCTAGGCGGCGGCGCCAGCGCGTCACCGTGTGAACAGAAACTTTCAGCAGCCTAGCCGCTTCAGCGTCCGCTACTGCGTTCTCCTTAACAACCATGGCCCAGGTGAGATCGCCGCAGAGTTCTGCGTTGACTTGGTACAGAAGAAACAGCCATATAGCCGGCCCGATGGTTCGCACGTGATTCAGCAACTTCATGCCCTCACCTCCGCGCTTGTGCGAACTCGGTCATGTACGCGCTCCTGGGCGCGCAGCCTATCTCGGTGATCTTGGAAATCTGGTGGCCAGTAGTATCCGGTTGGATCCGAACCAAGCGTTTTGCAGCTCTCCTGTTCGGCCATCAGGCGGTCGATGATCTTTGAGCAGAGAATTCCCGGCGGGAGGGCTTCGGGTTTGTGCTTCTCATATAGCTCAGAGGCCCAAAAGACGAATCCATAAGGGAGGCCCCTCGAGTCACGCGGCTCGTATCCAAGGTACGCGAAGGCTTCGCGCTCGTCGTCAAAGAGTTCGTCGTCGTTCGCACTTCTATTCTTTCGAACTGCATCCGTCAGGCGCTTCTCAAGGTTTTTTCTTTTCTCCGAAGGAGAAAAAGACTTACTGCTCGCAATGCGGTGTTCGGCGTCGACGGGACGCCGTACGGCGTCAGCCGTCCCGTTCTTTAGTTCTTTAACTTCTTTTACCTTCTTAGGAGCCTGCAAGTCGTGTTGACGCTGTTGGCTAGCAGGTTTGCTGTGGACAGTGCTGCAGTCAAACTTGTCTACGCCACTGACCTCAGCATAGTCCACACCAGCCGTGTTGCTCTGGACAGATTTGTCCAGAGCAGAAGTGGATTCTTCGAGGTCGTACTTCAAAATTCTTTATGCGGGTCAACTCGTATTGATTGGTTGCTCGTTCAACCTCGATGAAGGGCATTGTCTCAAGTTCTTCGATGGTGCGCTGTAGAGTCTTCAAACTCCAGCCGTTCCCACGGGCCATGTCATCGAAGCTCGCTTCAACGCGTCCACGTTTCGGGGGTTGCCAGGAAGCCTTGAGATGGAACCAGAGATAGAGCTTCGCGGCATTGCTGGACATACCGGGCAGGTGCGCGAGAAGGCCTCGGCGAATCTTCACGAAGCCCGGATCGCGTTTTTCACGTGACGGCCGTGCCGAGATGCTCTTATTCTCCATGCATACAGTTCTCCAAGATTTCCTGCCCTGCGTCTCACCGCGGGACTTTTTATTTTGATTCAGCGTTTATCCGGTGACACATCAACGTAGATGACGACGCCGCCATGTCTCTCGGAGAACAGGCGAACAAGTCTTACTGCCTCTTCTTCATCAGCAATGGCCAAAGAGACGGCACCCGCTTGTGGTTGATCCCGGTTCCTAGCATCCTCTGCCTGCTGCTGGGTCTCGTGCGTTCTTACGATGAGGCGCACCCTGGACGGATTCGCAGAGTCTGGGCTCCGCAATTCTCTAGCGAAAGCCTTGGCACTTTTGAGATTCTCCATCTTGACCCTAATCCAATCCTGCATTGCGCTGATGTCACGCTCTTCTGCCAACTTCCTCGCGGCAGCCCTGGAGCGAGGGCTTCCAATCGGGAAGTCTGCCGGTCGCGGGCCGCTCAGAGTTGCGGGGTCGCTCGGATTAGTGTCTTTTGTTTTCATTGGATTAGGACTTCCCCACTGTCCTCCTCTGTTGCGCCCAACACGCTCGTGTACCATGAAGGGAGCGTGCCCTTCTCTGCGTAAGCCAACAACTCTTCCCGGCTCATTCGCTCGAAAAGCTCGTTCATGTTGACGGTCTCTTTTCGCTCGATCAGGAGCCCACTGGAATTGATCCGGGCATAGGTCGCCACGGCCTGCACTACCGCGCCCGCGGTAACTTCGACGCTGCCTGCCTTCTCAATGATGCGCTCCAGTGCGGCGCGCACGTTCCGGCGCCGCTTCTCCATCAGTCCCAAAGCCCAGGCATGACGGTAGATTGTGGTGCGATCCGTTAGGCCGTACTCCGCGCAGATATCTACCGGGCTCTTCCACGAGATGAATTCCGCTTCGATCTGGGCGCGCTCCAAGTGATTACACACCTTGCAGCCGTACTCGTGACGTCCGAGGCTAACCGGCTTCTCCGGGGATGCATTCTTTTTTTGTCTCATGAGTTAGACTGATGAGCTGCAGCCCGATCGAATATCCACGCCAGCTTTTTTGAGAACTTCTACTGCCCGCTCAGGCCCCAGGAATTCAAGACTGATAACAATCTTCCCCGCCGCTTTCAACTTCTCGACCCGCAGTCGGGCCGCTGTACGTTCGCGTCCCTCGGGAAGAAGGAAACTTAAATCAAGAACAACAAGAGAACCGCGCCACCTCCCGCTCATCGGCTAGCACCCGTGCCGCCGCGCGGGAATGCGGGCTTCCAATCGGAAAATCTCCTGGCTTCCCCCTTGCGGCAAGTTGCGAAGGTACTTTTGCCTCCATCACAATCTTCAAGAAAGTCTAAAGTTTAGATGCGCAGCAGAAGCCCGGCTTGTCCGCGATAAGGCCGTTTTGGAGGCTCCTGCTATCCCCATAGCCAGATGCCAAAATCGCGCCTGTAACCCTTTTGTTTTCTGCGGGCATTCCACGATAATTCGCGGGTCCTGGACGTTGAGCTGTGTCCCGCTTCCTGCAACGGTCGGAACAGTACTTTGCGCCCCTGCGCTTGCCCCTCAACGATGCTCCGCAAGCCTGACATGTACAGCAGTCATGGGCGACTCCATCGCGACACTTCCGTGAGCACCAAACG